>Ga0315336_1000515_pt1 | contig 105434 bp, 102 predicted proteins | sample ASW5metaG_FD_204512 | JGI IMG/M metagenome (GOLD analysis project Ga0315336, IMG submission 204512) | Ammonia-oxidizing marine archaeal communities from Monterey Bay, California, United States - ASW #5 | ecosystem: Environmental > Aquatic > Marine > Intertidal zone | place: USA: California...
TTTACGATCGCTTCCAGACGCTGGCGGTCCGCACCACCGGCGAGCGCTTTGTGTTCTACACCGGCTGGGGCTCGACCGAGACCGCGCCGACCTCCACCGGCACCTATTGGGACACCGAGCGCGTCGGACTGATTGGCCTGCCGTTTCCGGGTGTCGAGTTGAAGATGGTGCCGGTCGGAGCGCAGTACGAATTGCGGCTGCGCGGGGTCAACGTCACACCGGGATACTACGGCCAGCCAGAACTGACGCAGAAGGCCTTCGACGAGGAGGGTTTCTACTGCATCGGCGATGCCGGCGTGTTCGTCGATCCGGAAGATCCTGCGCAGGGGTTGATCTTTTCGGGCCGTGTGGTTGAGGATTTCAAGCTCACCACTGGGACGTTCGTTCTGGTTGGCTCGCTGCGCACCGATGCGATCGCCGCCGCGTCGCCGGTGGTTCAGGATGCGCTGGTCGCGGGACAGGATCGTCCGTTCATCGGACTGCTGGCGTGGCCCAATCTGGACTCCTGCCGCCGCCTGATCGAGGACATGGACGCGTCGATGGACACGGTGGTGAACCATCCCAAGGTGCGCGCGCATCTGCGCGATGGATTGCTGGCGCATAACAAAGCCTGCAACGCAACGAGCAGCCGTCGCATCGTCCGCGCGATACTAATGACCGAGCCGCCGTCCATCGACGGCAACGAACTTACCGACAAGGGTTACATCAACCAGCGGGCGGGGCTCGAGCGCCGCGCGGCACTGGTGAAGCAGCTTTATGCAGATCAGCCGGGACCGGACGTCATCGTTCTCGGATAATTTTCACGTTCACAACATGAGTCAAACCAGATGAACTTTGAATTCTCGGACGACCAAAAGCAATTGCGCGATCAGGCGCGGCGCTATCTCGCTGAACATTCGCCGCCGAAAGCGGTGCGCGCCGTGCTGGAGGGCAAGGCACCTTACGACAAGGCGCTGTGGAAAGGTCTCGCCGAGATGGGCTTTCTCGGTGTTGCCATTCCTGAAGAATTCGGCGGCGCGGGTGCAGGCCATCTTGAGCTGTGCGTGATCGCCGAGGAAATGGGCCGCGCGCTTGCGCCGGTGCCGTTCTCCTCGACGATTTATCTGGCTGCGGAAGCGATCATGCTGGCCGGCAGCAGTGCGCAAAAGGAAAAGTGGCTGCCGAAGATTGCATCCGGCGAAGCCATCGGCACGCTGGCGCTGTTCGAGGGCGTCGGCAATCCGTCGCACAGGGCGATCAAGGTCTCGGCATCGCAGGGTGCTGTGTCCGGCACCAAGATGCCGGTGGCGGACGGCGCGATTGCGGACTTCGCCATCGTTGCCGCCCGCACCGGCTCGACCGGCCGCGACGCGGACATCGGTTTGTTCATCGTCGATCTGAATGGTGCCGGTGTCACACGGAAGGCGCTCGCCAATCTGGATCAAGCGCACGGTCAGGCCGAGATCACCTTCGACCGCGCCAAGGCGGAATCATTGGGTGCTGCCAGCGACGGCTGGAACATCCTGACCCGCGTGCTGGACCGCGCGGCAGTGCTGATGGCATTCGAGCAGGTTGGCGGCGCTGACCGTGCACTCGAAATGGGCCGTGACTACGCGCTCGATCGCGTTGCCTTCGGCCGTCCCATCGGCTCGTTCCAGGCAGTGAAACATCTGCTCGCGGACATGTATGTCTCGGCCACGCTCGCGCGCTCCAACTGCTATTACGGCGCGTGGGCGCTTTCGACCGATGCAGGTGAATTGCCGGAAGCGGCGGCAACCGCACGTATCAGTGCGACGCAGGCATTCCAGCATTGCGCCAAAAATAACATTCAGGTGCACGGCGGCATGGGCTTCACTTGGGAGTTCGACTGCCATCTGTATTACCGGCGCGCCAACGTGCTCGCGCTGTCGCTCGGAAGCCCGACCTACTGGGAAAACCAGTTGATCGACCGCATGCGCTTCCGCAACGCTGTTTAGGAGGACAAATCAAATGAATTTCGATGACACCCCGCAGGAAGCCGCATTCCGTGCTGAAGCCCGCGCTTGGATTCAGGCCAACGCGCCGAAGGAACTGGAAGCAGAACTGTCGCAGCCGACCGTCGGCCGCATCAAGCTGAAGAACCGCGACATCCTGGAAGAATCCAAGAAGTGGCAGAAAAAGAAGGCCGCCGCCGGTTGGGCCTGCCTGCACTGGCCGAAGGAGTTCGGCGGACGCGGTGCGACGCCGATTGAGCGCGTGATCTGGCAGCAGGAAGAAGGCTTTTACGGCAAGCTCGAAGGCGTGTTCCTGATCGGGCAGGGCATGTGCGGCCCGACCATGATGGCTTACGGCAACGAGGCTGACAAAAAGAAGCATCTGCCGCCGCTCGCTGCCGGTGAACACGTCTGGTGTCAGCTGTTCTCCGAGCCGTCGGCCGGGTCCGACGTTGCCGGTCTGCGCACGCGCGCTGAAAAGAACGGCGACGACTGGATCATCAACGGCCAGAAGGTCTGGACCACCGGCGCGCATTTTTCCGACTACGGCATCGTGATTACGCGCACCGATCCGACCCAGCCCAAGCACAAGGGCCTGACGATGTTCTGGCTCGACATGAAATCGCCGGGCGTCGTGGTCAAGCCGATCAAGCAGGCCAACGGCCAGTCGGAATTCAACGAGGTCTATTTCACCGACGTGAAGATTCCTGACTCGCAGCGGCTCGGCAAGGTCGGCGACGGCTGGAACGTGTCGCTGACCACGCTGATGAACGAACGCATGTCGATTGGCGCGCGGCAGTCGACCGGTTTTCCGGAACTGTTCGCGTTCTGCAGCGACCTGATGCTCGAAGACGGTCCTGCCATCGACGACAAGAACGTGCGCTCCAAGCTTGCGAACTGGGCGGTCAAGGCCAGCGGTCTGAAATACACCAGCTATCGTTCGATCTCGGCGCTGTCGCGCGGCGATCGGCCGGGCCCGGAAAATTCCATCGGCAAGCTTGTTGCGGGCACCATGCTGCAGGACATCGCAACGTTCGCAATGGATCTTCAGGGTGCATCCGGTGCGCTGACCGATGCCGACAGTCCGTCGGTCGCCGGCCAGTTCCAGTCGATCCTGCTGCGCTCACCATCGGACCGCATAGCAGGTGGTACCGACGAAATCCTGCGCAACATCATCGCCGAGCGCGTGTTAGGCTTGCCGGGTGACATCCGCGTCGACAAGGACGTTCCCTTCAACGCGATCCCCACCAAAGGACGCTGAGAGCCATGCTCGCACAACCCGACAGCCGCGACATCGACGTCGTGGAGAAACTCCTGGCCGCGCGGTATTCGTGCCGCGCGTTCAAGCCCGACGCAGTGCCGCGCGAGACTATTGAGCGCGTGCTGGCTGCGGCGCAGAAAACCGCATCATGGTGCAACAGCCAGCCATGGCAGGTCGCGATCTTCTCCGGCGATGCGGTGAAGGCATTCGGCGAAGCGATGTACAAAGCGGCGAGCGAACGCGCGCCGCCCGTTACGGATTTCGATTTTCCACGCGAGTACAAGGGCGTCTATCTCGACCGCCGCCGCGAAAGCGGATTCCAGCTTTATAATGCGCTCGGCATCGTGCGCGGCGATAAGGCGGCGTACAACAAGCAGATGCTGGAGAACTTCCGTTTCTTCGGCGCGCCGCATGTGGCGATCATCACCAGCGACGAAGCGCTCGGCACCTATGGTGCGATCGATTGCGGCGGCTATGTCAGCAACTTCATGCTGGCGGCGCAGGCGGCAGGCCTCGGGACCATTCCGCAGGCGGCACTTGCGGGACATGCCGATGTGGTGCGCAAGCATCTCGGCGTCGGCGAGGAGCGCCGCGTGGTGTGCGGCATTTCGTTCGGCTTCGCCGACGAAGGGCATCTCGCCAACAGCTACCGCACCAATCGCGCGAGTATTCCCGAGGCGGTGAATTTTATCGGATAAGATCAGGAAATCACCGCGATGACCGAACAGCCGCTCGCAAAGACATTCGCCGACGTTCTTGGCCGCCGGATGGCCTATCACGAGCGCGGCGAGGGTGCACCGATCCTGTTCCTGCACGGAAATCCGACCTCGTCCTATCTGTGGCGGGATGTGATTCCGGAGCTTGAGGGCCAAGGCCGGCTGATCGCGCCGGATCTGATCGGCATGGGAGATTCCGACAAGCTGCCCGATGTGAAGCCGGACACCTACCGCTTCACCACCCACCGCGATCATCTCTGGGCACTGATCGATGCCGTCATCGGGCGTGACGAAAAAATCCTGCTGGTGATTCACGACTGGGGTTCGGCGCTCGGCTTCGACTGGGCCAACCAGCATCGCGACCGCGTGCGCGGCATCGTCTACATGGAAGGCATCGTGCGGCCGGTTGCCGGGTGGGACGAGTGGAGCGCTGCGGCGACGCCGGTGTTTCAGGGATTTCGCTCCGACAAGGGCGAGCAGATGATCCTCGACCGCAACCTGTTCATCGAACGCGTGCTGCCGGGCTCGGTGCTGCGCAAACTCTCCGAAGCCGAAATGACGGAATACCGCAAGCCGTTTCTCAATCGCGAGGACCGCTGGCCGACGCTGACCTGGCCGCGCCAGATTCCCATCGCCGGTGAGCCCGCCGACGTGGTTGCGATTGTCGATGCCTACGCCAGTTGGATGGCGGAGAACGATCTCCCGAAGCTGTTCGTGAATGCCGAACCGGGTGCGATCCTGATCGGCAAACTGCGCGAGTTCTGCCGCAGCTGGAAGAATCAGAACGAGGTGACCGTTCCCGGCAGTCACTTCATTCAGGAAGATTCGGGCGCCGCCATCGGCCGTGCCATCGCGGGCTGGATCAAGGACAAGCGCGTATAGCACGCGTCCGAATCATCGGCTGATTCGCGCATCACGCGGCCTGGTTCCATCTCGCTAACATTCAATGAACGAAACGCCGAACCGGGGCGCGTGGTTAACCTTGCGTTAGGAAATTGCACTGCATCTTCCAAACTATGAGTGGCGCATGATTTTTCCGCCAAGCCGCCCATACTGGCGGATCATGCGCTGGGGAGATTTGCAATGTTATCCAGCCGCGAAGCCTTTGAGAACGATGTCTGCCCGGTGGGCGACGAAATGCTCGGAAGCCTGTACCGAGCCAGCGAACATGGCCTTCCTCAACTTGTGGAATCGGTATCGTCCGATGTCAGGGCGATGCTGGCGCTGTTCTGCTACAAGCGGGCGCATCTGCATGGCATGAGCCTTGCGATTGCGGCGACCTGTACGGAACGCGATCTGGTCGAGCAGGGCGGGATCGTCGGATCGACCCTGTTTGCGATGTCGCGGGAAGCACCATCGGCGACGCCTTCCGCATCGTCCTACGGCAATCGCCGCAGCATCACGCTGTCGACCAAGCCGCTGAGCACGTTCGCGCCTGTTGCGGATGAAATCGACGACGACGATCTTGTGGCGATGCCGGCATAAATAATCTGCGCCGGCTTCGCGTTCGCTGCGAAGCCACGTTTGCGGTCAGGCAGATCCACGCAGGACCAGCCGCTGCGTGATCCATCTCAGCTTTGATGCGGCCCGCGCATAAGCTTCAGCGCATCCTCGACGTGCCGCCAGTCCTTGGCCTGATCGAGCTTCCCGTCAGCCTCACACTCGCTGGCGCGCTGTGCCGCCTTGGCAATCGCCTGTGGTCCGTGGGTTTCCATCAGTTGCCGGGCATAGGTGTGGATTTCAGTTTCCAGCATAGCGCCAAGCTCCTTTCATCAGAGAGGTTGGATTGATTGACGCCTGACGGGGCCAGTTAGTTCCGGATTATTGGTCGCTGGCGATGGAACCTGAGGTGAGTTCCCCAACAAGTTCGGGAAGCCCGAACCGCCGCCGCGCCATCAGGCATTCGGGATCGCCCGGCATGCAGGTGCGGCAGACCTCGGGCCGGACGGCGTAGATTCCGCATGCGGTGGAAACGCCGATCTTGCCGGTCAGCGCGGTACAGCGGTCGCCGTCGCAGCGCATCCCCGACAGACGGTCGTTGACGAGGCTTGAAGGAATGAGATCGAGTGCGTCGTCGTCTTCCACCGTGAAACGCGGCCAGTTGCTCGAATAGGAGCAGCAGGCGCCGCAACTCTGACAGGGACTATCGGTTGCGGTCATGAGTTTCACGTGCGCGCAGACGCATACTGTGCATGTTCTTCATCCATTGCGCCCTTAACGCGGCGCGCCGCTCGGGATACTTTTCGTCGAGGAACACCGCATCGGTCATGCGGTCGATCCGGAAGCTGCGAAAGTCCGTCCGCAATTCACACCATGCGGCCAGCATGCGAACGGTTTCGAGATAGCCCACCGCAATCGGCCAGACCGTGCGTTCAGTCTTGCAGCCCTGCTCGTCGCTGTAATGCAGCAGAACCTTTTTGCTGGCGTAAATATGCGCACGCAATTGCGTCATATCGATGCTGACCGGCTCGTCGCCCCATTTCGGCGGCGCGCGGCTGGCGGGTTCGAGTGCCAGCGGCTGCAGCCGCTCCGGCACGGTGTCGACGATCTTGGCGATCAGATCCTGCGCGGCTCGCGCCAGCACCGGGTCGGCCCGGCCTGCCACCCATTGCGCGCCCAGAACCGCCGCCTCGATCTCGTCGGGCGTCAGCATCAAGGGCGGCATGTCGAAACCTTTTTCCAGCACATAGCCGCTGCCGGCCTCGCCGCGGATCGGGACGCGCTGGCCGATCAGGGTGGCAATATCGCGATAGATCGTGCGTTTGGAGGTCTCCAGCTCCGTGGCAATGGCCTCTGCGGTCAGGGGTTTTCGGGTGCGGCGGAGCACCTGGATAATCTGGAATAGCCGGTCGGCGCGCCTCATTCGCGGTCTCAATCTGGGCGTTTCGCAGCCTCAAGCCGTTTGCTGCTGACAGTATGGTGGCAGCAGGGGGTATCTACAAACGGGCATCTTTTCAACGCGCAAAGGATGCGTCCATGATCACCCTCTACGGCATCGGCCCCGGCTTCGGCCTCCCGGAAATCAGCCCCTACGTCACCAAGACCGAAGTCCAGCTCAAGATGGCGGGTCTGGCTTACACCAAGCAGCAGGCGATGCCGGATTCTTCGCCGAAGGGGCAACTGCCCTATATCGACGATGGCGACAAGCGGGTGGCCGATTCCACCTTCATTCGCCGCCATCTGGAACAGACACGCGGCTTCGATTTCGATGCCGGTCTCGACGAGCGCCAGCGCGCGGAAGCCTGGGCCATCGAGCGGATGATCGAGAATCATTTCAACTGGGCGTTCGTTTATACGCGCTGGATGATGCCTGAAAACTTCGCCAAGGGACCGGCGCATTTCTTCGACAACGCACCTGAAAATATCCGCGATGCGCTGCGCGAGGACGTGCGCGGCCGGGTCGCGGAGAACATGCGGAGCGCGGGGCTTGCCCGTCACGCGCCGGAGGAGATCACCGAACTCGGCGCTCGTTCGCTGTCGGCACTGTCGATGCTGCTCGGCTGGAAGCCGTTCCTGATGGGCGATACGCCCTGCGGCACGGATGCGATGGCCTTTGCCTCACTGGCCGGACTGATAACGCCTTATTTCGATTCGCCGCTGCGGCAACGCGCTCTGGAGTTCTCGAATCTCGTCGCCTATGTCGACCGCATGATGGGGCGCTACTATCCGGAGCATCAGTGGCAGCGCCTCGCCGCTGCGGCGTGACGAATCCGGTCTATGACGGCGGAAGCCGCAACTTCAACAGCGCCACTTCCGCCTCAAGCTCGGCGATCCGCGCATCCCGCTCACCCACCGCCGCCGCCACATCGGCGGCGTCGAATTTCATCGGAATGTGTTGCGGGCAATTGGTGTCCCAAGCACTGATCTTGAACAAAATCGTTTGCTCGGCCTTGGCCTTATAGTCCTTCGGCATCAGCGAATCCGTCAGTGCCGGATCGTCCTCGACCACGCGTGCCTCGCCCCAGATTTTAACGCGGCGGCGATTCACGTAATCGATCAGGAAAATATACGCCTTCGGGTTTTCGCTGAGATTGCCCTGCGTGATGTATTGCCGGTTGCCGCGGTAGTCCGCGAAGGCCAGCGTCGTCCTGTCGAGAATCCTGATGAAGCCCGCTGGGCCGCCGCGATGCTGGATATACGGCTGGCCGTCGGCGGTGGCGGTGGCGAGGAAGAAGCTGGTCTGCGCACCGATGAAAGCCGCGAGGGACTCATCGATCTCGGTCCGCCAGCCGCCGCCGTCTTCCATGTGGGCGTAGCCACTGCGCGAGCCCTTGCGGGCCTGAATGGCTTTGACTGCGGGGGTAAACGCGACGTCGCTTGAGACTGCGAAACTGCTGCTCATCTCACACCTCTCTTACCCGGCGGACCGGGTTATTCTGGTCAGGAGACCGAAAAAGAAGCAAGCCGGACCGGATGTCCGGCTTGCTTTAAGGCGGTTTGCCTCATGGTTTATGCTGCCGCGCGTACCGATATCGCGGGGAAATCGATCTCGGTTTTCAGCGACTCATTGATCAGGTTCGTGAACGTGTTGAGCGCGACGTGTGCAATGATCTCGATGATCTGTGCATCGGTGTAACCGGCCTGCCGGACGTCGCGGACGGCTTCTTCGCTGACATGTCCCCGTTCACGCGTTAACTGCGCGGCGAAGCGCACCGCTGCGTCAGCCTTCGCGTCGGTCGAGCCGCCGTCGCGATTGACCAGCATTTCTTCGTCGCTGAGCTTGGCGAGATTTTTGCCGAGATAAGTATGTGCCGACAGGCAATAGCTGCAGCCGTTCACCTCGGCGACCGCCAATGCGATGCGGTTGCGCGTTTTCAGATCGAGCGCGCCTTTGCCGAGGGCTCCATGCAGGCCAAGAAAACCTTCCAGTCCGGCTGGGCTGACGCCGACCACACGGAACAAATTCGGCACCGAGCCGAGCTGTTTCTTGACGGCTTCCAGCAGGGGCTGCGAGGCGGCGGGAGAGGCCTCAATCGAGGCCGGAGTTGCGATACGGGACATGGGGTGATCCTTTTCAGAGCGGGTTGGCCTGATGCCGCCCGCTGTGTCCCTGATATGGAGCGTTCCTGTTATCGTAACAATCTGTCCTGTTGACACTTCATCATTGCGCGTTATGAAATAATACCATGGACCGGATCGACGCCATGCGCGCCTTTGTTTCTGTGGCGGATCTCGAGGGATTTGCCCCGGCTGCACGCAAGCTCGGGCTGTCGGCCTCGGCGGTGACGCGGCTGATCGCCAGCCTTGAAAATCATCTCGGCGCGCGGCTGCTTCAGCGCACCACGCGGTCGGTGACGCTGACCGATGTCGGCGCGCGCTATCTCGAGCGGGCGCGCCGGATTCTCGGTGACGTCGAGGAGGCCGAGGCGTCCGCGCAGGCCGAGCGTACCCAGCCGTCGGGCAGGCTTGTGGTCTCCGCGCCCTTGATGTTCGGCCGTTTGCATGTCGGTCCGATGATGTCGGCTTATCTGAAGAAATACCCGGACGTGAGTGCTGAACTCAGGCTGTCGGACCGGATGATCAATCTGGTAGACGAGGGCGTAGATATCGCGGTGCGCATCGGGCATCTGGCGGATTCCAGTGTAGTCGCGCGCGCGGTGGGCGATATGCGGCGTGTGGTGGTCGGTTCGCCGCGCTATCTGAAAGCACATGGTACGCCGTCGAAGCCGTCCGATCTCACAGGGCACGAGATTATCCAGTTCGCGGGCGCTAGCTCATTGTCCGAATGGCGCTTCACCGAAAATGGCCGCGACCTGCGCATCCCCCATGCGTCGCGCTTCACCACCAACAGCACCGATGCCGCTGTGCTGCACGCCGAGCAGGGCGGCGGGCTGGTCGGTGTGCTGGCCTATCAAGCGGCGGATTCGATTAAAGCCGGCCGGCTCAAGATCGTGCTGGCGAATTATGAGCCGCCGCCGATGCCGATTCATCTTGTGTACCCTACCTCGCGGCTGTTGTCGGCGAAAGTCAGAGCGTTCGTCGATCTTGTGGTCGCACAGGCGAACTGGCGGTTCGGGACGGCGTGAGCAACGCTACGGTTTCTTCCGCGGGATCTTGAATGTCGCGTTGGCGCGCGCGCACGGTTCGCCGTCGGCTGTGACGAGGCATTGTGCGAAGCAGATCGACCCGCCGATCTTCATGAAGTTGGTGTCGATCTGAAGCCATTGTCCGATATTCGCCGAACCGAGGTAATCGACCGAGAGGTTGATTGTGACGATGCCCGAGAGCTTGCCCTTCAGGCTGCAACTCAGTCCCATCGCATTATCGGCGAGCGCCGCGATCAGCCCGCCATGGATCAGCCCGCGCGAATTGGTGTGAGCCTCGGCGAGACGCAGCCCGAGAATGTAGGCTTCTCCCGTTGCCTTGAAATAGATCGGCTCCCACGGCTCGGTGAGAGGACTGCGCCGGGGATGGCGTGCAAAGCCCGGCGGGACATTGGTGAGAGTATTAGTCGTTTCCATCTGTTTCTTTCAAAGGATGCGCCGCATGCGCTGCACGCGCAGCATAGAGCAGAGAGCAAACGCGATCATCCGAAATCAAGTTTGAAACGTATCGGGGCCAGACGTTTGAAACAGCGGCGGCGTCATCTCTTCTTCATCTCTCGACAAAAACAGATGTCATGGCCGGGCTTGTCCCGGCCATCCACGTCTTAGAGATGTGGATCTTAGGAAAGACGTGGATACCCGGGACAAGCCCGGGCATGACAGCCACACAGATCGCAACTAGTAAGGTAAGCCCACATAATTCTCCGACAGCGACATCTTCGCCGCATCGGACTCGATCAGATAGTTCAGCTCCGCGATCTGGATTCGTGAACTGAATTCATCGGTGCCGGGAAAACGATGCAGCATCGATGTCATCCACCATGAGAAGCGCTCGGCTTTCCATACCCGGCTGAGCGCTCGGCGCGAATAGTCGTCGATGCCGGCGGCGGATTTGTCCGTGTAGAATTCGCGCAACGCCGTGGAAAGATAATGAACGTCGCTGGCGGCGAGGTTGAGGCCCTTGGCGCCGGTCGGCGGCACGATATGCGCGGCGTCGCCGGCCAGAAACAGCTTCCCGAACCGCATCGGCTCGGCAACGAAGCTTCTTAAAGGCGCGATGCTCTTCTCGATGGATGGCCCGGTGACGAGATGACTGGCCGCTTCCGGGTCTAGCCTGCGTTTCAGTTCGTCCCAGAATTTCTGGTCGGGCCAATTATCGACGTGATCGTCGAGGGTGCATTGCAGATAATAGCGGCTGCGGTGGGCAGAGCGCATCGAGCACAATGCAAACCCGCGATCATGATTGGTGTAGATCAATTCCGGCGATACCGGCGGCGTCTCCGAGAGCAGACCGAGCCAGCCGAACGGATAGACCCGTTCGAAGATCTTGAGCGCGTCCGGCCTGACGCTCTGCCGGCTGACACCGTGAAAGCCGTCGCAGCCTGCGATAAAATCGCACGCGACCTCATGGGTGGTGCCGTCCTTGACGTAGCGCACGCGCGGCCGGTTGCCGTCAAAATCATGCAGGCTGACATTGTCCGCGTCGTAGACGGTGGTCAGTCCGGCTTCGATGCGTGCATCCATCAGGTCGCGGGTGACTTCGGTCTGCCCGTAGACGGTTACCGTTTTGCCGGTGGCCCGCGTCATGTCGATCCGGTGGCGTGCGCCGCCGAACGCCAGTTCAATGCCGTGATGGATCAGGCCGTCATGATGCAGCCGCGACGCGACGCCGACCTCGTCCAGCAGGCCAACGGTGCCTTGCTCAAGCACGCCCGCGCGGATCCGCCCCAGGATGTAATCGCGATCCTTGCGCTCGAAAATCACGTTGTCGATGCCGTAGCGGTGCAGCAATTGTCCGAGCAGCAGTCCCGCCGGGCCTCCGCCGATAATGGCAACCTGTGTCCGCAACCTGTGTCCTCCCGACCCTTGCGAATAAGGGTTTTGCCCGCCGCCAGAAATGATTATACAAGATAACGATATGCGAAACGGTTGTCGAACATGGACTGAATGGCAGGCCGCGACAGCGGTGCGCTGCGCGGTCCGGTGTCGGGCCTGCGAGTTTAACTGTCATACCAATGGCAGAGGCGGCGGGCATTGCAAATGGCCGATAACTTCTATCTGAATGACTGAAATTTCGGACGCGATGTTGCACTGCAAAGATCGGTTGTCGCGTCTGCCGCCACATAACGAAACTTGAAAAGAGTATCCGAGGGAGGATTTGATGAAGACATTAACCTGGACCGCTGTGGTATTGGCGGCTTCCGTGACGCTGCCGGGCGCTGCGAGCCTTGCCGCTGCGCAAGACATCACCATCGGCATCAGCATCAGCACCACCGGCCCTGGCGCTGCGCTCGGCGTGCCTGAGAAGAACGCGCTTGAATTCGTGCCGACCGAAATCGGCGGTGCCAAGATCAAGACCATCGTTCTGGACGATGCCGGCGATCCGACCGCGGCGACCACCAATGCGCGCCGTTTTGTCACAGAATCCAAAGCCGATGTCATTATCGGCTCGTCCGTGACGCCGCCGTCGATTGCGATTTCGACGGTCGCGAACGAAGCGGGGGTCATGCAGCTTTCACTCGCACCGCTTCCCATTCCGGAGACCCGCGAGAAGTGGACTGTGTCCATGCCGCAGCCGATTCCGATCATGGGCAAAGTGCTCTACGATCACATGAAGAAGAACAACGTGAAGACCGTCGGCTATATCGGCTATTCGGATTCCTACGGGGATCTTTGGGCTAACGATCTTAAGAAGCAGACTGCGGCGATGGGTGGCATCAGCGTTGTCGATGAAGAGCGCTTCGCACGCGCCGACACGTCGGTGACGGGTCAGGTGCTCAAGCTGATTGCCGCCAATCCGGATGCCGTATTGATCGGCGCTTCGGGCGCTGCGGCTGGCTTGCCGCAGATTGAACTTCGCAACAAGGGCTACAAGGGGCTGATCTACCAGACCCATGGTGCCGCCGCGATGGACTTCATCCGTATCGCTGGCCCGTCTGGCGAAGGCGTTCTGATGGCGGCGGGGCCAGTGATGGCTCCGGAAGGACAACCCGAGAGCGCGCTGACCAAGAAGCCGGGCATGGCGCTGAACACCGCCTATGAGAAGAAGTACGGCGCCAACACCCGCAGCCAGTTCGCGGGCCACATGTACGACGCTTTTGAAGTGCTCAAGCGCGTCGTGCCGGTTGCCCTGAAGAAGGCCAAACCCGGCACGCAGGAATTCCGGGAAGCCATTCGTGAGGCGTTACTGAGCGAAAAGGATATCGCGGCAAGCCAGGGCGTCTACAACTTCACCGAGAAGAATCGCTACGGCACCGACGACCGTTCGCGCATCCTTCTGACGGTGAAGGGCGGCAAATACGAGGTCGTGAAGTAACGAACGTCATTCGTACTTCGCTTCAGCTACGACATGCCCGGCCACCTTGTGCCGGGCATTTTCGTTTTGTCTTCCGAATGCGTCAGGTCGCGATTCCGGCCACTTCGATGCCGCCCGACTTGCCGCGAATTTCCCGGACTCCCAGATCGCAAAGCGGGACAGGGGACGCGGATGCGAACCGGTCGATGGCGGCGCGGGATGCGAGAAAGCCGCCTTCGACATGGCGGCTGAGTTCTTCGAGCCGCGCTGCGGTGTTCATCACATCGCCGTTGAACACGATGGCGCGTTTGATGTCGCCGATTTCACCAATAATCACAGGTCCGAAATGAAGACTGCCGCGAATCTTCGGCGCCGCGCCGAATTCGCTTTCAAACCGGGGCGCTAGCCGTTCCAGGGTCGCGCGCATCGCCAGAAAGCAACGCAGCGGCCGACACTCGATCGCTCCGGCTTTCTCCGGCCAGGTCACGATGATTTCGTCGCCGACATAGTCCAGGATTTCGCCCCGATAATCCACCACGGATCCGGTTAGGGTGCGAAAGGTCTTGTCGAGAAAGCGATGGATCCCAAGGCCGCCCATGCGTTCGGCAAGCGTTGTCGAGCCCGCGATATCGACGAACAGGACGAACCGGTTTTCTTCGACGGGTGTGTGATAGCGCCCGATTACAAGATTGAGCAGCGTGTTGCGGCCGATAATGTTGGTCACGGCAAAGACCAGATTGAATACGATCGAAAGCACGCCGGAAAAGATCACTGCGTCCCAGAAGCTTTTTTTCGAGGGATCGGGCGTCAGCCCGACGAGCCGGACCCCAAGCTCGAAATACTGGATCAGAACAATCACCGCGGCATAGAAAACGCTCCGGACCGCGAGGCTCGCGCTGAAGGGCATCGCGCCGAGCCAGTTGCGCAGCGGCCCCGCTGCTGAAAATTCAAACGCTCCGATCGCCCCGCTGATGAGTAAGCCGTAGATCATGCCGATCAGCAACTGCTGCGGCGAGAACCCGACATTGAGGAAAATGAAGACGGCGCCTCCGGCCATGCCGGCGAGCAGGATTGTCGCGAACATGCGCAGCTTGCGCGCGGACCTTGCATCCATAACCGGAATTCCTGCATCGGGATTTTCGCCAGAACGACTATCGGCCACAATCGCAGGAATTGTTAGGTCGTTTTTGAACGATCGGTCAAATTCAGCAGCGGGCGCTACTGGGCGCTGCTCTCGGCGTGCTGGAATCCGAGATAGCTCGCCACCACGCGCTCGTCGCCGCTGATCTCTTTGGCCGAGCCGCTCATGATGAACTCGCCAAGCTCCATGACATAGGCGCGGTCGGCGATCTCTAACGCCGCGCGAGCATTCTGCTCGACCAGCAGCACGGACACGCCAGCCTGCCGCAGTTCGGTCACGGTGCGGAAAATGTCCGCCACGATCAGCGGCGCGAGGCCGAGACTTGGCTCGTCGAGCATCAGCAGCTTTGGCTGGCTCATCAGCGCGCGGCCCATCGCCAGCATCTGCTGCTCGCCGCCGGACAGCGTACCGGCGAGCTGCGTGCGGCGCTCCTTGAGGCGCGGGAACAGCGCATAGACCCGCTCCTGTTCGCGGGCTGCCGTTGCGCGCGGCACGCGGAAGCCGCCGAGTTGAACATTCTCCTCGACGGTCATGGTCCCGAATAACTCGCGATGCTCGGGCACAATACAAAGTCCCGCCGCGACCCGGTCCTCGATGTCGAAGCGGGAGATCTGCTGGCCAGCGAAAACCACGCTTCCGGTCAGCGGAAGGATACCCATGATGGCATTGAGCAAGGTGGTCTTGCCCGCACCGTTGGCGCCGACAATGGTGACGATCTCGCAGGCCGCCACATCGAGGGTCGCGCCGCGCACGGCTTCGACCTTGCCGTAGGCGATGTGGGCATTTTCGACCGACAGCAGTTTGGTCATGATGCTGTCCCCAGATAGGCCTTGATCACGTCGGGGTTGGCGCGGACGGCAGCCGGGGTGCCTTCGGCGATCTTGGTGCCGAATTCCAGTACGATGATCCGGTCGGCGATATCCATCACGAACCCCATATCGTGTTCGACCAGCAGGATCGACATGCCTTCGGCGCGCAACTGCCGCAGCAGTGACGCCAGCTTTTGCTTTTCCATATGGCGCAGTCCGGCCGCAGGCTCGTCGAGCAACAGCAGGATCGGATCGACGCACAGCCCGCGGGCGATTTCCACGATCCGCTGCTGGCCGAGCGAGAGGCTGCCTGCCAGTTGATGCATCTGTTCGCCGAGGCCCACGCGCTCGATCCGCCGGGCGGCTTCAGCAAGCAATGCGGCCTCATCCCTGCGGTCGAGCCGCAACATGCTGGCGATCGCGCCTGAATGACCGCGCAGATGGGCACCGATGGCGACGTTTTCCAGCACGGTCATGTCGGGGACGAGTTTGACATGCTGGAAGGTGCGCGCGACGCCAAGCTTTGCAATCTCCTGCGGCGGCGCATTGTCGACCTTGTGGCCGAGAATGGAGATAGTTCCGCCGGTCGCGCGCAGCACGCCGGTCACGAGATTGAACGTGGTGCTCTTGCCCGCGCCATTGGGGCCAATGAGCGCGACGATCTCGCGCGCCTGCACGTCGAAGGACACATCGTTGACCGCGATGACGCCGCCGAACTGTTTTCGGGCGGCCTGAATGTCGAGCAGTGTTTCCGACAGCGCGACGGCTTTGGTGCGCGGCGGCAGCGCCTCGGCGGTCTGCGGGCGGGGACGCTTAGAGGGGGCGAATGTCAGCAAGGCGGCGAGGCGTGGCCACATGCCGCCGGGGGCAACCTGAAGCAGCACCACCAGCAGGATGCCGAAAATCACGGTCTCAAGCTGCACCGACCCGTGAAACACCACAGGCAGGAAGCTCTGCAGGAATTCCTTGAGCACGACAACGATGCTCGCGCCGAGCACGGCGCCCCACACGTAACCGGCGCCGCCGACCACGGCGATGAACAGATATTCGAGACCGGCATTCAACCCGAACGGTGTCGGGTTCACCGCGCGCTGGAAATGCGCGTAGAGCCAGCCGGACAGGCCGGCCAGCACCGCTGCATAGATAAAGACCAAGAGCTTGGCGCGCGCGGTCTGTACGCCGAAGGATTCCGCCGCGATATGACCGCGCCGCAGCGCGCGGATGGCGCGGCCGGTGCGGGAATCCAGCAGGTTCACCGTCAGCAGCGCACACACGATCACGGCAAACCAGATCGCGTAATAGATTGTACCGGGATCGGTCAGTTGCAACGATCCGATGGCCAGCGGCGGAATACCGGAAATGCCATCGTTGCGTCCGACCAGTTCAAGCTTGCTGAACAGATAAAACAGACTGATGCCCCAGGCGATGGTGCCGAGCGGAAGATAGTGACCGGACAGGCGCACGGTGATCAGGCCGAGGACCACGGCCGCAAGTCCGGCAACGATCAGGGACAGCGGCAGCGTCAACCAGGGCGAAAGTCCGTAAGAAGTTGTGAGAATAGCTGTGGTGTAAGCGCCGAAGCCGCAGAACGCAGCCTGGCCGAACGAGGTGAGGCCGCCAACGCCGGTGAGCAGCACGAGGCCCATGGCGACGAGCGAGGCAAGCCCGATATTGTCGAGCAGCACGATCCAGAAAGGCGGCATACCGGGAATGAACGGAACGACCGCTATCGCCAGTGCAAATACGATCATCCCCCAACGCTGCGTCATCACTCAGTGTCCCGAATCCGAAGTTCGCGTCGTCTCGCAGCGCCTTCCGTAGCGAACTTCGGATTCGAAAGGACACTGAAAAAATATAATTCTAGTGTGGCTTTGGTTCGCAAGTCCGCACGCGGAATGCGCTGCAGAGAACAATGCGGACTTGCGAACCACCACACTAGTCCTCTTCCTCATCGACTGCCGGCGAAGCCAGCGAGCGCAGGATGAGAACTGGCAGCAGCAGCGTGAAGACAATGACCTCCTTGAAGTTGCTGGCGTAAAACGAAGAGAACGCTTCGACGACGCCGACAACGATGGCGGCTGCGGCGGTGAGGGGATAGCTCACGAGTCCGCCGATGATGGCGGCGACGAAGCCCTTCAGCCCGATCAGAAATCCGGTGTCGTAATAAATCGTGGTGATCGGCACGATCAGGATGCCGGAGATCGTGCCGATGATCGCGGCGAGCAGGAATGCGACCTGTCCCGACAGCGTGGTGCGGATGCCGACGATGCGTGCGCCGAGCCGGTTGACGGCGGTGGCGCGCAGCGCCTTGCCGTAAAGCGTGTAGCCGAACAGCAGCCACAGGCCGACGATCAGCAGGATCGTGATCGCGTAGATGCCGATGCTCTGGCCGGTGAAGCGCAACGGGCCGATGGTGAAGGCAGCACTCGAGATTGCCGGCGCACGCAGGCCTTCGGGACCGAAGAACACCAGCCCAAGTCCCTGCAGGGCGAGATGCATCCCGACCGATGCAATCAGCAAGACCAGTACCGATGCATGCGCGATCGGCTGATAGGCGATGCGATAAAGATAAAGGCCGATCGGGGCGACGATGACAATCGACAGCAGGAAGTTGACGACGACCCCGTTCTGCCGCCCGGCCATTGCCACTGCGACACCCCAGATGGCCAGCGGCAGCAGGATGTTCAGCGCTAGCGACCGCAGCGCAAATCGCGCCGTCATGACATTGCGGCGGGACACCATGTCGAAACAGAAGGCGACGACCCCCATGCCGAGCGCCAGCAGGGCGGTGCCGGGCACCTGTCCGGTCGCCAGCGTGGCGTAGGTCAGCGCACCAAAAGTGACAAATTCGCCTTGCGGGATCAGGATGACGCGGGTCACCGCGAACACCAGCACAAGCGCAAGCCCGAGCAGAGCGTAGATCGCGCCGCTGGTTATTCCGTCCTGCAGCAGGAACAGAAGGATCGTGCTATTCAAAGCCTGCCCTCAAAACGGCGTCCCCCAACCACGCGCGCTTGCGGATGGAAGGGTCCGCCGGCGCCGAAAGCGGCGGTTGAATTCCGCCATTGCTATTTGATATATCTTATAATGATTATCGAGTATAATCACAAGTCCCGGCCGCTCGCGGCGTTCTTATAGCAATAGCAGACCGACGACAGGAAGCGCACGATGGCTGTTTCCAGGACCGTAAGCGCCGGCACGGCGAAGGCCAAGAAGCGGCCGGCGCGCCCCGCGTCGCATCCGGTGCCGCGCTCCGCGCCGCCCACGGACGCGGTCCGGATCGGCGACCTCTCCGAGTTCCTCGGCTATTCGCTCAAGCGGGCGCAGCTGCGGATTTTCGACGATTTCATCCGCTGTGTCGCGGCGTTGCAACTGACCCCGGCGCAGTTCTCGGTGCTGATGCTGGTGGACGCCAATCCCGGACGCAACCAGACCGAGATCGCCTCAACGCTCGGCATTCTGCGGCCGAATTTCGTCGCCATGCTGGACGAACTGGAAAGCCGCGAGCTGTGTCTCCGGGTCCGCTCGGACAGTGACCGTCGTTCGCATATCCTGAAACTAACGGACAAGGGCCGCGCGGTTCTGTCCCGCGCCAGGAAATTGATCGAGACCCGGCACGAAGCGCGCCTCAAGCAATTGCTGGGCGACGACAATCGCGACCTGCTGCTGGTGATGCTGGGCAAGATCGCGCAGGAGTTTTAGGGGTTGTCCATTTTTGCCGTCATTCCGGGGCGCGAGCTTTTACGAGCGAACCCGGAATCCAGAATATTTCGATGAACTGCTCTGAGTTCCGGATCAGCCCGCTGCGCGGTCTGTCCGGAATGACGACGATGGATTTTACCTCTCCCCGCAATGGCGGGGCGAGGGAGTTTAAGGATCCACCAGAATGATGCGGATGTCGTTGACGTTGGTCAGCGTAGGTCCGGTCATGAGTAAATCGCCGGTGGCCTCAAAAAATGCCGTGGCGTCGTTGTTGTCGAGATACGCTTTCGGATCGAGCTTCCGTTCGCGGATTGTCGCGAAGCTGCGCTGATCCAGGATCGCGCCGGCGGGATCGGTCGGATGTCCCGCGCCGCCGTCCGCGCCGTCGGTGTCGCCTGCCAGCACGGAAATGCCCGGTGTGCCGGCGAACAGGCTTGCAAGCGCGAGCACGTATTCCTGATTGGGGCCACCGCGCCCATTGCCGCGCACCGTCACGGTCAGTTCGCCGCCGGACAGAATGGCGAGCTTCTTTCCCTCGGCATGCGCCTTCAGCGCGATCTGTGCGTGGGTGGCGGCAACGTCGCGCGCTTCGCCCTCCAGATCCGCGCCGAGATCGACGATCGCGTAACCCGCATCGCGCGCGACGGCAACGGCGGCATCCAGCGATTCCTGCGGCCGCGCAATGATCTTGAAGTCCGCGTGGGCGAAAGCGCTGTCGCCGGGCTTGCAGCTTTCGTTGCGCGGATCGTTCAACGCCGCGATCACGGCATCGTCCGCCTTGATGTTGTAGCGCCCGACGATGTCGCGGGCGTCCGCCAGTGTCGTGGTGTCCGGCACGGTCGGTCCCGACGCGATGGTCGCCGGATCGTCGAACGGCACGTCCGAAATCGCCAGCGTCAGAATCTGCGCGGGTGCTGCGGCGCGTGCGAGCCTGCCACCCTTGATGCGCGACAGATGTTTGCGCACGGTGTTCATCTCGCCGATCGGCGCACCCGAACGCAGCAGGCTTTTGTTCATCGCCTGCTTCTGTGCGAAGGAAATTCCTTCGGCAGGCGCGATCCAGTTCGCCGATCCGCCGCCCGACAACAGCACCAGAACGAGGTCCTCGGCAGTAGCGCTTTGCGCCAGTTCGAGAGTCCGGCTGGCGCCTTTCAGGCCCGCTTCATCCGGCACCGGATGACCGGCTTCGATGATCTCGATGCGCCGGGTCGGTTTGCCATATCCGTGCCGCGTAGTGGCAAGCCCCGACACCTTTTCCGGATCGATGCGGCCTTCATCGAGGTAATGCCGCTCCGCGGCATGGGCCAATGCACCGGCGGCTTTACCCGCGGCAAGGCAGATGATGCGGCCGCGCGGCGCAGGCGGCAGATGTTCGGCAAGGATGCGATCCGGATGGGCTGCAGCAACTGCAGCGTCGAAGATGGCGCGCAGCAAAGGGCGTTTGTCGGTCATCATGTCATCGCGTGCGCTGGACGGAACCAAGAACGGCCTGAAGACATCGCATGATCGGCTACACGATAAAAGGCCCTCCGCAAGTTATTGCGGAGGGCGGGAATGTTCTCGGATGTGCCTGCGCCAAGCGGGGAAACCGGATTTCAGATATGGAAATCCGGCGCTCGCCCGGTGCAAGCGGGTCGTCAGCCGCCAACGTCACCGCTGATGATGGGGCCGAACAACTGCCAGCGCTCTCCCGTGAACTTCATCAGCTGCAACTGGCTGATTGGAGCGAAGTCGGTCGCGCTGGTGTTCAGCTTGATGCCGGGCAGACCCATTTCCTGCTGAAGGTCCTTGATGCTGGCGGCCTGCTTCATGACGTTCTCTCGGGTGAGATTGTCACCGCATGCCTTCAGCACATGCACCATCGTCTGCGCGGAACTGTAACCATACGCGACAGAACTATCGGCGCGGTTGCCTTCCGGGAAGTACTTGGCGAGAAATGCGTCGAAGTTCTTCACGCCCGGATCGTCCTTCCACTGCGGATCGGTCGGGTCCTTGCCGTAGGTGGCGGAGATCACGCCCTGTGCATTCTCGAAACCAGCGGGCTTGATGACCGATCCGGTAGACGAGGCGACGTTGTTCAGGATGAACAGCGGCTTCCAGCCAAGCTCGGCGACCTTCTTGATGGATTGTGCGCCGAACTTCGGGGTGGTGATGCTGACGAAGATGTCCGCGCCTTTCGATTTCAGCGCGACAATCTGCGAGTCGACGGTGGGCACCGACGTCTCATAAGGTTCTTCCGCGATGATCATCGAAGCGCCCTTGGCTCCGAGACCGTCCTTCAGACCCTTGAGCACGTCCTTACCGAAGTCGTCGTTCTGATAAAGAATACCGATCTTGCCGGCAGGCTTTTCCTTCATCAGGTACTTCGCATAGATCACGCCTTCGCTCTGGTAGTTGGGCTGCCAGCCCATGGTCCAGGGGAAGTTCTTCGGATCGTTCCACTTGGTGGCACCGGTGGCGACGAACAGCTGCGGCACCTTTTTGGCGTTCATGTATTTCTGGATCGCCGAGTTCGACGGGGTGCCGAGCGAGTTGAAGATCAGCAGCACTTCGTCGCTTTCGACCAGCTTGCGGGCCTGCTCCACGGCCTTGGGCGGCGAATAGCCGTCGTCATAGGAAATGAAATTGATCTTGCGGCCGTTGATGCCGCCTTCAGCATTGATCTTGTTGAAATAGGCTGCCTGCGTTTTGCCGATGATGCCGTAGGCGGACGCGGGTCCGCTGTAAGGCATGATGCTGCCGATCTTGATCTCGGTGTCGGTGGCGCCTGTGTCGTATTTCTTCTGCGCAACCGCGCTGCCGCTGGTCGCAGCAAATGCCGCGACGGTGGCAAGTAAAAGTATCGGGTTAAATTTTTTGACGGACATTTGTGTGGTTTCCCTAACCTAGTTTTTGATGCCTGTTTCAGGCTTTTGGCTTGGAAGCCTTTGTGGCCTCGCAAGTATTCAATACCGTTTGCCGAGGTGGTTCAACAAAGGGCATTGAAATCGCAGACCCCCTGCGAACGTGTCGCAGGGGTATTTGTTGTTCGTAGAGCGAACTAACCGCCGACGTCGCCGTTGATGATCTCGCCGAACCGGTTCCAGGTCTCGCCCTTGAATTTCATCAGTTGCATCTGGCTGATCGGGGCGAAATCGGTCGCGCTGGTGTTGATCTTGACGCCGGGCAGCAAGCCGTCGAGTTCCAGGTTTTTCATGCTGGCGGCCTGCTTCATAACGTTGGCACGGGTGAGATTGTCGCCGCAGGCCTTGAGAACATGAACCAAGGTCTGGGCTGAATTGTAGCCGTACATCACCGAACCGTCGCTCCGGTTGCCTTCAGGGAAGTATTTGACGAGGAACGCGTCAAACGCCTTCATGCCCTTGTCATCCTTCCACTGCGGATCGGTCGCGTCCTTGGCATAGGCCGCCGAGATGATGTCCTGCGAATTCTCGAATCCCGCAGGCTTGATCACCGAGCCGACCGACGCCGAGACGTTGTTCAGGATGAACAGCGGCTTCCACTGAAGTTCGGCGACCTTCTTGATCGACTGTGCGGCGAACTTCGGCGTCGTGATGCTGATGAAAACATCGACACCCTTCGACTTCAAAGCGACGACCTGCGAATCGACGGTGGGTACGCTGGTCTCGTAGGACTCTTCCGCGGTGATCATGGAAGCGGCCTTCTTGCCGAGACCGTCCTTGATGCCCTTGAGGTAGTCTTTGCCGTAATCGTCGTTCTGATAAAGAATTCCGATCTTGGCGTTCGGCTTCTCTTTCATCAGGTAGGCCGCGTAGATCCGGCCTTCGCTCTGGTAGTTGGGCTGCCAGCCCATGGTCCAGGGGAAGTCCTTCGGGTCGTTCCACTTGGTCGCACCGGTGGCGAGGAATAGATGGGGGACCTTCTTGGCGTTCATGTATTTCTGGATCGCCGAATTCGATGGCGTGCCGAGCGGTCCGTAGACCAGCAGCACTTCGTCGCTCTCGACCAGCTTGCGCGCCTGCTCCACAGCCTTCGGCGGCGAGTAGCCATCGTCGTAGGAAACGAAGCTGATCTTGCGACCGTTGATGCCGCCTTCGGCATTGATCTTGTTGAAGTAGGCTTGCTCGGTCTTGCCGATCACGCCGTAAGCGGACGCCGGTCCGCTATAGGGCATGATGTTGCCGATCTTGATTTCCTTATCGGAGGCGCCGGTGTCGTATTTTTTCTGAGCGAACGCGCCGGTGGATGTTGCGGCCAGCACGGCAACAGCTGCCGAGAAAACCGTGAGTCGAGATGTCATCTTCATTTCTCTCTCCCTGGGTCGTGTGTGTGTCCTCGTTCTATTTTCTTGATTGAAGCTCTTTGCGGCTCGCCGACATTCAATACTCTTTGAACAACCTGTTCAACGAAAAGCCCTCTGCGACAGGGTCGCAAAGGGCTTGAGGTTTCATCAGGCGAAACAAAAGGCGGGTTATTAACGATTAAGATTCGCCTTTTGCAGTGCGAAGTAGTTAGCCGCCGACGTCGCCGCTCATGACGTCGCCGAACAGCACCCAGCGATCGCCGGTGAACTTCTGCAGTTGAAGCTGGCTGATCGGAGCGAAGTCGGTTGCGCTGGTGTTGATCGTCACGCCGGGCAACAGGCCGTCGAGCTGCAGGTTCTTGATGCTGGCGGCCTGCTTCATGACGTTCTCACGCGTGAGGTTATCACCGCACGCCTTGAGAACATGAACCAGAGTTTGCGCAACATCGTATCCGACCATCACCGAACCGTCGGCGCGATTGCCGTCGGGGAAATATTTCTGAAGGAAAGCATCGAAGTTCTTGATGCCCTTGTCGTCCTTCCACTGCGGATCGGTGGCGTCCTTGGCGTAGGCAGCGGAAATGATGCCCTGCGAGTTGTCGAAGCCGGCGGGCTTCATCACGGTGCCGGTCGAGGCGCCGACGTTGTTCAAAAAGAACATCGGCTTCCACTGAAGTTCGGCGACCTTCTTGATCGACTGGGCGGCGAACTTCGGCGTGGTGATGCTGATGAAGATGTCCGCGCCCTTCGACTTGAGCGCGACCACATGCGAATCGATGCTCGGCTCCGCGGTCTCATAGGATTCCTCCGCGATGATCATCGAAGCCGCCTTGGCGCCAAGGCCGTCCTTGATGCCCTTGACGTAGTCTTTGCCGTAATCGTCATTCTGGTAGAGGATGCCGATCTTGCCGGCGGGCTTCTCTTTCAAAATGTACTTGGCATAGATGCGGCCTTCGCTCTGGTAGTTGGGCTGCCAGCCCATGGTCCAGGGGAAGTCCTTCGGATCGTTCCACTTGGTCGCACCGGTAGCGACGAACAGCTGCGGCACTTTCTTCGAATTCATGTACTTGTGGATCGCTGAATTCGATGGGGTGCCGAGCGAGTTGAAGATCAACAGAACTTCATCGCTCTCAACCAGCTTGCGGGCTTGCTCGACAGCCTTTGGCGGACTGTAGGCGTCATCGTAAGAAACGAAGTTGATCTTGCGGCCGTTGATGCCGCCTTCGGCATTGATCTTGTTGAAGTAGGCTTGCTCGGTTTTTCCGATGACGCCATAGGCGGAAGCCGGTCCGCTGTAGGGCATGATGTTGCCGATCTTGATTTCGGTATCGGTAACGCCGGGGCCGTATTTCTTCTGGGCGAGCGCGCCGGTGCTTGTTGCAGCGAGCAAGGCCATGGCGGCCGAAGCAACCGCGAGTCGCGAGTAGATTGCTGACATTCATCTCTCCTTGGTGGTGTTTGTGTCCTCTTTCTGTTTTTTGTGACGCGAGCTCTTTGTGGCTCGCGTTCATTGAATACCCTTTACGAGACGGGTTCAACGAAAAGCCCTCCACGACGGCGTCGTGGAGGGCTGATTTAATCAGCAGTTTGTCTAAGCCTTAACCTGTCCAAACCGTAATCTTTTGCAGCGCGGAAGGTTAACTGCCGCCCATGCCGCCGCTGATGATCGGTCCCTGCAGCTCGTACTTCTCCCCCTTGAACTGCATGATCTGCAGCTGATCGATCGGATAGAAGTCGGTCGCGCTGGTGTTGATCTTCACGCCCGGCAGCAATGTATCGGGAGTGAAGTCCTTCAGGCTGGCGGCCTGCTTCATGATGTTCTCGCGGGTCAGGTTGTCACCTGCCTGCTTCAGAACCTGGACCATGGTCTGCGCCTGGCCGTAGCCATAAACCACGGAGCCGTCGGTCTTGTTCATGTCCGGCGCGTACTTGGCGAGGAAGGCGTAAAACTTCTTCATGCCTTCGTCGTTGTCCCACTGCGGGTCGGCGCCGTCCTTGGCATAGGCAGCGGAGATGATGCCCTGCGCATTCTCGAAGCCGGCTGGCTTGAGCACGCTGCCGACCGATGCACCGACGTTGCTCTGGATGTAGATCGGCTTCCAGCTGAGTTCGGCGACCTTCTTGATCGCCTGAGCGGCGAACTTCGGGGTCGTGAAGCTGACGAAGACGTCGGCGCCGGTGGCCTTCAGCTTGATGATGTGCGAGTCGATGGTCGGCTCGGACACTTCATAGCTGTCCTCGGCGACGATCTGCGTTGCCTTGGCGCCGAGGCCGTCCTTCAGGCCCTTGAGCATGTCCTTACCGAAGTCGTCGTTCTGGTAGAGGATCGCGATCTTGGCATCAGGCTTGGTTGCCATCAGGTGCTTTGCGTAAATGCGGCTTTCGCTCTGGTAGGGCGGCTGCCAGCCCATGGTCCAGGGGAAGTCCTTGACGTCGCCGAACTTGGTCGCGCCTGTGGCCACGAACAGCTGCGGCACCTTCTTCGCGTTCAGGTACTTCTGGATCGCGGAGTTCGACGGTGTGCCGAGCGGTCCGAACACCAACAGAACTTCGTCGCTCTCGACCAGCTTGCGGGCCTGCTCCACAGCCTTCGGCGGCGAGTAACCGTCGTCATAGGTAATGAAGTTGATCTTGCGGCCATTGATGCCGCCCTGCTCGTTGATCATCTTGAAATAGGCTTCTTCCATCTTGCCGATAACGCCGTAGGCCGAAGCCGGGCCGCTATACGGCATGATGTTGCCGATCTTGATTTCGGTATCGGTCGCTCCGGTGTCGTATTTCTTCTGCGCGAGCGCATGGCCGCTCGTCACCGCAAGCACGGCGACGGCCGACACTGCTGCTACGTTGAGCTTGAGTTTGGATAACATTTTAGTCTCTCCCTAAGATGCGGTATTCCGCCTGGCGGAAATTAGGCTTCCGGAAAAGACCATGCCCAAGGGGCTAAAATATGAGGGGTCTGATTCAGCAAAACTGAATCAGACCCTGTCACGCGATCCGGAAACCGATTTCCGGAAATACCATGCGCAAACAAACAGATGACGACAAGCCCGATTTAACGTCAGTGAATCAGACTTTAGTGACCGTCTACCCAGAGCGTCTGTCTAGGATTTACTCTTCCTCTGGAACAGGGCTTCGATGATGTAGGCGATCTGCCTTGCGCCGTGCGGCACCAGGAAGATGACCGCGAACAGCAGCACGCCGAACACAGCGCCGGAGAGGCCTTTCGAGATGCTCTCCGCGACGTTGGGCACGAACACGATGAAGGCGGAACCGACCAGCGATCCCGGCAGCCAGCCGACGCCGCCGACCACCATGCCGAGGAAGATCGCGATCGCCAGCTGAATGGTGAAGCTGTCGGGGGCCACGAACTGGACGACGATGGCGCCGAGCGCACCGGCAATGCCGGTGAACGCAGCGCTGACGCCGAACGCCAGCGTCTTGTACATCGGCAGGTCGACACCCATGGCCGAGGCGGCAATCGGGTTGTCGCGGATCGCCATCAAGGCACGTCCGGACCGGCTTCGCAGCAGGTTGATGGCCAGGACGTAAATTACCAGACAAACGAACAGCGTGAAGTAGTACAGCCACATGTCCTGCGACATCTTCAGGCCGAACGGCGCGTCCGGCTTGGTGATGACGAGGCCCTGAACGCCGCCGGTCCAGTGTTCGAACACGCCGAGCTTCAGCAACTGCGGCATCGCCACAGCCAGCGCAAAGGTCGCGAGCGCAAGGTAGACGCCCGAGAGCCGCAGCGCCGGGAATCCGAACAGGAAGCCGAACAGGAAGCAGATGATGCCTGCCGCGGGCAGCGTCAGCGCGTAATTGACGCCCATATATTCCATCATGATGCCGGCGGTATAGGCGCCGACGGCATAGAAGGCGCTTTGGCCCAGCGAGAACTGCCCGCTGCCGCCGGTCAGGATGTTGAGAGCCAGGATGGCGATGGCGTAGATCAGCCACATCGTCATCTGGAAGATGATGAAGTTCTTCACGAACAGCGGCGTGATCAACAGCAGCGCGAGCACCACGATGGTGGCGATGGTGCCGATCGTCATCGACTTCTTCGATGCGGCGGCGCCGGCTGCGGTCTGGGAGACTGAGTCCTGAACTGTGCTCATGATTAAACTCGCTGTACGATGGCGCGGCCGAACAAGCCGGACGGTTTGATGACAAGCACGACGATGATCAGTGCCAACGCAATCGGAAGCTTCAGTTCGTTGCCGACGCCCGGAATGTAGGTGCCGACAAGGTTTTCGAACACACCGACCAGGAAGCCGCCGACCACCGCGCCGAACGGCGAGGTGAGGCCGCCGAGCACTGCTGCCGCAAAGCCGTACAGCAGGATGCCGCCCATCATGTTGGGTTCGAGGAACACGACCGGCGCGATCAGCATGCCGGCGATGGCGCCGATGGAGCTTGCCATGCCCCAGCCGAGCGCGATCATCCAGCTGGTGTTGATGCCGACCAGACGGGCGGATTCAGGAAGCGATGCCGCAGCGCGCATCGCAAGACCGATGCGCGTGTAGCGGAAGAAGAAGAACAGCAGGGTCAGCAGCACCAGCGTGACGCCGATCATGCCGGCCTGATGGGTCGAGATCAGTTGGCTGCCCAGGAAGCCGGACGAACCGAACGGCGAGGGGAACTGCTTGATCGTGAAGTCCCAGGTCAGGCCCGCGACGCTGTTCAGAATGGCGAACAGTGCGATGAAGCCGGCGACATGCACCAGCACCGGCGCGTTGGTCAGCGGCTTGAACAGCGCGCGTTCGATGACGATACCGCCGACGAACGAGATGACCAGCGTCAGCAGGAAGGCGGGCCAGAAGCCGAGGCCCCACTGCATCAACTGCCAGGCGATGAAGGTCGAGAACATCGCCATTTCGCCCTGGGCGAAGTTAAGGTGGTCGATAGCCTGATAGATCATGACTACGGCCAGCGCCATGCAGGCGTAGATCGCGCCTGTGGCGATGCCAGCCAGGACTTGGTTGGTAAAGAGTTCCATGGCTGCCTCTCAGTATCCGAGATACGATTTGCGGATGTCTTCGTTGTTCGCGATTTCCTTCGCGCTTCCCGACATCACGATGCGTCCGGTTTCGATCACATAGGCCTTTTCCGCGAGTTCAAGCGCGAGCTGGGCGTTCTGTTCGACCACCAGGATGGTCACCTTGTGCTCGCGGTTGATCCTGGCGAGGATGCCGAAGAGATCGCGGACAATCAGCGGGGCGAGACCGAACGACGGTTCGTCGAGCAGCATCAGTCGCGGGCGAAGCATCAGCGCGCGGGCAACCGCAAGCATCTGCTGTTCGCCACCCGACAGCGTGCCTGCCTGCTGAGTGTAACGCTGCTTGAGAACGGGAAAGAATCCGTACATCTGCTCGATGTCGTTCTCGATCTCTTTCTTGTCGCTGCGCGAGATCGCGCCGAGCTGAAGGTTTTCCTCCACCGTCATGTTGGTGAAAGTGCCGCGGCCCTGCGGGACATGGGCGATGCCCAGCCGCACGACGTTCTCGGTGGAGACACCGGCGAGCGACTTGCCTTCGAACTCGATATTGCCCGTCGAGCGGATCATGTTGCAGATCGCGCGCAGGGTCGTGGTCTTGCCGGCGCCGTTAGCGCCGAGCAGCGTGGTGACGCTGCCTTCGTTGAGCGAGAATTCGAGCCCGTGCAGGGCCTGGACCTGGCCGTAATAGGCGCGCAGATCCTTGATCGTCAGCATCGTGCTCATTGGTCCTTGCTCCCCAGATAGGCCTTGATGACGTCGGGGTCGGACTGCACCTGAGACGGAGTGCCTTCGGCGAGCTTCTTGCCGAAATTCAGCGCGACGACGTGATCGGCGATCTTCATCACCAATCCCATGTGATGTTCGACGAGCAGAACCGTGATGTGCCGCTGGTCGCGAATGCGGCAGATCAGGTCGCCGAGAACATAGACTTCCTCGTGGTTGAGACCGCCTGCGGGCTCGTCGAGCAGCAGGATCTTCGGTTCGGCGGCAAGCGCGCGGCCAAGCTCGACGCGCTTCTGGGTGCCGAAGGGAAGGCCGGCGACTTCGCGGTCGGCGACGTCGTGCAGATCGAGATAATCGAGGATTTCATGGACCTTCGCGTTGAGCTTGCGCTCTTCCTCGCGAACCCATGGCAGCTTCAAGGCGTCGCTGATGAAGTCGCTCTTGGTGCGGCAATGTCCACCGATGCGGATGTTGTCGCGCACCGTCAGTCTCGGGAACAGCGCCACGTTCTGGAACGTGCGGCCGATGCCGAGTTCGGCGATCTTCTTCGGCTGATGGGGCAGGATGCTTACGCCTTCCATCAGGATCTCGCCCGTACTGGGCTGATAGAGCCTGCTCAGGCAATTGAAGAGCGTTGTTTTGCCAGCGCCGTTCGGACCGATCAGGCCGAGGATCTGGCCATTCTTCATGTCGAACGACACGCCATTCAACGCGATGATGCCGCCGAACACGACTGAGACGTCGCGAACCGCGAGCAAGGGGTTATTCCCCTGCGCTTGTGCCTGCATCATACGTTGATGTCCCGGCAAGACCGGGACGCGCCCGAACCCTGCATGAAACCGCAACGACGGCGGTTATCTGTTCCCCTCAGCGATACGTGCAACTTTTCCTCCTGGCGGTTTCATTTTCTTGGTGACTGCAGTTTCTATATTTTGAGTTTCTTTGTTTTGCGATCCGCGCGCAACGCCATTGGCGGCCGCGATCCCGACGTTCCTTAGCATCGTAATTCGACGAGGTCCAATATAGTTCTTTTATAGAACCTGAGTTGGTATTTCAGCAGCAGCGTCAACGGCATCGGTCTCCAGTGGATACCGCTGCCCGACAATTCGGCGGCTATCTGATCCCCTCGGCGATACGTGTGACTTTTCCCCCGCTCGTTTTGATTTTTTTGATACTTGTTTCTTTGTTTTGCGATCCGCGTCCGGCACTGCCGGTGAGCGCGATTTCGATGTTCCTGACCATCGCCACAAGGCGCGGGCCGACCTCGTTCTTTAAAAGAACTTCGCTGAATTTGAAGGCGGGCGCGCCGCAGTTGAAGGCGTATGGTCCCGTTCCGTCATTCAGTTTGAGCGCAACGCCGACGGCGTGAATGTCGCTGTGCCATTCGCCGGCGGACATGGCGAAGCCGTGCTTTGCGATGCATTCGCCGGCGCGTTCGATGCCGTCGCGCACCTTCGACCAGTTCGGGCCGGTCTGTTCCTTGATCTCGCGCAGCAGTTCTGCGCGTTCGTCGTCCGGCAGCGCCCACAGATAGGCACGCCCCATCGCGGTTGTGGCAATGGGGACCTTGGAGCCGACATCGAGCAGCACGCCGACGGTGAGTTCGCTGCGGCTCTGTCCGAAGTAAATCATGCTGAGCCGGTCGCGCGCGCCGATTGCGACCGCGCCTCCGGTCTCGCGCATCAGCTGGTCGCGATACGGATCGGACAGATGGCGAATACCCATATTCGCAAGCGCCGAATATCCGAGCGCCATCGCAGCCGGAGCCAGTTGATATTTTTCAAATCGCGGAACCGGCGTCAGATAGCCGAGCTTTGTCAGCGTATATGTCAGCCGCGAAATTGTCGGTTTCGGCAAATTGGTGCGCGCCGCGATTTCCTGATTTCCCAGCAGCCCGTCGCTGGGACGAAACGCGCGCAATACATCGAGCCCGCGCGAAAGCGCGATAACAAAACTGCGATCCGTCGCGCGTTTCTTCGGCGGGCGTTTCATACATCAAACCGCATACGTGGTCTTCGTTGACAAAGGACGTGCTTCAAAATATCCCTCCGTGTCAAGATGTGGAATTTAATTCCGCACTGCGAAATGCTTAAAAAACAAGCGATACCAAGGAGAGTTGAGTGAGCGAAGTGGTCAAGGTGGAACGTCATGATGCAGTTGCAATTGTCACGGTCGACAGCCCTCCGGTAAATGCGCTCAGCGCCGCGGTGCGTAAGGGCATCGTCGATGGCGTGAAGAGCGCTCAGGCCGATGCATCGGTGAAAGCCATCGTCATTGCGTGCGCGGGCCGTACGTTTATCGCAGGCGCCGACATCACCGAATTCGGCAAGCCGCCACAGTCGCCCAGCCTTCATGAAGTGATCGAGGTGATCGAGAATTCCTCTAAGCCGGTGGTTGCGGCCATTCACGGCACCGCGCTCGGCGGTGGCCTTGAACTCGCGCTCGGATGCCATTTCCGCGTTGCGACCAAGGACGCCAAGCTCGGTCTTCCCGAAGTGAAGCTCGGCCTGTTGCCGGGTGCAGGCGGCACACAGCGCCTGCCGCGCGCGGTCGGTCCTGAAATGGCGGTGAAGATGATCGTCGGTGGCGATCCGATCGGCGCTGCCGATGCGCTCAAGAACGGATTGATCGAAGAGATCGTCGATGGCGCGCCTGCCGTTGGCGGCGAAGCTTTCGCGCGCAAGGTGCTCGCCGAGAAGCGTCCGCTGCGCAAGTTGCGCGACGACGATTCCAAGCTCGCAGCAGCCAAAGCCGACAAGTCGATCTTCACCAACGCAGCCGCTGCGGCAAATAAGCGCAGCCGCGGACTCGAAGCGCCGCTCGCCGCAACCGAAGCTGTCAGCCACTCGCTAGATCAGACATTCGATCAGGCGCTGAAGTCCGAGCGTGAACTGTTCATGAAGCTGATGAACGGAGATCAGTCGAAGGCGCAGCGTTATGCGTTCTTCTCAGAGCGCGAAGCCGCCAAGGTATCTGGCGTGCCAGATGGCACCAAGCCTCGCAAAGTCGAGCAGGTTGCGATCATTGGCGCCGGCACCATGGGTGGCGGCATCGCGATGTCGTTCGCCAATGCCGGCATTCCGGTCACGCTGATCGAGACCGGCGATGAGCAGCTCAAGCGCGGCCTTGGCGTCATGCAAAAGAATTACGATGCGAGCGCTGCGCGCGGCGGCATTCCCGCCGACGCGCCCGCCAAGCGCATGGGCCTGATCACGGGCAAGGTCGGCCTCGAAAACGTCAAGGATGCTGACCTCATCATCGAGGCCGTGTTCGAGACCATGGCGATCAAGAAGGAAGTGTTCGGCAAGCTCGACCAGTTCGCCAAGCCGGGTGCTGTTCTCGCCACCAACACATCGTATCTCGACGTCAACCAGATCGCCGCCATGACCAAGCGTCCGCAGGACGTGCTGGGCATGCACTTCTTCTCACCGGCCAACGTGATGAAGCTGTGTGAAATCGTCCGTGGCGAAAAGACCGCGCCCGATGCGCTGATGACCGCAGTGGCCGTCGCCAAGCGCATCGCCAAGGTGCCGGTTGTGGTCGGCGTTTGCGACGGCTTCGTCGGCAACCGCATGCTCGCGGCTCGCGGCAAGCAGGCCGAGAAGTTTCTGTTCGAAGGCGCGCTGCCGCAGCAGGTCGATGCTGTCGTCACCAAGTTCGGCATTCCGATGGGCCCGTTCGCGATGGGCGATCTCGCCGGTCTCGATATCGGCTGGCGTTCGCGCCAGGACCGCGGCATCAAGTCGGAAATCGCCGACGCGATCTGCGAAGCCGGACGGTTCGGTCAGAAGACCGGCAAGGGCTATTACAAGTATGAGAGCGGCTCGCGTTCGCCGTTGCCGGATCCTGAGATCGAGACGCTGATCCAGGCGACGCTGGCCAAGCTCGGTCTCAAGCCGCGCCAGATCAGCGACGACGAAATCCTCGAGCGCATGATGTACCCGATGATCAACGAGGGTGCGCGCATCCTCGAAGAAAAGATCGCGGCGCGGCCATCCGACATCGATGTGGTCTGGTTGTACGGTTACGGCTGGCCGATCTATCGCGGCGGTCCGATGTTCTATGCCGATCAGGTCGGCCTGAAGAAGATCGCCGAGCGCCTGTCGTTCTACGCCAAGCAGACCAACGATCCGTCGCTGGAGCCAGCCCCGCTGCTCAAGCGTCTGGCAGACGAAGGCAAGACATTCGCGTCCCTCGCCAAAGGCTGATTGAGGGCTGATCCATGACGCGACCGGGCGAACAGTACTATCCGCAAGGTGTGCGCTGGGATCTGCCGATCCCGCGCGGCACCCTGCCGGATTTGTTGTCGAAAGCGGCTGCGGATTTCGGCGCGCGCACAGCGATCGAATTCCGCGACCGGCCCATTTCCTTCGAGGCGTTGAAGGGCATGGCGGATGTCGCGGCTTCGGCGTTTCTCCGTGCCGGTTACGGCACGGGATCGTCGATCGCCCTGTTTCTGGGAAATTCACCGGATCATCCGGTGAATTTCTTCGGCGCGCTGAAGTCAGGCGCGCGCGTGGTGCATCTCTCACCGCTCGACGGCGAGATTGCACTCACCCACAAGCTGAAAGATTCCGGCGCGCGCATTCTCGTCACCAGCAATCTGTCGACGCTGTTGCCGACGGCGCTGAAGTTCTTCGAGAAGGGCCTGCTCGACAAGCTGATCGTCTGCGAGGACGAGACATGGGGCGATGTCGGCAATCCGCGCACCGCGATCCCGTCCAATCCGGCGATGGTCACCTTCAAGGACTTTGTGAAGGACGCGCAGCCGCCGGCGAAGTGGCCCGCGATCGACGTCGATGACATCGCGCTGCTGCAATATACCGGCGGCACGACGGGTCTTCCAAAAGGCGCGATGCTGACCCACGGCAACCTGACCTCGGCCGTCTCGATCTATGACGTGTGGGGCGCCAATCAGAAAGCCGAGCGCAACACCATCGAGCGCGTCATCCTCGTCCTGCCACTGTTTCATATCTATGCGCTCACGGTCGTCTTGCTGCGCACCCTGAAGAATGGTGACGTGATCTCGCTGCATCAGCGTTTTGATCTCGAAGCAGTGATGCGCGACATTGAAGTGAAGCGCGCCACCGCGTTCCCCGGCGTGCCGACCATGTGGATCGCCATTGCCAGCCTTCCCGATCTCGACAAGCGTGATCTGTCGTCGCTGGCATTCGCCGGCTCCGGCGGTGCGCCATTGCCGGTGGAGGTCGCCAAGATTTTTGAACGCAAGACCAAGCTCGCGCTGAAAAGCGGGTGGGGCATGACCGAGACTTGTTCTCCCGGCACCGGTCATCCGCCGGAAGGCCCGGAGAAGCCGGGTTCGATCGGTCTGATGTTGCCCGGCATCGAAATGGACGTGGTCTCTCTCGACGATCCGAAGAAAGTAATGGCCGTCGGCGAGACAGGCGAAATCCGCATTCGCGGTCCGAACGTCACGCGCGGTTACTGGAATCGCGAAGCGGAGACAGCCGAGGCTTTCGTCGGCGACCGCTTCCTGACCGGCGACATCGGCTATATGGATAGCGACGGCTATTTTTATCTGGTCGACCGCAAGAAGGACATGATCATCTCCGGCGGCTTCAACGTCTATCCGCAGATGATCGAGCAGGCGATCTACACCCATCCGTCGGTTCAGGAAGTCATCGTGATCGGCATTCCGGACGATTATCGCGGCGAAGCGTCGAAAGCGTTCGTGACGCTGCGCGCGGATGCTGTGCCGTTCACCATCGAAGACCTACGAGCGTTTCTCACCGGAAAGCTCGGCAAGCACGAATTGCCGGTTGCGGTGGAATTTATGAAGGAACTGCCGCGCACCAGCGTTGGAAAACTCTCTCGTCACGAATTACGCAACCAGCAACGCAATCAAACGCCACAACCCAAACTCGCAACAGGAGGTCGCTCATGACCCAGGCCGTTATCGTTTCCACCGCCCGCACCCCGATTGGCAAAGCCTATCGCGGCGCTTTCAACAACACCGAAGGCGCGACGTTGCTCGGTCACGCCATCGAGCACGCCGTCAAGCGCGCCGGCATCAACGGCGCGGAAGTTGAAGACGTGGTGATGGGCGCCGCCATGCAGCAGGGCGCAACCGGCGGCAACATCGCCCGCAAGGCAGCGCTTCGCGCCGGTCTTCCGGTGACGGTTGCCGGCACCACCATCGACCGCCAGTGCGCCTCGGGCCTACAGGCCCTCGCGCTTGCCGCGCGTTCGGTGATTTACGATGGCGTCGAGATCGCAGTCGCAGGCGGCGGTGAATCGATCAGCCTGGTGCAGAACGAGCATGCCAACAAGTTCCACACCGTCGATCCCGCGCTGATGGCGATCAAGGGCGACGTCTACATGGCGATGCTCGACACCGCCGAAGTGGTGTCGAAGCGTTACGGCATTTCGCGCGAGAAGCAGGACGAGTATTCGCTGGAAAGCCAGCGCCGCACCGCCGCCGCCCAGCAGGGTGGACGCTTCAAGGAAGAAATCGCGCCGATGACCACCAAGATGGCGGTTGCCGACAAGGTCACCAAGGAAATTTCGTTCAAGGAAATCACCCTGTCGCAGGATGAAGGTCCGCGTCCGGACACCACCGCGGAAGGTCTCGCAAGCCTCAAGGCTGTTCGTGAAGGCGGCGTCATCACCGCCGGCAACGCCAGCCAGCTCTCGGACGGCGCCAGCGCCGCCGTGGTCATGAGCGACGCCATGGCCGCCAAGAAGGGCCTCAAGCCGCTCGGCATTTTCCGTGGCTTCGTGTCGGCTGGCTGCGAGCCGGACGAAATGGGCATCGGACCGGTGTTTGCGATTCCGCGCCTGCTCAAGCGTCATGGCCTCAAGATCGAAGACATCGATATCTGGGAACTGAACGAAGCCTTCGCGGTGCAGGTGATCTATTGCCGCGACAAGCTCGGAATCGATCCTGAGAAGCTCAACGTCAACGGCGGCTCGGTTGCTGTCGGTCATCCTTACGGCATGACCGGTTCGCGTCTTGCAGGTCACGTGCTCGTCGAAGGCCGCCGCCGCAAGGCGAAGTACGGCGTGGTGACGATGTGCGTCGGTGGCGGCATGGGCGCTGCCGGCCTGATCGAAATCCTTCAGTAAATTTTCAATGCTCTCACCTCCCCTGAAAGGGGGAGGTGGGCCAAAAAACAAATTCCGATCAGGAGAGTCCAATGGATCTCAGCTTCAGCAAGGAAGAATTGGCGTTTCGCGACGAGGTGCGGACCTTCTTCAAGGAGAATCTTCCCGCCGACATCCGCCAGAAACTGGTGGAAGGCCGCCATACCAGCAAGGAAGACATGGTCAACTGGCAGCGCATCCTGAACAAAAAGGGATGGGCGGTGCCGCATTGGCCGAAAGAATACGGCGGCACCGGCTGGTCGTCGGTGCAGCAGTACATCTTCCTTGAGGAGTTGCAGTCTGCGCCTGCGCCATCGCCGCTTCCGTTCGGCGTCAACATGGTCGGCCCGGTAATCTACACCTTCGGCAACGAAGAGCAGAAGAAGCACTTCCTGCCGCGCATCGCGAATCTCGACGACTGGTGGTGCCAGGGCTTCTCCGAGCCGGGCGCCGGCTCCGATCTCGCCTCGCTCAAGACCACCGCCAAGAAGAAGGGCGACGTCTGGGTCATCAATGGCCAGAAGACCTGGACCACGCTGGCGCAACATGCCGACTGGATTTTCTGCCTTTGCCGCACCAATTCGGAGGCGAAGAAGCAGGAAGGCATCTCGTTCATCCTGTTCGACATGAAGTCGCGCGGCATCACCGTGCGTCCGATCCAGACCATCGACGGCGGCGTTGAGGTCAACGAAGTGTTCTTCGACGACGTCGAGGTGCCGCTGGAGAATCTCGTCGGCCAGGAAAACAAGGGCTGGGATTACGCCAAGTTCCTGCTTGGCAACGAGCGCACCAACATTGCGCGCGTCGGCATGTCGAAGGAGCGCATCCGCCGCATCCGCGATCTTGCCTCCAAGGTCGAGTCGGAAGGCAAGCCGCTGATCCAGGATTCCCGTTTCCGCGAGAAGCTTGCGGCTGCGGAAATCGAGCTGAAGGCGCTCGAGCTGACGCAGATGCGTGTCGTTGCCAACGAGCACAAGAACGGCAAGGGCAAGCCGGATCCGGCTTCCTCGGTTCTCAAGATCAAGGGCTCTGAGATCCAGCAGACCATTACCGAACTGCTGCTCGAGATCACCGGGCCGTTCGCGCTGCCTTACGCGGACGAACACGACAAGAGCAATGAAGCTGCAAGCTGGGCGACGACGGTTGCTCCGGGCTACTTCAACTATCGCAAGGTCTCCATCTACGGAGGCTCGAACGAGATTCAGCGCAACATCATCACCAAGGCCGTGCTGGGTCTGTAGCAGTCGTCATTCCTGGGCGCTCGCGAAGCGAGCGAGCCCGGAATCCAGAATAGCCCCAGGACATATGGATTCCGGGTCCACGCGAAGGCGCGTGTCCCGGAATGACCAGAGTCGGTTCCGGAAAATTGAGGAAGCAACACATGGATTTTGATTTGTCCGAGGAGCAGCGGCTCCTGAAAGATAGCGTCGACGGCCTGCTGGCCGATTCCTACGACTTCGATCAGCGCAAGAAGTACGCCAAGGAAAAGGGCGGCTGGAGCAAGACGGTCTGGAACAAGCTGGCCGAGCAGGGCCTGCTGGGCCTGCCGTTCACGGAACAAGATGGCGGCTTCGGCGCGGGCGCTGTGGAAACCGCGCTGGTGATGGAATCGCTCGGCAAGGCACTGGTGCTGGAGCCTTATCTGGCGACTGTGGTGCTCGGCGGCGGTTTCCTTCGTCACGGCGCGTCTGCCGACCAGAAGGCCGCGCACATTCCCTCGATCATCGACGGCAGCAAGACGCTGGCGTTCGCGCAACTTGAGAAAAACTCGCGTTACGATCTCGCCGACGTCACCACCACCGCCAAGAAAAAAGGCGCGGGCTGGGTGATCGACGGCGAAAAGTTCGTGGTGTTGCACGGCGAGACAGCGGACACGCTGATCGTCAGCGCGCGCACCAAGGGCGGCCAGCGCGATCGCAACGGCATCGGCGTGTTCCTGGTGCCCGCGAATGCCAAGGGCGTCACCGTCAAGGGTTATCCAACCCAGGACGGCATGCGTGCGGCGGACATCCGGTTCGAAGGCGTCGAGGTCGGTGCGGATGCTGCGATTGGCGATCCTGAAAACGGCCTGCCGCTGATCGAGCGCGTAGTGGATGAAGCGCGCATCGCGATGTGTGCCGAGGCAGTGGGCGCGATGGACGAGTCGCTGAAGTCGACGGTGGAATATCTCAAGACCCGCAAGCAGTTCGGCATCGCCATCGGCCAGTTCCAGACCTTGCAGCATCGCGCGGCGGATATGTTCGTCGCGCTCGAGCAGGCCCGCAGCATGTCGATCTTCGCCACCATGGCGTCCGATTTCGAAGACGCCAAGGAGCGTTCGAAGGCGGTCGCTGCGGCAAAGGTGCAGATCGGCAAGTCGCTGAAGTTCGTCGGCCAGCAGTCGATCCAGCTTCACGGCGGCGTCGGCATGACCATGGAGCTGAAGATCGGCCACTACTTCAAGCGGCTGACCATGATCGAAAGCACCTTCGGCGACACCGACTATCACCTGCGTCGCGTCAGCGAAGCCGGCAATCTGGTCTGATCTGAAAAGCTGGAGACACGGCCATGACCAAATCGCCATTCGATCTGGCGGGAAAAGTGGCCGTCGTCACCGGCTCGAGCCGCGGCATCGGCCGCGCCTCGGCGGAATTGCTGGCGCGGATGGGGGCGAAGGTCGTCGTCTCCAGCCGCAAGGCCGACGCTTGTGAGACTGTAGCAGAGGCCATCCGCAATGAGGGCGGTGACGCCCATGTCATTCCCTGCAACATCAGCCGCCGCGAAGAAGTCGATGCGCTGATCAGCGGCACCGTGAAGCATTACGGTCAGATCGATATTCTCGTCTGCAACGCGGCGGTGAACCCGTATTACGGGCCGCTGCTCGACATCACGGATGAGGCTTTCGACAAGATCATGGGCGCCAACATCAAGAGCAACATCTGGCTCTGCAAGCAGGCGATGCCGCAGATGGCCGAGCGCGGCGGCGGTTCGGTGGTGATTATTTCCAGCATCGGCGGCCTGCGCGGCTCAACTGTGATCGGCGCCTACGGCATCTCGAAGGCGGCGGATTTCTCGCTGGCGCGCAGTCTCGCCGGCGAATGGGGTCCGAAAAACGTGCGGGTCAACTGCATCGCACCGGGTCTGGTCAAAACCGATTTCGCCCGCGCGCTGTGGGAGGACGAGAACAATCTCAAGCGCCGCACCGCGACCACGCCGCTGCGCCGGATCGGCGAGCCGCACGAGATCGCGGGTGCTGTGGTCTATCTCGCCTCCGACGCCTCGACCTTCATGACCGGCCAGACCATCGTCATCGACGGCGGCGTGACCACAGCGGCGGTGTAAGTCCTTATCAGCCTCACTTGTCATTCCGGACGGCCCGCGGAGCGGGCTGATCCGGAATACAGAAGAGCTCATCGCACCAATCTCTGGATTCCGGGTTCGCTCGCGATGGCTCGCGCCCCGGAATGACGTTGATATTGACGCGCCCACCCGTAATCGCTTTGTTTGCGTTTCGAAACAAAAACGAAAAGCATTCGAGGAAACGGCATGGCGTCCCACATTCTTGCCATCGATCAAGGCACCACATCGTCGCGCGCCATCGTGTTCCGGTCGGATATTTCCATCGCCGCCCAGGCCCAGCAGGAATTCCAGCAGCATTTTCCGGCCTCCGGCTGGGTCGAGCACGAGCCGGAGGATATCTGGACCTCGACCATGGCGGTCTGCCGTGAGGCGATGAGCAAGGCGAACGTCACCGCGTCCGACATCGCCGCCATCGGCATCACCAACCAGCGCGAGACCACCGTGGTCTGGGACCGCGCCACCGGGCGCGCGGTGCATCGCGCCATTGTCTGGCAGGACCGGCGAACCGCCGAGATCTGCGCCAAACTGAAAGCCGATGGCCATGAACCGCTGGTCAGCGCACGCACTGGCCTGATTATCGATCCGTATTTCTCGGGCACCAAAGTGGCGTGGATTCTCGATCACGTTCCCGGCGCGCGCGAGCGGGCCGAGCGCGGCGAACTGATGTTCGGCACCGTGGACTCCTATCTTTTGTGGCGGCTGACTGGCGGCAAGGTGCACGCCACCGACGCCACCAACGCCTCGCGCACGCTGCTGTTCAATATCCATACAGGCGCGTGGGACAACGATCTGCTGAAGCTGCTGCGCGTGCCGCGCTCGATGCTCCCGGATGTGCGAGACTCGTCGGCGGATTTCGGCGAGACCGAGCCGCATCTTCTGGGCGGCGCGATTGCCGTGCGCGGCATTGCCGGCGACCAGCAGGCCGCGACCATCGGGCAGGCGTGTTTTTCGCCGGGCATGATGAAATCCACCTACGGCACCGGCTGCTTTGCGCTGCTCAACACCGGCACTACGGCGGTGGCCTCGCAGAACAAGCTACTGACCACCATTGCCTATCAGTTGAATGGCCAGCGCACCTACGCGCTCGAAGGCTCGATCTTTGTCGCAGGCTCTGCCGTGCAGTGGCTGCGCGACGGACTCGGCCTGATCAAGAGTGCGAGCGAAACCGGTCCGCTGGCGGACGCCAACGACACCATGCAGTCGGTCTATCTGGTGCCGGCGTTTGTCGGCCTCGGCGCGCCGTACTGGAATCCGCGGGTGCGCGGCGCGCTGTTCGGCCTGACGCGCAACACCGGCCCTGCGGAGATCGCACACGCGGTGCTGGAGAGCGTTTGTTACCAGACCTACGACCTGTGGGCCGCGATGCGCGCCGACTGGCCGGAGGCGAAAGACACCAACACCGTGCTGCGCGTCGACGGCGGCATGACCGCGTCGGATTGGACCATGCAGCGGCTGTCGGATCTGCTCGACGCGCCGGTGGACCGGCCGATGATTCAGGAAACCACCGCGGTGGGCGCTGCCTATCTGGCGGGACTCGGCGCAGGCATTTATCCGGAGCCGTCGCGGTTCGCAGATTCATGGCGGCTGGAGCGGCGTTTCAAGCCGAACACGTCGGAGGCGACGCGCACGCGTAAGCTCAAGGGCTGGTCGCAGGCGGTGAAGGGCGTGCTCGCGTCCGATCCGGGCGGTGATTGAGTTCAGCTTTTCGGAAAGCAGAGTTCAGATTTTCATCATCACCAATCTGCTTGCCAGCCGGGTGCATTGCCGTTGTAATTGTCATCGAGTGACAGAGGATTTTTGATGAACCTGATCGGCCAATACGATTCCCCGTTCGTGCGGCGGGTGGCGCTGGCGCTGCGGTTCTACGGTATTCCGTTCGAGCATACACCATGGTCGACTTTCGGCGATGCCGAGAAGATCGCGCTGTATAATCCGCTGATGCGGGTGCCGACGCTGGTGCTGGACGACGGTGAGGTGATTATCGAAAGCACCGCGATCCTCGATTATCTCGACGAGATTTCGGGTCCGTCGCGGGCGCTGATTCCCGATTGCGGTCACGTCCGGCGCGAGGTGCTGCACATCTGCGCGCTCGCCACGGGCCTGGGCGACAAGGCAGTCAGCCTGCTTTACGAACGGGTGCTGCGCGGCGAGGAATCGCAGCGATGGGTTTCGCGTTGCCGGGCGCAGATTGCCGGTGTGCTCGAAAGTCTTGAAGAAGACCGCGCGCGGCACAAGACGCGGTTCTGGTTCGGCGATCAGATCACTCACGCCGATATCGCGGTGGCCTGCGTCATTCGGTTCACGCGCGAAGCCCATGCCGGGCTGTTCGACGCGGCACGTTATCCCGCACTCGACCGCCACGCGGAAACCTGTGAAGCATTGCAGCCGTTTCAGGATATCGTGCAGCCACTGGCGCCGCCGAGCTGATATGCCAAAGCGGCGGCCGGAACGAATCCAGCCACCGCTTCTCTGCTCAACGCAGATCATGCTCTTACTGACAGATCGGTTACTGACAGATCGTCGGCTGGCCGTTCTGGGCGCGGGTCACCGTGCCCGGCTGACAGACGAAGCCGTTTCGCGCGGCATAGTTTGACGAGTACGGGAGTGCCACGCCGTTATAGGCGTAGGTATCCACATATCCGGTGTCGGCATAGCCCGGACCGCCATAAGCGTAGGTATCACGATAGCCATTGCCGTAGGTTCTGCTGAACGGAGCGGTTGCAAGCGCGCCCGCTGTATTCACAGCACCGGATGCAATCGCGCCCGCAGTTCCGATCGCGCCGCCGACAACGTCGCCCGGCCAGAATTCGCTGCGGCGATTGTCCCAGCCGCGATTGTCCCAGTCGTTGCGATCACGATAGGCGACATCGCCGCGCTGATTCCATTGCTGACGATACGACGCGCTGTCGCGGTTGACGCGCGCCTGATGCCTCATGTGCCTGGACTGGCTCATATGCTTGGATTTGTAAGTCTTGGCATGAACCGCGCTGCGCGGCTGAACGGTATCCTGCGCGAGGACCGGCGATGCGATCAGTGCGCCCACAGCCGCAGTAGCGGCAAGAAGAGTCATCTTCTTCATGTTGTGCTCCTTTTTGTTGTGAGGGTTGCACCGCGTCAACGTCTCACCCAGGAGGCTGTTCCGGATTCTGCGAGAATAGATGTCACACGCGTGTGAGGGGAGTTCCAACATCACATTCTCGCCGTGATACGAAACGATGCACGCCACACTTGCTGCGTCGTCCCCGCGAAAGCGGGGACCCATAGACAATAGGTTTTCAGATTTAGAAAGCTGGATGCGTATTTGCCAAAGACGCTTTATCGAGTGACGGGTCCCCGCTTTCGCGGGGACGACATCTGGCAATGGTTGACGCTCGCTGTTACCGCGCCACCGCGTCCGCGACCGGCTTGCCGTTCATGCGCAGATGCATCGCGCAGCCGCAGCCGGGTGGATGTTTCGCCAGCGGCAGCGTCGCCACATCGTCCTCGCTCTCTGCGGGCATCTCACGTGATGGGATATAATTGAGGATCGGCGCGAGCCAGCGCTCGGTTTCCGCAACCGTCATGCCCTTGCGTTCGGCATAGTCCTCGACCTGATCCTGCTCGATCTTGCCGACGCCGAAATAATAACTTTCCGGATGGCTGAAATAGAGTCCGGAGACCGACGAGCCCGGCCACATCGCAAAGCTCTCGGTCAGCGTGACGCCCGCGGTGCGTTCGGCATCGAGCAACTTGAACAATGTTGCCTTCTCGGTGTGGTCCGGCTGCGCCGGATAGCCCGGCGCGGGTCGGATGCCCGCATACTGCTCGAGAATCAACTCATCGGTCGCAAGCGCCTCGTCCGGCGCGTAGCCCCAGAATTCCTTGCGGACGCGTTGATGCATCCGCTCGGCAAACGCCTCCGCCAGACGATCTGCCAATGCCTTCACCAGAATGGAAGAGTAGTCGTCATTGGCATTCTTGAAACGGTCCGCGATCACGTCCTCGCCGATGCCCGCGGTGACCACGAACATGCCGATGTAATCGGGCACGCCGCTCGAGATTGGCGCGATGAAGTCCGACAGCGCGACGTTCTTGCGGCCTTCGCGCTTCTCAAGCTGCTGACGCAGCGTGTGCAGCGTGGTCAGCGGCTTGGTGCGGGCCTCATCGCTATAGAGCACGATGTCGTCGCCTTCGGCATTGGCGGGCCAGAAGCCGATGGTGGCACGGGCCTTGAACCAGTTTTCCTTGATGATGAGATCGAGCATCTTGCGGGCGTCGTCATAAAGCGAGCGCGCGACTTCACCGACTTTCGGATCGTCGAGAATCGCAGGGAAGCGTCCGGTCAGTTCCCATGTCTGGAAAAACGGCGTCCAGTCGATGTATTCGGCCAATTCTTCAAGCGAATAATCGCTGAAGCTTTTGATGCCGATAAACGTCGGCTTCTTTGGCTCGGTCTTGCTCCAGTCAACCTGATGCGCATTGGCGCGCGCGGTCTCGAGCTTGAGCCGCTTCTTGTCTTGTTGGGCTTTGAAATGAGCCGCCGAAATCTTCGCATAATCGGCGCGGACCTCGCGGGCATATTCCTCGCGCTTCTCCGGCGACAGCAGCGATGAGGCTACGCCGACCGCGCGGCTGGCGTCGTTGACGTGAACCACCGGGCCGCCTTTGTACGCCGGATCGATCTTCACAGCGGTATGGACGCGGCTGGTGGTCGCGCCGCCGATCAGCAGCGGAATGCTGAGGCCAAGGCGCTCCAGTTCAGCGCCCATGAACACCATTTCGTCGAGCGACGGCGTGATCAGGCCGGAGAGACCGATGATGTCGGCGTTCTCGGCTTTCGCGATTTCGATGATCTTCGCGGCGGGCACCATCACGCCGAGGTCGATGACTTCGAAGTTGTTGCACTGGAGCACGATGCCCACGATGTTTTTACCGATGTCGTGGACGTCGCCCTTCACGGTGGCGAGCACGATCTTGCCGGCATTCTTGCGGCCGTCGCCGGAAATGCCAGCGGCCTGATTGCGCGCCTTTTCTTCTTCCATGAACGGCATCAAGTAAGCGACCGCCTGCTTCATCACGCGCGCGGACTTGACCACCTGCGGCAGGAACATCTTGCCCGCGCCGAACAGGTCGCCGACGACGTTCATGCCGTCCATCAGCGGGCCTTCGATCACGTGCAGCGGCCGCTCGACCGTGATGCGCGCGGCTTCGGTGTCGGCGTCGATATACTCGGTGATGCCGTTGACCAGCGCGTGGCTCAGGCGCTTCTCCACCGGCCATTCGCGCCAGGCGAGATCCTGTTCCTTGACCTGCTTGCCCTGGCCACGGAATTTTTCCGCCAGTTCCAGCAGCTTTTCCGGCGCACCGGGATCGCGGTTGAGAATGACGTCCTCGCAGACCTGACGCAGCTCGGGATCGATGTCGTCATAGATCACCATCTGCCCGGCATTGACGATGCCCATGTCCATGCCCGCCTTGATGGCGTGATACAGGAACACCGAATGCATCGCTTCGCGCACCGGCTCATTGCCGCGGAACGAGAACGACAGGTTGGAAACGCCGCCGGAAATATGCGCATGGGGCAGGTTCTGCCGGATCCAGCGCGTGGCTTCGATGAAATCGACGCCGTAGTTATTATGTTCTTCGAGGCCGGTGGCGATGGCGAACACGTTCGGATCGAAGATGATGTCCTGCGGCGGGAAATCGAGCTTCTCGATCAGCAGATCGTAGGCGCGCTTGCAGATCTCGATCTTGCGCTCATAGGTGTCCGCCTGTCCGACCTCGTCGAACGCCATCACCACCACGGCAGCACCATGACGGCGCGCGATACCCGCTTCGTGCAGGAATTTCTCCTCGCCTTCCTTCATGGAAATCGAGTTGACGATGGGCTTGCCCTGAACGCATTTCAGTCCGGCCTCGATCACGTCGAACTTTGAGGAGTCGACCATCACCGGCACGCGGGCAATGTCCGGCTCGGAAGCGACGAGATGCAAAAACTCGATCATCGCCTGCTTGGAGTCGAGCAGGCCCTCGTCCATGTTGATGTCGATGACCTGCGCGCCGTTCTCGACCTGATCCCGCGCCACCTGCAAGGCTGCGGTGTAGTCGCCTTCCTTGATCAGCTTGCGAAAGCGAGCCGAGCCGGTGACGTTGGTACGTTCGCCGACATTCACGAACGGAATGTCGGCGGTGAGATTGAAAGGCTCCAGACCTGACAAGCGCAGCAGCGGCGAAATTTCCGGAACGATGCGCGGCTTATGCGGTGCGCAGGCTTCTGCAATCGCCCGGATATGATCCGGCGTGGTGCCGCAGCAGCCGCCGACCACGTTGACCAGACCGGCCTGGGCGAATTCGCCCACCAGCCGCGCCATGTATTCCGGGCTTTCGTCATACTGGCCGAACTCGTTGGGCAGACCGGCGTTCGGATAAGCACAGACCAGCGCGTCGGCAACGCGGCCGATATCGGCGATGTGCGCGCGCAAGTCTTCCGCGCCGAGCGCGCAATTGAAGCCGATAGTGATCGGATTGGCGTGTTGCACCGAATACCAGAACGCCTCCGGCAATTGTCCTGAGAGCAGGCGTCCCGACTTATCGGTGATGGTGCCGGAGATCATCACCGGCACATGAATCCCGCGCTCTTCTGTAATTTCAGCGATGGCGTAGAGCGCGGCCTTGGCGTTGAGCGTATCGAAAATGGTTTCGACCAGCAGCACATCCGCGCCGCCGTCGAGCAGGCCGTTGATCTGCTCGCTGTAGGCGATGCGCAGGTCGTCGAAGGTCACCGCGCGATAGCCGGGATTGGCGACATCGGGTGAGATCGAGGCGGTGCGGTTGGTCGGGCCGAGTGCGCCAGCGACGAAACGCGGCTTGCCGTCTTTCGCGGTGGCGCGATTGGCGGCGTTGCGCGCGAGCTTCGCGCCATCGCGGTTCAGTTCATAGGCCAGGTCGACCATGTCGTAGTCGGCTTGCGCAATCGAGGTCGACGAGAAGGTGTTGGTCGCGACAATATCCGCGCCCGCGTCGAGATAAGCGAAGTGAATATCCTCGATGGCCTGCGGCTGCGTCAGGATCAACAGGTCGTTGTTGCCTTTGACGTCGCGGTGAAAATCCTTGAAGCGCTCGCCACGGAAGGCGGCTTCATCGAATTGCAGGCCCTGAATCATCGTGCCCATCGCGCCGTCGAGCACGAGAATGCGTTCGCGGGCCAGCGCGCGGAATTGGTCGGCGGTGGGTGATGTCTTCACGGTCATGGGATCACGCGGCTTTCTGCGCACCGTTCGGGCGATAGCCCAGAAGGTGGCTGATGGCGAACACGAGATCCGCACGGTTCATCGTATAAAAATGAAAATTCTCGACGCCATGCTTGGCGAGCTTCTGCACCTGACCGGCAGCGACGGTGGCAGCCACCAGCTTGCGCGTTTCGGCATCGTCGTCGAGGCCTTCGAACTTGTCGGCCAGCCATGACGGCACGGTTGTGCCGGCACGGGTCACGAAGCTGCGGGCCTGCTTGAAGTTGTGCATGGGCATGATGCCCGGCACGATCGGAATCTCGATGCCGCGCGCGCGCACGCGATCGAGATAACGAAAGTAAAGATCGTTGTCGAAGAAGACCTGGGTAATGGCGCGGGTCGCGCCGGCGTCGACCTTGGCCTTCAGCGTGTCGATGTCGGCGTCGAAGTCGGCGCTCTCGGGATGCTTCTCCGGATACGCCGACACAGTGACGTCCACATCGGAATAACGCTTCTTGATGCTGGCGACGAGATCGGCCGATGTCTGGTAGCCGTCCGGATGCGCGGCGTAATTGGTGCCGATGCCGGTGGTGGGATCGCCACGCAACGCCACGATGTGACGGACGCCCACATCGTGATAACGCGCGACCACATCGTCGATCTCGCCCTTGGTGGCGGCAACACAGGTCAGGTGAGCGGCAGGTGTGAGCTTGGTCTCGCCGAGAATGCGCGTGATCGTCGAATGGGTGCGTTCACGAGTCGAGCCGCCCGCGCCATAGGTCACCGACACGAAGTCCGGCGTCAGCGGCGCAAGCCGCGTGATCGTGTCCCAGAGACTGCGCTCCATATCCTCGGTCTTCGGCGGAAAGAACTCGAAGGAAATCGCCGGACGCTTTTGCCCCTGCGATTCGGTTGGGGCGGTTATTTCGCTGGTCACGCTTCTCAACTCCAGATTTCGATGGCGGTGCGCGCGCCAAAATGGGCTGCGGTCTCCGCGGCGCGATGTGCCTTCGTTCCGCCCTTTGGGCCGGACTTCGTCACCGTTTCGCCTTTACGGGCTAAAATAAGCGAAACTGGCTATTTCCGACAGCCCATCCACCAGGCATTTTCCATGGGAAGCTGCCCACAACCTGTAAAATAGTAGACCGCTAGTTGGGTGTGATCGGCCCGATAATTCCGAAAAATCGAATCTTTTTCGGAAATATCCGGCAAAAATCGAGATTTATCTCTCAGTTCATCCGAAGGGTGTTGGGCAGAATGCTATGGCTATTCCTGATATGTCATACATCTGCCCACAGCGATCTGGCAACCCGGCTGGGTGGCATGCGCGCCCGCGCTTTGTCCGGTGCCCGTGAGTCACTAGGTTGGCTGCATGACCCCGCTTTCCGTTCTCGACCTTTCGGTCGTCACCACCGGCACCCCGCCTTCCCAGTCGCTGCGCAACAGCATCGATCTGGCGAAGCATGCCGATCGCCTCGGCTACACCCGCTACTGGCTAGCCGAGCATCACAGCCTGTCATCGGTTGCGTCTCCCGCGCCCGAGATCATGATCGGGCAGATCGCAGCGGCAACGCAGCGCATCCGTGTCGGCTCCGGCGGCGTGATGCTGCCGAACCACGCGCCGCTGATGGTCGCCGAACGCTTCAAGATGCTGGAAGCGCTGTTTCCCGGCCGCATCGATCTCGGACTCGGACGCGCGCCCGGCACCGATCAGACCACCATGCATGCGTTGCGCCAGCGGTTCGATCCGCGCGGCGGCGATGACTTTGTCGAGCGCCTGATCGAACTGACCTTGTGGGAAACGCGCAATTTCCCCGAAGGCCATCCCTACAACAAAGTCATTGCGATGCCGGACGATGCGCCGCTGCCGCCGATCTGGCTGCTGGGGTCCAGCGACTACAGCGCGCAACTATCCGCGCAAGTCGGCATGGGTTTCGCGTTCGCACATCATTTTGCCTCGCACGATGCGGCGGATGCGATGATTCATTATCGCGCGCATTTCAAGCCGTCGCACTGGCGCGATACGCCGCACGCCATTCTGGCGATTGCTGCGATCATGGCCGAGACGGATGAAGAAGCCGACCGGCTTGCATCGTCGGCCGATCTCAATCGTTTGCTGCGCGATCGCGGGCAATATCAGCCGCTGCCGAGCATCGAGGAAGCGCAAGCCTATCCGTATTCTGACGCCGAACGCGCGAGCATCGCGCGCAATCGTTCGCGGCTGTTCGTCGGCTCACCGCAGACGGTGATGCAGGCCGTTGCGCCGCTGATCGAAGCCAGCAAGCCGGACGAGGTGATGGTGATCACCGCGACCTACGATCACGAGGCGCGCAAGCGCTCCTACAGCCTGCTGGCGGATGCGTTCGGGCTCGGCAAGCAGGCAGCGGCTTGAGACGGCGAATTTGGTCTGAGCCGTTTCAACTCAGCGGTGCCGCGATGTATTTCTGAAAGCCCTCGCGAGTTTCGAGGCTGCCATACCAGCGCTCCAGGTTCGGCATCGGCGGACGGGTCATTTCCTGAATTCCGAACCATCGGCGCGCGTAGATTCCCAGCACCAGATCCGCAAGCGTGAATTGCCCTGCCTCAAGAAAATCGCGACCCGCGAGTTGCCTGTCGAGCATTGTCCAGAGGGCTGTGACCGCGGCCACGTCCGCTTGCAAAGCGATGTTGTCCCGCTGATCCGGTGCCGTGCGTGTGTAGGCCCAGAACACCGGCCGCTCCGCCGGCTGTAGCGTTGTGAGCGCCCAGTCGAGCCAGCGCTCGACGCCGGCGCGGTCTTTCGGTGCCGCCGGATAAATAGGATTGTCCGGCGCATACTGGAGGACCAGGTAGCGCACGATGGCATTGGATTCCCAAAGCTGGAAATCGCCGTCCTCGATGGTCGGAACGCGGCCGTTTGGATTCATCGCCAGATAAGCCGGCTGGTCGTTGACGCCGAACTGCATTCCGGCATCACGCCGCTCGAACGGCAAGCCGATCTCTGCGCAGCACCACAGAACTTTCCGCACATTGCCCGAATTGGCGCGGCCCCAGATGCGCAGCATGAACCAGTGCCTCCTCTATACGCGCCATGACGGCGTTCTTGATCCTGGCTGTTCGCCAGCTTTTCATCACACGGGTGTTCGGACTAATTCCGTGTCATTCCATTTTTTCGCTGAAGGCCACGCGGAACGGATGCGCCGGATAAACGCCGACGATCCGCAATTCCTTCGAGAAGAATTTCAGTTCTTCCAGCGCAAAGGCGAGGTTTTTGTCGTCAGGGTGGCCGTCGACATCGGCATAGAACTGCGTGGCGAAGAAATTGCCTTCGACCATGTAGCTTTCCAGCTTGGTCATGTTGACGCCGTTGGTGGCAAAGCCGCCCATCGCCTTGTAGAGCGCCGCCGGAAGATTGCGGACACGAAATACAAAGCTGGTGACCAGTGGGCCGGAGCCTTGTGCCGCCCAGAGTTCTTCGCGCGCCAGAATCACAAAGCGCGTGGTGTTGTGGGTTTCGTCCTCGATGTCCTCGGCGAGAATATCGAGACCGTAAATATCGGCAGCCAACCGCGAGGCAATCGAAGCGCAGCTTTTGTCGCCGCGCTCCGCAACAATGCGCGCCGAGCCTGCGGTATCGCCTGCAACGATGGCCTTGATGCCAAGCTTGCGGATGATGCGGCGGCACTGACCGAGCGCATGCACATGGCTCTCGACGGTCTTGATATCCGCGATCTTGGCGCCGCGCGGCGCCATCAACTGATGGCGGATCGGGAGAAACCATTCGCCCACAATGAACAGACCCGACTGTGGCAGCAGATGATGAATGTCGGCGACGCGGCCGGCCACCGAGTTCTCGATCGGGATCATGCCGAGGCTGGCTTCTCCCGACGAGATCGCCGCCAGCGCGTCCTCGAAGGTGGCGCAGGGCAGTGGCGTCGCGTCCGGAAAGGCTTCCGCAATTGCAATGTGCGAATTCGCGCCGGGTTCGCCCTGAAAGGCAATTTTCATCTGCTTTGTCATGCTTTTTCCGCCAGCATCTGCCGCGCAGTTTCGAGATCGTGTGGCGTATCGACGCCCAGCGGCACCGTGTCAACCACCGTGACATCGATTCGCATTCCGGCTTCGAGGGCGCGGAGTTGTTCGAGCTTTTCGCGGATTTCAAGCGGCGAGGGCGGCAGGGCGACAAACCGCGCCAGCGCCTGCCTGCGATAGGCATAAAGCCCGATGTGATGATAGCGCGGGCCTTCGCCGTAAGGCGCTGTCGCACGCGTGAAATACAGCGCCCGCAGCCGCGTCGCGCTCATCGGCGATCCGACAATTTTCACCACGTTGGGATTGGTGTGTTCCTCGTCTTTGGCGATCACGGCGGCCAGCGTGGCAATGTCGACGCCGGCATCGGCCAGCGGTGCCAGCACCGCGCGGATGTCTTCCGGCGCGATGGTCGGCAGGTCGCCTTGAACATTGATGATGGTGTCGATCTGGCCCGAGCCATCGATGGTCTGGAGCGCCTCGAAAATCCGGTCGGAGCCGGAGGGATGGTCGCTGCGGGTCATCACGGCTTCGCCGCCATGCGCAGTCACGGCCTGGGCAATTTCGGGGGCGTCGGTCGCGACGATCACCCGGCCGATTCGCGCAGCCTCCGCCCGGCGCAGCACATGGACGATCATCGGCAGGCCGCCGATGTCCAATAGCGGCTTTCCCGGCAGCCGGGTTGCGGCCATGCGGGCGGGAATCAGCACAACGGCGCGGGTTTCTGTCATCGGGTGCAAAGGGCTCGGACAGCCAAAATGATGAGGAAATGGCGGGTGTTTTCAAGGGGTCGCGCGTTTATACGGGTTGCCAGAAGGCAGGCAAACCGTTATCTCGATCCCGCTGCCTGTATTGCGCTGCACGCCTGTTTTCGGTAGCAAATCCATGGTCGTTTCATGCGGCCAATATCTCGACCTAACGGCCCGGAGCCTGATCGAAAATGGACTCCTTCGAACTCAATAAAATCATGGGCGCAGTGCTTGGCACCTGCCTCGTTTTGCTTGCGACCAACATGGTCGCCAATGCTGTCTGGGCGCCAAAGAAGCTGGAAAAGCCCGGTTTTGAAATCGCGGTGAAGGAAGCCGAAGGCGCCGGTCCGGCAGCCGCGGCAGCACCGAGCGAGCCGATCGAAAAGCTGCTTCAGACGGCCTCCGTCGAAAAGGGCGCCGCGGCTGCAAAGAAGTGCGCCGCCTGTCATTCCTTTGAGAAGAATGGCCCGAACAAGGTCGGCCCGAATCTCTACGGCATCGTCGATGACGAAAAGGGACATGGCCGTAACGGCTTCAACTTCTCGGCGGCCATGAAAGCTGCAGGCGGCAAGTGGACCTACGACGACCTCAACAAGTTCATTGCCAACCCCAAGAAGACCGTCCCGGGCACCGCGATGGGCTTCGCCGGCATCAGCAAGGACAGCGAGCGGGCGGATGTGATCGCCTATCTGCGCACGCTGGCCGACACCCCGGTGCCGCTGCCAACCGCCAGCAAGTGAGCCTGCGGGCCAGTGATCCGGTTCTGACATTCGTATCGTGTCTTCTGCGGGCACCCTTACGAATGGCAGAACCGAAGGATCACTGGAATCATAAGTTTGTCAGTGTCCTATCGAATCCGACGTGCGCTCAGAAGGTGCTGCAAAATGAAGCGAACGTCGGATTCGGGACACTGATGACCGAAATTTAATACGAAAACGGCCAGGTTCGCCTGGCCGTTTTGCGTTGCAATTGCTGTTGTTTTCGAGCCGGACATTTGGCCGCAAAGAACCCGCCGCAACGGGCTGGCATCGTATCCAAAAACCGACATAATCGGCCAAGACGTTGCCTCGACATCCATTTTTCGAACAGCAACAGGAACTTTCAATTTGAGCATTTCCCGACGCGGTCTTCTTCAGAGCAGTGCTTTTGTTGCAGCGATCCCGGCGCTCAAGGCCGTGGGGCTGAATGCCGTCGAGCCGGCGCAGGCTCAGGCCGCGCCGGAATGGAAACATGCCATGTCGCTGTTCGGCGACATCAAGTATCCCGCCGACTTTAAGCGGTTCGATTACGTCAATCCCGATGCGCCGAAAGGCGGCGTCGCCCGCCAGATTTCGATCGGCACCTTCGATAACTTCAATCTTGCGGTCGCGGGCGTGAAGGGCACCATCGCGCCTGCGGTCGGGCTGATCTATGAGACGCTGATGACGCGGTCTCAGGATGAAGCCACGGCTCAGTACGGTTTGCTGGCTGAGTCTGTGCAGCATCCCGACGATCATTCATGGGTGATCTATCGCCTGCGCAAGGATGCCAAGTGGAACGACGGCAAGCCGGTCACGCCGGAAGACGTTTTGTTTTCGATGGCGTCGCTGAAGAAATACAGTCCGATGTATTCGTCTTACTACAAGCATGTGGTGAAGACGGAGAAGGTCGGCCCGCACGACATCAAGTTCACCTTCGATGCGCCCGGCAATCGTGAACTTCCGACCATCGTCGGCGAACTGACCGTGCTGCCGAAGCACTGGTGGGAAGGTACTGACAGCGAAGGCCGCAAGCGCGATATCGGCGTGACCACGCTGGAGAAACCGCTTGGCTCCGGCCCTTATGCGATCAAGGATTTTGTCGCGGGCCGCTCGGTGACGCTTGAACGCGTGAAGAATTACTGGGGCGAGAAATCGCCGACGCGGATCGGCCAGAACAATTTCGACGAGCTTCGCTATGAATTCTTTCGCGACACGACGGTGTCGCTCGAAGCCTTCAAGGCCGATCAGGCGGACTGGACCATCGAGTCCTCGGCCAAAAGCTGGGCAACCGCTTATGATTTTCCGGCGGTGACCGAGAAGCGCGTCGTGCTCGAAGAATTCCCGATCAACGATTCCGGCCGGATGCAAGGCTTCGCCTTCAACATTCGCCGCGAACTGTTCGCGGACAAGCGGGTTCGCCGCGCCTTCAACTATGCGTTCAATTTCGAGGAAATGAACAAGCAACTGTTCTACGGCCAGTACAAACGCATCAACAGCTATTTTGAAGGCACCGAGCTGGCGAGTTCGGGTATCCCGCAAGGCAAGGAATTCGAGATCCTGAAAGAGGTCTACGGCGACATTCCGCCGGAGGTGATTGCCAAGCCTTACGAGAATCCCGTCGGCGGCGATCCTGAGAAGGTGCGCGATAATCTGCGCAATGCGACACGGCTGCTGAGGGAAGCGGGTTTTGAGGTTAAGGATCAGAAGCTTGTCGATAAGGACGGCAAGCGGGTGTCGGTCGAATTCCTCATCGACAGCCCGCCGTCCGAGCGCATTGTGCTGTTCTACAAGCCGTCGCTGGAGCGGCTTGGCATTGAGGTCACGGTTCGCAACGTCGATTCCGCGCAATACCAGAACCGGCTGCGCAGCTTCGACTACGACATCATCACCGATGTGTGGGGGCAGTCGCTGTCGCCGGGCAACGAGCAGCGCGATTTCTGGGGAAGCGAGTCTGCCGATATACCCGGATCGCGCAACACTGTCGGAATCAAGAATCCGGTAGTCGATAAACTGATCGACAAGATTATTTATGCTGCGGATCGCGAGACCCTTGTCGCCGCCACCAAAGCACTCGATCGCATCCTGCTCTGGCATTATTACGTGGTGCCGCAGTTCACTTACGGCTTCTCGCGGTATGCACGCTGGGATCGCTTCAGCCATGCGCCACTGCCGAAATATGGCCGCTCCGGCCTGCCGGCGCTGTGGTGGTTCGACAAGGACAAGGCCGACAAGATCGGCAGGCGTTCTTGACCGGCGTTTCGCGGCGACGAGTTCTCGTTCTCAGCGGCAGCGCGATGGCCGCGGCATGGACGCCGCTCATGGCTGCGGCGCAATCCGCCGCCGAGGCCGGTCCTGAATCTCATGGCATGTCGTCATTCGGCGATCTGAAATATCCGGCGGATTTTTCCCGCTTCGATTACGTCAATGCCGATGCGCCCAAGGGCGGCGTATTCTCAACCATTCCGTCGGTGCGTGCCTACAACCAGTCGTTCCAGACCTTCAATTCGCTGAATATGTTCATTCTGAAAGGCGACGGCGCGGTCGGCATGGATCAGACCTTTGCGTCGCTGATGGTCCGCGCGGGCGATGAACCCGATGCGATGTATGGTCTCGTCGCCCGTTCAGTGCGGATCTCGCCGGACAAGCTGACCTATCGCTTTACGCTGCGGCCCGAAGCGCGCTTCCACGACGGTGCAAAAATCACGGCAGCCGATGTCGCGTTCTCCCTGAATGTTCTGAAAGCCAAGGGCCATCCGATTATCCAGCAGCAATTGCGCGATATGACGAAGGCGGAAGCCAACGACGGCGCGACACTGACGGTGACATTCGCGGCCAAGCGTGGCCGCGACGTGCCGCTGTATGTGGCGGGACTGCCGATTTTCTCGAAGGCCTATTACGACAAGAAGCCGTTCGAGGAATCCACCCTCGATATTCCGCTGGGTAGCGGCCCCTACAAGGTCGGGCGCCTCGAACCGGGACGTTACATTGAATACGATCGCGTCAAGGACTGGTGGGCGAAGGATCTGCCGGTGTCGCGCGGCGCGTTCAATTTCGACGCCGTGCGTTATGAATTCTATCGTGACCGCGATGTGGCATTCGAGGGCTTCACCGGACGCAACTATCTTTATCGCGAGGAATTCACCGCGCGGATCTGGAACACGCGTTACGATTTCCCGGCCATTAAGGACGGTCGCGTCAAGCAAGAGAGGTTGCCGGACGATACTCCGTCGGGCGCGCAGGGCTGGTTCTTGAATACACGCCGCGAACAATTCAAGGACCCGCGCGTGCGCGAGGCGCTGATTAATGCGTTCGATTTCGAGTGGACCAACAAGACCATCATGTACGGCGCTTATGCGCGTACCGTGTCGCCGTTTCAGAATTCGGACCTGATGGCGGAGGGTCCGCCGCCGCCGGAAGAACTCAAGCTGCTGGAGCCGTTTCGCGGTCAGGTGCCGGACGAAGTGTTCGGTGCGCCGTTCGTGCCGCCGGTTTCCGACGGATCGGGACAGGACCGAACCTTGCTCCGCAAGGCGTCACAGATGCTGCAAGACGCTGGATGTCCGATCAAGGACGGCAAGCGCCGGTTGCCGAACGGCGATGCCTTCCGGATCGAGTTTCTGCTCGATGAGCCGGCATTTCAGGCGCACCACGCGCCCTATATCAAAAATCTCGGCGTGCTCGGCATCGATGCCAGCGTGCGGCTGGTCGATCCGGTGCAGTTTCGCGCGCGCGTGGACGACTTCGATTACGATGTCTCGATCCAGCGCTTCAGCATGTCGTCCACACCGGGCGATGCGATGCGCACGTTCTTTTCCTCGCAGGTCGCCGACATCAAGGGATCGCAAAATCTGTCCGGCATCAAAAATCCGGCCATCGATGCGCTGATCGAACGCATCATTGCGGCCGACAATCGCGACGAACTGCGCATCGCCTGCCGGGCTTTCGACCGCGTGTTCCGCGCCGGGCGTTATTGGGTGCCGCAATGGTATTCGGCCAGCCATCGCATTGCCTATTGGGATGTCTTCGCCCATCCTCCGAATATTCCGCGTTATACCAACGGCGTCGGCGCGCCGGAGCTATGGTGGTCCGATGAGGCGAAAGCCAAAAAGCCCGAGCAGGCCAAACCCGAGCAGGCGAAATAGTCCATGAGCGCGTATATCGCCCGCCGCATCTTGCTGATGATTCCCACATTGCTGGGCATCCTGTTCGTGTCGTTCGTCGTGGTTCAGTTCGCGCCCGGAGGCCCGGTCGAGCGGGTGATTGCGCAACTGTCCGGTGCGGATACCGGCGCAAGCTCGCGCATTTCAGGATCGTCCGGCGGCGACTTTGCGTCGCGCCCGCAGGCCGGTGCAGGGTCCGATGCGGTCAGCTCGAAATATCGCGGGGCGCAGGGGCTCGACCCGGATTTCATCAAGAGCCTCGAAAAGCAATTCGGCTTCGACAAGCCAGCGCCTGAGCGCTTCGCGCTGATGGTGTGGAATTTCGCCCGGTTCGATTTCGGCAAGAGTTACTTCCGCGACGTCAGCGTGATTCAGCTCATCAAGGAGAAGCTGCCGGTCTCGATGTCGCTCGGAATCTGGATGACGCTGCTGACTTATCTGATTTCGATCCCGCTCGGCATTCGTAAAGCGATTCAGGACGGCTCGAAATTCGATACCTGGACCTCGGGCATTATCATTATCGGTTTCGCGATTCCCGGCTTCCTGTTCGCGATCCTGCTCATCATCCTGTTCGCGGGCGGCTCGTTCTTCGATATCTTCCCTTTGCGAGGACTGACCTCCGACGGCTGGTCGCAGTTTCCATGGTACTGGAAGATTCTCGATTATTTTTGGCACATCTCGCTGCCGCTGATCTCGATGGCGCTTGGCGCGTTCGCGACCATGACGCTGCTGACCAAGAACTCGTTCCTCGATGAAATCCGCAAGCAATATGTCATGACCGCGCGCGCCAAGGGCTGCAGCGAGCGTCAGGTACTGTATGGGCATATTTTTCGTAATGCGATGCTGATCGTGATCGCTGGCTTTCCGAGTGCCTTCATTCACGCATTCTTCTCAGGTTCGCTGCTGATCGAAACCATCTTCTCGCTCGACGGTCTCGGCCTGCTCGGATTTGAGAGCGTGCTCAACCGCGACTATCCGGTGGTATTCGGCACGCTGTTTATCTTTTCGCTGGTCGGTCTGGTGGTCAATCTGATCTCGGATCTCGCTTATATGTGGATCGATCCGCGGATCGATTTCGAGGCGCGCGAAGTATGACGACCGTTCCCGCAGAACCGATCGAGACAACGGCACAGTCGCCGATGGGCGAAGCCGTGCCGCCTTCGCGCCACCCGCTCGGCATATCGCCGTTGAACCAGCGCCGCTGGCGAAATTTTAAATCCAACCGGCGCGGCTATTGGTCGTTCTGGTTGTTCCTGGCGCTGTTTTTTGTTTCGCTGTTCGCGGAAGTGATCGCCAACGATCGGCCGTTCCTGATCAAGTTCGATGGCAAGCTGTATTTTCCCGCTTTCGTGACTTACCCGGAGACGGCCTTTGGCGGCGACTTCGAGACCGCTGCGGATTATCGCGATCCTTATCTACAGAAGCTGATCAAGGAAAAGAACGGCACGGTGATCTGGCCGCTGATCCGCTATTCCTACAGCACGCACAATCTTGATCTGCCGACGCCTGCGCCATCGAAGCCGACATGGATGCTCACCGAAGCGCAATGCAAGGCGGTGGTCGAGAAGAAAGGCGTGCGCGGCTGCCGTGACCTCGAATATAACTGGCTCGGCACCGACGATCAGGGGCGCGATGTGGTTGCGCGGCTGATTTACGGGTTTCGCATCTCGGTGCTGTTCGGTCTGGCGCTGACGATCATCTCGTCGGTGATAGGCATTGCGGCCGGCGGCATCCAGGGTTATTTCGGCGGCTGGGTCGACCTTCTGTTCCAGCGTTTCATCGAAGTCTGGACCGCGATTCCATCGCTCTATCTGTTGCTGATCCTGTCGTCGGTGCTGGTGCCGGGCTTCTTTGTGTTGCTCGGAATCCTGCTGCTGTTCTCATGGGTGTCGCTGGTGGGGCTTGTGCGCGCCGAGTTTTTGCGCGGGCGTAATTTCGAATACATTCAGGCCGCACGAGCGCTCGGCGTGTCCAATCGCACCATCATGTTCCGCCATCTGCTGCCCAACGCCATGGTGGCGACCATGACGTTCCTGCCGTTCATCGTCTCGTCCTCGGTGATGACGCTGACCGCGCTGGATTTCCTCGGTTTCGGCCTGCCGCCCGGATCGCCGTCGCTCGGTGAACTGCTCTCGCAAGGTAAGTCGAACGTGCAGGCGCCGTGGCTCGGCTTCACCGGCTTCTTCTCGGTCGCGATCATGCTGTCACTTCTGATTTTCATCGGCGAGGGCGTGCGTGACGCTTTCGATCCGCGCAAGACATTCAGGTAACGCTCATATGTTGGACGCGATCAACCAGCCTCTGCTCGACGTCCGCGATCTGTCGGTCGGTTTCCGCCAGAGCGGGAACGAGAGCATTGCGGTGGATGGTATTTCGTTTTCGATTGAGCGCGGCCAGTGTGTCGCGCTCGTAGGTGAATCCGGTTCGGGAAAATCCGTCAGTGCACTGTCGGTCCTGAAGCTGCTGCCTTATCCGACCGCATTCCACTCCTCCGGCAGCATCCGCTTCAAGGGTCAGGAACTGCTCGGTCTCAGCGAGAACGAGATTCGCGGCATTCGCGGCAATGACATCTCGATCATCTTTCAGGAGCCGATGACGTCGCTCAATCCCCTGCACACCATCGAGGCGCAGATTGGCGAAGTTATTTTCCTGCATAGCGGCGTGCGCGGGGCGATGGCGCGGGCGCGAACGCTGGAGCTATTGACCCAGGTCGGCATTCCCGAACCCGAAACACGCCTCGCAAGTTATCCGCATCAGCTTTCCGGCGGCCAGCGGCAGCGCGTGATGATCGCCATGGCGCTCGCGAATGAACCTGACTTGCTGATTGCCGATGAACCGACCACCGCGCTCGATGTCACGGTGCAGGCGCAAATTCTCAAGCTGCTGGCGGAGATTCGCACGCGGCTCGGCATGAGCATGCTGTTCATTACGCACGATCTCGGCATCGTGCGGCGGATCGCCGATGTTGTTTGCGTGATGAACAACGGCAAGATTGTCGAACAGGGGCCGGTGGAACAGGTGTTCACTGCGGCTCAACATCCCTACACCAAAGCGCTTCTGGCGGCGGAGCCAAAGCCGGACCCGGCGCCGCCGCGCCCGGAATCGCCGGTCGTAATGTCGTCGGACGATCTGAAGGTGTGGTTTCCGATCAAGCGCGGACTGCTGCGCAAGACGGTCGGACACATCAAGGCCGTCGATGGCGTCAGCGTGTCGGTGCGTCAGGGTGAGACGCTCGGCGTTGTCGGTGAATCCGGCTCCGGCAAAACGACGCTCGGGCTGGCACTGCTACGGCTGATTTCGTCAAAGGGACCGATTGTGTTCCTCGGCAAGGATATTCAGGGGCTGAATTTCAAGCAGATGCGCCCGGTCAGGCGCGACATGCAGATCGTGTTTCAGGACCCGTTCGGTGCACTCAGTCCGCGCATGTCGGTCGGCGATATTATTGCCGAGGGGCTTGGCGTGCATCAGCCGTCGCAAAGCGAGAGCGATCGCGAGGCGCGCGTGGTCAAGGCACTGACCGAAGTGGGTCTCGATCCGGCGACGCGTTTTCGCTATCCGCATGAGTTCTCCGGCGGGCAGCGCCAACGTATCAGCATCGCGCGGGCGGTGGTGCTGGAGCCGAGTTTCGTGGTGCTGGATGAGCCGACCAGCGCGCTCGACATGCTGTTTCAGGCCCAGATGGTCGATCTGCTGCGCGAGCTGCAACGCAAGCGCGATCTGACCTATATGTTTATTTCACACGATTTGCGCGTCGTGGCGTCGCTCGCGAGCAACCTGATCGTGATGCGGCACGGCAAGGTGGTCGAGCAGGGTGCTGCGGCGGACATCTTCAGCAATCCCAAAACGGATTACACGCGCGCCTTGTTTGCCGCAGCGTTCAACATCGAAGCCGCGCCCAACATCGTGCCGGAGATGTAAATCTTCAGCTAAAACGCCTGACGCTCGTCACATCGCTGCCCGCAGCCTTGATCCGCGCGATGGCGGCTTGTGTCGGCTCGATGGCCGTCGCCATGTGATGCGCGTTGGCATGAACGATGGTGTCGCTATCCCGCACGATCGCGACGTGACCTTTCCAGAACATCAGATCGCCGCGCTTGAGATCATGCCATTGCGAGGGCGGCAGCGCCGTCCCTAGAGCCGCTTCCTGCATGTCGCTGTCGCGTGGCGCAGCAACGCCTGTCGCACTGAGCGATGTCTGCACCAGCCCGGAACAGTCGATGCCGAGGCTTGTCCTGCCGCCCCACAGATACGGTGTGCCGGCAAATCTTTCCGCGACGGTTACGTAATCGGCTTCAAGCATATCGAGCGGTGCGACGTGCTGCAGGGGCAAATAGTGCCGTTGGCTGGTGATGGCGAAGGTGCCGTCAGTTTTGACGATTCCGATGCGCACGCCGAGCGGAAGACTCTCGATCGGCGGTAGCTTGATCGACGGTCCCGGAAAGGCGAATGTGCGCAGCGCCGTGACTTTATGGGTTGGCGTGCTGCGCGGTTGCACGAGGGCAATATCGGGCAGCCATCCGACATAACCGTCGGTGTTGAGCTGACCCCAGGCCCATCCTTCGGCGGTGCGTTCGTAGATCGCGACGCGCTCGCCTTTCAGCGCCTCGGTATCGAGCGCTGCGTCGTGCGATGGCTCGCGCCGCACCGGCACGACGGGATCGAAAATCTCGAACTCAGTGCCTTCGACGAAACGCGCCGCCGTTACTCTGCCTTCGAGGTGCTTAGCTGCGAGATCCGCCCGTGCGGGCGTCAATCTCGGATCGAAAGTTGATTTCGGATCAGCCATAGCGCTCGCTCAGCAGCTTGTAGATCGCGCGCGCGGCCTGACACTCGCCGCCTTCGGGACGCGCGGGCTTGGCCGACGGCGTCCAGCCGTAAATATCGACATGCAGCCAGCTCTTGGCGCTCTCGACGAAGCGCTTGAGAAACAGCGCGCAGGTGATCGAGCCTGCAAATGCGCCGCCGGGCGCGTTGTTGAGGTTCGCGGTTTTCGAATCCAGCCAGGAATCGTAAGGCATCCACAGCGGCATGCGCCACAGCGGATCGTTCTCGGCGCGGGCGTGGCGCGCAACATCCACAGCGAGGGCCTCGTCATCGGTGTAGAACGGCGGCAGATCCGGCCCCAGTGCGACACGCGCAGCACCCGTCAGCGTGCCGAGATCAATCAGCAGGTCCGGCTTCTCTTCGTCGGCCAGCGTCAGTGCGTCAGCCAGTACGAGACGTCCTTCGGCGTCGGTGTTTCCGATCTCGACATTGACGCCCTTGCGCGAGGGGAAAATATCCAGCGGACGGAAAGCGTTTCCTGCAACCGAATTCTCGACGGCAGGAATCAGGATGCGCAGCCGAACCTTGAGTTTGGCATCCATGATCATCTGCGCCAGCGCGAGCACATTGGCCGCGCCGCCCATGTCCTTTTTCATGATCAGCATGCCGCTCGATGGCTTCAGGTCGAGGCCGCCGGTATCGAAGCAGACGCCTTTGCCGACCAGCGTCACCTTGGGATGTTTCGGATCGCCCCATGTGATGTCGATCAGGCGCGGCGCGCGGGTCGAGGCCATGCCGACTGCATGGATCAGCGGAAAATTCTGTTTCAGCAAATCGTCGCCGACAATGCAGGTGTAAGCCGCGCCGAATTTTTCCGCGAGCGACTTTGCGGCCTGGGCCAGTTCATCTGGCCCCATGTCGTTGGGGGGTGTGTTGATGAGGTCGCGCGCCAGCGTGGCCGCCTCCGCCATGCGGGTGGCTTCCGCGATATCGACGCCGTCCGGCGGAACGAGCCGTGCGCCGGGCGCATCGTTCTTGCGATAGCGGTTAAAGCGGTAGCTGCCGAGCGCGAAGGCCAAAGCTGCCAGCCGCGTGTCGTGCGGGGCGTTGGCGAAGCTGTAGGTGCCCGCCGGCAGCAGGCCCGGCAACTGTCCCGGCCGGAACGGATCGTGCCATTCGCTGGATTGATCCTCGATGCCGAACAGGACGTGGGCGATCGATCCATCCTCCGCGGGTAGAGCGAGATACTGGCCGGGCTTTGCGGTGAACGCATTGGCCACGGCGAACCGCCGGGCTGTGGCGGGGAGGGTGGCGCTGACGGCATCCCAGGTCGATTTGGTGGCAAAGGTGATGGGCGTGGCTTGCGCGTCAGTCGCGTTTTTGAAGGCAGGATGCATGGGTTTCCCGAACAAGGCAGGGCGATGGGGCACTATAGCAGCGCAGGGACACCGCGCGGCAGCTTAAGGTGGTGTTTTTACATGCTGTTTGGGTGATGCGCGGCAGGTCGATGTCTTGGCGTTACCCCAAATTAACCAGCCATTAGGGTTAACAGTCTATTTCTGACGGCATCCGGCTTCGCCACACCTCGATAGCGAGTCCATGCGTCATGCGTAATCCGTCTCATGTCACCCGATACCTTGGTTCGGCAGCGATCGTAGCGATCCTCGCGGTCGGTCTCGCCGGGTGTCAGACTGCCAGTTCCCCCGAAGTCACGGGATCGCTGAATGCGCGTGCCGATGCAGGCCCCGGCCAGGTGTCGCGGGATGCGATCGAGACCTACGGCGAACGTTACCGGGCCAATCCGCGCGATGCGGCGGCTGCACTTCAATACGGCCAGTCATTGCGTCTGAACGGCCAGCGCCAGCAGGCTGTTGCCGTGCTGGAGCAAGCGACGATTGCCAACCCTGGCAACAAAACGCTTCTGGCGGCCTATGGCCGCGCGCTGGCGGACAACGGAAACTTTCAGCAGGCGTTCGACATCCTGTCCCGCTCGCACACGCCGGCGAATCCCGATTGGCGGATCCTCTCGGTGCAGGGCACCGCGCTCGATCAGCTCGGCAAACACGATGAGGCGCGGCGTTATTATGCGAGCGCGCTGAAGATCATGCCGGAAGAGCCTTCGGTTTTGTCGAATCTCGGGCTGTCCTATGTCCTGTCCAAGGACCTGCCGAAGGCCGAGTCCGTGCTGCGTCGCGCCTATAACCGTGGCACCAACGATTCCCGCGTTCGTCAGAACTTGGCGCTGGTCGTCGGCCTTCAGGGACGTTTCGCGGAGGCCGAGACCATCGTGAAAGCCGATCTGCCGGCCGATGAGGCTGAGGCCAACGTCGCCTATCTGAGGCAGATGATCAGCCGCGATGGCCGTCCGCAAAAGACAGCTGCGGTGGAACCCGGCCGCTCATAAGCGAGCCTGCGCGGGTTCGATACTTTCCGGAAGTCTGATCGAGGTTTGATGCAGAAAAGGCTGGAATATAATTCCAGCCTTTAACTTCGCATCACTTCATGTATTCGGAGACCTTGATGCCGGTGGGGCCGAGAATGACCACGAACAGAACCGGCAGAAAGAACACGATCATCGGCACGGTCAGTTTCGGCGGCAGTGCTGCCGCCTTCTTCTCGGCCTCGTTCATGCGCATATCCCGGTTTTCCTGAGCCATCACGCGCAGTGATTGTCCCAGCGGCGTACCGTAGCGTTCCGATTGCATCAGGGCCAGGCAGACCGATTTCACGCCCTCAAGACCGGTTCGCTTGGCGAGATTTTCGTAGGCCATCTTGCGGTCCTGAAGGTACGACAGCTCCGCCGTGGTCAGTGAGAATTCCTCGGCGAGGGCAATCGACTGGCTGCCGATTTCCTGGCTCACCTTGCGGAATGCGGCTTCGATCGACATGCCGGATTCGATGCAGATCAGCAGCAGATCGAGCGCATCCGGAAACGCGCGGCGGATCGACAGCTGGCGCTTGGTGATCGCGTTCTTTAGGAACAGCATCGGCGCCTGCATGCCAAGCCAGGTCGCGCCCAGACACATGCCGATTTTCATTGGGGTTGTCTGCTGCATGTTCGAAATCACAAACACGTAGAGGATCGCGCCGATCAGGAACACGATTGGCATGACAAGGCGGAAAAAGAGAAACGTGACGTAGGGCGCCTGGCCGCGGTATCCGGCCATCACAAGCTTTTCGCGTGCCGCTTCCTGGGCGACCCATTTGCCGAGGTTGAAGTCCTCGACGACCTTCTGCACCAGTTGTTTCGGCGTCTGGCGCAGGGAAACCTTCTCATTGCGGTTCATCCGCTCGCGCTCGCGCTGACGCAGGCGTTCGCGCTCGCTGGCGACCGCTTTCATGCGTTTGGCCAGGCCTTCGCCTGCGAACATCGGCGACACCACCGCGTAGGCGGCGGCCGACGCAGCGATCGCCGCCATCAGCATGGTCATGAACCGGATGTCGTGGAATTTCTCGATGAGAAGATCTAGCAGCATGGTCCCTCGTCAGAAATCGAAGTCAGAAATCGAAGTTGATCATTTTCTTCATGACCATGATGCCCGTCGCCATCCACATGACACAGCCGGCCAGCATCAGCCGTCCGGTCGGGTGGGTCCAGAGCAGCGAGATGTAATCGGGCGTCATGATGTAGACCATGATCATCACAATCGGCGGCAGCGCGCCGATGATGCCTGCGGAGGCCTTGGCTTCCATCGACATCGCCTGAATCTTTGCGGCCATCTTCCGCCGGTCGCGCAGCACCTTGGACAGGTTGCCGAGCGCCTCCGACAGATTGCCGCCGGACTTGGTCTGAATCGCAATCACGATGCCGAAGAAGTTGGCTTCCGGCAGCGGCATTCTTTCGTACAGACGCTGGCAGGCATCGCCGAGCGGCATGCCGATGGTCTGGGTTTCGATGATCGCGTTGAATTCGCTGCGTAATGGTTCGGGCGCATCTGCCGCGACAACCTTGATCGAATCGAACAGCGGAAGGCCGGCCTTGATGCCGCGAACGATCACGTCCACCGCGTCAGGCAGGGCATCGAGGAATTTTGCTTCGCGACGCTTCTTGAGGAAACCGAGTACCCAGCGCGGCAAGCCGAAGCCTGCTGCCAGACCGAAGCCGAGAGAAGCCATCAGAGGGGCGTGGGCAAAATAGGTTCCGACCAGCGCGAGCACACCCAGAACGGCGGAGCCGATGAAGAACTGTTGCTTGGACCAGCTCAGGCCAGCCTGCGTGATACGGGTTTCGATCGAGACCTTCTGGGACGCGGCGAGTCGCTGCTCCAGTTCCTTCATCGAATCTTCGACCTGCACGCGCCGCGTACGCGACCGATCCTCGATGCGCAGCGCCGGCTCCGCCCGTGCAAATGACGCACGGCGTTTCTCGGCCTGCTTCTCGCCGGATAGCAAGGGATAGATGAACACCCAGGCGAGACCGCCCACGGTGACAGCGGAGAGGAATGCCAGAGCCAGCGCCTGCATATTCATGGCGCTCTCCCTACAGTTCGGTGACTTCCGCCGCATCGAGCGCGGCGGCAAGTCGTTTTTCCTCGCCATAATAGCGAGCGCGCTCCCAGAACCGAGGACGGCCGATGCCGGTTGAGCGGTGCCGGCCGAGAATGTTCCCGTTTATATCCTCACCCGTGATGTCGTAGAGGAAAATGTCCTGGGTAATGATGGTGTCGCCTTCCATGCCCATCACTTCGGTGATGTGGGTGATGCGACGTGAACCGTCGCGCAGACGCGCCGCCTGCACGATCACGTCGATCGAGGCGCAGATCATTTCGCGAATGGTGCGCGATGGCAGCGAGTAGCCGCCCATGGTGATCATCGACTCGGCACGGGAGAGAGCTTCGCGCGGATTGTTGGCGTGCAGCGTTCCCATCGAGCCGTCGTGGCCGGTGTTCATGGCCTGCAACAGGTCGAATGCTTCAGGTCCGCGGACTTCGCCGACGATGATGCGTTCAGGCCGCATACGCAGGCAGTTGCGGACCAGATCGCGCATGGTGATCTGGCCTTCGCCTTCGATGTTGGGTGGGCGCGTTTCGAGACGCACGACGTGCGGCTGCTGCAATTGCAGTTCCGCTGCGTCCTCGCAGGTGATGACGCGCTCGTCTGCGTCGATATAGTTGGTCATGCAGTTCAGCAGCGTGGTCTTGCCGGAGCCCGTGCCGCCAGAGATCAGGACGTTGGCGCGGCAGCGGCCGATGATCTGCAGGATTTGTGCGCCCTCTGGCGAGATCGCGCCGAATTTGACCAGCTGATCCAGCGTCAGCTTATCCTTCTTGAACTTACGAATGGTGAGCGCGGGGCCGTCGATCGCCAGCGGGGGCACAATCGCGTTAACACGCGAACCGTCGGCGAGACGGGCGTCGCATATCGGCGAGGATTCGTCGACGCGGCGGCCGACCTGGCTGACAATGCGCTGACAGATGTTGAGAAGCTGCTGGTTGTCGCGGAAGCGGATACCGGTCTTCTGGATCTTGCCGTTGACTTCGATGAACACGGTTCCTGCACCGTTCACCATGATGTCGGCGATGTCGTCGCGCGCAAGCAACGGCTCCAGAGGCCCGTAACCGAGAACGTCGTTACATATATCGTCGAGCAGTTCTTCCTGCTCGGCAATCGACATCACGATGTTTTTGATCGCAATGATCTCGTTGACGATATCGCGGATTTCCTCGCGTGCCGACTCGACATCGAGCTTGGCAAGCTGGGCGAGATCGATGGCCTCGATCAGCGCTCCAAAGATTGTCGCCTTGACCTGATAGTAGCTATCCGAGCGCCGGGCTTCGACAACGGGAGCAGGCGCGGCCGGCCGCGCGGGCGACAGCGGCGGTGACGCAACGGTTGACACCGCCGGCCTTGCGGCGGCGGGTGCTGCTTCTTGCCCACGGTCCGGGGGCTGAATGGTCCGGACTTCGGCTTCTGTTCCGCTACGCTTACCAAACACGACGATAACTCCACGCGGTAGTCTATTTGGCCCGGAGTTTTCCGAGCAAAGGCGCCAGGAACGAATTGCGCGGCTTCTTGGCTTCGCCACGGCCGGTCAGCCGCTGTGCAATCTGCAGGAACATCTCGGATGTGCGGTGGTTGGCCGCGATCTCCGCGATCATCTGTCCGTTGTTCGCAGCCGCGCCGAAAATCTGCGGCTCGAAAGGAATGGTGACGATCGGCTGGCTTTCGATGGCCTTTGCGAACTCGCTGGTATTGATTTCAGGCCGCTTCGGCACGCCTGCCTGATTGATGCAGTACAGCGGAGGCCGGTCATTGGGCCGCGCCGCCTTCAGCGTATCGAACATGTTCTTGGTGTTGCGCAGATTGGCAAGATCGGGCGTCGCAACGATCAGGATGTCGTCGGCGCCGACCAGAGCGCGCTTGGTCCATCCCGACCACTGATGCGGAACATCGAGGACGATGCAGGGCATCGTCGTGCGCAGCGTATCGAAGATCGAATCGAATGCGTCGGCGCCGAAATCGTATACGCGGTCCAGCGTCGCAGGGGCGGCGAGCAGGCTCAGATGGTCGGTGCATTTGGAAAGCAGGCGATCGACGAAGGCGGTGTCGATACGATCGGGAGAAAACACAGCGTCGGCGATGCCCTGCGGAGGGTCCTGATTGTAATCGAGACCGGCGGTTCCGAAGGCAAGATCGAGATCGGCAACGACCGAATCCAGCGCGAGATCGCGCGCAATTGCCCAGGCGACATTGTGTGCCACCGTGGATGCGCCGACGCCGCCCTTGGCGCCGACGACGGCAATGATCCGTCCAACAGCCTTGGCTTCAGGAACCGAAAACAGGCCGCAGATCGAGCGGACGACGTCGAGCGGTGCCACGGGCGCGATCACATAGTCGCTGATGCCGCGCCGCACGAGTTCGCGATACAGCACCACGTCGTTGACGCGCCCGACCACGACCACCCGCGTGCCGGCGTCGCAAACCGTTGCAAGCTGGTCGAGACCGGACAGAATATCGTTGCGGCCTTCGGTTTCGAGCAGGATGACGTTCGGGGTCGGCGCGGTGCGATAGGCTTCGATAGCCGCCGCCATACCGCCCATTTGAATCTTGAGGTGGGCCTTGTCCAGCCGCCGGTCCTCACCGGCAGCCTGTACGGCTGCGGCGGTTTCGACGGTTTCGCAAAAGGCCTGAACAGACACGCGCGGCGCAGGCGCGATGTGGTCCTCGGTGGCGGAAGAGCCCGTTCCGTCTTCCTGTTCCTGGCGCGCGTAACTGATCATTTGCCCACTTCGCTGAGTTTGGCCTTTTCGGCTTCGGGGTATGCGGTCGCCGTCGTCGTGCCCTTGCGGTATTTGTCGAATGCAATGCCGCGGCGAGGCGTATAAGCCGGCGTCTCGGAGCGGGGCTGAACCAGATCGGACGGATTGTCGATCATCGCGGCGAGGTTACGCTGGGTTGCGCAGCCCAGATTGTAGTACGGCCGGTTTTCCAGATAGCCCTTGTTCTTGATCGACGGGCCGAGATCTTCCGGCCAAACGCCGCAAGGGCCTGCGTCCGCCCTGATCCGCGGATAGTTCACGCGAATGGTTGCAAACAGCCGGGGATCGGTCGGGTGATAGTTGCGAATGGTGACGCCACGCGGTGGAACACCGGCAGCGGCCAGGATGTTGCGAATCTCGCGCAGTGAATCGGTTGCGACGCGCGCGTTCGGCGTGTTGACCGGCATATCGATCACGATGGCTCCGGTACCTTCGCGCAGCCAGGTTTCCGCCAGCCCCGCGATGTCGGAGCGCTGCGCGGACGTGAGACCACCCCGCCCGCTGCCGACAAATACCTCGGTCGCTTGGTTTGCTTCCTGAATCACAATCGGATGACGCTGCCGGTAGTCGATCGGGATACTGCCGGTTGGCGTGTCCTGGTCGGTGTGCGTGCAGGCTCCCAACGCAGCAGACGCCCCGAGAAGGGCGACTGCGATTCGCAGGCTTCGTGTGAGATTGGGTACTCGCGTGGTCATCGTTACTGTCCTTGTCCCATCTCAGTCGGTGATAAAGCCGTAGGCGCCGCGATATTTGCGGCCCGGCTCAGTGCGGCCGGGAGCGCCGTAGATGCGGTTGATATTGCCCAGCAGATCCGACTGCGGATCGGCTGCGTCAGCGAAGCCGTCATCGGGACGCGACAGATCCTTCTGCGCGACCGCGCGGACGATGTAAGGCGTCACCAGAACCATCAGTTCGGTGTTGCGGTTGACGTAGTCACGGCTGCGGAACAGCGTTCCGAGCACAGGCAGTTGCGACAGTCCGGGCAAACCGTTGATCGATTGCTTGGTCTGTTCCTGAATGAGGCCAGCCATTGCCATCGAACCGCCCGATGGAATTTCAAGGGTGGTTTCCGCGCGGCGGGTCTTGACGGAGGGAATCGTCAGGGTGCTTCCGGCCTGGTCGAGGGTAATGGAGTTGTCCGGCGACAGTTCGGAGACTTCCGTCAACACACGCAGGCTGATGCGGCCTTCGGCCAGCACGACCGGCGTGAAGTTCAGGGTGATGCCGAACTTCTTGAAGTCGATCTGAGTGGTACAGGCCCGCGAAATGGGGTCGCAAGTGTATCCTTTGGGGAGCGGGAATTCGCCGCCAGCGACGAAGGTTGCGGATTCGCCGGAAATCGCGGTGAGGTTCGGCTCCGCCAGGGTACGAACGACGCCGGCGCTTTCCATCGCGCGCATGGTTGCGGTCACCGCCGGCACGCCCGCCGTCGATCCGAACTGTCCAACCAAGCTGTTGCTGGCGACGAGAGGGCGTCCATACGCCGTAAACGGATTCGTATTGTTGAAATTCACAACGGCGGTGCCGTAGTTCATCGTCGCGCTCAGGTCGATGCCCAACTGCTTGATGATGTCGCGCTGAACTTCGGCGACGGTGACCTTCAGCGTCACCTGATCGCGGCCGCGAACCGCGATGCTGTTGACGACCTTTTCGCCGCTGCCGGCCAGGCGCGCAGCCATGTCCTGCGCCTGCTGCGCCTCGATGGGATTGGCGGCCCAACCCGACAGCACGACGCCGTCGCCGACGCCTTCGATCCGGATGTCGGACAGCGGAAACGCCTGCTTCAGCGCGGCACGGACGCCATTGAGATCGCGGGTCACCGCGATATCGTAGGCGGCAATCTGCTGGCCTGACGTGTCGAAAAAGACGATGTTGGTTTGGCCGACGGCAGCACCGATGATGTAGGCGCGCTGTGCCGAGCGCACCACGGCGTTGGCAATCTTGGGGTCCGCGACCAGGACGTCCTTGATGTCGCGCGGCAGGTCGATCACGACGGACTTCCCGATGCCGAGCGGCAGGAAGCGTGCGTTCAACTGGCTGCCGCCGGATACTGCGGCCGCGGGTGCGCGGTAATCGCTGGCAATCACCGGCGACAGTGCAGGGTTTAATGTCAGCGCGGAGACCGCGGCAAACGACAGGGCACGCACCATAAAGGTCCGCACAGGTGCCTGATGTCCCTCTCGCCTCATATTCGCAATCCTCTCGATCACTTTCGTGTCGTCATTGTCGTTGAAACGCCGAAGCGGACGACATTGACGCTGTCGCGCTTGCCGGCTTCGTCGCTAGCCACATCGTTCTTGTTCGCGTCGACAAGGCTGCGTAATGCGAGCGACAGCGTTCCGGTCTGCCGCGCACGCGCCAGCGATTCCGCTTGTTCGGGCTTCAGTTCGAGCGTCGTGGTCTTGCCGACCACAACCTTTTGTCCGTCCTTCTCGCCGACCGTCTGGTCGATAGCGAGAACGCGGACGTTGGTGAGAATGGTTTCGGAATTGACGACGTCGTTGCTGCTGCCGGAGCGGTCGGCGACCTTCTCGCGCTTGGTGAGAATGACGTCGACCTTGTCGTTCGGCAGGATGAAGCCGCCGGCGCCGGTTTCCGGTGAAATTTCGGTTGAGATCGCGCGCATGCCGGTCGGCAGGATCGCCGCCATGAAGCCGGAGCCATTGCCCTTGACCAGCTTGGTTTCACGGATCGGCTCGCCGGCAAGAAACGGCGATCGCGCGATGGACCCGACGATCTGGGTCATCGCCTCGGCGCGATCGTTCTTGCGGATAAAGCTGGAGCTGGCCGTTGTCGCGGGCCAGGACTGCCACTGGATATCGTCCGGCGTCACGGTCTGACCCAGCGCGATATCGCTGCGGGCGACCAGAACGTCGGTGGTGTCCATCGTCGTCACCGGCGCTTCGACAGGCTTGGGATTGGAACCGCTTGCAAGATATGCAGCAGCACCTCCGGCACAGACAGCAATGCTAAGGACGACAATCCGCGCGGTATTCATACGCTTCACTTTCCACATCACGCCGCGACGCACCCGTCGCTGTGGTGGGATTTGACCAGCTAAACGTCAAAGCATGGTTAATGAGGCGTATCTAAATCGCGTTAATGAGAAGTTGCCGGAGAGCGTTCAATGGCCGACGAAGCGCGCAAGGTCTACGGCCTTCATCCATTCCGTTTCGGGATAGATCATCAACGCACCGAGGGCGAGGGCGATCCCGTAGGGGATTCCGCTGTCCTTGCGATGGAGCCGCTGCAGCCATTCCTGCGAGATGAGCGAATAGGGCAACGGCCATTGCCGGAACTGGAGCATCAGAAGCGTCAATGCGCCGCCAAACAAGGACGCATAGACCAGATAGCTTGCCAGCGGCGGAAATCCGAACCACAGCCCGGCGGCGGCCGCGACCTTGGCGTCGCCGCCACCCATCCAGCCAAACGCGAAGCAGGCAAAGGCAACGACCAGCACTGTCAGGCCAGCCCCGACATGCATGGCGATCTCGGACAGCGGCATGCCGCTGAATCCGGCCAGAATAAAGAAGCCTGCCACCAGCAGCAGCGAGACGCGATTGGGGATCGTCATCGTGAAAAGATCGCTCGCCGCCGCGAAAGCCATCAATGCGGGAAACAGGAACACGCGTGCGAGGTCGAGGATCATGGGTTTGCCGGGGTCTGACGAAATTGAGCCGCGGGAACGTGATGAGCGACGCGGCAGGCTAACCGGCAGAAATGAACAATCTTAAAACGGCGCGCTACCAGATGCTGACGATCCGGAACAGCGCCGCCAGCGAGGCAAGCAAAAGAGCCGCGCAGACCAGCCGGACAGGTTCATCGGCGGACAGCGGCACAAAGATGTGCCTGGAATTCGGTCGTTTTTCAGCAGGGGACGGCTTCATATACGCTTTACGGGATTTGCCGGTATGGCTGGACACAAAAAAAGGCTCCGGTCTCCCGAAGCCTTTTCTTCAACCGCAGTCGATCGCTTACTTGATCGAGGTGCTGATGTTGCCGAACTTGGTGTTCAGGGTCGTGCCGAGGCCGTTCACGGCAGCGATGATGGCGAGCGAAATGCCGGCAGCAATCAGGCCGTACTCAATCGCGGTAGCGCCGGATTCGTCCTTGACGAAACGAGCAACGAGCTTGGTCATAGGTAACTCCATGTATACACGTGGCTGTAGAACTCTGGTCGTTGCGGGGCGGAAACCACCGTGACCATGCGGTGAAACTATGCGCGAGGAATTGCAGCGCAGTTAATTCGATTGCCGAAAATCCGGGTTATCGGGCTGTTCTTGCTGACGGTAAATGCGGGTTTAACGGCTTCGCACAAATTGAACCGGCGTGCGGTTCGCTGCCGTGAAGTCAGCGGAACGCGTCATTACAAGTAACAAAACCGTTGCCATCGGCAGAACGATCGAGCCAACGAAGGTTGCCGGAACCCTGGGGCGGATCGGTTCGGGCAAAGAATACAGCAGAGAAAGAGGCTCCGGTGTCCCGGAGCCTTTATGACTCAAATATTCAGCAATACCGGATCGCTTACTTGATCGAGGTGCTGATGTCGCCGAACTTGGTGTTCAGGGTCGTGCCGAGGCCGTTCACGGCGGCGATGATCGCCAGCGAAATGCCGGCTGCGATCAGGCCGTATTCGATCGCGGTTGCACCAGATTCGTCTTTAACAAAACGAGCAAAGAGCTTGGTCATAGGTACTCCATGTGTACACGTGGCTGATGAACTCTGGTCCTTGCGGGGGCGGAAACCACCGTGACCATGGAACCAGCTTAAGTTCCACGGAACTTTCATCAGGTTAATTTGGTTCCCTAAAATCGGGGATATCGAGGTCTTCTTGCGGACGGTAAGCGCCGGCTGAGCAGGATCGCTCAAAATTGAACCGATCCGCGGCCTCGTCTGTAATTTGCCTTCGCCGCTCATGCGCTGCCGCCGACGAAGCCGTGCGCCGTTTGCAGTTCGTTCATCAATTAACGTCAGATTTGCCATGTCGGGCGCCGGCACCGCTGCGTATCGCTTTTGTCGGCTTGTACACGCCCCGGAGTAAAGTATGTCGATCCATGTCTCACCACGTCACGCGCGCGGGTCCGTCGCGCTGCGCTTCCTTGTCGCCGGCTTCCTGATGCTTCCCGTTGCGACATTTGCCGGTACCGGCGATGACGCCGTTGCAGTCGTGGTCGATCAGGCCAAGGTCATCAAGCTGCCAGAGAAAGTCGCGACCATCGTGGTCGGAAATCCGCTGATCGCGGACGTCAACCTTCAGCCGGGTGGCATGGTCGTTGTCACCGGCAAGGGCTATGGCTCGACAAATCTGATCGCCATGGACCGGAGCGGCGGTGTTCTGGCCAACCGCTCGATCCAGGTGGAAGGTCCGATGGACAAGATGGTGACGGTCTACCGCGGTGTGGAACGGGAATCGTATAGCTGCACGCCCGTATGCGAGCGGCGCGTGACCCTTGGTGACAGCCGGCCCTATTTTGACGCGACCATCGGCCAGACCAGCGTCTTGAACAGCCAGTTGAGTGCGGCAGCGTCCAAGCCGTGACACCAATCGACGGCGGCTGATTCGTTAACAGCCGGTTAATGGCGCGCCGTATGTTGTTCTGATCCCCCGCAAGCATTCGACAATCTCTGTCGGCTATTCTCGGCGGTAGTTACTTCCGCTGCATCCTCAAGGATAGCCCGATGCGCCAGTCCGCGACATCCCTGAACGCACTCAAAAAACTTTGGCGCCGCTTCCGCTGTAACCGGCATGGATCTGCGGCTGTCGAATTCGCTTTTGTCGCGCCGCTTTTCTTTGTGCTGCTGTTTGCAATCATCGAGACCGCGCTGGTGTTTTTCGCGGCGCAAGTTCTGGAAACCGGCACGCAGGATTCGGCGCGCTTGATGCTGACGCATCAAGCCCAGGACGCAGGCATGACGCAGGCTCAGTTCAAGCTGGATCTGTGCAACCGGGTGACCCTGCTGCTTAGTTGCGACGGGGTTTATGTGGATGTGAAGTCGTATGCGGAAGGCGCCGCGGTCAACATCACGGATCCGATCGACGGCGCCGGAAACTTCGTCAATAATTTCAGCTATCAGACCACGCCCGCCGGCAGCGCGGCAACGGTTGTCGTTCGCGCCTTTTATCAGTGGCCGATGTTCGTGACCGGGCTTGGCTACAACATCGCGAACATCAATCGCACGACATCCAACAGCAAACGGCTCCTTGCGGCGACTGCCGCGTTTCGCGTCGAACCTTAATGGACGAACGATCATGAAATTGATTTTGCGGTTTGGGGGCTCGCGCAGCAGCCAGCGGCCATTCGCCCGCTTCATCAAGGATAAGCAAGGCGTCGCTGCGGTCGAATTCGCGTTCATCGTGCCGTTGATGCTGATGCTTCTGTTCGGCATGATCGACGTTGCGAGTGGCGTCGCAATCGACCGCAAGGTGACGCTGACCGCGCGAACGCTGTCCGACCTCGTTTCGCAAGGCACCAAGGTAACGGCCACCGACATCTCGAATTTCTTCAAGATGGGCGGCGCTATCATGACGCCCTATAGCGTCACGCCTGCGACGATGACGCAAAAGGTTTCCGCGGTCAGCATCGACGCATCGAAGAATGCCAAGGTGGTCTGGAGCTATAGCGGTGCCGTCAGCGGCAACTCTGTCACCGTCACGGCCGGATACGCTGCGAATACCGTGATCACGACAATCCCGGCCAATCTTCTTGTCGCGAACACGCAACTGATCTGGAGCGAAGTGACTTATACCTACACGCCGATTACCGGGTACATCATCAAGGTCAATGTGCCGTTGGCGGAAGACACTTATACGCGGCCTCGTCAGTCCGAAACGGTCCCCTATTCGACCAGCTAACGCTGCACCGCTTTTCGATCGGGCCGCGCCAGACATCGAACTGCGCCAGATAAAGTGGCAAAACAAAAAGGCCGTGCGATCCGCACGGCCTTTCGTTGTCTGGTGGTCGGTCGCTGAAATTTCGCAGCGTGAGCCGCGAAGATTTCAGTTAGCCGGCGGCGCGAAGATTGTCGGCCGACGACTTGCCCGAGCGGCGGTCGGCGACGATTTCGTACGAAATCTTCTGGCCTTCGCGCAGCGTTCCGAGACCAGCGCGTTCAACGGCGCTGATGTGAACGAACACGTCATTTCCGCCGTCGTCCGGCTGAATGAATCCAAAGCCCTTGGTCGCGTTAAACCACTTCACTGTTCCCATGCTCACGGGGGTAGTCCTTCTCAAGATAGATATAGTCGAAGCCCACTTCTGCATGGGCTAGTGAGATCGAAATTTGGATGAGGTCCGTCAGCGTCTAAACCGGCTGTACCGGTGGATAGCTATGTCGTCCGGCCGAAGATCGATGTCTCGATATTAGGTGAAAAAGGCCCCCAAAACAATCCTGTGGAACACGGATTTTTGATCCCCGTTCCGCCGGGCGCCGGACAGCAAAAATCGCGCATGACATGAGCCATGCGCGATTCTTGGAGTATTGCGGGAATCTGCTACCTGCGGCGGAACTGGCCGCGCGGCGGGGTGCCGCGGGGAGGGCCGCTGCCTGCGCGCTCGTCCTTGTGCCGGAAAATCAGGCGGCCTTTTTCGAGATCGTAGGGTGACATCTCGATGGTCACGCGGTCGCCAGCCAATGTCTTGATGCGGTTCTTCTTCATCTTCCCGGCGGTATAGGCGACGATTTCGTGTCCGGCATCGAGCTGGACGCGATAACGCGCATCGGGAAGAATTTCGGTCACCAGTCCTTCGAACTGGATCAACTCTTCTTTGGCCATGGGGTCTCCGAGTCCTCTAATTTATATATTCAATAATCCGGTTACGAGCGCTGCGGACGTTGATTCCGCCGGGGCTGGTTCTGCGCCGGGCGGCTTTCACGGTGCAGGAAAGCGACCCCCTGAATACCCTCACCCTTGGCATTTTGCGATGGGCGGGATTGCTCGTGGCGGCCGGCTTCGTGCCGGTCGGACTGCGGCATGCCTCCGCCGGGACGACGGCGGCGGCGCGGACCCTGCGATCCGGGAGCCGCGTCGTTCGAGCGCGGGGTGTGTCCGTGCGATCCGTTGCGAGCCGGGCGATGCTGTGCAGGAGCGGGCGCGGCGGAACGCTGATGTCCCGGCGTGCGGCGATCCTCTTTCGGCAAGGTGATGCGGATCAGCTTTTCGATGTCCCGCAGATAGCCAAGCTCTTCAGCCCCGGCCACCAGCGAGATCGCGGTGCCGTCCGCGCCGGCACGCGCGGTGCGGCCGATGCGGTGGACGTAGGTTTCCGGCATGTTGGTCAGGTCGTAATTGATAACATGGCTGATGCCGTCGACATCGATGCCGCGAGCGGCGATGTCGGTGGCCACCAGGGTGCGGATCTCACCGGTGCGGAATGCCGCCAGCACGCGCTCGCGATGATTCTGCGATTTGTTGCCATGGATGGCATCAGCGGGAATCCCCGCTCTCACAAGGCCTTTCACGACCTTGTCCGCGCCGTGCTTGGTGCGGGTGAAGATCAGGGCGCGGTTGACCTGCTCGGATTTGAGGATCTGGGCCAAAATCGCTGGCTTCGCCGAATGGTCGACCTGCAACACCTTCTGGGTAATGCGCTCGACAGTCGACGCCACCGGCGTCACCGCGACGCGGGCAGGGTCCTGCAACATGCGGTCGGCGAGATCGGCGATGTCCTTCGGCATGGTGGCCGAGAAAAACAGCGTCTGGCGCTTGGCCGGAAGTTTGGCGACGATTTTGCGGATGTCGTTGATGAAGCCCATGTCGAGCATGCGGTCGGCTTCGTCGAGGACGAGAAATTCGACCTGATTGAGCTTGAGCGCATTGCCCTGAACCATGTCGAGCAGGCGGCCCGGCGTGGCAACGAGAACGTCGACGCCCTGCATCATCGAACGGACCTGGCGGCCCATCGGGACGCCGCCGATGGCCAACGCCGACGCCAGATTCATATGCCGGCCGTAAGCGTTGAAGCTCTCGAGGATCTGACCCGACAGTTCGCGGGTCGGGCTCAGCACCAGCACACGGCAGGTCTTGGGCTGCGGCTTGATACGGTTTGCCAGCAGGCGATGCAGGATCGGAAGCGCGAAGGACGCGGTCTTGCCGGTGCCGGTTTGCGCAATACCGATGACATCGCGGCCGGTGATCGCGATGGGAATGGTCTGGGCCTGAATGGGGGTGGGCGTGACGTAGTTTTCTTCTTTGAGGGCACGCGAGATTGGATCGGCGAGGCCGAAATCCTGGAAGGAGGTCAAAAGGGTATCTTTCTATGAGTCATAGCGCGCGCCCGACAGAAGGTCGGGGGCGGGCGGGTGTCGGAGACACCCGCGTGTCTGGGGCGTCGGTTTCGGTTAGCTGAAGGGGCAAGCCAGAAACCGTAAACGGGATCAGTACACGCGGCTCGCAGAGACCTGATGATTCTCAAGGTCGTAGCGACCGTATGGAACAGGAACGCGGCGGATTCAAGGTCAAATCTGCCAGAACGGGCCGAAACGGCCCTTCAAGGCCTGTTGGTTAAACGACATGTCCGGAGTCTTGCCTGAATTGTAGACAGCGCAAGAATTTTGAATATTTTTTGTGCAATTGCCAAAATGCAAGTCAGTTTTTCTGCTTAAAAACAGGGCGGCCAAAATACAAGGTTTTGCGAAATTGAATTTTCTTACGCAACATCAAGTAATTAGCCAAATCTCAGCCATGGCATAGTTCTTGCGATTCCCTTAACGCCGCCGGCCGATGGGCCGTCGCACAGCGTTTAACGCATGCGTCAGGGAGATGACATCTAATGCTTACCCATTTCAACACCGTCGCAGCTGCGCCGCTCAGCCGTCGTAAATGGCTGGCCGCGTCTGCAGGTCTTTTTTTAGGTCTCGCTACGCTTGGCGGGGCGAAAGCCGCCGATGACACCATCAAGGTCGGCGTTCTTCATTCGTTGTCCGGAACCATGGCCATCAGCGAAACCACGCTGAAGGATACCGTCCTGTTCATGATTGATGAGCAGAACAAGAAGGGCGGCGTTCTCGGCAAGAAGCTCGAGGCGGTCGTTGTCGATCCGGCTTCGAACTGGCCGCTGTTTGCCGAAAAGGCCCGCGAACTGATCACCAAGGACAAGGTGTCCGTGGTGTTCGGCTGCTGGACCTCGGTGTCGCGCAAGTCGGTGCTGCCGGTGTTCAAGGAATTGAACTCGATTCTGTTCTACCCGGTTCAGTACGAAGGCGAAGAGAGCGAGCGCAACGTGTTCTACACGGGTGCGGCGCCGAACCAGCAGGCGATTCCTGCGGTCGATTACCTGATGAAGGAAGAAAAGGTGAAGCGCTGGGTGCTGGCCGGCACCGACTACGTTTATCCGCGCACCACCAACAAGATTCTGGAAGCCTACTTGAAGTCGAAAGGCGTCAAGCAGGAAGACATCATGATCAACTACACGCCGTTCGGTCACAGCGACTGGCAGACGATCGTGGCCGACATCAAGAAGTTCGGTTCGGCTGGCAAGAAGACGGCGGTGGTCTCGACCATCAACGGCGACGCCAACGTGCCGTTCTATAAGGAACTCGGCAACCAGGGCATCAAGGCGACCGACATTCCTGTCGTTGCGTTCTCGGTCGGTGAAGAAGAAGTCGCCGGTATCGATACCAAGCCGCTGCTCGGCCATCTCGCTGCATGGAACTACTTCGAGTCGATCAAGACTCCGGCGAACGAGAAGTTCATCAAGGAATGGAAGGCCTACACCAAGAATCCGAAGCGCGTGACCAACGATCCGATGGAAGCGACCTACATCGGCTTCAACATGTGGGTGAAGGCTGTCGAGAAAGCCAAGTCGGTTGATGCCGACAAGGTCATCGACGCGCTTCCCGGCACCGAAGCCCCGAACCTGACGGGCGGCGTGTCCAAGATGCTGCCGAACCATCACATCACCAAGCCTGTGTTCATCGGCGAAATCAAAGCCGACGGCCAGTTCGACGTGGTGTGGAAGACCCCCGGCCTTGTGGCTGGCGATGCATGGTCGAAGGAGCTCGATGGCTCCAAGGACCTGATCGGCGACTGGGTCGGCAAGAAGTGCGGCAACTTCAACACCAAGACCAACAAGTGCGGCGGTCAGGGCTCCTGATCCTTCACGCAGCGTGATGCGCCAGGTGCGCATCGCGCTCCGACTTGAAACGACCGGAAGGCGGCGGCAGTCGCCGCCTTCCTCTCTCCTCTGCCGGGGTGGTCACGTGCTTTCTTTTTGTCTCAATCGTTTTCGTGCGACGATGATCGCACTGGTGCTTGTTATCGTTTCGGGCATGCCGGTGCTGGCCGGTCCCTTTGAGGACGCCGTCGCGCAGTTCGCCAACGATTCATTTTCCGATACCGAGGCCGCGGTCGGCGCGCTTGCAACCAGCGGCAACCCGCAGGCCTTCCCGATTATCGACGCGCTTCAGGATGGCCGCTTGGTGGCCGATCCCGAAACCAAGAAAGTCGTCTACACCGACAAGAGTGGAAAGGCCTTCGATGCCGCCACCGGCGCTGCGATCAGCGCCGCGCCGCCGGGTGCGGCTGTCGTGCGACTCAACAATCGCCTGCGCCGCACAGTCGAGGCGGCCCTTGGCGGATTGACGCTGCTCTCGCCGGATCCGGCCAAGCGCATTCAAGCCGCGCAGTCCGTGTTCAAGACCCACGATGAGGCTTTCCTGCCCGTGGTCGAAGGCGCATTGAAAAAGGAAACCAACAGCGGCGCGAAGCGGGCGTTCGCCGAAGCCAAGGCCGCGATCATCCTGTTCAAGGCGGATGCCTCCGAGGCCGACAAGCTCGACGCGATCTCCGTGATCCGCGACCGCGGCGACCAGGAAGCGCTTGCGATCCTGACCGGACTGTCCGCCGAGCCATCGTCCGCGATTGGACGCACGGCCGCCTCTGCGATCAGTTCGATCCAGAGCAAGCTGGCGATCTGGGCCACCGCGCAGAACGCCTGGTACGGTCTGTCGCTCGGTTCGGTGCTGCTGCTCGCCGCCATCGGTCTTGCCATTACCTTCGGCGTGATGGGCGTCATCAACATGGCGCATGGCGAGATGGTGATGATCGGCGCCTACGTGACCTTCGTGGTCCAGGAGACGATCCGCACCAGCTATCCCGGCCTGTTCGACTACTCGCTGCTGATTGCGGTGCCGCTGGCATTTGTGGTGGCGGGGATCATTGGCATCATCATTGAGCGGACGATCATCCGGTTCCTCTACGGCCGTCCTTTGGAGACGTTGCTGGCGACCTGGGGCCTGTCGCTGGTCTTGCAACAGGCGGTGCGCACCATGTTCGGTCCGACCAATCGCGAGGTCGGCAACCCGTCATGGATGAGCGGCGCGTTTGAAATCGGCCAGATGACCATCACCTACAACCGGCTGTGGATCGTGGTTTTCACCATCGCGGTGTTCTTCATTCTGCTCGCGATGCTGCGCTTCACCAGCCTCGGGCTTGAGATGCGCGCCGTCACGCAAAACCGCCGCATGGCGGCGTCCATGGGCATTGCGACTTCGCGCGTCGATGCGCTGACCTTCGGCCTCGGTTCGGGCATCGCTGGTATAGCTGGCGTGGCGCTGTCGCAGATCGACAACGTCAGCCCCAATCTCGGCCAGAGCTACATCATCGATTCGTTCATGGTGGTGGTGTTCGGTGGCGTCGGAAATCTCTGGGGCACGCTGGTCGGCGCGCTGACGCTGGGCATGGCCAACAAGTTCCTCGAACCTGTCGCGGGCGCCGTGCTCGGCAAGATCGCCATTCTGGTGCTCATCATCCTGTTCATCCAGAAACGGCCGCGCGGTCTGTTCGCGCTCAAGGGCCGGTCGGTGGAAGCATGACGCCGTATTTTCTCACCCGCTCGCTCAACAAGAGCGCGACCGCCTTCCTGCTGATCGTTGCAGCCGTCGGCATTCTCGTGCCGCTGTCCAACTTAGCTCTGCCGGCATCGTCGCCGTTTCAGGTGCCGACCTATCTGGTGGCGCTGTTCGGCAAGTATCTCTGCTATGCCATTCTCGCGCTCTCCATCGATCTAATCTGGGGCTATTGCGGCATTCTCTCGCTCGGTCACGGCGCGTTCTTCGCGCTCGGCGGCTACGCGATGGGCATGTACCTGATGCGGCAGATCGGCTCGCGCGGCGTGTACGGCAATCCGGTGCTGCCGGACTTCATGGTGTTCCTGAACTACAAGGCGCTGCCATGGTACTGGTACGGCTTCGACATGTTCTGGTTCGCTGCATTGATGGTGCTGTTGGTGCCGGGGCTGCTCGCATTCGGCTTCGGCTGGCTCGCCTTCCGGTCGCGCGTCACCGGCGTGTATCTCTCGATCATCACGCAAGCGATGACTTATGCGTTACTGCTGGCGTTCTTCCGCAACGATTTCGGGTTCGGCGGCAATAATGGCCTGACCGACTTCAAGGACATTCTCGGCTTCAACATCCAGTCGCAGGGCACGCGCGCTGTGCTGTTCATCCTGTCGTGCATCGCGCTAGCGGCAGCGTTTCTGATCTGCCGCGCCGTCGTAACATCAAAACTCGGCAAGGTGCTGGTTGCGATCCGTGACGCGGAATCCCGCACGCGGTTCCTCGGCTACCGTGTTGAGAACTACAAGCTGTTCGTGTTCACGCTGTCGGCTTGCATGGCGGGCGTCGCCGGCGCGCTGTATGTGCCGCAGGTCGGCATCATCAATCCCGGCGAGTTCGCGCCGGGTAACTCGATTGAAGCCGTGATCTGGGTGGCGGTCGGCGGTCGCGGCACGCTGATCGGTGCAGCGCTTGGTGCCGTCGTCGTCAACTATGCAAAGACGGTGTTCACCTCCGGCGTGCTCGCGCCGTACTGGCTGTTCATGCTGGGTGCGATGTTCATTCTGGTGACGCTGCTGCTGCCCAAGGGCATTGTCGGCACCGTCAAGGATTGGTGGGCGGGGCGGCGAGATCAACTCGCGGCCGACGAGGTGAGTGCTGCGGCGGAAGACGGTGTCACTAAACCAAGCCTCTCTAAGCCAAGTCCTGCGGAGTAAGCACATGAACGTCATGGACACCCGCGCGACTTCGGCCATGCTCTACCTTGATGGTGTGCATGTGTCATTCGACGGCTTCCACGCCATCAACAACCTGTCGCTGATCATTGCGCCGGGCGAGATGCGCGCGATCATCGGCCCGAACGGAGCCGGCAAGACCACGATGATGGACATCATCACCGGCAAGACCAAGCCGGACGAGGGGGATGTGCTGTTCGACGGCAAGACCGATTTGACCCGGCTCGACGAAACTCAGATCGCCGAACTGGGGATTGGCCGGAAATTCCAGAAGCCGACCGTTTTCGAGAGCCAGACCATCGAAGACAACCTGTTGCTGGCGCTGAACGTCGATCACAAGGTGCGCGGAACGCTGTTCTGGCGCGAGACGCCGGATGAGAGCGAACGGATCGAACGCGTACTGGAGACCATTCGCCTGAAGGATTCGCGCGATCGTCTCGCCGGCGCGCTGTCGCACGGGCAGAAGCAATGGCTCGAAATCGGCATGCTGCTGGCGCAGGATCCCAAACTGCTTTTGGTCGACGAGCCGGTCGCGGGTATGACCGATGTGGAGACACATCAGACAGCAGAACTGCTTAAAGAGATCAACAAGGAAAAAACCGTCGTCGTGGTCGAGCACGACATGACGTTCGTGCGCGAGCTTGGCGTTCGTGTCACTTGTCTGCATGAAGGCTCGGTTCTCGCGGAGGGCACGCTCGATCAGGTGTCGTCCAACGAACGCGTCATCGAAGTGTACCTGGGACGCTAACCATGCTCGACGTCAAAGACATCACCCTTTATTACGGCGCGGCGCAGGCGTTGCGCGGCGTTTCGCTCAGCGCCGAGCCCGGCAAAGTGACATGCGTGCTGGGGCGCAATGGCGTCGGCAAAACGAGCCTGCTCCGCGCGATGGTCGGGCAGTATCCGATCAAGGACGGCTCCATCACCTTCGACGGCGCCGACATCGGCGGCCTGAAGCCCTACGAGCGGGCGCGTAAGGGCATCTCGTTTGTCCCGCAGGGTCGCGAAATCTTTCCGTTGCTGACGGTTGAGGAAAATCTCAAGACCGGCTTTGCACCGTTGAAGCGCGACGACCGCACCATTCCCGATGACGTGTTCTCGCTGTTTCCGGTGTTGAACACCATGCTGGGGCGGCGTGGCGGCGATCTGTCCGGCGGCCAGCAACAGCAACTGGCGATCGGCCGTGCTCTGGTGATGCGGCCGAAACTGCTGCTGCTCGACGAGCCGACCGAAGGCATCCAGCCCTCGATCATCAAGGACATCGGCCGCGCCATTTCCTATCTGCGCAGTCTCGGCACCATGGCGATTGTCTTGGTCGAACAATATCTCGACTTTGCCTGCGAGCTCGGCGACAATTTTGCCGTGATGGATCGCGGCGCTGTAAAATATACCTGCGACCGCAGCAATCTCGATCCTGCCGAGATCAGCCGCCAGATGGCGCTCTGACAAGGCCGGGATCTGAACTGACTTGAGCTTGTCTGGGGCGAATGCAAAGCGGATTGACATCGTCGGCGTCGGAGACGTTCGCGGCCAACCGGGCGGTTGGCGCGGTGAAGTTCGACGTGCATCTGAAGGACGGCGCGTCGCGGCGGCGTGAACTGCACGAGGCTGGCTCCTTGCGCGTACGATTTCCTTCGCCGGAGCAGCAAGGCCTGTCAGCGGTGTTCGTCAACACCGCGGGTGGCGTGGCGGGCGGCGACCGCTTCGACATCGACATCACGGCGCGCGAGGCGGCCCACCTGACCGTGACCACGGCTGCGGCCGAGAAGGTCTATCGCTCCCACGGACCGGACGCGCAGGTGAACATCGCGCTGCGCGCCGAGGCCGGTGCGCGGCTCGCCTGGCTGCCGCAGGAAACCATCCTGTTCGATCAGGCTCGCGTCTCGCGGAAGATCGACATCGATCTGGCGGACAATGCGTCGCTTCTGCTGTGCGAAATCGTCGTGTTCGGGCGCGCGGCGATGGGTGAGGTGATGACGCGCGGGAGTTTTATCGACCGCTGGCGTCTGCGGATCGGCGGCAAGCTTGCCTTTGCCGAAACCATCCGGCTCGACGGCGACATTGCTGCGAAGCTCGCCAGCCGCGCGGTCGCCAACGGCGGTGTTGCCATCGGCACGGCGCTGATCGCGCCGGGCGATGAGTCGGTCGTGGAGCGCATCCGCGAATCTGCCGATGCGTTCGGGGCCGAGGTTGGTGTGTCGGCGTGGAACGGATTTGCAATGGCGCGGTTCTGCGCACAAGATGCGGCGCGGCTCCGCGCCGATATGATGAAAGTTCTGAATTGTGTGAGCCCTTCGGGCTTGCCGAGACTCTGGCTGAACTAATCAACAGGTACGTCACGCATGAATTTGTCTCCCCGCGAAAAGGACAAGCTCCTGATCTCCATGGCTGCCATTGTGGCGCGGCGGCGGCTTGAGCGCGGCGTCAAGCTCAATCATCCCGAAGCTATCGCGATCATTTCGGATTTCATCGTCGAAGGCGCACGCGATGGCCGCACTGTGGCCGAGCTGATGAAGGCCGGGGCGGAAGTCATTACGCGCGCGCAGTGCATGGATGGCATCGCCGAGATGATTCACGACATTCAAGTCGAAGCGACATTTCCGGACGGGACCAAGCTGGTGACCGTGCACGAACCCATCCGTTGATAAAGGTAATTGACCAATGATCCCCGGTGAATTGTTCATCAAGGACGGCGACATCGAATTAAACGCCGGGCGCAAGACGGTGACGCTGACGGTGGCCAACACCGGCGACCGTCCGATTCAGGTCGGCTCGCATTATCATTTCTTCGAGACCAATGCTGCGCTGAAGTTCGACCGCAAGAAAGCGCGTGGCATGCGGCTCGACATTGCCGCAGGTACCGCAGTTCGTTTCGAGCCGGGACAGACGCGCGATGTGAATCTCGTCGCGCTGGCAGGCAAGCGCGTGGTCTATGGCTTTCGCGGCGATGTGATGGGCAAGTTATAAACGATGATGTGGATACCGCCGCCAAGCTGGATACTCGCAATTCTGGTGGCGTTCGCGGCTCACATCGTGGTGATTGGTCTGGTGTTCTACATGCGGGGCTGGCGGCGAGGGGCGGTGGCGATACTTGTTAGCCTGCTGCTTTTTCTTGTGAGCGTGGCTCTCGGTGTTGCAGCGGAGATCGCCGCGTCCGCTCTCGACCCCGCGCCGATTATTTTGATGCTGGCAGCTGGAATCTACGCGATGTACGCGCTGATGTTACGCCGTCCTAAACTGAGCAAGGACATAAGTCATGTCGTTTAAGATAAGCCGCTCTGTCTATGCCGATATGTTCGGTCCCACCACTGGCGACAAGGTCCGGCTCGCCGACACCGATTTGATTATCGAGGTCGAGAAGGATTTCACCGTCTACGGCGAGGAAGTGAAATTCGGCGGCGGCAAGGTGATCCGCGACGGCATGGGGCAGTCGCAGGTCACCAACAAGCAGGGCGCAGCCGATACTGTGATCACCAACGCCCTGATCGTGGATCACTGGGGCATCGTCAAAGCCGACGTCGCCATCAAGGAAGGCTTCATCTCCGCCATCGGCAAAGCGGGCAATCCCGACATTCAGCCCGGCGTCACCATCGTGATCGGCCCCGGCACCGATGTGATCGCAGGCGAGGGCAAGATCCTCACAGCCGGCGGTTTCGACAGCCATATTCATTTCATCTGCCCGCAGCAGATCGAACACGCATTGATGTCCGGCGTCACTTCGATGCTGGGCGGCGGCACCGGCCCGTCGCATGGCACGTTCGCGACCACCTGCACGCCGGGGCCATGGCATATGGCGCGGATGATCCAGTCGTTCGACGCGTTTCCGGTCAATCTCGGCATTTCCGGCAAAGGCAACGCCTCGCGGCCCGCAGCGCTGGTCGAGATGATCAAGGCCGGCGCCTGCGCGCTCAAGCTGCATGAGGACTGGGGCACCACGCCAGCCGCGATCGACAACTGCCTGTCGGTGGCCGACGATTACGACGTTCAGGTGATGATCCATTCCGACACGTTGAACGAGTCAGGATTCGTCGAGGACACGGTGAAGGCGTTCAAGGGCCGCACCATCCATGCGTTCCACACCGAGGGCGCAGGCGGCGGTCACGCACCGGACATTATTAAAGTCGCGGGCCTGAAGAACGTGCTGCCATCATCGACCAATCCGACCCGGCCGTTCACGCGCAACACCATCGACGAGCATCTCGACATGCTGATGGTGTGCCACCATCTCGATCCGTCGATCGCGGAAGATCTGGCGTTTGCCGAAAGCCGCATCCGCAAGGAAACCATCGCGGCGGAGGATATTTTGCACGACCTCGGCGCGCTCTCGATGATGTCGTCGGATAGCCAGGCGATGGGGCGTCTCGGCGAAGTGATCATCCGCACCTGGCAGACCGCCGACAAGATGAAGAAGCAGCGCGGGTCGCTGCCTGAAGACAAAGGCAAGGACAACGACAACTTTCGCGTCAAGCGCTACATCGCGAAATACACCATCAATCCGGCCATCGCGCATGGCGTCTCGAAGCTGATCGGCTCCGTCGAAAAGGGCAAGATGGCCGACCTCGTGCTGTGGTCCCCGGCATTCTTCGGCGTGAAGCCGGATCTGATCGTCAAGGGCGGCTCTATTGTTGCCGCGCCAATGGGCGATCCGAACGCGTCGATCCCGACGCCGCAGCCGGTGCATTACCAGCCGATGTTCGCCGCTTACGGCAAGTCGCTGACCGCATCGTCGGTGGTGTTCACCTCGAAAGCGGCGATTACCGGTGGGCTCGCCAAAAAACTGGGTATCGACAAGAAGCTGTACGCTGTTTCAAACACCCGCGACCGCATCTCGAAGAAAAGCATGATTCACAACGGGGCGACGCCGAATATCGAGGTCGATCCCGAAACTTACGAGGTGCGCGCCGACGGCGAATTGCTGACCTGCGCGCCCGCGGAGGTCCTTCCCATGGCGCAGCGCTACTTCATGTACTAGTGTGGTTGTTCGCAAGTCCGCATCAGCGCTGCGGTTCTCGTTACGGAACGCGCGGCAAGATGATGCGAACTTCGGATTCGGGACACGAGTGTCCCGGCCCTGACCAAGTAACAAAAGCCGGGAGGATACCTTGATTTACGTTGTCGCGACTTTGACCATTAAACCTGAAATGCGTGCCGAACTGATTGCCGGTGCGAAGGCCTGTATCGCGGAGACGCGCAAGGAAGCGGGCAATATCGCCTACGATCTGCATGAAAGCGTGACCGATCCCACCAAGCTGGTGTTCGTCGAGCAGTGGGAAAACGCTGAAGCGCTGGCGCCGCACGGCAAGAGCGATCACATGCGTGCTTTCGGCCGCATTGCCAAGGAGTGTCTCGCAGCGCCGGCGAAGATCGAAATCATCACGCCGGCGGATGTGGTGGTCCGATGATCTACGTCGTCGCCACCACCAAGGTTAAGCCCGAACATCGCGCCGGTTACGTTGCCGGCGCGAAGGTGTGCATGGCTGAAACTCACAAGGAAAAGGGCTGCATCTCTTATGAGCTGCATGCCAGCGTCAACGATCCCGACGTGTTCGTTTTCGTCGAGCGGTGGGAGACTCGCGACGACCTCACTGCACATAGCCGCGCGCCGCATCTGAAAGCGTGGCGTGAGCTGTCCGCACCGATGAAGGTATCGCCGACCGCGATCGAGATCATCAGCGGCGGCGAAGTGCAGAAGCTGTGAGATCATCGCCATGATCCGCGCGACGCAGGTTCGCCCGCAGGTTCGCTGGACCGAGGCCGCCGCCGATACGGTGGTCCTCGGTTTCGATGACCGGCATCGGCGGCGCATGGCGATGACCGGCACGCGCGGGCTGGAATTCTTGCTTGATCTGAAAGACGCCGTTGCCCTGCGCGGTGGCGATGCGCTGGTGCTGGAAGATGGCCGTCTGATCGAAGTGGTCGCTGCACCCGAGCCGCTGGTGGAAATTCGCGGCACCGATCCGCATCATCTGGTGCGTGTCGCCTGGCATCTCGGCAACCGTCATCTGCCGACCCAGATTGTCGGCAAGGGTCTCCGCATTCGCCGCGATCATGTGATCGAGGACATGGTGCGTGGCCTCGGCGCGCGGGTCATCGTTATTGAAGCGCCGTTCGATCCCGAAGGCGGCGCCTATGCCGGCGGCGGTCATGCCGCGCATGGTCATCAGGATGATCACAAACACACCGGCCACGATCACGGCGATCACAAACACGGTCACGCGAAACACGATCATGACAAACATGATCACGCGAAACATGACCACGACCATGCGCATCATCACCATGGTCATTCCCATGCTCATGACCACGAGCACTGACCGCGATCCGCAGGACCCTGCTGTTGAGGCCGATGAATCGGCTGCGCTGTTCCGGCTGATGACATGGCTGTCGCCGTCGTTTCCGGTCGGCTCGTTCTCTTATTCCAGCGGCATCGAATGGGCGGTGGAGGCCGGCGACATCAGCGACAGGATGACGTTGCAGCAGTGGCTTGCGGCGATGCTGCTGGAAGGTGCTGGATTTTGCGACGGCATATTCCTCTGCCATGCCTACCGGGCGGCAGTTGCCTCAAACGGTCAGGCGTTGAACGAGGTCGCGGAACTCGCAGCGGCCTTCGTGCCGTCGCGTGAGCGTCATCTGGAAACCACCGCGCAGGGCCGTGCCTTTGTCGAGATCGCGCGCTCGGCCTGGAACTGCGAGACGCTCGATCTGCTGGCGTCTCACGTCACTGGGCCGATTGCCTATCCGGTCGCCGTCGGCGTGCTCGCCGCGGGACATCGCATTCCGCTCACAGCCACGCTGCACGCTTTTCTGCATGCGACGACGTCGAACTGGATTTCAGCCGGGGTGCGTCTCGTTCCGCTGGGTCAGACCGACAGCCAGCGCGCGCTGGCCGCCCTTGAGTCCGTGATCGCGGCGACAGCGGAAAAATCGCTGGATGCATCGCTGGACGATCTAGCGAGCGCGACGTTCCGCGCCGATCTCGCCAGCATGCGCCATGAAGCCCAATACACCCGGCTGTTTCGATCCTGAGAGAGGTTTTGCGATGAGCACCAGCATGAACGGACCGTTGCGCGTCGGGATCGGCGGCCCGGTCGGGTCGGGGAAGACGGCCCTGATGGACCTGCTCTGCAAGTCGATGCGCGAGCGGTATGAGATCGCCGCCATCACCAACGACATTTACACCAAATGGGATGCGGAGTTTCTGGTCCGCTCAGGTTCGCTGACGCCGGATCGTATCGCGGGCGTGGAAACAGGCGGCTGTCCACATACGGCGATCCGCGAAGACGCTTCGATGAATCTCGCCGCGGTCGCAGATATGCGGGTGAAATTCCCCGATCTCGATCTGGTGCTGATCGAATCCGGCGGCGACAATCTGGCGGCGACCTTTTCGCCGGAACTGGCGGATCTCACCATCTACGTGATCGATGTCGCGGCAGGCGACAAGATTCCGTCCAAGGGTGGCCCCGGCATCACGCGGTCCGACCTGCTGGTGATTAACAAGATCGATCTGGCGCCGTATGTCGGCGCATCGCTGGAGAAAATGGACACCGACGCCAAGCGCATGCGCGGCGAGCGGCCGTTTGTCATGACCAACCTGAAAAAGAGCGAAGGGCTCGACCGCATCATCCGCTTCATTGAAGCCAAGGGCGGACTTCAGGCAAGGGTTCCTGAAACGGTAGGCTGACGGAACACACAAGCGTTCACGCGCAGCCGATACGCGATGTTGCATCGATCGTGCCGGAACGCTCAGGTGGCGGAGGTGTTAGTCCTCCATGAAGCGGACGACGTTTACAGCACCTGAGCGGGACTATAGCGGCGCGTTTCTTGGCGTAATTCTGCTGGGAATCATCTTCGTGGTCATTGGCTTGGCGATGACCGGGGCTTAAAGCCAGTCCACTTTGTTGTTCGCGTCACTCCAGTGGGCGGCGGTGGCCGATTTACCATAACAGCCAACAGGTATATTTTCCGGTCGCTGGAACCATCCGGCGATGCCTAGATTAATCCATTCACGACCCAGTCAGGCCGTGCCGGTCGTTGACCTTGCGATCCGTCAGCAACAGAGCACTCATGACCATTAGTTCGGTATCTGCGTACAATCATTTTTCCAGCCGGGCCGGTTTCGCTGGCCGGGGTGCGATTTCGCCCCTCATTCTTTTCGAGTAATTGCGTGCTCCGTCTTGGCCTCATCATCGGACTGATGGCGATCATCGGAGTGGTTATCTCCGGTCTTGCGGCTATGAAGGTCTACGATCAGGAACTGTCGATCGGCCGGATCGATCTGGCCCGGTCGGTCGATACCCACGCTAGCCTGGTTCAGGAGCGCCTGAGCGAGCGTGAACTTCTGGCTCGCGTCGCCGTCGGGTTGTTCCGGTCGCCTTCGACCAGCATGGCCAATGCTCTGCAGCCGTTGCGGTCGTCGATCTACGCCTTCAAGACCGATTTCCTTGTTGCAAGCTGGGTCGCGCGCGTTGCGCGCGCCGATTTCGGACGCGCGCAGACCGAAATGAAGAATGCGGGTTTTCCCAATCCGGTGATCCGGACGGTGGACGATAAGCCGCTGGATCTGGCCACGGCGCCCGATCCAACGACCATCATCATGGATGTCGAGCCCCAGAACGAGGAAACCAAAGTGTTCGTCGGGCGCGTGCTGAACAATCATCCGGTCATCGCTCCGATGCTCAACCGCGCGGTGGAGGAGGGCAGGCCGGTGTCTTCCGATCCATTCGTGCTGCTCCGTGTCGGCGGCCCGATGGGGATTGTGCTGGCAGCGCCGGTGCGAAACGAGACAGGTTCAAGCGTCGCGGGCTTTCTGACGATTTCATACCGGCTGGCGCCGCTGATGCTCGCCAATGACGATGTGTCTCTGTTCTCGGTGGCGTTGCGCGATCCGCGAAACGCGTCCGATAATCTGACCGCCGATGCCGAGGGCAACGTGAAGTCCGTTCCGCTCTCGACGGATGCAGACAACCCGCCGCTGCTGCGCGTGGTGTCGTTCGGTGCGCGGGACTGGACGCTGATCTATTACGCGAAAACGAACCCGGCGACGCGCGCCCAGGAGCTTGCAGGCATCGTCACCCTGATCGGCGTGGCGCTGACGTTGATTCTCTGCGGGCTATTCGGATATGTGTCTTACAACAACATCCGGCTCAGCCGCGAAATCCAGACCCGCATCGACTTCGAGCGCAGGCTGACCGCCGTCATCGACGAACTCAATCACCGGGTGAAGAACATTCTGGCGGTGATCCAGTCGATCGTGACGCGGACCATGCGGCACGGGGCAAACATGGATGTCGCGCGCGATTTACTGATTGGCCGGATTCATGCGATGTCGCATGTGGTCTCGCTGCTCAGCGAAAGCCAGTGGCAAGGCGTCAAGCTGAAAGGCCTGTTCGAACCCCGCGCCATCCCGCATGCCGACCGGATCGCGTTGAGCGGGCCTGATATTATAGTCAGCGCGCGCGCAGCGCAGAGCCTGTCGCTGCTGTTCTTTGAGCTGGCGTCCCATGCGGACGAAGGCCTGTCGCTGGTCGGCAAGCACCCGCATATCGTCGCCAACTGGAGCGTCAGCGACCAGCCGGATTCCATTTTCCATTTCCGCTGGGAGGAATTCAACACCAGTGCCGCGACCCGCAGGGCCGACAGCGAATTCGGGATCGTGCTGCTGGATCGGGTTGCCCCCGAGGCGCTCGGCGGCACGTCGAAGCGATATTTCACCGACGTCAGCTACGTCTACGAGCTGACCGCGCCGATGGCGACCGTCGTGGACGAGACCGAAATGGATCGCACCGAGCGGCTCGGCGCGCCGCCGAAAAAGCGCTGACACCCGATCACGGAACAAACTTTCCTGCGATGAATTGAGCAGCAGACGCTGTCAGGCAAAGGAAAGTCATATGGGACGCTATCTGCTGTTGTGGTTTCTCGGGATACCCATTCCCGTGCTGTTATTGATCTGGGCTTTTGGCGGCCTGAACTGATCCAGTAAAAAGCGGCCACTCACAAGTGGCCGCTTTTTCTTATGTTTTTTGTTACGAGATGGCGGTTAACCGCCACCTCCGCCGATCACGGCGCGGATCGTGTTGTCCGGTCCGAAATCCTCGGCACCATCGACATAGAGCAGAGCGCTCAGCTTCGATCGCGCGCGGTTCACACGGCTCTTGATGGTGCCGACCGCGCACCCGCAGATCGCAGCGGCGTCTTCATAGGAGAAGCCGGATGCACCCACGAGGATAAGCGCTTCGCGCTGGTCCTGCGGCAATTTTTCAAGCGCTCCGCGAAACTCCTCGAATTCGAGATGCGCGCTTTGGGCCGGCTGCGACTTGAGCGTCTTGGCGTAGCTGCCATCGGCATCTTCGACCTCGCGCCGCCGCTTGCGGTAATCCGAACGGAAAAGATTGCGCAAAATCGTGAACAGCCATGCCGGCAGATTGGAGCCCGGCTGGAAGGAATCGATATGCGCAAGCGCGCGCAAAAGCGTTTCCTGCACGAGATCGTCTGCGCGGTCTGCATTGCCACTGAGGGAAATGGCGAACGCGCGCAAGCTCGGCACGGTCGCGAGAATGTCGTCGCGAAGTGAGTCCGTGAGGGGCATTAGTCCCTCCCATCTTTTGGCGGGTCTCCAGCGATCTGAGTGGCCGCTTCCTGAGAATCCAGCTGGCGGATCAAGTCGGCAAAACGGTCAGGTACGCCCTGACGCACGACGTCGTCGTACATGGCGCGCAACTGGTGCCCGATCCGGGATTGAATTTCGGTATTCAGCCCTCCCTGCTTTCCAGGTGGTTTTTGTGACGGTGGCTTGGAATCTTTCATTTGCCCTATCCGTTATTGCCCCCGTGATCTAAGTAATTATAATCACAGGTGTTTTTGAGTCCCCTGGGAAGCCTTTCAGCCCCTTGACCGATCTAAAACGGAGCGCACGGCGTAAAGTTCCAGCATGAAGGAACTTTTCCCCGAATTATGCGTAGATAGTCGGAAGCGGGGGAACCGGCGGTCGCTACATCGCACTGTCGGGTCCGACATGAAATCAGGATTGATTGGAGGGGGTATGTCTCGTTCTCAGCTCGTTGCTGAACATCTGCCACTGTTGCGTCGCTATGCCCGTGCGCTCACGGGAAGTCAGGCGTCGGGTGACGCCTATGTGGCGGCCATGCTTGAGGCGCTGCTTCAAGACCCCTCATTGCTGAATGAAAAGCTCGGGCCGCGGGTCGGGCTGTTCCAGCTCTTCACCAAGATTTGGAATTCGGTGGCGGTGAACGACACCGTCGACAAGGGCGCAGCGCTGGCTTCCGAGCAGCGGCTGTCGAGCCTTTCGGCGCTGGCGCGTCAGGCGTTTCTGTTGCTGTCGCTTGAAGGTTTTGGCGAAGAAGAAGTCGCTCACATTCTGGATACGGACGTCGCCAAGGTACGCGAACTGGCCGATACCGCCGGCCGCGAACTGGCTGCCGAGATCGCCACTGACGTCCTGATCATCGAGGATGAGACCTTCATCGCGATGGATCTGGAAAGCCTGGTGAAAAATCTCGGTCACAACGTCATCGGCGTGGCGCGGACCCATACCGATGCCATCGCGCTGGCGAAGGCCAAGAAGCCCGGTCTGATCCTGGCGGACATCCAGCTCGCCGACGGCAGCTCTGGCCTCGATGCGGTCAACGAGCTGCTCAAGACCTTCGAGGTGCCGGTGGTGTTTATTACCGCCTATCCGGAGCGTTTTCTCACCGGCGAACGGCCTGAACCAGCCTTCCTGATCTCGAAGCCATTCCAGCCGGCCATGGTGTCGGCGGTGGCAAGCCAGGCGCTGTTCTTCCAGCGTAATTCCAAGAGCCGGCCCCGCGCAGCCGCCTCCTGATTGTTATCGCTGCAATACAAAAAGCCGGAATGCGGTCACCGCGTTCCGGCTTTTTCTTTGCTTCATGGAATGATGGGCAAAAGAAAAGGGGTGCAGCCGGCATCACCACGGCTACACCCCCATACGCCGGTCGATTAGGGGCAGGGGGATTGACCGGCTTTGGATACGACGCGCACATCACGACAATGTTCCTCCCGGAATTGAATTTTTCTCCGGTCCGTGCGCCCGCGGGGCCGGAACGAATGCCGAGCCAGCCACGTTGTTCTGCAGAGCTGCAATCATGCGGCATGGCAACGTGGCGAGGCGGCAGATGGCTAATCTGGCTTCTGGAACTCTCGGAGTGATGGCAGGGGTGCTGGCGCTGGGTGCCGTGCATCTTGAAGTGGCGGCTGGCAACGACCTGCTCGGCCCGGTTCAGCGCGGAGACGCAGCAACCACTGTTTCGGCGCGCGCGGACACCAGCGCAATCGCGATCAACGTCGATCGCTCCGCCAAGGGCGACCGCAATCTCGCGGTGGCCCCGGCTGGGGGTCTCACGATTTCCTTCATGGTCCCCGGCGTGACGGATTCGTCGGTGATGGTGCGGATGCCGTCAGGCGAGGCGGATGCGCTGCGCAAAGCTCCTGCGACCATCGGCAAGGGGTCTTCCGCAGAGAAGCGTCCTGTGGCCTGTGAGCCGGTTGTGAGCGTTCTTACGGCGGTTGCCAAGCAGATGGGTGCGGGACGCTGCGTGACCTGATCGTCTCTTAACCGACCAAACGAAAAGAGCGCCCATCGGCGCTCTTTCTTTTGTCCGCAATCGTTATCGCTGCCGCTTATTCTTCTTCTGTGGTGTCGTCGTCGTCCGCACCCCGGCGGCTCGCCAGCAGGCCGAGGGCGATGCCGCCGACGGCAATCAGCGGAATGATCCGCTTCAGCCCGATAGTCCGGACGATCTGCAATCCCGCCGCCAGCACCATCGGATCGCTCAATGCCGACTGCATGGTGGATTTGACCGCCTCGACGGGCTTCTTGCGGATCTGCCGCTTGCGTACTGCGTAACAGATCGCCGCCAGCATGGTCGCCACGAAAAACACACCGGCTCCGGCGAGGCAGGCCTGCAGCAAGCCGTATTTTTGCAGCACGAACACGAAGGCGGCGGCACACAGGAAGGCTGTCGTAATGAACAGCGAAACTGCCACCGCGACCGCCAGAGACGTCAGCCGCAGCGCGCTTCCCGTGCTTTCACGAACGTCATCCATCAACTTCTGGAACATCGAAAATCCGATCAAAATCCGTCAATAAAATCGCGCGAACGCGCCGCCGGCATCAAGACGAACGACACGACAACCGGCGGCAGCGTGAAAATCCGCTCTTAACGGCGCCACGTCACGCCGATCAGAAAGCCGAGGCCGACGGCGAGGCCCACAGCAGCCAGCGGGCGCTGCGTGATGGCGTCTTCCAGCGATTCCTCCAGCGAGCCTGCATAGTCCTGCGCGGCATCCAGCGCCTCGCTGCCGCGTTTGCTGGCGTCCGACATCATCGAATCCACATTGGCGCGGGCCTGCTTGTAGCTTCGCTTGGCCTGTTTGCGGGCATCGCCCTTGAAGGCTTCGATCACATCCGAGATCTGGTCTGCCAGTGCTGAGATATCGTTTTTCACGGCGTCTACATCCTTTATGAGGCGTTCAGTGGTGGCTTTGTCAGTCATGTTTCTCATGGTGTCTTCACCATCGGTGCTCGACATCAAAAACTCCTAGGTATCAGTGCTCGGTGCGAAAACGCGCGGTTCTGGCGAAGGTTCCATCGCTGACTAATCGCCTGGCAACTGGGTGTCCTTGACCGGCATCAAGTGCTCCTTGAGCACCAGCCCGACGATCAGGATCGGCGACGACAGAAACGCCCCCATCGGCCCCCACAGCCAGGTCCAGAACGCCAGCGCGATGAACACCGCAAGCGCATTGAGCGCGAGCCGCCGGCCGATAATCGTCGGTGTGACGAAATGCCCTTCAATGAACGCCACAATGGCGAAGCCCGCGGCTGCGACCAGCCCGCCGCCGATGGTCGGAAATGAAATCACGCCGACCGCTGCCAGCACGGCGAAGGTGACGATGGGGCCGATGATCGGGATGTAGTTCAGCGTCGCTGCCAGCGCACCGAGGCCTGCGGGGTTCGGCATTCCGGTCACGGCGCAAACCAATCCCGTCGCAATGCCGAGACCCATATTGATCATGGTCACGGTCAGCAGATAGCCGCCGAGATTGCTCTCGATGGAATTCAGGATGCGCAAGGCGCGCAGACGCGTGTCACGGTTGTCGAAGTTCATCACCAGCGCGCGGCGCAGGTCCGGCCAGCTCGCAATGAACAGCACCAGAACCGCGAAGAACAGCAGGATTTCGGTGAATGTCGGCGACAGGAATTCGAGCGTCGGCTGAACCCATTCGATTTTCGGCAGCGGGATGCTGGCCTCGCCGGGTGCGGTCGTTGCTCCGAACAGCGATTGCACCTGATGCCAGAACGCCACTACGCCGTTGAAGACGTGGAATTTCTCCTTGAGCGACGCGCCGAGTTCAGGAAGCCGATTGGTCCAGTCCATCACCGGCGCGGAAATCAGCGCCAGCATGAAGGCAAGGCCGGCGCAGGTCGCCGAGACAATCAGCACCGCTGAGACCGACCGCGGAATTCCATAGCGCTCGAAATATTTCGCGGCAGGCGACAGCATGGTGCCGATCACAAGCGCGGTGACAGTCGGCAGGAAGAATGCGCGCGCCACATACAGCACCGCGACCACGGTGATAATGAGCAGTGCGACCAGACAAAAGACAACGACCTCCGAGCGTCGAATGACCGGAGGCCGCTGTTGTTCGCGCCCGTCCGGCGGGCTTTCCGCCGGACGATTTTTCTCGCGCACCACCCGGCGCACGCTGTTGGGCATCAGATTCTGCCAAGCAGCAAAAGGATCACCACGATCACCAGTATGGTGCCGACGATGCCGGACGGGCCGTAGCCCCAGTTGCCGCTGTAGCCCCAGCTTGGAATGACGCCGAGCAGGATAAGGATCAAAATAATGATCAGAATAGTGCCGAGAGACATGATTAAAGTCCTCCAAATTGATCCGGGCTAACTGTCACAACCCGGCTTCCGGCCCCGCTAACGGACGGCCGGTCTCAAGGTTCCATTCGCTAAGCGTGAACCGGGAGCAAGGCGGCCTGCACAAATTGCTGTCGGACAAGGGGCGCCGGAACCAAAAGCCATCACACCGCGTTCGCTTGATATCCGCATCACACGATGCCGTCGCAAAACTCGAGGCAGGTCATGACACATTCGATGCAGGCGAATTCAGTGTCCCGAAATTCACTCACCCGGATCTTCACCACATCGCTGCGAGCAGCCGGCGGTCTCGCCGTCGCGGCGCTGGCATTGCCGCTTGTTCTGGCGACCCCTGCAATGTCGCAAACGCTTGGATATGCGGGCGATTCACAAGGTTCGTTCTGGTCGAACCAGCAGTCGCTGCCGACCCCCGGCGTCACCGAAGACGATGAGAGCGGCAGCTCTACTGTCCTTCCCGAGCGGCTGCAGCGCAAAGTCGTGTCGTTTCAGAGCCGCGAAGCTCCGGGCACCATCGTGATCGATACCGGCAACACCACGCTTTATTACGTGCTCGGTCAGGGCCGGGCGATCCGCTACGGCGTTGGCGTCGGCCGCGAGGGCTTCACCTGGTCCGGCGTGCAGACCGTGTCGCGCAAGGCCTCATGGCCCGATTGGCATCCGCCCGCGGCGATGATAGCGCGTCAGCCTTACCTGCCGCGGTTCGTGGCGGGCGGTCCGGGCAATCCGCTGGGTGCAGCCGCGATGTATCTCGGCTCCAGCGACTACCGCATTCACGGCACCAACGATCCGACCACCATCGGCAAGTTTGTCTCCAGTGGTTGCATCCGCCTCACCAATGAGGACGTGCAGGATCTGGCGAGCCGCGTGTCGGTCGGCACGAAGGTGATCGTGCTGCCGAAGACGGGACGGCTTGAGGCCAGTGCCACGAAGCAACGGGCGGCATCGCACACCGGCGCACTCAAGCCCATTCGGGTCAGTGCGTCACAGAACGTCAAATTGTCTGGATTATATTGAGCAAAAGTTTCAGCGAAATCTGTATCCGATGAGACAGGCTGAAGAGGGCACCATGTATCAGTTCGCGTTTCCAAAATCGGCGGCTGTCGCCGCGATTGCACTTGCGGCTGTTCTGGCCGGTGGACCATCTGCGCAAGCCCGCGACTTCTTCTCAGCGTTCTTCGGCGGCTTCACTAACACGCCGGCCCCGTCGGTCTCGCTGCCCTTCGCCTCTGAGTTTGGCGATCCGCAGCCCTCGAAGCGGGTCAACGTGTATGGCGGCAGCTACGGCGGTTCGACGACGTACTGCGTGCGCACCTGCGATGGCCGCTATTTCCCGGTGACCGCAGCCGACGGCCAGACCAAGGCGGAAGCCTGCAAGAGCTTCTGTCCCGCGACCGAAACGAAGATTTTCCACGGCGGATCAATCGACAATGCGTCGAGCGATACGGGTAAGTCCTACTCCGATCTTCCGAATGCGTTTCGCTACCGCAAGGAATTGATCGCCGGCTGCACCTGCAACGGCAAGGACCCTGCGGGTCTGGCGGCTGTGAAGATCGAAGACGATCCGACGCTGCGTAAGGGCGATATCGTCGCCGGCGCCGACGGGTTGATGATAGCGGGAAGCAGCCGTCGCAACGCCGCGCTCAATTTTACGCCCGCGCCGAAATCCATTCGCGCGAAGTTTGAGCGGTTGCCGGTGGTCGCAGCGCAGTAACGCCGAAGACATGTCGGGGATGTTCCCCGAATGGAACCAAACCCCGACCGGACCGTTAGCATGCAGGGATACGGGATCCATGTCTCGCTCCCGGTCATTTCGATTGCATGAGGGGTCACCATGTCTGTGCTTATCGGCATTCTGATTACGTTTCTTGTCGTTATTCTGGTTCTCTATCTCGTCAACATGCTGCCGATCGACGGACGCGCCAAGCAGATCGTCCGCGTCATCGTGATCATCATCGGTATCATCTCGATGCTGAAATATCTGGCGGTGTTCTAGTCCATGAAACTGGATATCTCCGGTCATCCCCGCTTTCGCGGGAATGACCGGACTAGATTCTGCAAGCACTCTGCTGCAAACAAAAAACCCCGGCATCGCCGGGGCTTTTCGTTTTGTCGTTGTAGATGAGACTACTTCAGCGTGCTGAACCAGTCGTCCACGTCCTTGTGAACCTGATCCTTGGCATAGCCGTAGCGCTGCTGGAGCTTGCCTTCGAGCTGCTCGCGGCGGCCTTCGATGACGTTGAGATCGTCATCGGTCAGCTTGCCCCATTTTTCCTTGGCGGCGCCCTTGAACTGTTTCCAGTTTCCTTCAACGCGGTTCCAATCCATCGATCATCTCCTGTGTTGGAAAGATCGATAACGGTGCGATGGGGTCATCGTTCCGGCGGGAACTGCGGCGAAGTGACCAAGAATCTTTGTAACTTAAATTGGCTGCAAGGTCTCGTTTGAATCAAAAGCCCCGGCGCAAGGCCGGGGCTTTCCTCGCAGATAAATTCAAAGATCAGCCCGCGAGCTTCGCTTCCTTGCGGCGTGCGTGCAGGATGAACTCGGTGTAGCCGTTCGGCTGCTCACGACCCTTGAACACCAGGTCGCAGGCGGCCTTGAAGGCGATGCCGTCGAACGACGGGGCCATCGGCTTGTACAGCGCATCGCCAGCATTCTGCTTGTCCACGATCACGGCCATGCGCTTCAACGCTTCCATCACCTGATCCTTGGTGACGACGCCCTGATGCAGCCAGTTGGCCAGATGCTGCGCCGAAATGCGCAGCGTGGCGCGGTCTTCCATCAGGCCGACATCGTGAATGTCCGGCACCTTCGAGCAGCCGACGCCCTGATCGATCCAGCGCACCACATAGCCGAGGATGCCCTGGCAGTTGTTGTCGATCTCCTGCTTCACATCATCGGGCGCCCAGTTCGACTGCGACACCGGAATGGTGAGAATGTCCGAGAGCTTCGCCTTCGGGCGGCTCTTCAATTCCTTCTGCCGCGCGCCGACATCGACCTGATGATAGTGCAGCGCGTGCAGCGTGGCTGCGGTCGGCGAGGGCACCCACGCGGTGGAAGCGCCTGCCTGCGGATGCGCGATCTTCTGCACCAGCATGTCGGCCATCTTGTCGGGAGCGGCCCACATGCCCTTGCCGACCTGCGCGTGACCCGGCAGGCCGTTGGCCAGACCGATGTCGACGTTCCAGTCTTCATAGGCCTTGATCCAGGGCTGCGCCTTCATGTCGTTCTTGCGGATCATCGGACCCGCTTCCATCGACGTATGAATTTCGTCGCCGGTGCGGTCGAGGAATCCCGTGTTGATGAAGCAGATGCGCTGCGCCGCATTCTGGATGCATTGGGCGAGGTTGACCGTGGTGCGGCGCTCCTCGTCCATGATGCCAACCTTCATGGTGTTGGCAGGCAGGCCGAGCATCTTCTCGACGCGGCCGAACAGCTCGACCGTCAGCGCGACCTCGTCCGGGCCATGCATCTTCGGTTTGACGATGTAGACCGAACCCTTGCGGCTGTTCTTGACCTTGGTCTTGCCCTTCAGGTCATGAATCGCGAGCAGGCCGGTGACGGCGGCATCGAGAATGCCTTCGGGAATTTCCTGCCCTTCGCTGTCGAGCACCGCATCGGTGAACATGTGATGGCCGACATTGCGCACCAGCATCATGCTGCGGCCGTGCAGAACCACCGTGCCCTTGCCATCCGCTGCCGTGTAGCTGCGGTCCTCGTTGAGCGCGCGGGTCAGCGTCTTGCCGCCCTTCTCGAAGTCGGCGGACAACGTGCCGTTCATAAGGCCGAGCACATTGCGATAGACCAGAACCTTGTCCTCGGCATCGACGGCTGCAACCGAGTCTTCCATGTCGAGAATGGTCGAGACTGCGGATTCCAGGATCATGTCGGCGACACCGGCCGGATCGTCCTTGCCGATGGTGTTGTTGCGGTTGATCTGCACATCGATATGCACGCCGTTGTTGACCAGCAGGATCGAGGTCGGCGAGGCGGCATCGCCCTGATAGCCGACCAACTGAGCCTTGTTCTTGAGCGCGGTGGCGTTGCCGCTCTTGAGCTTGGCAGCAAGCTGGCCGTGCTCGATGTGATAGGCGGTGACGTCGCTGTGGTTGCCGGTTGCCAGCGGCACGGCAGCATCGAGGAACGTCTTGGCCTTGGCGATCACCTTGTCGCCGCGCGCCTTGTTGTAGCCTTTGCCACCCTCGCTTGGGTCGTGCGGGATCGCATCGGTGCCATAGAACGCATCGTACAGGCTGCCCCAGCGCGCGTTGGCGGCGTTGAGCGCGTAGCGCGCATTGGTCAGCGGCACGACGAGCTGCGGGCCGAACATGGAGGCGAGCTCTTCGTCGACATTCGCGGTCGCAACGTCCTTCGCTGCGGGCTCAGGCTGCAGGTAGCCGATCTCCTTCAGGAAGGCGGTATAGGCGTCCATGTTGAACGCCTTGCCTTTGTTCGCCTTGTGCCAGTCGTCGATCTTGGCCTGGAGCGTGTCGCGGGTGGTGAGCAGGGCGCGGGTGCGCGGCGCGAGATCCTTGACGATCGCGGACAATCCTGCCCAGAAGGCGTCGGATGAAATGCCGGTTCCGGCGGTCGCTTCCTTGGCAATAAAGTCGAACAGAACAGGCGCGATCTTCAGACCGCTGGCGTCGATACGTTTCATGATAATTCCCACGAAAAACAGCGTTTGAAACGCTGTTTTAAAGCTTCAGGCAGGGTGATGTGATGGCCGCTGAAAAGCGGCGTCGCGGGACGGTTTTAGCGCCAAAGAAGGGCCGATGAGAAGGCCCTTCCACCGTCCGAAAGGCGTATACCACGGTACCGCAAATAGCGGGTGAGCGCCTCTTTTTGAAGCGTTTTGGCCTGACGCGACCCGGTGGTATCCGGCGGCTGGACGCGTGTCAGATGTTGGCCGCGAGATCGTCCAGTTCGCCGAACAATACGCCGCTCGAGGCCAGCAACCGCTCGATCTCATCGGCGCCCTCTGCGACCGAACGCGTCGAGGTGTCGAGGATCAATTCGGCATGGGCCGGCGGCTGATAGTCGTTTGCGATGCCGGTGAAGCTCGGCAGGTTTCCGGCGCGTGCCTTGGCGTAGTGGCCCTTCGGATCGCGGCTTTCGCAAACCTCTGCCGGGGTCGCCACATAGACTTCGCGGAACAGATTGTCCGCGATGCGCCGCGCCTGCGCGCGGTCGTCGCTGGAAGGTGAGACGGCGGCGACAATGGCGATATGGCCGTTGCGCGCCAGATGCGTCGCCATCTCTGCGAGGCGGCGAATGTTCTCGGCGCGGTCCTGCGGCGAGAAACCAAGATCGCCGTTGAGACCGGCGCGCAGCGTATCGCCATCGAGCAACAGCGGCGAGCCGCCACGGCTGAACAGCTTGCGCTCGAGGGCGCGGGCCAGCGTGGATTTTCCGGAGCCGGGCAAGCCGGTCAGCCAGACCACGGCACCGCCGTGGCCGTAACGCGCCGAACGCTCTTCCGGGCGCAGCGCAGATTCCACCGGCACGATGTCGACAGGAATGGCGCGCTGTCCTGAATCGACGCTCAGTACAAGGCCACCACCGGCAATGCGGCCATTGACCTCAATGACGAGACGTCCGGTGCGCGGATTGTCGGTGTACGGATCGGCCGCGACCGGCTTCGCCAGCGAAATATCGATTTCGCCGACATGGTTGCGGCCGATGGCGGAGGTCGCGATGCTTTCAAGCTCGCCGGGATCGACCGCCTTGTCGATGGCGACAATGGACGCGCGGGTTTCCATGGTGCCGAGCCGCACCAGAACCGATGCGCCGGGCTTCAAGGGAGCGTCGTGCAGCCAGAAGATGCGAGCGCGCAGGCGGCGGGTGTCGCGTGGCGCTGCCTTGACGTGAGCGATGATGTCGCCGCGCTCCAGAAACAGTTCGCGGTCCAGCGTGATGCCGACCGAACGGCCTGCACCTTGCCGCACGGTCACCGGCGTCTGCGGCCAGCTTTCGACCGACTTGACCTTGGCGACCTTGCCGGTGGGCATGATGACGATTTCGTCGCCGGTGCCGATGTGGCCGGATTCGACGCGGCCCGCAACGATGCGGCGGTCGTCGAACTTGTAGATCGCCTGCACCGGCAATCGTAATGCCAGTTCATCCAGCGCGCGCGCCGGGGTCAGCGCGTCGATGGCCTCGACCACGGTCGGGCCGCTGTACCAGTTGATGTTGGCGGTGCGCTCGGTCACGCCGTCGCCGTCGCGCGCCGAAATCGGCACGATGGCGGTAGGTGTGACGCCGAGGCCGATCAGATGCGCCGAAATCTCGTCGCTGATCTCCTTGAAACGCGCGGCACTGTAGTCGACGCGGTCCATCTTGTTGACCACGACGGCGACCTGTTTGACGCCGAGCAGATGCAGCAGATAGCCATGACGGCGGGTCTGGTCGCGCACGCCTTCCAGCGCGTCGATAATCAAAATCGCACCGTCGGCCTGCGAGGCGCCGGTGATCATATTGCGCAAAAATTCCGCATGGCCCGGCGCGTCGATCAGAACGACGTCGCGCGATGGCGTGCGGAAGCGGATCTGGGTGGTATCGATGGTGATGCCCTGGTCGCGTTCGGTCTGCAACGCATCCAGAAGAAACGACCATTCGAACGGCATGCCGCGCCGCGCGCTGACAGCCTGCAGCATTTCTAGCTTGCCGTCCGGAAGACTGCCGGTTTCATGCAGCAGGCGGCCGACCAGCGTCGACTTGCCGTGATCGACATGGCCGACGATGACGATGCGGACCTGCGGGCGCGTGGCTGCGCTGTTCAACGCGGGGGCGAGGGAGGCTTTGGTGACAGCGATGTTCATTGGCGCGCTCATTCGACGTCAGAGGTAACCGGCGACACGAAGCCGCTCGAAGGCGTCTTCGGTCTCGTGGTCCAGCGCGCGGCCGGCGCGCTCGGGCACTTTCGTGGCCTTCAGCTCAGCCAGGATCTCATCGATGTTCGAGGCATTCGATTCGACTGGATTGGTAATATCCTGATCGCCCAGCGAGCGGTAACGCTTGCCGTTGTTCGACAGATACAGCGGGATGATCGGAATGTTTTCGCGTTGGGTGTAGGCCCAGATGTCTTCCTCGGTCCAATGCAGGATCGGGTGAATGCGCAAATGCGCGCCCTGCGGCGGCGACGCATTGAAGTGATCCCAGAATTCCGGCGGCTGGTCGCGCACGTCCCAGCCGCCTTCAAGGCCGCGCGGCGAGAACACGCGCTCTTTGGCGCGGGTGGCTTCCTCGTCGCGGCGGATGCCGGCGATCAGTCCGTCGAATCCGTATTTGGCGAGCGCGAGCTTCAGGCCTTCGGTCTTGCGCGCAGCCGAACGGGCGGCAGGCGGCAGTGTCGGATCGATCTCCTCGATCGGCGGGCAGTAATCGACCTTCAGATCGAGACCCCATTCCTTCGCGTAATGTTCGCGGAAGGCATACATCTCGGGAAATTTCTTCTGCGTATCGACGTGCAGCGCGGGGAACGGCACCTTGCCGAAGAACGCCTTGCGCGCTAGCCAGATCATCACGTTGGAATCTTTGCCGAGCGACCAGAGCAGCGCGAGCTTTTTCAGCCGGGCAAAGCCCTCCCTGAAAATATAGATGCTCTGCGCTTCCAGTTCGTCGAGATGATCCATCGACGGGACGGACGGTCTGGACGAAGCCGGAGAAATTGAAGGGGAATTGGAAAGTGCAGGAGCCGCCATGGGATTACTCCGTGCCGGGCGCGAACTGCGCGCGCAGGCCGTTGCTGTCGGAAGATGCTGCAGCACGCGGACGGGGCTGTCCGCCATCCAGATGTGTCACGAGAAGAAGCATCTCTTTTGCGCTGTGTTTGTGGTACGAATTTCCAAGTTTGCAGCGCAGCGTAGAAGGAATAATTTTCTGTTTGCGCCGTCTTGAAGATACATATATAGAAAATAATTCTAGTCAACCCCGCAAATGGGGCGTCGGAGTTTCGCATGCGGTTTCTGCCGGTATTCCTCGATCTGCAAGCCGGGACCATTGTTCTGGTTGGCGAAGGCGAGCTCGCGCAGGCAAAACTGCGCCTGCTGCTGGCCGCCGATGCGCGGGTGCGGTGGTTTGCGACTGACGGCAATCACGATCTTTCGCGGATTGATGCGGCATCAGTTGCGCGCGTTGAAAACGCGAGCGGCGATCCGCTCACCGCTGATTTGTCCAATGTCATCGCCATTCTTTGCGCAGGTGCCGGCGACACCGGACATGCGATGGCGACGCGGGCGCGTGCGCTCGGCATTCCCG
>Ga0315336_1000516_pt1 | contig 105036 bp, 102 predicted proteins | sample ASW5metaG_FD_204512 | JGI IMG/M metagenome (GOLD analysis project Ga0315336, IMG submission 204512) | Ammonia-oxidizing marine archaeal communities from Monterey Bay, California, United States - ASW #5 | ecosystem: Environmental > Aquatic > Marine > Intertidal zone | place: USA: California...
TCGAGCCCCAGCCGGTGTAGAACACAAAGCGCTCGCCGGTGGTGCGGACCGCCAGCGTCTGGAAGCGATCGTAAAGATCGTCCGGCAACCGCGCGCCGCCGTAAGCGAGAAGCCCGAGATTTTTGAAGAACGAGCGGCACAGCGCATCGTCCTTTTCCATCACCGCCGCCAGCGCCGCATAACCTGCCGGGACGTTGGCGTAATAGGTCGGTGAAATCTCGCGCAGATTGCGCAGCGTTTCCTCGAACATGCCCGGCACCGGGCGACCGTCGTCAATATACAGCGTGCCGCCTTCGGTCAGCGCGACGTTAAACAGCGCGTTACCGCCCATGGTGTGATTCCACGGCATCCAGTCGAGATAGACGCCATCCGGCGCATCGTCCGGTCGCGGCCGCACCTGCATCATCATGCGGGCATTGGCACACATCATCTTCTGCGTATTGATGACGGCCTTGGGCATACCCGTCGAGCCGGACGTGAACAGCAGCTTGCCGACGGTGTCCGGCGTAATCTTTGCGATCGAATCCGCAACCGCAGGGGTCACCGGCGTCGCGGCGAGGTCGGCGTAGGCGACGCTCTTGATGTTCGCAGGCGCACGATCGACGTGAATCACCGTGACGCCATCAAGATCGAGCGCGGCGAGCGCCTTCTCGAACATCGCCCCGTCCTGCACCATCACCACGGCTGGCTTCACCAGACCGAACAGGTATTTCAGCTTGGCGTGATCCTGGCTCATCATCGAGTAAGCAGGCGACACCGGTGCTGCCGGAATCCGCGCCTGCATCGCCGCCTGCGTCATCAAGGCATGTTCGATGGAGTTGCCGCTCAGGATCGCGACGGGACGCCCGGCGGGAAGCTTCATGTCGAGCAGCGCCTGCGTTAGCGCATCGATGGTCCGCTTGGCTTCAGCATAAGACACCTTGTGCCATTGCCGTTCAGGGCCGCGCCGTTGCACCAGCCATGTGTGATCGGGACGCGCGGCGGCCCATTTCGCGACAGATGCCGGAATATGCGGCTCGTACGGATCGAGCGGATACCGGGACTTGAGAACGATCACGCCATCGGCCCGGCGATCGACCGCGATGTCGCGCGGCAACCAGTCGATCTTCCGGAATGCGGGCTTCGTGAGCACTGCTGCCGTCTCCGCGTTCACTTCGCTTCTCCCTTGAACGTGACCTCTTGTGAGGCCTTCTGTTTGTTGGTCCGCAGTTACTGATTGCGGTAGATCGGCTTCCTCTTCTCCAGAAAGGCGCGCACGCCTTCCTTGAAATCCTCCGACCGCGAGGTCAGCACCTGATTGCGGTCTTCCATTGCGATCACGGCTTCAATTGACGACGCATCGACGCTCATGTTGAGGCACTCCTTGGAGAGCCTTAAGCCGAGCGGCGACGCGCCCAGCATGGATTCGATATATGGCGCGGCAGCCGCATCGAGCTCGCTGTCGTCAACCACTTCGGACACAAGACCGACGGCGTGTGCGCGTTCGGCATGAATGAACCGCCCGGTCAGGATCAGTTCCGACGCCACCGACACGCCGACGAGGCGCGGCAGAAAATAGCTGGTGCCGATGTCGCAGCCCCCGAGACCCAGGCGAATGAAGGCGCAGTTCATCCGCGCGGACTTCGCGGCGATGCGGATGTCGGCGGCCAGCGCCAACGCGAAACCGCCGCCGGACGCCGCACCCTGCACCAGCGCGATGATCGGCTGAGGACAGCGCCGCATCAGCATCACGATGTCGGCGATCGAGCGCTGGTGATCGAGAGCGTCGGCGACACTGGCCGGCGGCGCACCGGGCGGACGCCGGCTCATCGCCTCCTTGAGATCGAGGCCGGCGCAGAACGCCCGGCCCGCGCCTTTCAGCACGACGATCCGGGTGCGCGTGTTGCGCGCCAGATCGCCGAAATACTGATTCAAGGCATCAACCATCTGGTCGTCGAGCGCGTTCAGGCTGTCCGGGCGATTGAGGGTCACCCGGTCCACACCGTCGGCGTGCTCGACAAGCAGAGGCATTGCGGTCATGGCGCTACCGTGGCGCCATGCGGATCGCGCCGTCGAGGCGGATCGTTTCACCGTTGAGCATCGGGTTCTCTACGATATGCACCGCGAGATTGGCGTACTCGCTCGGATCACCGAGACGCGCCGGATGCGGCACCTGCGCGCCGAGGCTCTTCTGCGCTTCTTCCGACAGCCCCATCAGCAGCGGCGTCAGGAACAGGCCCGGCGCAATGGTCATCACGCGGATGTTGAGCGAGGCAAGATCGCGCGCCACTGGCAGCGTCATGCCGACGATGCCGCCCTTCGAGGCCGAATACGCCGCCTGACCGATCTGGCCGTCGAACGCCGCGACGCTCGCGGTGTTGATGCAGACGCCGCGCTCTTCGCCGATCGGCGGCGCGGTCTGCATGCGCTCGGCAACGAGACGGATGCAGTTGAACGAGCCGATCATGTTCACCTTGATGATGCGGGTGAAATGGTCGAGCGGATAGGCGCCGTTCTTGCCGACCGTCTTCACCGCGCCGCCGATGCCGGCGCAGTTCACCAACACGCGGATGATGCCATGCGCGGCTTCCGCCTTGGCGATGGCTTCCTTCACCGGGGCCTCTTCCGAAATGTCCCCGACCAGCGCCAGACCCTTGATTTCGGCGGCAACCTTCTCGGCGCCTTCCTTGTTCATGTCGATGACGGCAACCTTGGCGCCCTTCGCGGCCATCGCGCGCGCCGTTGCCGCGCCCAGGCCTGAACCGCCGCCGGTGATGAGTACTGAAACATCCTTGAGCTGCATAAGTCGTTTTCCTTAGATGTCGGATTGTTAAGTCGGGAGGACTTCAGGACGCTTTCGCGGCGGCCGGTTGCGACCACTGCGAAAGAATTTCGGCGGCATCGACCGGCGGCACCGCCGGCGATCCCTGAATGTTGGACGGCGTGCGCGAGAAGCGCGGCGCGGGCGCCGGTTGCACGTGGCCATCGGAGGTCACGAAGGTCTTGCGCGCGGCGAGATGCGGATGCGACGGCGCATCGAACAGGCCGCGAACCGCAGCCGCACAGGCATCCGACCCTTCCAGAATTGCCGCCCATTCATCGCGCGTCTTGCTCTTGAACAGCGCGGTCATTTTCTCATGCAGATTGGGCCAGCCCTTGCGGTCCATCTGCGCGTCGTAACAATCTTCACTCAGTCCTGCGAGCTGGCGCAGCTCCGCATAGAACTGCGGCTCGAGCGCTCCGATCGCCATGTGGCCACCGTCCTTGCATTCGTAAGTGCGATAGAACGGCGCGCCGCCGTCGAGCAGATTGGTGCGCGGCTGATCGGTCCAGCGCCCGGTCGCCTTCATGCTGTGGAACATGGTCAGCATGCTCGACACGCCGTCGCACATCGCCGCATCGACGACCTGGCCCTTGCCTGAGGCGCGCGCTTCAATCACGCCGGCGAGCACACCGACGACGAGATACAGCGCGCCGCCGCCGTAATCGCCCACCAGATTGAGCGGGGAGACGGTTTCGCCGTTGGCGGCGCGGAATGAATCCAGCGCGCCGGTGATGGCGATATAATTGATGTCGTGACCCGCCGCCTGCGCCAGCGGTCCTTCCTGACCCCAGCCGGTCATGCGGCCGTAGACCAGCTTCGGATTCCGCTTGAGCGCGGCGTCCGGCCCGAGACCGAGACGCTCCATCACCTGCGGACGAAAACCTTCGATCAGCACGTCGGCGGCAGCGATCAGGTCGAGCGCCTTGGCGATGTCAGCCGGATTTTTCAGATCCAGTTCGATGACGCGGCGGCCGCGATTGACGAAATCCCGCACATCGCGCCTGCCCTGACCGGGCCGCGCGATCGACACCACGTCCGCGCCCATGTCGGACAGCAGCATCGAGGCGAACGGCCCCGGTCCGATGCCTGCGAACTCGATGACGCGCACACCACGCAATGGCCCGGTTGCCGCCGAACGATCCTTCATGTCTCTCTCCCGAACTTGCGTCTTTGTTTTTTTGGAGCCAGATCCAGCTTGGCTGAATCAAGCCCAACGCTTGTGTTTTTAAGTTGGCACGATCCTATCATGCCCTGGCGGTTGGCGGCCCCTCGATATCCGCCGGAATGCCAGCCCTGTCGATCAGCAAACCGCCAAGAGTCAGAACCGTCATGTGGTGGATATACCGGCGTCTCAATTCGTCCGAGACGCCGCGCGACCCGACGATCTGCGAATTCATCTGACGGCTGTAGAACAGATGATCGCACGCGCCATAAAGGCTGATGTAGAACAGCGCAGGATCGACTTTACGGAACTCGCCTGCGGCAATCCCCTCGTCGAGCAGACGGCTCACGAACTCGAACAAAGGCCCCACAAAAAAGCGGTGGACTTCCTTCGCTGCCGCCGGGCTGCCCTGATGCAGCAGCAAGTGGATCAGCCGGTTGAGATATGGCACCCGGTAATAAGCGTTGACGATGCCGGCGATATGCCGCCGCATCTTTTCCGTCGGCGAGATCGGCTGATCCAGCACGAAGGCGAGATTGGCCATTTCAGCGCCGGCATCGCGCGCCAGCAACGCCAGCAGCAGGCCATCCTTGTTGCCGAAGTGATACTTCACCAACGCGGCGTTCACGCCCGATTTCTGCGCGATCTCGCTCAGCGACACCTCGGTCGAGTTCCGCTCGATCATCAAATCACCGGCGGCCACCAGCAATTTCGCAGCGGTCGCATTCATCGGAGCGGCTTCCTTTTCGGGAACCTGCTTCGATGGCTGCCGGCGCGGTTTTTTGGCGGTCAGGGTCGGTGACATGCGCGGTCTCGGGACATAACAGGCCACCAGCTAACCTGATGATCGGGTCGCGCTCAAGAGTTAATTGACCGATTGACTAAATCTCGCACCGCGCCTTTAATCGCGCCCAATCGAAAACAATCCATCAGGGAGCAACACCATGGCTGAAGCCTACATTGTAGCCGCCGCCCGGACCGCAGGGGGACGCAAGGGAGGCCGCCTCGCCGGCTGGCATCCGGTTGATCTCGCAGCCTCGGTGCTGGATTCACTGGTGGACCGCACTGGCGTCGACCCCGCCCAGATCGAAGACGTTATCATGGGCTGCGTCATGCAGGCCGGCGAACAGTCGAACAACGTCGCCCGCAACGCCGTGATGGCCTCGAAACTTCCAGAAAGCGTGCCCGGCACCTCGGTCGATCGCCAGTGCGGCTCGTCGCAGCAGGCGCTGCACTTCGCGGCGCAGGCCGTGATGGCAGGCTCGATGGACATCGTGATCGCCGCCGGCGTCGAGGGCATGACCCGCGTGCCGATGGGGCTTCCCGCCACGCTCGCCGCCAAGAACGGCTTCGGCAATTACTACAGCCCGAACATCCAGGCGAAATATCCGAACATCCAGTTCAGCCAGTTCACCGGTGCTGAAATGATGGCGGAGAAGTACGGCCTCGCGAAGGACGATCTCGATCAGTATTCCTACCAGAGCCACCAGAAGGCGATTGCCGCCACGCAAGCCGGCGCTTTCAAGGACGAAATCGTTCCGCTCAAGATCACCCGCGCCGATGGCTCGACCGACACCCATAACATCGACGAAGGCATCCGCTTCGATGCAACCATCGACGGCATCCGCGGCGTCAAGACGATTGCCGAGAACGGCAAGCTCACCGCCGCCAGCGCCAGCCAGATCTGCGACGGCGCATCGGGCGTCATGATCGTCAACGAGAAGGGCCTGAAAGCGCTCGGCATCGCGCCGCTGGCCCGCATCCACCACATGACCATGATCGGCGGCGATCCGATCATCATGCTGGAAGCGCCGCTGCCCGCGACCCACCGCGCGCTGAACAAGGCCGGCATGACAATCGACGACATCGATCTGTTCGAGGTCAACGAAGCCTTTGCCTCGGTGCCGACCGCATGGCTCAAGGACACCGGCGCCGATCCGTCGCGACTCAACGTCAATGGCGGCGCGATTGCGCTGGGCCATCCGCTCGGCGGCTCCGGCACCAAGCTGATGACGACGCTGGTCAACGCCCTGAAGCAGCGCAACAAGCGCTACGGTCTTCAGACCATGTGCGAAGGCGGCGGCATGGCCAACGTCACCATCATCGAGCGGCTGTAACAGCGGCTTTTGGAAAGGGCGGGTTCATCACCCGCCCTTTTTTGTGCCGGCGGCGCGTCGCCCGCCGTGCCGGACTTTTCAAAGCTCAACCAACGAGCGGCACAAGCCGCCGGAGCATCGGCACACCGAGGAAACGCCCAGGGAGTTCTATGTCTCATCCATCGATTCACGCCCAGTCGACGCCCGACAAGATCGCCTACCAGATGGCAGGCAGCGGCGACGCCATCACCTACCGCGATCTCGACCGCCGCTCGAACCAAGGCGCGCATCTATTTCGCTCGCTTGGTTTGAAGAAGGGCGATCACATCGCGCTGCTGATGGAAAACACCATCGCCTTCATGGAAATCTGCTGGGCGGCCCAGCGCAGCGGGCTCTACTACACCGCCATCAGCCGTTATCTGACCGCCGACGAGATCGCCTACATTGTCAAGGATTGCGGCGCCAGGGTCGTTATCACCACGCCGAAATGCATTGACTCGATCGCGCCGCTGCTCAGCGATGCGCCGGACGCACCGCATTTCTTTATCACCGGCGCAGCTCAGGCGGGCTTTAAGTCGTGGGACGACGCGCTTGGCGCGCAGCCAGCAACACCGATCGCCGACGAATCCGCCGGCTACGACATGCTGTATTCGTCCGGCACCACCGGACGGCCCAAAGGCATCAAGCGCCCGTTGACCGAGCCGTCGATACTGGTGCCCAATCCGTTGCTCAAGCTGCTCTGCTCGACCATGTGCGGCATGAACGAGACCAGCGTCTACCTGTCGCCCGCGCCGCTCTATCACGCGGCTCCGCTGCGCTTCAACATGATGTGCGGGGCGCTCGGCGGCACCTCGATCGTCATGGAATCGTTCGACGCCGAGGAATTCCTGAGGCTGGTCGAAAAGCACAAGGCGACGCAGTCGCAGCTCGTGCCGACGATGTTCGTGCGCATGCTCAAGCTGCCGGACGATGTGCGCGCCAAGTATAACACCTCGACGCTGAAGGGCGCGGTGCATGCCGCGGCCCCCTGCCCCGCCGACGTCAAGGCCAAGATGATCGACTGGTGGGGTCCGATCCTGATCGAGTACTACGCCGGTTCCGAGGGCAACGGCGTCACTGTCTCCACCTCGAAGGACTGGCTGGCGCATCGCGGCACCGTTGGCCGCGCGGTCGTCGGCGAAATCAAGATTCTCGACGACGACGGACACGAACTGCCCGTCGGAGAAACCGGCACGGTGTATTTCGCAGGCGGACCTCAGTTCGCTTACCACAACGACACCGACAAGACCCAGCGCGCCTACAACGATCGCGGCTGGTCGACACTCGGTGACGTCGGCTATCTCGACAGCGACGGTTTTCTCTATCTCACCGACCGCAAGGCCTACATGATCATTTCCGGCGGCGTGAATATTTACCCGCAGGAAACCGAGGACACCCTGATTACCCATCCGGCGGTCGCGGATGTCGCCGTGTTCGGCGTGCCCAACGAGGAGATGGGCGAAGAGGTCAAGGCGGTCGTGCAACCGCACGACATGTCACGCGCGGGCAAGGAGCTTGAGGCCGAACTGATTTTGTTTTGCCGCAAGCACCTGTCGCCGATCAAATGCCCGAAGAGCGTGGACTTTGAAGCCGAACTGCCGCGCACGCCCACCGGAAAGCTGGTGAAGCGTCATCTGCGCGACAAGTACTGGGCGAAGGTCAAGAAGACGCCCGCGCAAGCGTGAAACACACGTCATTGCGAGCGAAGCGAAGCAATCCAGGCTAACCAAAAGAGTGGATTGCTTCGTCGCTACGCTCCTCGCAATGACGGCGAGAAATCCCCGTCGGAGCGCGCGAGCCCGCATAGACGCCTCACTCTTCCTTCAGCCACTGCTCCACAAGCATGACGTCGGGCGGCTGGAGATAGCGCGTCGTCCACATATCGACGACCCACTCGATCCGGCTTTCCTTTTCAACGATCACGGCGGTGTTGTGCGGCAGTTGCATCACCAGAATGTTGCCGCGATAGCGCGGATTGCCGACGGTGTGGTGCTTCAGCAGGCCCCATGCCTGCAGCACAAGCAGCAAACTCGACACGTTGCGGGTCGAATCCCAGCAATCGAAATTCTTCGCGTCCGCCCCGCTGCGGATATCGGCGCGCGCGACCCGTGCGGTGGTGCCGAGGGTCGGGCCGATCTTGCGGTCGAACCAGACCACCGCTTTCTGGATCGCGGCGCGCTCGGCAACCGCGGAGGCCCTGCCTGCCGCCAAGATCTGCGTGAGCGCCTTGCGGTCGGCGGCTGTGAAATCAAGTGCGACGCGGCGGCGGCACACGAACCCGTAGCAGACCGTCATGGTCTCCGCCGTCGGCGGACTGGTCGATACAGATGTGTAGAGTTCGCTCTGCTGCGGCGTGAGTTGCATGGCAGACGCGGGCTGCGCCCCTGCGAGACCAGCAAACATCACGACAGCCAGACACGTGCGGAACTTCAGTTTTAACACGCAAACTCCACAAATTTGTCATAGCAGGGGTACGGCAGAGTTTCCTGGCGATCAACAGTCCAGTGGTGTTGCCTGCCAACATTCATGTGAAATGAACCACCGCCCGGAACCCGGCCGCTTACGCGATCACGATTCCCGTGTACGATCCTGCCATGCCAAAGCCCGACGTCAACGTCCCGCTTTTTACCGCGCCTTATGCGCCCGACGACAGCGAGATCGCCGCGCGCCTGCTGGCGACGCCTTCGCCCTCCGCCGAACAGAACGCCCGCATCGACACGACGGCGACGCGGCTGATCGAGGCGGTGCGCGGACATGACGGCGGCTTCGGCGGCGTCGAGGATATGCTGCGGGAATTCGCGCTCTCGACCAAGGAAGGCCTCGCGCTGATGGTGATGGCTGAAGCGCTGCTGCGTGTGCCGGACTCGGCGACCGCCGATCGCTTCATCGAAGACAAGCTCGGCCAGGGCGATTTCGCCCATCACAGGACGCGATCCCATGCGCTGCTGGTCAATGCCTCGGCGTGGGCGCTCGGTCTGTCCGCGCGCGTGATCCAGCCGGGCGAAACCCCGCAGGGCACCATCGGCCTGATCGCCAGGCGGATCGGGCTTCCGGCAGTGCGCGCCGCAACCCGGCAGGCGATGCGCCTGATGGGCAATCATTTCGTGCTCGGCGAAACCATCGCGGCTGCGCTCGCCCGCGCGGCGGACGATGATGGTCCGCATCATCACCACCGATATTCGTTCGACATGCTCGGCGAAGGCGCGCGCACGGCGGCCGATGCCGCGCGCTACTTCGAGTCCTATGCCTCGGCGATCGAGGCCATCGGCAACTCGGCCGGCGGCAAGGCACTGCCGGACCGGCCGGGAATTTCGGTCAAGTTGTCCGCGCTGCATCCGCGCTACGAGGTACTGAGCAAGTCGCGGGTGATGGCCGAACTGGTGCCGCTGACGCTCGATCTCGCGCGGCGCGCCAAAGCACACGACATGAACTTCACAATCGATGCCGAAGAAGCGGATCGCCTCGAACTGTCGCTCGATGTGATCGACGCGGTGTTCGCCGATCCCTCGCTGGATGGCTGGGACGGATTCGGGCTCGCGGTGCAGGCCTATCAGAAGCGCGCCGAAGCCGTGATCGACCACGTTCACGCTCTCGCGGAGCATGCCAACCGCAGCATCACCGTGCGTCTTGTGAAAGGCGCATATTGGGACACCGAGATCAAGCGCGCGCAGGAGCGCGGGCTTGATGGCTATCCGGTGTTCACCCGCAAGGCGATGACCGATCTCAACTACATCGCCTGCGCGCGGAAGCTGCTCGCATTGCGCCCGCGCATTTACCCGCAATTCGCCACCCACAACGCGCTGTCGGTGGCAACGGTCGCGGAACTGGCGGGCGGCGACGACGGGTTCGAATTCCAGCGCCTGCACGGCATGGGCGATGCGCTTTACGCGCAGCTTCATGCGGACAGACCGGGACTCGCCTGCCGCATCTATGCGCCGGTCGGCAGCCATCGCGACCTGCTGGCCTATCTGGTCCGGCGGCTGCTGGAGAATGGCGCAAACTCGTCGTTCGTCGCGCTGGCGGCGGACGAGAGCATTCCCGTCGCCACGCTGCTGGAACGGCCGCAACAAATGATCCGGGCGCCGGATCAGGCGCGCAATTCCCGCCTGCCGCTGCCGCGTGAACTTTATCTGCCACGCATCAATTCGTGCGGCGTCGAATACGGCGACCGGACTTCCCTGGATGACTTGCTGACCTCGATCCGCAACGAGCCCCTGCCGTCAGGCAATGTGATCGCAGCGAGCGAGACCGAAGCGGCGGCAGCCGTCACCGGAGCGCGCGCCGGCTTCGCCGTCTGGAGCCGGACATCCGCCGACACCCGCGCCACCGCGCTGGAGCGCGCAGCGGATTTGCTGGAACAGCGGATGCCGCACCTCATCGCGCTGCTGCAAACCGAGGGCGGCAAGACCATCGACGATGCCGTCTCGGAAGTGCGGGAGGCGGTGGATTTCTGCCGGTACTACGCCATGGAAGGCCGCAGGCTGTTCGGCGACGGTCTGACACTCCCCGGCCCGACCGGCGAAAGCAACACGCTGCGATTGCGCGGGCGCGGGATCATGGTGGCGATCTCGCCGTGGAATTTTCCGCTGGCGATTTTCACAGGCCAGGTGGCCGCGTGCCTGATGGCAGGTAATTCCGTTACTGCAAAACCCGCAGAGCAGACGCCGCGCATCGCGGCGGACGCCGTGGCGCTGCTGCATGAGGCAGGGATTCCGGAACCGGCGCTTCATCTCGTACAGGGCGACGGACGCGTTGGCGCGGTGCTGGTTGCACATCCCGACATCGCCGGCGTGGTGTTCACCGGCTCCACCGAGGTGGCGCGCGCGATCAACCGTACACTCGCAGCCAAGGACGGCCCGATCGTGCCGCTGATCGCCGAGACCGGCGGCATCAATGCCATGATCGTCGATGCCACCGCGCTGCCCGAACAGGTCGCCGACGACGTGGTGACCTCCGCGTTCAGGTCAGCCGGCCAACGCTGTTCGGCGTTGCGGCTGCTGTTCGTGCAGGACGACGTCGCGGACCGCATGATCGAGATCATTGCCGGCGCGGCGCGCGAATTGACCGTCGGCGATCCGCGCGACCCCGCCACGCAGATCGGCCCGGTGATCGACGCCGAAGCCAAACAGCGCCTCGATGCCCACATCACGCGCATGACGCAAACCGCGCGCGTTCATTTGGCCGGCGAAGCGCCCGTCTCGGGAAACTTTGTCGCGCCGCATATTGTCGAACTGGCGAACGCGAACCAACTGACCGAGGAAGTATTCGGCCCGATCCTGCATGTGGTGCGCTACAAGGCCATGGATTTCGAGCGGGTGCTGCAATCCATCGCATCAAGCGGCTATGGCCTGACGCTCGGCGTTCATTCGCGGATCGACGACACCGTGGAAACGGTGGTGGATCGGCTCGCGGTGGGCAACATCTATGTCAACCGCAACATGATCGGCGCCGTGGTTGGCGTGCAGCCGTTCGGCGGACATGGACTGTCGGGAACGGGACCGAAGGCAGGCGGGCCGCATTATCTGCCGCGCCTCGCCACCGAGCAGACAGTGACCATCAACACCGCGGCCGCCGGCGGCAATGTCGGGCTGATGACCGAGGAATAGCGTTGCATTCGCGACTGTCGCCCTTCGAGGCCATCGCTTCGCGACGGCACCTCAGGGTGACGGAGAAAGCGTCATCCCGAGGTGTGGTAGCGGCGAGCCTCGAAGGATGACGACGAATAACGCCTCTAAAGCACCACCGGCTCGTCAGGCAGTTCGTTGCCATGCATGCCGGGCGCGGGGAAATGCTTCGCCAGAAGTCTGGTCACGGCAGCGATGCCTTTCAGCACCCCGCCTTCGAAACTTCCGGCGCGAAATTCCGTTTCCATCAGGCGGCAGATGGTCTCCCACTCCGCCTGCTGGACATTTTCGTTGATGCCGCGATCGGCGACGATCTCAACATCGCGGTCGGCGAGCAGCAGGTAGATCAGAACACCGTTGCTGTTCTCGGTGTCCCAGACCCGCAGATGCGCGAACACATCGATGGCGCGCGCGCGCGCGGACTGGTTCTTGAACAGCGGCGCGCCGTCGAGCGCGCCTTCCACAGCGAAGCGGACCTGGCCGGTGTGCATCGTCTCGCTGGCCCTGATGGCCTTCTCGATGTTGGCCAGTGCCTGGCGCGGAAACGCGCGCCGGACCCGCCAGCGGTTGAGAAGAAGATGCTTGCCGATGCGTTTGATGCCCATTGCTGTGCTCTCGGCTACCAACTGCCCGACGCGCCGCCGCCGCCGAAGCTGCCGCCGCCTCCGCTAAACCCGCCGCCCGAACTGCTCGATCCGGAACTGAATCCGCCGCCGTAACCGCCGCTGCCCCGGCCTCCTCCGGACGAGGTGATTGTATCGCCGATCATCGTGACGACGAAGGCGATCAGTCCGCCGACGGCTGCGATCGACAGGACGCCGAGGAAGAACCAGATAAAAAGCGCCACGCCGCCACCGGCGACAAGCGAACCGAGCAACCGCCCGAAGATCGCCCTGAAAATTCCGCCGCCAACCAGCACGATGATCAGGAGAAACGGAAAATACTCACCGATCGCGCTGAGGTTTGGCAATTCACCCTCGGGCTCCGGCGCAGGCAACGGCTCGCCGTCAATCACTTTCAGAATCCGGTCCGCGCCGTCGGAAATGCCGCCCGCGAAATCGCCGCTCCTGAATTTCGGCGTGATGATCTCGTCGATGATCCGCTTGGAGGTTGCATCGTTCAGCGCGCCCTCGAGGCCATAGCCGACCTCGATGCGCAGCTTGCGGTCGTTCTTGGCGATCAACAGCAGCGCGCCATCGTCAACCTTCTTTCGCCCGAGCTTCCATTGCTCGGCCACGCGCAGCGCATACTGTTCGATGGTTTCGGGCTGCGTGGTCGGCACGATCAACACCGCGAGCTGGCTGCCCTTGCGATCCTCGAACGCCTTCAGTTTTTGTTCAAGGGTCGCAGCCTGATCGGCCGACAGCGTTCCCGTCAGATCGACGACGCGCCCGGTCAGCGGCGGCACCGCGACGTCCGCCTGTGCATTCAGGACCGTGCTGGCGAACGACCAGCACAGCATGAACGCCAGAATGACCGCCTTTGCCGCTTTCATCGCGCGCGACCAGTAAGCACCTTACTTTGCGGGCGCAGGTGTTGCTGGCGCGGGAGCCGGGGCAGGCGTCGCCGGGCTGGCCGGAGGCGGCGCGTTGAAATCGACCTTCGGCGCGGTCGAAATCGACTTTTCGTTCTCCACGGTGAAATTGGCCTTTTCCTTGTAGCCGAACACCATGGCTGTGAGGTTGTTCGGGAAGGTGCGGATACCGACGTTATAGTCCTGCACCGCCTTGATGTAGCGGTTGCGCGCCACCGCGATCCGGTTCTCGGTGCCCTCAAGCTGTGCCACCAGATCGCGGAACAGCTGATCGGACTTCAATTGCGGATAATTTTCGGTCACCACCAGCAGCCGCGACAGCGCGCTGGTCAGTTCGCTTTGCGCCGCCTGGAATTTCTGCAGCGCCGCCGGATCGTTCAGCACCTCCGGCGTCACCTGCACGCTGCCGACCTTGGCGCGCGCATTGGTCACGCCGAGCAGCACGTCCTTCTCCTGCTGCGCGAAACCTTTGACGGAGTTGACGAGGTTCGGCACCAGATCGGCGCGGCGCTGATACTGGTTGACGACTTCGGACCAGTTCGACTTCACCGACTCGTCGTTCTGCTGGATCGCATTGTACCCGCAATTGGTGAGGCTCAGCGATGCGAGCGCTGCGAGGACCGTCAAAATCTTGCGCATGAATGATCTCCAGTAAAACGCCGGACGCCGGCAGAATGAGCCAACAAAGCGAGCGACCATAGAATGGTCCTGTGACACCGAGCATACACACTCGCGCTGGCCGGGTGAACCTTGCGAAACATGACAGGGTTGCGCAAGGTTTCGCTGGCAACGGACCGGACTTGCGTTCAAGGTTCTCTTTCGAAACCAACTATCGGAACAGCGACCATGACCGCGACCATATCCGAAACCGTGATCGACACCGGCACCGAGGAACTGCTTTGCGTGGTGCGCGAGCGCGTCGCGGTGGTGACGCTGAACCGTCCCCACGCACGCAATTCGCTCTCGGACAATCTGACCCCGGCGCTGCGCCGCATGATCAAGCTTTGCGGCGAAGATCCCAACGTCGGCGCCATTCTCATCACCGGCGCGGGCGACGCCTTCTGCGCGGGCGGCGACGTCAAGGGCATGGGCGGTAAGAGCGGCAGCAGCAACGCGCCCGAATTGACCTTCGATCAGAAGGTCGCGCGGCTGCAGGAACGGCAGCGCACACTGACTGGCGCGCTGGTCAATGTCCGCAAACCGACGATCGCCGCCCTTCCCGGCCCAGCCGCCGGTGCCGGATTGTCGCTGGCGCTGGCCTGCGATCTGCGCATTGCGGCAGAGTCAGCCTTCGTCACCACGGCCTATGTGAAAATCGGACTCAGCGGCGATTACGGCATGTCATGGCTGCTGACGCGCCTCGTCGGCACATCGCGCGCGCGCGAACTGATGTTCTTCGGTGAGAAGGTCGATGCGAAGCGTTGCGAGACGCTCGGCATCGTCAATCGCGTGGTGCCGGACGACAAGCTGCGCGACGAAGCCTTTGCGATGGCGAAGAAGCTGGCCGAAGGCCCTTCGACGGCGTTGCGTTTCCTGAAAGACAATCTCGACGAGGCGCTGATGAACGATTTTCTGACCTCGCTCGATCACGAGGCCGAGCGCATGGTGCGATCCGCAGGCACCGCGGATCACAAGGAGGCCGTGAAGGCCTTTGTCGAAAAGCGCAAGCCGGTGTTCGGGAGCGCTAAGGGATAATGAGGTCAACTTGCGTCGTCATTGCGAGGAGCGCAGCGACGAAGCAATCCAGTTCTTTCTTGTAGCGCTGGATTGCTTCGCTTCGCTCGCAATGACGGCTAAATGGCAATCAAATTGCCTCGCAACTACACGCCTTCGAACTGCAATCGCGCCAGCCGGGCGTAAAGACCGTTTTCTGCGACCAGCGAGGCGTGGGTGCCCTGCTCGACGATACGGCCATTCTCCATCACCAGAATGCGGTCGCAGGACAGCACCGTGGCAAGGCGATGCGCGATCACCAGCGTGGTGCGGTGGCTCATCAGTTCTTCCAGCGCGGTCTGCACCAGCGTCTCGCTCTCGGCGTCGAGCGATGACGTCGCCTCATCCAGCAGCAGCAGCGGCGCATCGCGCAGGATCGCGCGCGCAATCGCGATGCGCTGGCGCTGTCCGCCGGACAGCGTCACGCCGCGCTCGCCGAGTTGCGTGTCGAAGCCCAGCGGCAACCGCGTGATGAACTCGGTAGCATGAGCCAGATCGGCGGCGCGCGCGACCTCGGCATCGCTGGCGTCGGGACGTCCGAAACGGATGTTCTCGCGGGCGCTGGTGGCGAACACCGCCGAATCCTGCGGCACCAGCGCGATGCGCGAGCGCACGGCGGCCGGATCGGCTTCACGGACCGGAACGCCATCGACCGAAATGACACCGCTGGCCGGATCGTAGAACCGCAGCAGCAGATGAAACAGCGTGCTCTTGCCCGCACCGGACGGACCGACCACCGCGACCTTCTCGCCGGCTTTCACCGCGAACGACACCCCGTCGACGGCAAGATGATCCGGCCGCGTCGGATAGGAGAACCGCACGTTGTCGAACACGACGTCGCCACGCGGCGGCACCGGCAGCGCGCGCGGACTGGCGGGCGCGGCGATGTCCGGCTTGATGCGGAGAATTTCAAACAGCCGCTCCGACGCGCCGGAGGCCTGGGAAATTTCACCCCACACCTGACTGAGCTCGCCGAGCGCGCCCGCCGCGAACGCCGCATAGAGAATGAACTGACCGAGGCGGCCGGCGCTGATCTGGTTGGTCAGCACGTCATGCGAGCCAATCCACAGGATCGCGATGACGCTGGCGAAAATCAGGAAGATCACCGTGGCGGTAAGAAACGCGCGGGCGCGGGTTGAACTGCGCGCCGCGACGTAAGCGCGCTCGACTTCGCCGCCGAACCGCGTTTCCGCGAGACGCTCATTGGTGAAGGCCTGCAACGTGCGGATCGCGCCGATCAGCTCAGACGCGTAAGACGACGCTTCCGCCAATGTATCCTGCGCGCCGCGCGACAGTTTCTGCACGCGGCGGCCGAAGGCGACCAGCGGCAGCACGATCAGCGGAATCACCGCGAGCACGAAGCCCGACAGTTTCGGACTGGTGACGACCATCATCGTGGAAGCGCCGAAGAACAGCACCAGATTGCGCAGCGCGATCGAGACCGATGCGCCGACCGCGGACTTGATCTGCGTGGTGTCGGCGGTCAGGCGCGAGATCAGTTCACCGCTGTGCGCGGTGTCGAAGAACGACGGCGACAACGACGTCAGATGTTTGAACACATCGCGGCGCAGATCGGCGACGATGCGTTCGCCCAACGTAATAACGAGGTAATAGCGCGCGGCGCTGGCGCAGGCGAGCACCGCGACGACCGCGATCATCACCGCGAAGTAATTGTTGATCAGCGCGATGCCTTCGGGGCTGAAACCGAAATCGATCATACGGCGCACGGCCAGCGGCACCACCAGCGTCGCGGCGGACGCGACGATCAGCGCGACCAGCGCGGCGAAGGCCTGTCCGCGATAGCGCGCCACGTAGGGCACCAGCGCCATCAGGGGCCGCAGCTTCACGCCGCGGGATTTCTTCGGCGATATCTCCGGAGCATCAGGCGACGGCCCCGCAACAGGCGTGGAGACACCTTTGACCGCTCCTGCCTCCCGCGCCAGCGCGGATGGCGAACCCGGGTCTTCAACGCGTTCCACTGCACTCATGTTCTATTGGCCGCCGTGTTGCTTTCTGGCCCTCAAATAGGCCCCATGACAGGCGCTGGCAAATGACGTTCTCAGCTTGTTTCACGGCCTGTCCTGCGATATAGAGCGGCCAAATTCGTCCCGAACATTCCCGATCTGTGGGCGCACGGCGCCAGAGGATTTGCCATGAAAGCCGAAATTCACCCGGATTATCATACAATTAAGGTCGTTATGACCGACGGGACCGAGTATCTGACCCGCTCGACCTATGGCAAGGAAGGCGACACCCTGAACCTGGATATCGACTCCAAGTCGCATCCGGCCTGGACCGGCGGTACCCAGCAACTGCTCGACCGCGGCGGCCGCGTCTCGCGCTTCCAGAAGAAATTTTCGGGCTTCCTCAAGAAGGATTGATCCTTCTCAAGGTTCGGACAACCGGCATTCGAGACCAGAACGCCCCCGCTTTCGCAGGGGCGTTTTTCGTTTGGGGCGCGATTTAAGTCAGAGGCGTCTTCATATCGTCCCGGCCTGCGCCGGGACGACGGGAAATTTGTGGAATGAAGCTCACCGCTCGAACGCGGCCTTCAGCATGTTCATCTGCGGCACCAGCGGATTGCCGATCGCAAGATGCTCGGAGGCCGGTGTGTGAATCGTCACATCGAGCCGGCGCACCTTGGATTGCAGCGCCATCGAGCGAGACACGAGCTGCTGCAATTGCTCCGGCAACTTCGTGATGATGTCGTCCGGGCCGGGATCAGCCGCCGTCAGCTTGACCTTGGTCTTTTCGCGGTTGGCCTGATGCAGCGTCATCTCGCCTTCCTTGACCGCGCGATGCAGCAACAGCCACGACGCCAGCTGCATCAGCCGCGTGGTCAGCCGCATGCTTTCGGTCGCATAGCTCAGACTGACCGAGCGCTCGAGCGCCTTGGCCTCGTTGCGGCCCGGCCCATCGAGATAGGCCGCGGTCTCTTCGACGAGATCCATGCCTTCCCGGAACAAGGTCCCGAAGGCCGGTGAATTGGTGATCCGCTCACTGAGAAGAACGAGATCGGCTGCGCCCTGGTCGGACATGGTTAACGCCTCACGCGGTTACGCTGATTTTTTTATGATGAACAAATGATTGCGCGCCCGCAGCCGGGAGTCCAGCCACTTGCGATAACAATGAGGAGATATGGTTTCCAACGGGATGCCGCACGCGGCGAAACGGGTCCGCAAAGGTTAACGGAGCGGACAAAAAAGAGCCGCCGTTTCCGGCGGCTTTTGAAAGTTGATAACAGGGAGGCGTCAAACAGAGTGGACAGGAGCCACTCGGTGTCCAAACAAGGACAATCAAAGTCATAAACCCGAAAGCTTAATACGCCGTAAATGAACGATTCCTTTTACGGTTCCTTTGCAATTGCTCGGAACCTGCATTCACCATTTTCGCTCACGATTTGAAAAACGCATTCGCTGCATCGCGGCTGGCGCGTTTTTTCATCGCATCGGCTTTCAGCCGTTCGATCTCGGCCGCCAGTGCTGCAATGCGGTCCTCGATGTCCTCGAACGACAGCAGCGACAGATCCTGCCCCAGTTCGTGGATGATTTTCTTCCTCGGCTTGTCGTCGTCGTCACCGGCCATGCTTCCCTCCCGCCGCTCGTCCGATTATAGCTGCTGGCCCCGATGATATTTCATTTCCCGCCTCACCGCCGCAAGGACACATCATGGACAAGCTGCCCGCACAAATGACCGCGATCGCGATTTCGAAACCCGGCGGCCCCGAGGTGCTGGTGCCTGAACAACGTCCCGTGCCGAAGCCGGGACCGAATGAAATCCTCATCAAGGTCGCAGCCGCCGGCGTGAACCGTCCCGACGTGTTGCAGCGGCTGGGACTCTATCCGGTGCCTCCCGGCGCGAGCGATCTTCCCGGTCTCGAAATCTCCGGCGAAGTGGTCGCGCTCGGCGAGGGCGTTACCAAGCGGAAGATCGGCGACAAGGTGATGTCGCTGGTCGCAGGCGGCGGTTACGCCGAATACTGCATCACGCACGAGACTCACGCGATGTCGGTGCCGAAAGGGCTTTCGATCACTGACGCAGGTGCTGTCGCCGAAACGCTGATGACCGTCTGGCACAACGTGTTCGAACGCGGCGGCCTGAAGCCGAATGAGACGCTGCTGGTTCACGGCGGCTCGTCCGGCATCGGCACCATGGCCATTCAGATGGCGAAGGCGCATGGCGCCAAGGTGTTCGTTACCGTCGGCGGACAGGACAAGGTCGATGCGTGCCTGAAACTCGGCGCGGACGCGGCGATCAATTACAAGACCGAGGATTTCGTCGAAAAGATCAAGGGCCTGACCGACGGCGCAGGCGTCAACGTCATCCTCGACATGGTCGGCGGCGACTATATCGATCGCAACTATGAGGCCGCAGCGGTCGAAGGCCGTATCGTCCAGATCGCATTCCTCGGCGGCTCGAAGGCGACGCCGAATTTCGCCAAGCTGATGATGAAGCGGCTGCATCATACCGGCTCGACGCTGCGCCCGCGCTCGGTCGCCGACAAGGCCGCCATGGTCAGTGCGATTGAGGCCAAGGCCATGCCCTGGTTCGCCGATGGCCGCGTCAAACCCCTGATGGACAGCTCGTTCCCGCTGAAAGAGGCCTCAAAAGCCCATGCGCGGATGGAATCCAGCCAACATATTGGCAAAATTGTGCTCGTGCCCTGAATCCGAAGTTCGCCATGTGCCGCAGCGCCTTCGGAAGCGAACTTCGGATTCAAAAGGGCACGAGAAGATTATGATTCCAGTGTGGTTTTGGTTCGCAAGTCCGCAAAGTGGACGTGCTGAGAAAATGTGGCGGACTTGCGAACCACCACACTGGTCGTTTAGGGCTGGGGAACTCATCGAAACCCTTTGATTTGCTTCATATTCGTGGCATTTATCGCGTTCCTTCCGGCGGGCCTTGATCGACCCGCCGCGTTTCAACGCGGAGAGCTGACTTTGCGCTCGATCAGAGGCTTCGCGCTGCAAGTGTTCCACATCCGAAGTTCGCTTCGTGTCGCAGCGCTCTCATTTCTGCTGAGCTTGATGCTCTTTGCCGCCGGACAGCCGGCGCATGCGCTCGACGCGATCAGCGTCCGCAGCGATGCGCCCGCCATTGACCTCACCGGCGTGCTCGAGTTCCAGCGCAGCGACACCGACCGCATTCAGGTGTCCACCGCCCCCGGCACCGACGGCATCGTCCGCCGCATCGAAGTGCGCGCGCGCGAAGGCGGCCAGAACTGGATCGTATTCGCGCTGACCAACAACACCGACGACCAGCTCGACCGTCTGATTGTCGTACCGCATTACCGTATCGTGTCGTCGGGATTGCTGTGGCCCGATCTCGGCCTGTCGCGCATCGCCTCGATCACGCCCTCGACCGGCGACCGCCCCGAGCGTCAGGACAACGCCACCGCCGACGTGTTCCGCGTCACGCTCGATCCCGGCGCTGTGATCACCTTCGTCGCCGAACTGCGTACCGACAAGATCCCGCAGCTCTATCTCTGGGAGCCGGAAGCCTACAAGGACAAGGTCAACTCGTTCACGCTATATCAGGGCATCGTCATCGGCATTTCCGGATTGCTGGCGCTGGTGCTGACCATCCTGTTCGTGGTCAAGGGCAGCATCATGTTCCCGGCCGCCGCGGCGCTGGCATGGGCGGTGCTGGTTTACATCGGCGTCGACTTCGGATTCTGGGGCAAGGTGTTCGACATGTCGGCCGGCGCGGAGCGCGTCTGGCGCGCATCCGGCGAGGCCATGCTGGCGGCGACGCTCCTGGTGTTTCTGTTCGCCTATCTCAACCTGTCGCGATGGCATGTGCGCTACGCTCACATCACCATGGGCTGGCTGGTGTTCCTCGGCGCGCTGGTCGCGCTCGCATTGTTCGATCCCGCCGTAGCCTCAGGCATTGCGCGCATCTCGCTGGCGCTGATCGCGGTGTTCGGCTTCGCGCTGATCGTTTACCTGTCGACCCACGGCTTCGATCGCGCCGTGCTCCTGATTCCGACCTGGTTCCTGTTGCTGATCTGGGTCATGGCCGCGGGCATGACCATCGCGGGCGGCGTCACCAACGACATCGTCGGACCGGCACTGCTCGGCGGCCTCGTGCTGATCGTGATGCTGATCGGGTTCACGGTGATGCAGCACGCCTTCGCGGGCGGCGGCGCCACCAACGGCGTGGTGTCCGACGTCGAGCGCCGGGCGCTGGCGCTGACCGGCTCGGGCGACCTGATCTGGGACTGGGACGTCTCGGCGGACAAGGTCTTCACCAGCCCCGAAACCGAAGTTCTGCTCGGGCTGAAGCGCGGCACTCTCGAAGGGCCTGCCGCGAAGTGGCTCGAAGTGCTGCACCCGCTCGACCAGGATCGCTTCCGTGCGGCTCTCGACAGCGTGCTCGATCAGCGCCGCGGCCGTCTGGTTCAGGACTTCCGGCTGCGCACGCCCGACGGTCACTTCATGTGGTTCGCGCTGAAGGCGCGTCCGGTGGTCGGCTCCGACGGCGAAGTATCGCGCGTGGTCGGCACCCTCACCGACGTCACCGAAACCAAGAACTCCGAAGAACGTCTGCTGCACGATTCGGTGCATGACAATCTGACCGGCCTGCCGAACCGTCAGCTTTTCATCGATCGCCTCGGCTCAGTTGCGATGTTCGCCAAGACCACGCCGAACCTGCGCCCCACCGTGATGGTGATCGATCTCGACCGCTTCAAGCAGGTCAACGATTCCGTCGGCATCGCGGTCGGCGACTCGATCTTGCTGACGCTGGCGCGGCGGCTCGCGCGCATCCTCAAGCCGCAGGACACGCTGGCGCGTCTGGCCGGTGACCAGTTCGGCCTGATCCTGACCTCCGAGCACGAGCCCGCGCGGATCACCGCCTTTGCAGAAACCATCCGCAAGACCATCCGCGCGCCGATCGCCTTCGACGGTCGCGAGATCTTCCTGACCGCGTCGATCGGCCTCGCGCTCAGCGACCCGCAGATCCCGCTCACCGAGGAAATCATCAAGGATGCAGAGCTTGCGATGTATCATTCCAAGCGCATCGGCGGCGACCGCATCGACGTCTACAAGCCGGCGATGCGCGCGCGCAAGACCGACCGCCTCGCGCTGGAAGCCGAACTACGCCGCGCCATCGAGCGCGAGGAAATCACGATCCTCTATCAACCCATCGTAAGGCTGGAAGATCGCACCATTGCCGGCTTCGAGGCACTGGCACGCTGGGATCACCCCAAGCTCGGCCGCATGTCGCCGTCGGAATTCATTTCGATCGCGGAAGAGATCGGCCTGATCATCGAACTCGGCCTGTTCGTGATGGACACCACGGCCAAGCAGCTTGCGATCTGGCAGCGCACCGTGCGGTCGCGCGAACCGATCTTCGCCAGCGTCAATGTGTCTTCGCGGCAATTGCTGCGCCATGACCTTATTCACGACGTGCGCGGCGTGCTGTCGCGCTCGGCGGTGGCGCGCGGATCGCTCAAGCTTGAGCTGACCGAATCGCTGGTGATGGAAAATCCCGAACACGCGGCGCAAATGCTGCACCGGATCAAGGAGCTTGGCGTCGGCCTGTCGCTGGACGATTTCGGCACCGGTCACTCGTCGCTTGCATATCTGCAGCGCTTCCCGTTCGACACCATCAAGATCGACCAGTCGTTCGTGCGCACCTCCAGCCGGGGCGCGCGGCCGGTGCTGCTGAAATCGATCGTCGCGCTGGCGCACGATCTGAACATGGAAGTGGTCGCCGAGGGCGCCGAGACCGACTCCGATGCCGTCGAGCTGTTCCAGCTCGGCTGCGAATATGCGCAGGGCTTTGCGTTCGGCGAGCCGATCGACGCCGACGCCACAGTCCGGCTGCTGACCGGTGAGAAGGTTCCGCAGCCGCGCAACCGACGTCAAAGCATCCGCAAGATCGCGACGCCCGCGTCAACAACCGCGCCGGCCACCGTGCCCGGGCCGGGACCGGGACCGGCGTAAGGGCCTCTCGCTCGTCATTGCGAGGAGCGCTTTGCGACGAAGCAATCCAGCTTTTCGTAACCGCGCCGCGAGCCAAGAATGGATTGCTTCGCTTCGCTCGCAATGACGGAGCCAATAGACCCTACGCGTGTCCGGCTTCGTTCGACAGCATCGCCAGATCGATGCCGATCTTCTCCAGCGCGCGCTGATATTTGTCCTCGGCATCATGTCCGAAAATCAAATCGGAATCGGCGGGGCAATGCAGCCAGCCGTTGTGCTGGATTTCGTCCTCAAGCTGGCCCGGCGCCCAGCCGGCATAGCCCAGCGCCAGAAGGGCATGCTTGGGACCCGATCCGGCGGCAATGGCCTTGAGGATGTCGAGCGTCGCGGTGAGACAGATGCCGTCATCAATCGGCAACGTCGCATCCTTGATAAAGAAGTCGCTCGAATGAAGCACGAAGCCGCGCCCGGTATCGACCGGCCCGCCCTTCAGAACCCGCATGTCCTCTGCGCTGCCGGGCAGCTTGATCTGGTCGGCCTTGTTGATGATGTCGAGCTGCACCAGGAGTTGCGGGAAGTCGATGCTGCCGGCGGGGCGGTTGACGATGATGCCCATCGCGCCTTCGGACGAATGGGCGCACAGATAGATCACCGAGCGAGCGAAGCGCTCATCGTCCATCACGGGCATGGCAATCAGCAACTGACCGTCGAGATAGCCGGCGCCGGATGTCTCGTCTTCAGCCACGATCTGACCACCAGCAGGCTTTTCGGTCTTCTTGCGCATGGCCTTCATTCGCAAACGACTCTCACGCTGTTTAACCATCCTGATATCGGGTGCCTGTTCTGTCAATCAAGCGCCGCCACACCGTGCAGGCGACGTTTGGCCGCGAAAAAGACCGGATCACGGGCAATTCAATGGTTCACAGGGATACCACCCTGTAAGGACGTCTGATGACACTCATGGTTCCCTCGCGTGCAATTTCCAGTATCGCTCTTGCTGCGCTCGCCTGCCTGGCTCCCCTGTGCGCGAGCGCGCAGGACGCCTCACCATGGATCAGGGATACGCACTCCGCGGTGCGGCTGATCGCAGGTTCGCGCAGCGGCGGCGTGCTGCTCGGCGGCATCGGCTTCCAGTTGCAGCCGGGCTGGAAAACATACTGGCGCACGCCGGGAGATTCCGGCGTGCCACCACGGATCGATTTCACGAAATCCGACAATGTCGAATCCGTCAAAATCCTCTGGCCGGTGCCGACCAAGTTCCCGGATGGCGCAGGCGGCATCTCGTTCGGCTACCAGAACCAGGTGCTGCTGCCGTTGCGGATCATTGCAAAGAGTTCTGACAAGCCGGTGACGCTGCGCGCCGAGATCAACTACGCGGTGTGCGAGAAGCTCTGTATTCCCGTCGAGGCGCAGGCGGAGCTTGCTTTCGTCAGCGTTGCCAGCACCGAAGACAGTGCCATCGCCGCGGCTCTCGAAACCGTACCGAAGCCGGCCAAGGTCGGCGACACCGGTCCGCTCGTCATTCGCGATGTTCGGCGCGACGGCAAGATGGTCCTGGTCGATGTGGTCGTACAGGACGACAAAAGCAAAAGCGGCAAGGCCAGGGAGGTCCAGCTCTTCGCTGAAGGTCCGACGCTGGATTGGGCTTTGCCGGTCCCCAAGCTCATCAAGCGTGAAGCCGGCGGCGTTCAGCGCTTCGCGTTCGAACTCGACGGGCTTCCTTCCGGCGCAAGCGCTGAAGGCGCGACCTTGAAGCTCACGGTCGCCGGACCCGGTGGCGCCTACGAGGTTAATCCCACCTTGCGATAACGCACCGCAGCATGCGGCAGTCGGTTGGCGAATTGCGCATCTTCCATTCACAGAACCTGTTCCCACCCTCGTGGAAACCGCGCTATGACACTGCATCGATCCCACGGAGAGACCCGATGACCATCAAAGTTGGCGACAAGCTGCCCGAGTCCAAATTTCGCGTCATGACCGCGGAAGGTCCGCAGGTGAAAACCACCGACGATATTTTCAAGGGCAAGAAGGTCGCGCTGTTCGCCGTGCCCGGCGCCTACACCGGCACCTGCCACAAGATGCACATGCCAAGCATCTTCCTCAACGCCTATGCCCTGAAAGACAAGGGCGTCGACACCATCGCCGTTGTGTCGGTGAACGATGCGTTCGTGATGAATGCGTGGAAGCGCGACACCGACCAGCGCGACGAGGCGGTATTCCTCGCCGACGGCAATGCTGAATTCGCCAAGGCGATCGGCATGGAACTGGATGCATCGGGCAACGGCCTCGGCGTCCGCTCCAAGCGTTATTCGATGCTGGTGGACGACGGCGAGGTGAAAATTTTCAACCTCGAGCCGAACCCCGGCAAGGTCGAAGTCTCCGGCGGCGATACGCTGCTCGGACAGCTCTGAACCGCTTCAACAGCTAAATTTCGTGATGCCCGGCCACGTGCCGGGCATTTTCTTTTTTCAGTCGCCTTAACGGTTCTCCGCCAACCCGTCGCGCGCGAGCTGATCGGCGCGCTCGTTCTCGGCGTGGCCTGCGTGGCCCTTAATCCAGTGCCAGCGCACGTCGTGCGGCTTCAAAGCGGCATCGAGCCGCTGCCACAGATCGGCATTCTTCACCGGCTTCTTGTCGGCGGTCTTCCAGCCGTTGCGCTTCCAGTTGTGAATCCATTCTGTAATGCCCTTGCGGACATACTGGCTGTCGGTGGTGAGATCGACCGATGCTGGCTTTTTCAATGCCTCCAGCGCCGAGATCGCCGCCAACAATTCCATGCGGTTGTTGGTCGATGGATTTTCGCCGCCCTTCAATTCCTTCTCGACATCGCCGAAACGAAGGATCGCGCCCCATCCGCCAGGCCCCGGATTTCCGGAGCAGGCACCGTCGGTGAAGATCGTCACATGCGGCAAGCTCACGCCACGAACCCGGACTGTTCGACGCCGTAGTCGCTCATGCTCTTCACGCCCTGATGGAAGCGCAGCTTACGGACATATTCGAGCGGGTCCTTCGGCTTGACCAGCGCGCCGGGCGGCACGTTGAGCCAGTCCACCAGCCGCGTCAGCAGGAAGCGCATCGCAGCCCCCCTCGCCAGCAGCGGCAACGCGTCCTGTTCGGCGGCGGACAGTTTGCGCTCGCGCGTATAGGCATTGAGGAAGGCGCGCGCCTTGGTGACGTTGAAGGAATGATCGATCTCGAAGCACCAGGCGTTCAGACAGATCGCAACGTCGTAGGCGAGCATATCATTGCAGGCAAAATAGAAATCGATCAGCCCCGACAGCTTGTCGCCCAGAAAGAACACATTGTCCGGAAACAGATCGGCGTGGATCACCCCTTTCGGCAAGTCGTCCGGCCAATGCCGTTCGAGATGGTCCAGTTCGGCCCCGAGCAGCGCGCGCAATCCATGCTGCACGCCGTCAGCACGCGCCGCCGCCTGATCGAACAGCGGACGCCAGTCTTTCACCGACAGCGCGTTGGGGCGCGACATTCTGAAATCCGCACCTGCGACATGCATTTTCGCCAATGCGCTGCCGACTCCGGCGCAATGCACCGCGTTCGGCCTGCGCGGCCACATGCCTTCAAGAAAGGTGATGATCGCAGCCGGGCGTCCGGCAAGCATGCCGAGCGCGTTACCCTGCTTGTTCACGACCGGTTGCGGACAGATGATGTTGTGAGACGCGAGATGACCCATCAGCCCGAGAAAAAACGGCAGGTCGTTTTTGGCGACACGCTTCTCGTACAGCGTCAGGATGAAAGAGCCCTGGCTGGTGTGCAGAAGATAGTTGGAATTCTCCACGCCCTCGGCAATGCCCTTGTAGGACAACAGATCGCCGATCCCGTAAGGGACGAGAAATTCGGTCAGTTCTTCGGCGGTGACGTCGGTGTAAACCGCCATCTGGCGTCTCGATTCCGCTAGTGGTCTGATTTGAGATTTCTAGACGAATTCGCGACAAAGCGACAGAGCTTGAAGTCCGACGGCTTACTCCGCCGCGTCGTGCCGCAGCGGACGAGGCAGCGGGAAGAATTCATTTTCCTCCGCGGCGGACACGGTCTCGACGCTCAGCTTGTAGTGAGCGGCGAACGCATCCATGATTTCCTCGACGATGACTTCCGGCGCGGACGCGCCAGCCGTAATACCGAGCGTCTTGATACCCTCGAACTTCGACCAGTCGAGTTCGGAGGCACGCTGCACCAGCACGGAGACCTTGCAGCCTTCGCGTTCCGCGACTTCACGCAGGCGCTGCGAGTTCGACGAGTTCGGCGAACCGACCACGATCATGGCCTCGACCTGCGGTGCGACCTTCTTCACCGCAAGCTGGCGGTTGGTGGTGGCGTAGCAGATGTCTTCCTTGTGGGGGCCGTCGATGTCCGGGAAACGCTCCTTGAGCACGGCGACGATTTCCGCGGTGTCGTCGATCGACAGTGTGGTCTGCGTGACGAACGCCAGCTTCGAGGCATTTTTCGGCTCGAAGGTCCGCGCTGCGTCCATGGTCTCGATCAGCACGACCGCGCCCTTCGGCAGCTGGCCGAGCGTGCCGACCACTTCCGGGTGTCCAGCATGGCCGATCAGGATGATCTCCCGGCCGCGCTTGAAATGGATCGCCGCCTCGCGGTGGACCTTGGTGACCAGCGGGCAGGTCGCATCCAGCGTGAAGAAATTGCGCTTGTCGGCCTCGTTCGGAATGGCCTTCGGCACGCCATGGGCGGAAAACACCACCGGGGCGTCGGTTTCAGGAATTTCGTTCAGTTCCGCGACGAAAATCGCCCCTTTTTCGCGCAGGCTTTCCACCACATAGCGGTTATGCACGATTTCGTGACGGACATAGACCGGCGCGCCGTAGAGCTTCAGGGCGCGTTCCACGGTGTCGATGGCCCGCACAACGCCGGCGCAAAATCCCCTAGGGGAACAAAGCACGACGGAAAGCTGCGGTTTTTGGACGTCAGGGGTCATTTTTGAGCCGGAATCAAGCGTTTTAGGAGCTATGGGATGGGACTTGGGGCCGTGGTCCCCGTTCTGTCAAGGGCGATCAAAACCATTGAACGGTCAGCCCTCCGCAGACTATATAGGGACGAATTCCCGTCATCACCGATGACCAGACGGCTTTACCCCCCAAAAAATCTGGCGGGCGAAGCGTAAAGGAGATTTGCCATGAGCAATGCACCGCTGATGCCGAAGGCGACTGCCGTGTGGCTGGTTGATAACACCGCGCTGACCTTCGACCAGGTCGCCGAGTTCACCAAGATGCATCCTCTGGAAATTCGCGCCATCGCGGACGGCGACGCGGCACAGGGCATCAAGGGCATGGACCCGATTTCGACCGGCCAGCTTTCCCGCGAGGAGATCGAAAAGGGCGAAGCCGACCCGGACTATCGCCTGAAACTCGGCGAATCCAAGGTGATCCTCCCGGAAGCCAAAAAGAAGAAGGGTCCGCGCTACACCCCGGTGTCGCGCCGTCACGAGCGCCCGAGTGCGATCCTGTGGCTGGTGCGCAGTCATCCCGAGCTGAAAGACAGCCAGATCATGCGCCTCGTCGGCACCACCAAGACGACGATCGCCAGCGTGCGCGACCGTACCCACTGGAACGCCTCGACCCTGACCCCGATGGACCCGGTGACCCTCGGCCTGTGCTCGCAGATCGAACTCGACTTCGAAGTGCAGCGCGCGGCCAAGGAAAAGCCCGCGGCCCAGCAATACGGCGGCGCGACCCTGCTGCCGGCCTCGGAAACCACCCGCAAGGAAGCCGAGCACGAGATCGCCACCACCACCGAAAAGCAGCGCGACGACATGAACGTCGATGCGGTGTTCGCCAAGCTGAAGACCATCGGCGGCAAGAAGGCCGAAGACGAATAGGCCTTCGGACACCGCCCGATTATTTCGGGCAGGATCGTTCCGAAAACCGGTTTCCACCTTCGGGACAGGCTCGAGGACACGCTTTTCGGGATCATGCCCCAGACGGGGTATGACGCCACCGCCCAACGAGTGGTAAAGGAGTGTGATGCGCCACCGCGTCACGCTCCTTTTTGTTGCGGCGACCCTGACCGGCCTTGCGGCCGTGGCCGTCAGCTATCTCCCCGCACGCGCCGACAAGATCGTCGATCCCAAGACGGTTGCGCCGGAATTTCGTGAAGCCGCCGAGAAGCGCCGGGCCGAGCAGGTCAAGCTGATCGAATGCAACAACGCCGCCAAAGTCGCCAAGATTCCGAAGCGCGACATCGCGCAGTTTGTTGCCGAATGTTTCGACAAGCCGTAGTCGGCTCTTTCAGTTTAGCCGCCTCCGACATGTCATCACGACCTCGCGGGACGATTGAACGCGTCCCTAGTGTGATGAGTTCCGCGCGCACATGCGCAAGCCTCGTGGAGCCTTGGGGAGCGGCTGTGTCCATGCCTCAAGAATTTTCAACCTGGTGACGGCTTTCGCTTCCGCCTTCGCGGCCGGGCGGATACATTCCCGGGATATTTTACCGAACGCTTTTCACGTCCATCCACCATCAGGCATTCAATGCGCTATGATATTGAAGCGGATTGGCATTTTCTGAACACCTGCAATTACAGATGCGGCTACTGCTTTTCATCGCCCGAAATTCTCGGCGAAAAACTACGGGCACATGCGTCCCCAAAGCAATGGCAAGATGCTTTCGATGCCACCGGCTATACTTGGCTGCTTCATCTGACAGGCGGCGAACCCAGCATTTATCCTTCCTTCGCCAAACTGAGCGAAGCGTTGACCGAACGGCATTTCATTTCACTGAACTCCAACCTAAGCCGACCGTTTCAATCTTTCGCGGAACGCGTCGATCCGACACGCGTCAGTTTCATCAATGCAGGATTTCATTTCGAGGAGCGTGAGCGCCGATCCGACAATGCTGTTTTTCTCACGAACGCCGAGCTTCTCCGATCTAAAGGCTTCCCGCTGCTTGTTTCGATCGTCGCTACGCCGAGCGCCCTCGCGCGCTTCCACGAGGCCACCGACATACTGGCGCAGATCGATATTGTCCCGATTCCGAAGGTATTGCGTGGACCTTATAACGGCCAGAAATTCCCTGAGGCCTACACCGATCTGGATCGAGCCAGATTTCGTGAGTTCTCCGGCGTGGCCCGAGAATTCTATGAGCCGCTCCTATCGAAAGCGTCGGAGCGCCCGAGCATCGATATGTTCCGGGACGACGAGCTGCTTTATGCCGAACCCACGTTTACCGGCCAATCATGCGACGCCGGGCATCTATTTGTGACAATAAAGCCGACAGGTGAGGTCTTCCGCTGCAGCGGACCGACGCTTCATGGAAACATCCTCACCGGGACATTCAAGCGCGCACGAGGGCCGAGACCCTGCAACACACGCGCCTGCCCCTATTTCTGCCTGAAGTACGTAAAGCCCCCAGCACCACGCTGGCGCAGCTTCATGCCCGGCTTTTTTAACCGCTTCTCGCACTTCACTGGCAATACCGGGAAATCGAGCTGAATTCAGTTTGTAAAATTGCGTCTGGAGGAATCCCTACTTCCCCTTCGGCTTCACTCCGTCACCCTTCGCAGCCTTCCTTGCATCCGCGATCGCCAGCTTGAACTGTTCGGCGGTGAGCCCGCCGGGGACGCGGAAGGTGCCGACCACGAAGGCGGGCGTGCCGTGAAAGCCGAATGCTTCCGCCTGGGCGTTGTTGCGCTTGAGCACCCCGTCGATCGCGGCCTTGTTGGCGGCGAGATCGGTCTTGGCCCTGGCGACATCGACACCGGCTTGCGTCAGCGTTTCCTCGATGGCTGACTCGGTCAGTCGGCCGACCCTGCTCATGAGCGCGCGATGGGCGGGCTCATACTTGTTTTGATATTTTGCGGCGAGCACCAGCCGTGCGGCATAGCCCGAGGGCTCGCCGAGGATCGGCCAGTCCTTCAGCACACGCCGCACCTTGCCATCTTCACGCACCACCTGTTCGACCACCGGCGATATCTTCTTGCAGTAGGGGCACTGGTAATCGAAGTACTCGACGATGGTGATGTCGCCTTTCGGATTTCCCAGCACCGGGATTTCCGCGTCACGCAGCACGGCGTCCTTGCTCAGAACATCGGCGGCGGTGCTCTGCTCCTGCACAGGCGCGGTTTGCGCCGGCCCGAAGGCCAGCAGCGTCACGGCAAGCGCCATGGTAAGCGTCACGGCAGCGAGGCCAAATGGATATCGTGCAGCGAGGTTCATCAGGATCAGCTTTCAAAGCCCGGAGCGGGGGACGTTACGCCTTTTTGAGAAATTCCGTGCGCAGCACGAGGCCCTTGATCTTGTCGGTGCGGCCCTCAATCTCGTCGTCGTTGTCAGTGAGGTGAATGTTCTTCACCACCGTGCCCCGCTTGACGCCGCTGGACGAGCCCTTCACCTTCAGGTCCTTGATGACCGTGACGGTGTCGCCCTCTTTCAGCTCAGTGCCGTTGCTGTCCCTGACCGCCATGATGTCCCCTGTCACGCGCGGCATCCGTGCGGCGCTGGTGTTCCGTATCCGACGTTCGCTTTACTCTATTTCGTAAAGTGCCCGGGAAAGATTTGATGCGAATGTCAGAGCCGGATCACCAGCCAGCCTTATCGCGGATTGTTCAACATGTCTTCCGCGAGATTGCGATGGGCGCGTTCGATACGCGAACCGCTTCCGGACGCCCGGCTGCTCTGGACATCGCGGTCCTTCCGGCACGCCGCATAGGCCGATGAGCCGGGCTCGCCGCCGTTGGCGCGGCAATACGCATCGTCATCCACGGTTGCCACCGGCTGGTTGCGTTCGAACTGGGCGCAGCCGCCCAGCAGCAGAGCGGCGGCAACTGTCAGTAACCGGAAATTCGTCAGCATCAGCAAGACCACACAAATACGCGTTTCTAGAGCCCGTCATGGCCGGGCATAGTCGCTCCAAGAACGGCGGCGCTTCCGCTCGCCTGTCCCGGCCATCCACGTCTTTGACCTCAAGAACCGGCAAAAGCAAGGCGTGGATCACCGGGTCAGGCCCGGTAATGACGACTGTGGTTGCCGCGCGTCCAAAGGCGTCTCAACAATCGTCCAGACATTCCGAAGGAACTGCGTCCGGCCGCCTATGCGAGCTCGAGTTCGCCATCGACGGTGAACGAGAGCGCGACTCCATCGACCGTCAGCACCATTTTGGCGGGCAGCTTTTCGCTGCCCTTCAGACGGCCGGAAGCGATCGCATCGCGGACAGCCTTCTCGATCTCGCGCTGGGAGGTGACGCCGACCTGCTTGAGAAACTTTCGTACGCTGGTGTTGAAGACATCCTCGTTCATTTTGGTCTCCTCAGGTTCGGCCTTTCAGCGCTGTTGTGATTTCATCCAGCACTGCGGGGTCTTCGATGGTCGCGGGCATGGTCCACGGCTCGTGGTCGGCGATTTTCTTGATGGTGCCGCGCAGGATTTTTCCCGAGCGGGTTTTCGGCAGCCGCGCCACAGTGATCGCAAGTTTGAACGCCGCCACCGGGCCGATCTTCTCGCGCACCAATGCCACGATTTCCTTCTCGATCTCGGCCACCGGCCGCGTCACCCCGGCTTTCAGCACGAGGAAGCCACACGGCACCTCGCCCTTCACCACGTCCTTGATGCCGAGCACGGCGCACTCGGCGACATCTGGATGCGACGCCAGCACCTCCTCCATGCCGCCGGTGGACAGCCGATGCCCGGCTACGTTGATAATGTCGTCAGTGCGGCCCATCACGAAGACGTAGCCGTCCTCGTCCTTGTAACCCGCGTCGGAGGTTTTGTAGTAGCCGGGAAACTCGTTGAAATAGGCTTCCTTGCAGCGCTCGTCCTGCTGCCACAGCGTCGGCAGGTTGCCGGGCGGCAACGGCAGCTTGATCACAATGGAGCCCATTGTGTTCGGCGGCAGCGGCTTCGCCGCTTCGTCCACCACGTCGACCTGATAGCCCGGCATCGGCACCGTCGGCGAACCGTGCTTCACCGGGAGCATGCCGAGGCCGACCGGATTTCCCGCGATACACCAGCCGGTTTCCGTCTGCCACCAGTGATCGATCACCGGCACCTTGAGCTGCTGTTCGGCCCACTCCACCGTCGGCGGATCGGCGCGCTCGCCGGCGAGAAACAGCGTGCGGAATTTCGACAGGTCGTACTTGCGGATAAACTCGCCGTTCGGATCTTCCTTCTTGATGGCGCGGAACGCAGTCGGCGCCGTGAAGAACGCCACTGCATTGTGTTGCGAGATCACGCGCCAGAACGCGCCCGCATCCGGCGTACCGATCGGCTTGCCCTCGTACATGATCGAGGTCGCGCCATGAAACAGCGGGCCGTAAATGATGTAGCTGTGGCCGACCACCCAGCCGATGTCGGAGCCGCACCACCAAACCTCGCGGGGCTTGACGCCATAGAGATTGAACATCGACCATTTCAGCGCGACCAGATGCCCGCCGTTGTCGCGCACCACGCCCTTGGGTTTTCCGGTCGTGCCCGAGGTGTAGAGGATGTACAGCGGATCGGTCGCGAGCACGGGCACGCAGGGCGCGGCTTTCTTCGCCTTGACGGCGGCGTCGCGCAGTTCGTTCCAGTCGTGATCGCGGCCCGGGGCGAGATCGCAGGCTTCTTGCGGGCGTTGCAGGATGATGCAGGCCTGCGGCTTCACGCTGGACAGGCTGATCGCCTCGTCGAGCAGCGGCTTGTACCTGACGATACGGCCGGGCTCGAGTCCGCAGCTTGCGGACAGAATGAGCTTCGGCGCGGCGTCCTCGATGCGCGTCGCAAGTTCTTTCGCCGCGAAGCCGCCGAACACCACCGAGTGAATCGCGCCAATGCGCGCGCACGCCAGCATCGCCACCATCGCCTGCGGCACCATCGGCATGTAGAGAATGACGCGGTCGCCCTTCACCACACCGAAATCCTGCATCACGGCGGCGAGCGTCTGCACCTCGTGCAACAACTCAGCGTAGGTGAACGTGGTGACGGTATTGGTCAGCGGTGAATCGTGAATCAGCGCGGTCTGGCTGGCGCGCCCGCCCGCGACATGACGGTCCAGCGCATTGTAGCAAGTGTTCACCACCGCGCCCGCGAACCAGCGGCCATAGAGGCCCTGCGAGGGATCGAAAACCTTCTTCGCAGGCTCGATCCAGTCGATCTCGCGCGCCGCTTCAGCCCAGAATCCTTCCGGATCGCGCATCGCGCGCGCATGGACTTCGCCGTAGCGGCTGTTGGACATGGCAGTCATTGAACAGTCTCCCGGACAGCATTGTAGCGGACTTTTTTTGTTCGCCGACACCAGCATTGTCACGCCTCGCGCCGCAAGTTCAAGCGGCAACGGCTGCGACATTGTGATGGGTAGCGCGCGAAAAACCTATTTACTGGCTGGCGCCTTCAGCGGCAGGTGCGCGCCGAGGCGCTCGATTTCGACCGCAAGGCTCTTGCGGTTGACCCGCGCCGCCTCGAAACCCGGCTTGAGCTTGAGCGCGGCATCGAAATCCGACAGCGCGCGGCGGCGGTCGCCCTTGGCGCGCCAGGCCGTCCCTCGGCCGTTGAGCGCCTCCGCGGACGCCGGCTCGACCTTCAGCGCCGCATCGTAATCGGCGATGGCGCGGTCGAGGTCGCCCTTGACGTTGAAGTCGTCGCCGCGCGCGAGCAGCGTTTTCGCGTCCAGCGATTGAGCGGTCTGGTCCGGCTTGCAGACGCTCATGGTCGTGACGCTGGTGCCCGCCGGGCGCCCAAGAATGGCGGACAGGTCCTGGCATTTGCCGTCGGTGCAGAACCGCCACTCGCCCGCGAGCCCGGAATTTCCGAGCGCGACCTCCGGCAACATCGGCAGCTGCGGCTTCCAGCGAAACCAGCCGTCCCTGAGCAGCGCCTCCGACGGTGGCTCCATGCCCGCGCCCGAACCCATGACGCGCGCCTCGACGATTTCAAGTCCCTGCGGCGTGACACGCCAGTCTTCCTGCCATTCGACCTTCTCGATCGAATGGGTCCATGTCAGCATGAACGACGCCACCGCCAGCGACTTCACGACTCCCGCAGTGGCAAGGCAGAGACCCACGGGATCACCTCACAGGTTATCTCAGGCGGTAGCTGCGACCGGCGCGGGCTTCTTGCGCCACTGCCAGAACACGACAAGAACCGCGACCCCAAAGCCGACCCAGTCGCTGTAGTGGAATTCGCCGAGCAGACAGCCCGCCGCGATAAACGCCACCACTCGTTCGATGGCGCTCATTCGCGTGAACAGGAAACCGATGGCGACCATGCCGAACAGGCCGATCGCGACCAGCGCCTTGACGAAGGCATAAACCACTGCGCCATAGAAACCGAATTGCGCCTGCATCGGGTCGCCGGCCTGCAACATCAGCGCGGGCGAATAGACCGCAATGAACGGGATCACGTAGCCCGCCAGCGCGATGCGCATCGCTTCCCAGCCGATCTTGTCAGGATTTTCTTTCGCAATGGGCGCGGCGGCCAAGGCCGCGAGCGCCACCGGCGGCGAGAGGTCGGCCATGATCCCGTAGTAGAACGCGAACATATGGCTGATGATCAGCGGCACGCCGAGCTTGGCGAGGGCGGGTGCCGCCAGCGCAGCGACGATGATGTAGGTCGGGATCGTCGGAATGCCGGTGCCGAGCAGGATCGACAGAAACATCGTCATGATCAGCGCCAGGAACAGGCTCTTCTCGCCGAGACCGATCACCCAGCTTCCGAAGATGGTGCCGACGCCGGTCTGCGTCATCATTCCGATGATAGTGCCGACGATGGCGCAGGCCATGCCGACGGCGAGCGCCGATTTCGCACTGACGGCAAGGGAGTCGCGGCAAGCGGCGAGCGTGGCGCGGCCGCCCTGCGTGACAGCAGCAATGAGAATAAGCGCTGCGACGATCGCCGCGACATAGCGGATATCGACGGACGTGCCGTTGCGGAACAGCGATCCGGTGATCAGCGCGAGGCCTATCCAGAACACATAGCGCAACACGATATTCGAAAATCCGAGCACGATGCTGGCGCCCAAAATCAGCGCCACGGTGAGCGCGAGGCCCATCGAGCCGGCATAGAGCGGCGTGAAGCCCTCGAACAGCATGAATACCAGTGCGGCCAACGGCAGGACCAGATACCAGCCGGTAATCAGCGCCTTGAGCGCGCTCGGAATTTCATCCTTTTTCATCCCCGTGAGGCCGTACTTGCCGGCTTCGAGATGCACCATCCAGAACGCGGAGGCGAAATACAGCACCGCCGGGATCACGGCGGCCTTCACGATCACCGAGTAATCGACACCGAGCGTTTCCGCCATGATGAAGGCGACAGCGCCCATCACCGGCGGCATGATCTGCCCGCCCATCGAGGCGGTGGCTTCGACGCCGGCCGCGAACGCGCGGCGATAGCCGAACCTGATCATCAGCGGAATCGTGAACTGCCCGACGGTCACGACGTTGGCGACGCCGGAGCCCGAGATCGTGCCCATCATGCCCGACGCGACCACTGCGACCTTCGCCGGGCCGCCACGGGTGCCGCCGAACATGCCGAGCGAGACGTCGGTGAACAGCTTGATCATGCCGGCGCGTTCGAGGAACGAGCCGAACAGAATAAAGAGGAAGATATAGGTCGCCGACACGTAGATCGGCACGCCGTAGAAGCCTTCGGTGCCGTAGGACAGATGCGTGACGATCTGATCGAACGCGTAACCGCGATGATTGAACGGCGCTGGCAGATACTCACCGAAGAACCAGTAAAGCAGACACACGCCGCACATCAGCGGAAGCGCCTTGCCCATCATCCGCCGCACGCCTTCAAAAATGAGGATGCCGAGGATGGTGCCGACCACCAGATCGATCGTCGTCGGATCGCCGTCGCGCTGAATAAGCTCGGCATAGAACAGATACTGATACAGCCCGCAGAAAAATCCGACCGCGCCGATGGCCCAGCCCAGCGCACGCTGGGCGTTATTCTTGGCGGTGAAGTTGGCGATCAGGCCAAAGGTCAGAAGCAGCAGGAACCCGACATGGATGCCGCGCACCGCCTGGCTGGGGAGGAAATTCCACGCCGCGATAATGAGCTGAAACACCGCGAACGCGATTCCGACGGCGTAGGCGAAATGCCCCCACATTCCGGGACCGAACCCCTCCGGAAAGCCGTGCTCGAAATTATCGAGTTCGACTTTGACTTTTTCCTCGGTGCCTTGCTCGTGCAGCATCTCAAATCCCCGCGCGCCTTGCAGCGTCTCAGCTCAAGTCTTGGCTCAAAGCAAGTCTTCAGTCTTCACCTAAGACGTGGATGCCCGGGACAAGCCCGGGCATGACGTTTTTTCAGATTATCAGCAAGCGTTCCTGATCGCTTACTTGATCAGGCCTTTTTCCTTGTAGAACTTGATCGCGCCGGGATGCAGCGGCGCCGGGCTGCCCATGGCAGCGTTCTCAAGCTTGATCTCTTTGCCAGCGACGTGGGAGTTCGCGAGTTCCGGCAAGGACTCGTAAATGAGCTTGGTCATCTGGTAGGCGAGATCGTCCGACACCGCGGAACTGGTGACGAGATAGTTCACGACCGCGGCGGTCGGCACGTCCGCCGTCTGGCCGGTATAGGTGTTGGCCGGAATAGTGACCGAGATGAATGGGGGTCCAATCTTGTCCACAGTGGCCTTCGGCACCGACACCACATTGATCTGGGTCGAGCTGGACAGATCCTTCAGCGAGGCAACGCCAAGGCCCGCCGACTGCAACGTGGCGTTGAGCTGACGGTTCTTCATCAGATCGACCGATTCGGCGAACGGCAGATATTCGACCTTGCCGAGATCCTTGTACGACAGATCGGCGGCCTTGAGGATCGCGCGCGAATTCAGCTCGGTGCCCGACTTCGGCGCGCCGACCGAGAGCGTCTTGCCCTTGAGGTCGGCCAGCGTCTTGATGCCGCTGTCGGCGGTGGCGACGATCTGGATGTAGTTCGGATAAATCGCGCCGATGGTGCGCAGCTTGGTCAGCTTGGTCTTGAAGCCGGCTTCCGTGTCGCCTTCGACTGCGGCCTTCAGCGAGTCGCCGAGGGTGAACGCGAGTTCGCCGCGGCCCTGTTCGATCAGGTTGAGGTTTTCGACCGAAGCTTTGGTGGCCTGAACCTGGGTTTTCACGCCGGAAATCTTGTCGCCGTAGATTTTCCCGATCGCGACGCCGAGCGGATAGTACACGCCGGACGTTCCGCCGGTCAGAATATTGATGAATTGCTGGGCATGAGCGGGCGCGGCCATCGCGGTTGCGGAGATGACAGCGGCAGCAAACAGAGTCTTTTTCATTTACGTTTCCCTCTTGGAATTTCGCGGGAAATTGGACGCATGAGCGAGCGCGGTCAACCCGAGAGAAGCGAAAGAACCAACCGGGCATGCGTTGCCGGACATAGACGTTCGTCTAGGAACGGCCGCCCGGTGAACGTGATTGCTGCACTGCAGTGAGGAACCCGCCACGACCGCAACACCGCACGCCGGACGATTAAGGTTGCCATCAGGGCTGCGGCCCCACTGTCATCTCCTCACATGGTCAAGGCGGCCGGCTTGCTCTAGAACGCTGACAGCGTCGAAACATACGACGCCACGAACAAGGCCCGCACAGGCGGGCGGGATGGAGACTTTAAAGTTATGATCAAGCGACCAACTTCCCTACAGCCTCATTCAGCATCGCGCATCACCCGCCGATCCGTTCTCGCAGGCGGCGCTGCGGCATTCGCGGCCACGCCATTCCTGAGCCAGACCTCGAAGGCCGCGGCATGGCCTGAACATCCGGTTAAGTTCGTCGTGCCTTTCGCCGCCGGCGGCACCACTGACATTCTCGGCCGGCTTGTCGCGCAGAAACTTTCGGAGGAGTACGGCCAGCAGTTCATCGTCGAGAACAAGTCCGGCGCGGGCGGCAATATCGCGGCCGACTTCGTCGCGAAGTCCGAACCCGATGGATACACCTTCATCGTGGGCACGCCCGGCACTCACTCGATCAACAAGTATGTTCAGAAGAACATGCCCTACGATCCGCTCAAGGACATCCAGCCGGTCACCATCATCGCGCGCGTCCCGAACCTGATGTCGGTCAATCCCGACGTGCCGGCGAAATCCGTCGCCGAGTTCATCGCGCTGGCGAAATCGAAGCCCGGCCAGCTGTTCTATGGCACACCGGGCCTCGGCAGCACGGCGCATCTGTCGACCGAGCTGTTCAAGTCGATGACCGGCATCGACATTGTCCACGTGCCTTACAAAGGCAGCGCGCCGGCTCTTACCGATCTGGTCGCAGGCCGCGTTCATGTCATGATCGACAATCTTCCGGCGGTGCTTCCCTTCGCCGAGAACAACAACGTCCGCGCGCTGGCGGTGAGCACCGCGGACCGCTGGCCGCTGCTGCCGAACATTCCGCCGATCGGCGAAACCGTGAAGGGCTATGACGCCGCCTCGTGGTTCACCGTCGCAGCGCCCGCGAAGGTGTCGAAGGACATCGTGATGAAGCTCAACGCGAGCATCATCAAGTACATCAAATCGCCCGAAGGAATTGCGCGCATCCGCAAGCTCGGCGGCGAGCCGATCGGCAATACGCCTGAGGAAATGCAGGCATTTGTCATCTCGGAAATGGAAAAGTGGGGCAAGGTCGCGAAGTTCGCGAAGATCGAGCCTCAGTAACACAAGTCCCGAACGCCGCGGCGGGCCTTGGTCCGCTGCGGCGTCCGGAACATTTCCGGCCGGCAATGCCGACGATCCGGTTCTGACATTCGTATCTCATTTTCGCAGGCGCTTTTGACACAAGTGTCGAGTTCATGCCGCACCGAGCAGAAGCAATCAGGCGCCCCCGGCTCATCTGGCCGGTTTTGAGCAGCGTTGTTCTTGTCGCGCTGATCGCGACGGCGGCGATTCTCATGTCCTATAAAATCCAGTCTCCACCGGATAACGCCAGGGTCATCGTCGACGAACAGCGGCTGACCTATGCCAGCACGCCGTGTGTGGTGTTCAACAAGCTGGACCGCGAAATGATCGCCAACCGCACCGAAGTCAGCGACCCGTCGAAGCCGCTGCAGCTTTTTTCCTACGCCAGCGAAAAAACCATCGCCGACGTCAAGGCGGACAAGAAATTGTCGCGCGACACAGCCTGCGACTACATCACCGGATTCGACCAGATCGTCACGGTCTGGATGCGCCTGATCGGATACCGCTCCCGCTGGACCGACGACGGTCAATGGCGCTGGTAGCAAGTCTCTTTCCAACGCGCTTCGATTGGAACACATTCCTGTTTCATATCGCGATAGAGCCAGCCCGTTTTCAAATGATGGCCTTCAAAGGACCCCTGTGAGCACGACGACCGACAAACCCGCCAGGCGATCGTTGCTGTCGGCCGATGGGATCACCGCGCCGCTGCGGCATGCGGTGTTCCGGCGGATCTGGACCGCCAGCCTGCTCACCAATCTCGGCCTGATGATCAACGGCGTGGGCGCGGCCTGGTCAATGACCCAGATGACGTCGTCGGCCGGGATGGTGGCGCTGGTCCAGACCGCCCTGATGCTGCCGATCATGCTGCTGTCGCTCGCCGCGGGCGCCATTGCGGATATGTACGACCGGCGCATCGTTGGCCTGATCGCGCTGTCGCTCGGACTGGTCGGCGGCGTGACCCTCGCCGTTCTCGCCTATTTCAACGCCATCACGCCCAACAGCCTGCTGCTGTTCTGTTTCATGATCGGCAGCGGCATGGCGCTGTTCGGGCCGGCATGGCAAGCCTCGGTCAGCGAACAGGTGCCCGCGGCAACGCTGCCTTCGGCGGTGGCGCTCAACGGCATTAGCTACAACATCGCGCGCAGCTTCGGCCCGGCGCTGGGCGGCATCATCGTGGCGGCGGCGGGCGCGGTGGCGGCGTTCGTCTGCAACGTGCTGCTGTATATCCCGCTGATCGTCGTGCTTTATCTGTGGCAACGGACGCTGGAGCCGTCGCGGCTGCCGCCGGAGCGCCTGCGCCGCGCGGTCGTGTCCGGCGTGCGCTACATCGTCCACTCGCCGCCGATCCGCATCGTGCTGTACCGGACGCTGGTGACCGGCATCGCCGGTGGCTCCGTCCTGGCTCTGCTGCCGCTGGTGGCGCGCGACATCCTGCACGGCGGCGCCCAGACCTACGGCATCATGCTTGGCTGCTTCGGCATGGGCGGCGTGCTTGGCGCGCTCAACATTTCCAGCGTACGCGCTCATCTAAGCGGCGAGCACGCGGTCCGGTTGTGCGCGCTGACCATGGGTCTGGCGATCGGCATTCTGGCGCTCAGCCACTGGCCGGCGCTGACCGGCGCTGCCCTGATCGTGGCCGGCGCGTCGTGGATGATCGCGGTGACGCTGTTCAACATCGGCGTGCAGCTCTCGACGCCGCGCTGGGTCGCCGGCCGCGCGCTGGCGGCGTATCAGGCCGCGATTGCCGGTGGCGTTGCGATCGGAAGCTGGCTGTGGGGCTATGTCGCCAACGGCGTCGGCATCGACAAGGCGCTGCTGATTGCCGGCGCAGTCATGTTCGTTTCGCCGGTGCTGGCGATCTGGCTGCGCATGCCTTCGACCGAGGGCGCCAACAACGACGCGGTCGATGCGCTTGAAGAGCCGGAGGTGAACCTTTCCATCTCGCAGCGAAGCGGGCCGATCGTCGTCGAGATCGAATACCGTGTGAGCCAGCAGAAAGCCCGCGCATTCTACACGACAATGCTGCAGCTTCAGGCCATCCGCCAGCGCAACGGCGCCTATGAATGGTCGATCGCGCGCGACCTCGCCGATCCGGAACTCTGGGTGGAGCGTTATCACTGCCCGACCTGGCTCGACTATCTGCGCCAGCGCAACCGTTCGACCCAGTCCGAGCGCGAAGTGCAACTCAGGGCCATCGGATTTCATCTGGGGCCGGAACCGATCAAGGTGCATCGCAGGCTGGAACGGCCGCTCGGATCAGTGCGCTGGAAAGACGAGACCCCGGACCGCACCAAGACGGCAGAAGTGCCGATCGAAGCGCCGGCCAGCAGCGGCGTTTGATCTGCTCCGGGATCATCATGTTTGCACAGCGGTAACGGCGTCATTGCGAGCGAAGCGAAGCAATCCAGCTTGGGAAGCAAGGATTGGATTGCTTCGTCGCTAACGCTCCTCGCAATGACAAATGGACCTCAGTCGTTCGATGAAGACGATTGGCTTTCGTGCCAGCGATTCGCGCGTTCGAACATCCGCCAGTGGATCGCCTCGGTCTCCGCGAATTTCTCGGGGCTCAACCACGGCTTCAGCGCCTTGAGTGTCTTTTCCCACTCGGCGCGATCCGGCTTCGGAACGTCGCCGAACAACTTCGACAACTCACTCGAAACAATACCTTTCGGCGAAACAATTTTGTTCATGATCGTCGCCCCGCACGCGAACGCCACAGTCACGCAAGCTTCACATTTGAAACGATCTCGTAGCGTGAAGCGAGAATGATTCGAAAGTGCTGATCAAACGCCTGTTGATAACTCGATTCGGTCAGCTTTACTGACGGATTGAGTCCGCGGTGAGTCAAAGCACGTTTCCGCAGTGTGATGCTCCCGCGAGTCTGCCATCATGGGAGCCATGACTAGGAGCGCGGCGCGTTGCGCGGGTATACCTCGTCGGCGAGTTTCGGGAACAGGTCCAACACGATGATCGATTTCACCGCACTGATGGCAAGCATGACCGCCGATGGCGACACCAGTTCCGTCACCGCGACGGAAGACTGGCTTCAGGGCCGCACCATCTACGGCGGCCTGTCCGCCGCCTTCTGCCTCGAAAGCGTCGCTCAGCAATTCGGCGACCTGCCGCCGTTGCGATCCGCGCAATTCAGCTTTGTCGGACCGGCCGCCGGCACAGTGATGATCCGCCCGACCGTGCTGCGCAGAGGCAAGTCGACGGTGTTTGTCGGCGTCGATCTGTTCGGTGAGGCTGGTCTGGCGACACGAGCGACGCTTTGCTACGGCACCGCCCGCGCCTCCGCGGTCGGATACGGCAGTCTGTCCGCGCCGACGGTGCCCGAACCGGAGACCTGCCCGCCGTTCTTCCGAAAGATCCCGGGCCTGAATTTCATCCAGCATTTCGAGGGGCGGTTCGCTGGCGGCAATCCGCCGTTCAGCCAGGGCCAGCATCCGAGTTTTTCGATCTGGCTGCGCCATCAGGACCCCGCGAAACCGGCATCGACGGCGGCGCTGGTGGCGCTCACCGACGCGCCGCCGCCCGCGGCGCTGGTGCTGTTCGAACGCCCGGGACCGATCAGCACCATGACCTGGGCGATCGACCTCCTGACCGACCGGCTTGAAACCAACGAAGGCTGGTGGCTCCTGCAGACAAGGGCCGAAAACGTCGTGGGTGGCTATTCCAGCCAGGCAACGACCCTGTGGAATGCCGACAGGCAGCCGGTGCTGGTCAGCCGGCAAAACGTGGCGGTGTTCATGTGAGATGCCTGCGACGGACGATATCGTGCATGGCCGTCGCTGCAATCGCGGCAACGCTGTCGTCCGCTGTCCTCGCCCAGACACCGCAGCAGATCGCGGATTATCGCCGCAAACTTGCCGAATACAATGCCGTCCGCCAGCCGTTCGATGAGGCCGCATCAAGCTACTGGACCGCAATCGGCGACAAGCGGCGCGCGCGCAACGCCAAGCGCCGCAACGGCGAGACCATCGTCGCCGAGGACTATGTCCTGACCCAGCCGCCGGTCTACACCGGCCCGCCGAAGCCGGCCGATCCGTCGCCGCCGGAGAAGCGTCCGAAACCCCGCGCGCCGTTGCCGGTGGTGGCGGATTTCCTCAGTCAGGCGCAGGAGCATTTCCAGTTCACGCCGCGAAAGCCCGCCACCGAAATCGACTACAAACGCGCTTACGCGCGGGTTGCCTCGAACTTCGGTCTGACCCGCGATCAGGCGGTGCGGATTTACAGCTTCGAATCCGGCGGCAACGGCAAGTACGACGTGCAGGCTGGGCTGGAAGGCAGCCGGCCCGGCGCCCGTGCGATCTCGACCGCGCTCGGCTACAACCAGCTCCTGACCACCAACACCATCGGTCTTCTCGCCGAACATGGCGGCCTCATCCTCAAGGCGCTGCACGAAAAGACCCATCAGGCCAGCGGGGCGCAAAAAACCGAGTTGCAACGCAAGACCGCCGTCGTCCAGCAAATGGTCGCGTTCTGCAAGACCGTGCCCAATCAATGGAGCGCGCATGAAAAGCTCGGCGTCACGCCGCGCGGCATCGCGGTTCACGCCCTGAATCTCGACATCGATGTCGGGCCGGTGCTGCAGACGCTTAAGCTGATGGATTCGGTGACCTTCGCCAAACGCAAAGGCTACACCGCGCCGCTCACGGCCGCCGAACTCGAGATGATGAACCTGACCGGCGACGGCAACGGCTTCGACATGGTGTCGATGCCGCAGGCGATGCGCACCGTGGTGCCGACGTCGAACTTCTTCCAGCGCAACGGCTATGAGCGCAACCCGGTGGCGATCCGCAACAACACCGTCGCAAAGCTGCTGGCGGCGACGGACGCGCGGATGGACAACCAGATCAATCTTCAGGGCGCGAAGGATCTCGCTGCGGGGTTTTAGTTTGCGATTGTCATTGCGAGCGAAGCGACGCAATTCACGCGTGGAATAAGCGAGGACTGGATGGCTTCGTCGCTGCGCTCCTCGCAATGACGGGTTTCGCGCCAGTCAATGCCCCGCCTCTGCGTTCTAAACCCCGTCCAGAATAATCACCGTCGGCTTTTTCGGCAGTGTGCTGCGCGAGACCGTGAGCGACCGCTCCGGCCGGATGTCCATCTCGAACTGTCCGTTCATCCGCGCGATGAAGTCACTCAGCGGCGTCGCAAAACGGTGCATCGGCAGCACGATGGAGGATCGCAGCCGCCGCGTGATCTCCGACATGCCGTCCAGCGACAGGGTGAACGTGCCATCGATCGGCACCATGACGATATCGAGACGGCCAATGGCGGCGTAGTGCGTCTCATCGAGCGGATGATGCAGGTGGCCGAGATGGCCGATACACAAACCCGCCACCTCGAAGATGAAAATCGAGTTGCCGTCCTTCTGCAGGGCCTCGGAGTCGAAACGGTAGGCGCGGATGTCCGTGGTGACGTTCCGGATCAGCACATCGCCGATCATTGTCGCGTGACGCGCGGGCTGACCGCCCTCGCCCCAGCCGCGCAGCACATGGGCGATGCCCGGATCGGGATTGAGCGTGAAATGGGTGGAATGGGCCCGGTTCATGGTCACCACATTGGGCGACTTGCCGGCGGTGTAGGCGCCGCTGAAATCGGTGGCGATGGTGACGTTGCCGGGCGTTTCGAGGATGTAGGTCGAGTGGCCGGCATAGGTGATCGTCACCTCGCTTTTTTCTGCCGCCACGCGCGACAGGCTGGCGAACATGACGCGCGGCAGGGATTGCGCGATCGCGAGACACTCGCTCGGCGGCGGCTTGTCCTGCGCCGCGCCGACACGGGCCGACAGACCGCACACCGATGCGGCCAGAAACGCGATCATGAAACGCAATCGATGCATCGAAAGCTCCCGCGAAAGACGAGCAGGCGTGTCCGCTGACGCGAGATTGTCTCAGGGCCCGGCGGCCGCGGCAATGGCCAACCCGGCGGGCAAAGGATGGTTTTGTGAGCAACGTGCCGGGGCCGTTGGTGCCCCTTTGATGGCGCAACTCTGCTCATCCCTACCAAGAGGCGCGTTCGTGCTTTAAGAGTTTCATCGAGGAAAACACTCACGGGAGAAACTTTGTATGAAACACGCTTACGTTCCGCGAACCACCAGTTACGGACTCAATCCGGGCGATGAACTCAACGATCTGCGTATGTCGGATCAGGTCCGTCCGCTGTTTGAGCACGTCAAAAAATTCATCCGCGAGACCGTCGATCCCATGCTGATCGAATACACCCGGCACGGCGAGGGGAAGAAGGACCGCTGGAGCTTCACGCAGGGCCAGCTCGATGTGCTGGGAAAAGCCAAGGCAAAAGCCAAGGAGGAAGGCCTGTGGAACTTCTTCCTGCCGGATGACGAAACGGGCCAAGGCCTCAAGAATCTCGACTACGCCTATATCGCGGTCGAACTCGCCAAAAATCCGTTGGCGTCCGAAACCATGAATTGTTCCGCGCCGGACACCGGCAACATGGAAGTGCTGGAGCGCGTCGGCACCAAGGAGCAAAAGGAAAAATGGCTGAAGCCGCTGCTGAACGGTGAAATCCGCTCCGCCTACGCCATGACCGAACCGAACGTCGCGTCTTCGGATGCCAAGAACATTTCCACCACGGCAAAGCTTGTCGGCGATGAGTGGGTGATCAACGGCGAAAAGTATTACATCTCCGGTCTCGGCGATCCGCGCTGCAAGATCATGATCGTCATGGTGCAGACCAACCCGGACGCGCCGCGCGGCAAGCAGCAATCCCAGATTCTGGTCCCCGTCGACACGCCCGGCGTCGAAGTCATCGGCCCTATGCATGTATTCGGGGCCGACCATGCACCGCGCGGGCACATGCACATGCGCTTCAACGATGTCCGCGTTCCGAAGGAGAACATGCTGCTCGGCGAAGGCCGCGGCTTCGAGATCTCACAAGTCCGGCTTGGACCGGGCCGCATCCATCACTGCATGCGCACGATCGGCAAGGCTGAAAAGGCGCTTGACCTGATGGTGGCGCGCGGTCTGACGCGGGAAGCTTTCGGCAAGCAGATCGCGCACCTTGGCGGCAATCTCCAGATCATCGCGCAGGCGCGCTGTGAGATCGAAGCGATGCGGTTGATGGTGCTCAAGGCCGCCAAGGCCATGGACGTGCTGGGCAACAAGGAAGCGCGTGTCTGGGTCAGCATGGTCAAGGCCATGGTGCCCGAGCGCACCTGCAAGATCATCGATCAGGCGATCCAGATCCACGGCGCGACCGGCATTTCCGAATGGACGCCGCTTGCGGACATGTACGCCGACGTCAGGCACCTGCGCTTCGCCGACGGTCCCGATGAAGTGCACTGGATGGTGGTCGGTCGCCACGAACTGAGCATGGCGTAAGCAAGCGTCGGAGCGCGATGATGTCGTCGTCGTCGCGCTCCGATACTGCTTGAAAACGCGCCTTTGGGAGGACGGCACTGCGCTCCGCGGTTTCACGCAACGCGCTTGGTCACAAGCGCGCATGAAATCACAGGAATGACCGCCGGGCTCTCACAAGCCTCACGGCATGTCTCGGTCTGGTCTTGCGTTACGTGTGGGAAAACAACCGCTTACAAAAGCGATGGTGCCCAGGGGCGGGATCGAACCACCGACACTGCGATTTTCAGTCGCATGCTCTACCAACTGAGCTACCTGGGCGCCGCCCCGAACGCTGCCCGGGGAGAGCGCCGGTTTATAGTGAGACCAGGCGGCGCTGTCCAGCCACCGGCGGAATTTCCCGGTGTGCGGCGAACGGCGCGAAAGTCTTCAGAAATTCCATCGGTTTCAAGGGCTTCCGGCGCGGCCGGACAGCGCCCAACGGCCTACTTCGGCTCGTCGGGCTCATCCTCCTCGTCACTCTCCCGCGCCGGAATGGCATAGGAGCCCGACAGCCAGCGATTCAGGTCGACATCGCGGCAGCGCTCCGAGCAGAACGGCTTCGAGGCCTCAACCGGCGGCTTGCCGCAGATCGGACAGGGCTTCGCGGCGGACGCGGATTTGGCGCCGTCAGCTGGCATTCAACCAGCCGAACCGGATCGGGAAGCCCTCACCGCCGAGCAGCGCTGTGGTTTCGTACAGGGGCAACCCAACGACGTTAGTGTACGAGCCGACCAGCTTCACCACGAACGACCCGGCGATGCCCTGCACGGCGTAGCCGCCCGCCTTGCCGCGCCATTCGCCGGAGCCGATATAGGCTTGGATGTCCTCCTCGCTCAGCCGCTTGAAACGCACCCGGGTTTCCACCAGCCGCTGGCGGAAGCTTTCCTTCGGGGTCACGAGGCAGATCGCGGTGTAGACGCGATGGTTGCGGCCCGACAGCAGCCGCAGGCACTGCGACGCCTCGTCCACCAGTTCTGCTTTGGGCAGAATCCGGCGGCCGACCGCGACCACGGTATCGGCGGCCAGGATGTAGGACCCGCGCAGTTCGTCATCGAGTTGTACCGACTTGAGCGCGGCGTCCGCCTTGGCGCGCGCGAGGCGATTGGCGCAGGCACGCGGCAACTCACCGCGCTTCGGGGTTTCGTCGACATCGGCGGGGCGCAGCGCGTCGGGCTCGATCCCGGCCTGATTGAGCAAGCTGAGACGCCGCGGCGAGCCGGAGGCGAGAACAAATTTGGGACTGCCTAGCATGCGGGATTTATCGATTTTGCTCGGGGGTCAATGGGCGCGGAAACTATCCGAAGGGCGTGGCGGCGACAACAGGATGGCGGCAGTAATCTTACTTCCCTCTCCCCTTGTGGGAGAGGGAAGCGAGCATCACAGGTTTATTCGTTCCTGATGACCGCAGGCGCGAAACGCTCGCGGATACGCTGTTGCAGGCTATCACGGACGTGCCGGTAGGCATCGAGTTGAAGTTCGCGGCGGCCCTCGACGCCGACCGGATCGGAAGTCGGCCAGTATTCGACCTCGGTCGCCGAAGTCGCGGTCAGCTGCAGCGCCTTATGATGCGCCTCCGGCGACAGCGTCACGATCAGATCGAAGTTCAACCCTTCCCAGTCTTCCAGGTCGTCCACCGTCCACGGTTTATGATTTGAAATATCGAGCCCGATTTCCTTCATCACAGCGACGGCGAAGGGATCGAGGTCGGCCTTGCTGACGCCGGCGGACTGCACATAAAGCCCGCGCGGAACCAGATGGCGCAACAGGCACGCCGCCGTCGGAGAGCGGACGCTGTTCTGTCCGCACACGAACAGGACCGCTTGCGGAGAACGCGCCATGCGTCAGGCTCGCCCGTCAGTGGCGCGCGCACAGCGTCTCGCGATCATGCGCTTCGTCCCGCGCAAGATCTCATCCGCAAGCCGGTTTCGACGTTCCGCGATCATGCGCCGCCACCGTCACCTTTCCAGTGCAACACCGAGATCAGAGTGAACAGCCGGCGCGCGGTCTCGAAGTCGACCCGCACCTTGCCCTCAAGGCGCTCCATCAGCGTGCGCGAGCCTTCGTCATGCACGCCGCGGCGGCCCATATCGATGGCTTCGATCTTGTCCGGCGTCGCGGTGCGGATGGCCTGATAGTAGCTGTCGCAAATCATGAAATAGTCCTTCACGATCCGGCGGAACGGCGTCAGCGACAACAGATGCACCACGCAAGGCGTGCCATCCTCGCGCTTGATGTCGAACATCAGGCGGTTGCCGGTAATGCCGATATGCAGGGCGAACGGCCCCTTGTGCGCGCCCTCCGGCGCAAACAGGTTTTTCTCGACAAGATCATAGATCGCGATCGCGCGTTCGTGCTCGATGTCCGGCCCCGATCGTCCGATCGATTCCTCATCGAGCGTCACCGCGACGACGCGATGATTGGCATCCTCGTCTGGCGGGGACTCGGTCATGACAGATTAAGCCGCAACCCGACCGAGCGCGCATGGGCGTCGAGCCCTTCGGCCTTGCCGAGTGTCATCGCCGCCGGTCCCAAAGCGCGGAGCTGATCAGGTCCGCACTTCAGGATCGAGGTCCGCTTCATGAAATCGAGCACGCCGAGGCCGGACGAAAACCGCGCCGAACGCGCGGTCGGCAACACATGGTTTGAGCCGCCGACATAGTCGCCGATCGCTTCCGGCGTGTGTGCGCCTAGGAAAATCGCGCCGGCATTGCGGATGCGCGCACTCAGGGCCTCGGGATCGGCGGTGATGATTTCCAGATGCTCGGCGGCAATCGCGTCGGCGAGTGCAATCGATTCATCAAGCGACTTGACGACAATGATCGCGCCGAAATCGTTCCACGACGTGCGTGCGATCTCCGCGCGCGGCAGCGTGGTCAATTGCGCGTCGACCGCGCGCGCGACTTCGTTGCCGAGTGTTTCGTCATCGGTAATGAGGATCGACTGCGCGTTGACGTCGTGCTCGGCCTGCGCCAGCAGATCCGCCGCGATCCAGTCCGGATTCGCGGTACGATCCGCAATCACCAGCACTTCGGACGGCCCGGCGATCATGTCGATTCCGACTTTGCCGAACACCAGTCGCTTGGCCGCGGCGACGTAAGCATTGCCGGGGCCGACGATCTTCGCCACCGGCTTGATGGTCGCGGTGCCGTAAGCCAGCGCGGCAATCGCCTGCGCGCCGCCGACGCGGTAGATTTCCGCCACACCGCCGAGTTGCGCTGCCGCCAGCACCAGCGGATTGAGTTTACCGTCCGGCGACGGCACCACCATCACCACGCGATCCACACCCGCGACTTTCGCAGGCACCGCATTCATCAGCACCGAGGACGGATAGGCCGCAGTACCGCCCGGCACATAGAGCCCGACCGCCTCGACGGCGCTCCAGCGCCAGCCGAGTTCGACACCGGCGGCATCGGTGAAGCGCTCATCCTTCGGCAGTTGCCGCTGGTGAAATACCTCGATGCGGTCGCGGGCAAATTTCAGGGCATCGAGCGTTGCTGGATCGCAGGCCTTCACTGCGGCTTCGATTTCCGCTGCCGTAATTCGCAATCCGCTAGCCGCCACATCGAGCCGGTCGAACTTCTTCGTCGCCGCGATCAGCGCCGCATCGCCATGTTTCGCTACATCATCGACGATCGCGCGGGCCGCCGCGTCGATATCGGCGGAGACCTCTCGCTTCATGTCGAGAAAGGCGCTGAAGCGCTCGCTGAAGTCGGCGCTGTGACTGGTGAGGCGGATCGGCATTGCAGGGTCCGGCAGGCTCGCGCATGGCTGTAAAATCATGCGCTCATTCAATCATTTAACGGCGTGACCCCGGGCGATAACGCCAGATCACCGCCAACCCATAACATTCTCAGGATGAAACCGCGAGCGGGACGGCCCGGATTGGTTGCTAAATGTCTGTGCCCGCTGGCAGATTAGGTGGCTGCCGCACCGTCCACCAGATCGGCGTCCAGACTATCGAGGCCAAGGTCAGCCAGTTCGCATTCGAGACATTCGACCTCAAGCCGCAGCACCCCGCCGCTGGCGAACAGCAGCATTACCTCGCCGCCCGGTGTCTTGCCCGGATGGAATTCCAGACCGAGCAGGGTCAGGGGTAGTTCCGGGGCATCCATATCGATCTCCCGCGAGCGGCACGACAGCACGCGGTCAAACCGAAGCGCCGAGATCAGCCGCCGCGGCACGCAATCGCCTGCAATGATGTCCTCGCAGTCGAGCCGCCGCATCGCGACCACGAGGCGGTTCTCGGCCTGCCGCCACAAAATGTCGCCCGCGACCACCGCCGCGTCCTGAATGTGCGCGGAAATTACCGCGAGATCATCGTCATCCAGCGCGGCAAGCTTGCGCTGAGAAAACTTCTGCTGAGACGCTTTGTTCTGCGACATGGTCCCGCCTTTGGGGAATTACCCGCTGATGCGCTCGATGGTGGCGCCGCAAGCCGACAGTTTTTCCTCGAGCCGCTCGAAGCCGCGGTCGAGGTGATAGACGCGATTGACGGTGGTTTCGCCTTCGGCAGCCAAACCTGCAATCACCAGCGACACAGATGCCCGCAGGTCGGTCGCCATCACGGGCGCACCGCGCAGTTTGGCGATGCCGTCGATGATCGCGGTTTCGCCGTCGAGCGAGATTCTCGCGCCGAAACGCGCCAGTTCCTGCACGTGCATGAAGCGGTTCTCGAAAATCGTCTCGGTGATATGCGACGAGCCTTTGGCGCAGGCCATCAGCGCCATCAGCTGCGCCTGCAGATCGGTCGGGAAGCCGGGAAACGGCGCGGTCGAGACCTTGACCGGCCTGATGCCCGCGCCATTCCGGGTCACGCGGATGCCTTCGTTGTTCGGCGTGATGGTCGCGCCTGCCTCGGTCAGCACATCGAGCGCCGATTGCAGCAATTCGGGCCGCGCGCCGGCGAGTTGCACGTCGCCGCCGGTCATCGCCACCGCCATGGCATAGGTGCCGGTCTCGATCCGGTCCGGCAGCACGGTATGCCGCGCGCCGTGCAGCTTGGCGACGCCTTCGATCACGATGCGTGGCGTGCCCGCGCCGGTCACCTTCGCGCCCATCTTGTTGAGGCAATCGGCGACATCGACGATCTCTGGCTCGCAGGCCGCATTGTTGATGACGGTGGTGCCCTTCGCCAAAGTCGCGGCCATCAGCGCCACATGCGTGCCGCTGACCGTCACTTTGGGGAAATCGATCTCCGCGCCGGTCAGCCCGCCCGGCGCTTTCGCGATCACATAGCCGCCGTCGATCTGAATCTCGGCACCAAGCTTTTCCAGCGCCATAATGAGAAGGTCTACCGGACGCGTGCCGATGGCGCAGCCGCCGGGCAACGAGACTTTGGCCTCATGCATCCGCGCCAGCAGCGGCGCGATCACCCAGAAGCTGGCACGCATGGTCGAGACCAGCTCATAGGGTGCGGTGGTGTCGATGATGTTGGCTGCGGAAATATGGAGGGTCTGGCCCTGATACTCATGATCGCCGGGGCGCTTGCCCGCCGACATGATATCGATGCCATGATTGCCGAGAATACGCTGCACCTGCGCGACGTCAGCCAGACGCGGGACGTTGTCGAGGATCAGGGTATCTTCGGTCAGAAGGCTGGCAATGATGAGCGGCAGGGCTGCGTTCTTCGCGCCGGAAATCGGAATCGTGCCATTGAGCTTGTTGCCGCCGACAATGCGAATGCGATCCATGCCAAACCTGCCCTGTTGCGGATAACCGGCTTTTAGCGTGTTTCATCGGAGGTGGAAACCGCGCGCCGGGACGCCCAAAACCCGGCATTTCAGGTTAATACCTCAAAAATCGCTCGAATTGTGTCGGCCGAGCCACCGGCCGGGCGCGCGATTCAGGCCCCGGCCTTGTGGATGTCTTCCATTTCCAGAATCGGCCTGGGGTAACCGTTCCTCGCCACGCTCAGCATGGCAAGGCCGACCTCTTCGGTGGTGGTGACATATTTCGGCGCGACCCGATGCAGGAACGTCAGCAATGGACCGGTCGCGACATAGATCGCCTGAACCCACGCCGTTTTCGAGCGGACGCCATGCAGCGGTTGGATCGCACCGGGGCGGAACATGTAAGCGGCCTTGAACGGCAGCTTGATCAGGTCGTTCTCGGTCTTGCCCTTGACCCGCGCCCACATCACCCGGCCCTGTTCGGTGCTGTCGGTGCTTGCACCGGTGACATACACGAAAGTCATACCGGGATTGAGCCGCGCCAGCGTTCGCGCCGCCGCCAGCGTGATGTCATAGGTCAGTACGCGATAGCGCGCCTCGTCCAGTCCCAGCGATGTCACGCCGAGACAGAAGAAGCAGGCGTCATAACCGGCGATCTCATTTTCGATGGCGGAGAAGTCGAGAAAGTCCTTGTGCACAATCTCGCGCAACTTCGGGTGCTGCTGCCCGGTCGCGCTGCGCCCGATCACCAGCACCTGCGTCACATCGGGATCGCGCAGGCATTCGCGCAGAACGCCCTGTCCGACCATGCCGGTCGCGCCGAAGACAATGACTTTCATCGACGCTCCGTTTTTCAGACAAACGTCACGCTGTCTTGAATCGCTTAATGCCGAGGACGATCAAGCCGATGAAAAACACCAGCACGATGCCTTGCGTGATCGCAAACGGCGGCTCCGCGCCGGTCGGCGCATAGACGTTCAGCAGCGCGACCTTCTGGAACGACTGCGCGATCAGCACGAACACGTTGAACCACAGCGCGAGCATCGCGGTGGCGACGTAGACCGTGCGCCAGATGCCGGAGAGACCCTTGCCGTAAAGCGCATAGACTGCAATCGCCAGCAGCACCAGCGAGATGATGGCGACGATGTGAGAGGGCAGGATCTTGGTGAAAGGAAACAGAAAGCCGGTCGCGCTGGTCAGAATCGTCAGGACGAGAAACCAGAGCGTCCAGCCGGGCAGCCTGTTCGAGGCGAGCATTCCGCCCGCAACGACAAAACCCAAACCGATGGCGATCATGCTGATGATGAGATGAAAGACCGTGAAACCCGCTAAAGACATGCCTAAAATCATGATGCGCCCCGTTTTTGGAACTGATCCAAGGCTACATCATATGCACGGCTGTGCAATAGAAGTTCCATTTCCGCACGCCGCGCTCCCGCAAATTTTTCGGGCAACCCAGTGCTGCGATCAACGATTGAGGAAATCCACCAGCTTCGGGATCACCTGACCCGGTGCTTCCTCCATCAGCCAGTGCCCCGAGCCCTTGACGATCACACCCTCGACATTGGTGGCGACCAGCTTGCCCTGCTCGATCAGGAAGGCGCCACCCGCCTTTTCGCCGGACAGCACCAGCATCGGCATCGGCAGCTTGGTCTTGGCAAAGCCTGCGAAATCGTCGGCATCCTTCTCGAAAGCGCGGAAGACTTCCATCCCCGCCTTCATGCGGCCGGGCTTTGCGTAGGCCTTGGCGTAGAACTTCCGATCCTTTTGCGAGATGGATTTCGCAGGATTGGCGGCGAAATCATTCCAGAAATGTTCGAGATAGATTCGCTCGCGGCCCGTGACCAAAGCCAGCGGCGTCTTGCCGTAGAAGTGAAAATGCCACAGGTCACGCAACAGCCACACACTCTTCCAGTCGCCGACGCCGGGGAGGAAGGCATCCATCAGCACGATGCGGTCGACCTCGGCCGGATACTGCGCCGCATAGGCATAGGCGACCATCAAGCCGATGTCGTGCCCGACAATCTTGACCTTGGTCAATCCAAGACTTTTCACCAGCGCGTGGATGTCCTGCGCCATTTCCTTCTTGGTGTAGCCACCCTCGGGCGCATCGGACTTGCCGAAGCCGCGCAGATCCGGCGCGATCACGGTGTGGTTGTTCGCAAGTCCGGGCATGAGCGGCCGCCACATGTGGCTGGTTTCCGCATAACCGTGCAGCAGCACGACCGGATCGCCCTCGCCCGCGATCAGATAATTCAGTTTCACGCCGTTGACGACGGCGGACCGGCTTTGCGGCATCGACTGCGCCACCGCATAGCCGGATGAGACAATCAGGACTGACGCCACCATCATACCGGCGCAAATCGCGCTGCGAATGACCCGTCGAAAATACCGCATGCTGAAATTCCTTTTAAGGATCGATGCGATCCCGAAAATGAAAGAAGCTTGGCAAACTCAAATAGTGGCAGGCGCCGTTCAATAATAACGCGGGATCGGACCGTTGTGTGGAGTCTTGCGCTTCGACAGGTCGAACATGACCTCGTCAACGTAGCACCAACCCCAGCCTTCCGGCGGATCATATCCTTCTATAACGGGATGCTGCGTGGCGTGGAAATGTCTGGTCGCGTGTTTATTGGGCGAATCATCGCAGCAGCCGACATGACCGCAGGTCCGGCAGATCCGCAAATGCAACCAGACGCTGCCGGTCTTCAGGCACTCCTCGCAGCCGAGCGCGCTCGGCGTGACGTCCTTGATCTCCGCGATGTGCTTGCAGGGCATGGTCATGTCTCTCAACGAGCGCGTCGAATGATCCGGCGTATTGCAGGCTAGAGCGGCGATGCCGGCTTGTCGCCAAGAAAACCGTGCAACGCCGCCACGACCTGCGCGCCTTCGCCGATCGCCCCGCCCATGCGCTTGACCGAACCTGCACGCACGTCACCGACGGCGAACACCCCGGGAACAGAGGTTTCCAGCGCCGACATGGGTTGCCCGCACTGCGCGCCTGTAAGAATGAAGCCGGTGCGATCGAGGGTGACGCCGCAATCGGCAAGCCATGCGGTCGCGGGATCGGCCCCGACGAACAGAAACACGTTGCGGATCTCGCCCTCAGCTTCGATCCCTGACTTCCGGTTGCGCCAGCGCACCCTCTCAAGTCCGCCATCCGCGCCTTCCAGTCGGACGATCTCGGTGTGAATCATCAATTCGATGTTGGGCGTCGCCATGATCCGGTCGATCAGATAGCGCGACATGCTGTCCGCAAGACCGCCGCTGCGGATCATCATCCGCACCTTGCTGGCATGGCCGGACAGAAACACCGCGGCTTGACCGGCGGAGTTACCGCCACCAACCAGAATGACTTCCTGCCGGGCACAGAGCCGCCCCTCGATCGGCGACGCCCAGTACCAGACGCCGCGGCCCTCGAACGCGTCGAGGTTCTCGATCGTTGGCCGCCGGTAGCGCGCACCGCTGGCAACGACGACGGATTTCGCCTTCAGGAAATGACCGCATGCGGTGGTAAGCCCGAAAACGCCGCCGCTCTTCGCACAGTCGAGCGACTTGGCCTCGACCGGAATCATCATGTCCGCGCCGAATTTCTGCGCCTGATTGTAGGCGCGCCCGGCCAGCGCCTGACCCGAGATGCCGGTGGGAAATCCGAGATAGTTTTCGATGCGGGCGCTGGCGCCGGCCTGACCGCCGAAGTGGCGCGCGTCGAGCACCGCCACCGACAATCCTTCGGACGCCGCATACACCGCGGTCGCAAGTCCGGCGGGACCGCCGCCGACGACGGCAACGTCGTAGAGCTTGTCGCTTATGGGACCACCGATCATTCCCATAGCGTAAGCGAGATCGACTTCGCTGGGATTGCGCAGCACGGTGCCATCCGGGACGACCACCAGCGGCAGATCCGACGGCGACGGCGAATAGCGCGCTATCAGGTCGGCTGCATCCGTATCGGTTGCGGGATCGAGCATGTGATAGGGAATGCCGTTGCGCGACAAAAACCCTTGCAGCCGCACCACGCCGCCCAGCGACGGCGAACCGATCAGCACCGGGCCGCCGACACCGGCCTGGATCAGGGCCACGCGGCGCAGGATCAGTGCGCGCATGATGCGTTCGCCGAGATCGGCCTCAGCGACAAGCAGCGCACGCAGATTGGCCGGCGGAATCAGCAGCGTCTCGACGTCGCCCTCGGCGGTGCCGTCCACCAGCGCCTGCCGGCCTGAAAGCTGGCCGATCTCGGCCAGAAACTGGCCCGGCCCCTGCTCAATCACCGGCGTGACGTGGCCCAGACCGTCGCGCTGGGTGATGGCGACGTGCCCGGAGAGAATGACGAACATGCCGGGACCGACCTTGCCGGTCTCGAACAGCAACTCGCCCTCTTTATAGCGACGCACCTCCCCGAACCGGCGCATGCGCTCGATCTCGGCATCCGCCAGCGTCGGAAATGTCTGCTCGAACCGCGGAAATGCCGATCGTGAATCGTCCGATTGCGGGGTGCCCGCCCCATTCGCTGCGGCCTGGTCCGTCGCCATCAATACGTTCCTCATATCCGCACAGAATATCCGCGATCACCCTCGTCGGAGATCGCCTTCGTCAAACTAGATCGTGTCGGGACATCGAACAATCAAGCGATGAACCAGCGCAGCGACGTCAGCGGTCGCCGTCGCGCCGAGGCCCGCCCGCGCCTGATGCATCGTCTCGCGCCCGCGCATCGTCATCGGGCGTGACAATCGCCATTCCGGCACGGCCGCGCGCCTGCGACTTGCGCCGTTTCAGATTGTCGCGCAATGCCGATTTCAGCCGCGCCTCGCGCGCGGATTCGGCGCCATTCCTGTCGGGATCGTCCGTCATTGCAGATCTGCTCGCGTCTCGCCTTGACCGGCTTCGCCAATGAAGGGCATTGGAATAATACCGGATGCGGCAAACAATATGACAGGGAAATTGCCATGACAGGTGACGCTCAGGCGCTGGCTCCGGCCGTGCAGGACACGCTCGATCACTGGCATCGGTTCGTCGAAACCAAAAATGGCGAGCTGCTGCGGCCGCTGTTCGCCGAGACCACCGTTTTCCGCTCGCCGTTTGTCCACCTGCCGATCCCGGGGCGCGACGCAAGCCTGCTGATTCTCGGCGCGGTCGTGCAGATCTTCGAGAATTTCCGTTACCACCGCACTTTTGTCGCCGGACCGCATGATGTCGCCCTGGAATTCAGCGCCAATATCGGCGAACTGGATCTGAAGGGGATCGATCTGGTGAAGTTCGAATCAAACGGCAAGATCATCGAATTCGAAGTGATGATCCGGCCTTTCAAGGCCTTGCAGGCCCTGAGTGATCGGATGAGCGCCCGAATCGGCCCCGAACTCGCGAAATACAAGACCGCCGCTCCGGCGTGAGTTCCGATTTGGGCCGAAGAATGAGCCGCTCGGCGCTTGCGCCATCACTGGCCTTATGGCAAAGGAACGCGCGCCTTTAGAGGCTTTTTAGCTGATTCACGTACACGGTACGGTTCTGGCTTTTTCTTGTCTGGCGTTCGCTGCCGTAGCTCAGTGGTAGAGCACTCCATTGGTAATGGAGAGGTCGACAGTTCAATCCTGTCTGGCAGCACCAGCCCTCCCCCCTTTGGAATATTCGAAACTCCGTCGAATATTCGAAATGTCATCAGTATCCGAGAACCGCCGCGACATCTCTGATGTTTCGCACGGCACGAAAAACCCATTGGTTTCAAAGGTTCAAGAGTCCACAGCCGACTCCTTTCGGCGCGTGCCAAAATTTCGCCAAAGTCACTGATTTTTCGCGAAAATTTTAACCAGCCATCCGGATACTGCGCCCGCACGTAAAACTACGGAATCCGGGGGGATTTGGAATTATGGCTTTGCGGTTCAATTTCGGGAAAAACCTGTTTCGCTTCAAACTGCCGAGCGTGAAGCTCGGGGTTCAGGGAAGTCTGTTCATGGCCTTCGCCGTGATCGCCGCGATGGCGGTTGTGATCAGCGGCAGCGCCAGCGTGCTGCTGGGACAGCTTGGCGGCATGATGAACGACCTGAGCGGACGGGACATTCCGCGTCTGACTGCAAGCCTGCAGCTTTCGGCGCAAAGCGCCAATCTTTCAACCCAGGGTCAAGCCTTGCTGGCCTCCGACAGCGAGGCAACGCTCAAGGAGCGCGCCGCGCTCATGAGCGAGACACAGCGAATCGCAGCCGAGAAGCTCGAGGAAATTGCCCGGCTTAGCTCCAACAAGGCCGTCGTGGACGCGCTGCGCGAGACCAGCAAGAGCATCGGCGACATGGTCGGCAGCATCGGGGCGGCCGCGAAAGAACGGCTCGAGACAGCCGCGCTGCGCGAGAAGCAATCAGCCGCGATGCGCGAAATCCACAATGAGTTCCTCGCGGCAGGGACGCTGACAACGCTCGACGCCCAGACGCAGATGAATGCCGTTCTCGGGTCCGCCGTCTTCTCGCAAAGCGACGCCATGGAAGTGGCCAGTGCCGTCGATCTGCTCAGCGGCCTTATCACCGACACCAACCTGATGGTGGCCGACATGACGGCAGGGCTTGCCGCACCGAGCGGCGACGCCCTTGAGCCGCTCCAGGAATCCGCCTTGGCCAAGAAAAAGACCCTCACCTACAAGCTCGGTGGGCTGAAGGAGAGCGATATCGGCGGCGCCATCAAGGAACCGCTGACGAAACTGCTGGCGATGGTGACCGGCAAAACCAGCGTCTTCAAAATCCGGCAGAAAGAACTGGATGCGAACGACTACGGCCAACTCATCGTCGAAGAAACGCGCAAGCTCAATCGCGGCCTCGAAGTCAGCGTAAAGCAACTGGTCGATGGCGTGCAGTCGGAAACCACCAACCTGACCGATATGGCGCGCCACAAGATTTCGCTGGCGACGATCGTCATGCTCGCGCTGGGCGCGCTGACCCTGGTCGGATCGGCGCTGTTCGTCTGGCTTTATGTCGGCCGCAACATTCTGGCGCGCATCAGCAACCTGCAGAAGGTGATGCAGCGGCTGTCCGAAGGCGATCTCGATGCGGAAGTGAAACGCAGCCGCCAGCAGGACGAAATCGCCGTCATGGCCCGTTCGCTTGAAGTCTTCCGTGAGAGCATGATCCGTTCGCGCGCGCTCAGCAGCGAGCAGGATCAGGACCGCGTCGCCAAGGCCGAGCGCGCATCGCGCATCGAAACCCAGATCGTGCATTTCGAGGACAAGGTGCGGACTGCACTCGATAGCCTGATGACCTCGGCGAATGTCATGCAATCGACGGCGGAGAGCATGTCGACATCCGCAGAACATTCGAGCGCGCTGGTGAGCACCGTCGCATCCGCCGCTGAGGAAACCTCGGTTAACGTGCAAACGGTTTCAGCCGGCACCGAGGAATTGACCTCGTCGATTCAGGAAATCAGCCGCCAGGTCACGAGTTCGACCGAAATCGCCGCCAACGCGGTCAGTGAAGCTGGCAAGACCGACGCCACCATGCAGGGCCTCGCCGACAACGCGAATCGCATCAGCAGCGTGGTCGATCTGATTCAGGAAATCGCATCGCAGACCAACCTGCTGGCGCTCAACGCCACCATCGAGGCCGCGCGCGCCGGCGAGGCCGGCCGTGGTTTCGCGGTCGTCGCATCGGAAGTCAAAAGCCTTGCCGAGCAGACGGCAAAGGCGACGGATGAAATCCGCGCGCAGATCGCCAGCATGCAGACCGTCACCACGTCGGCGGTCGGCGCAATCCGCAATATCGGCGCGACCATCGGCGAAATCAGTGAAGTGACCACCGCCATCGCCGCCGCGGTCGAGGAGCAAGGCGCTGCGACGCGCGAGATCGCCCGCAACATCCAGCACGCCGCCAGCGGCACCTCGGAAGTCTCGAGCAACATCGTCGGCGTGAGCCGCGCCTCGAGCGAGGCCGGAGCCGCAGCGGGCGATGTGCTGAACGCATCGACGGAACTTCGCCGCGAGGCCGACACCCTTCGCGCGGAAGTCGATGCCTTCCTGCTGAACATCAGGGCGGCATAATCGCATTTGCGTTTACGCGCTATGCCGTCAGGCATAGCTGCGTTCGCCCGGCGGCCAGGGCCCTGTGTTCCGAACTCGAAGTTCGCTATAATTTGCAGAGCGAACTTCGAATTCGCAAGGACACTGGAAAACAACATGATTCTGGTGCGGTTCTAGCTCGCAAGTCCGCAATCCGGAGGTGCCGGACCATGACGCGGCCTCGCGAGCCGCCGCACCAGATTGACTCTTCTGGGCCCTCATGATCCTTGGTAACCTCTCAGGACATGAAAGAAGCGAGTTGCCTCAGGGCATCTCATGCTGTCCACCAGAACGAGACTTCAGGTTTCGCACGCAAGAGGTTAGCGCATGAGCATGGTGCCGGGTTCGGATGTGAATGGTGGAGTGTCGGTCGGCCGGGATGCGCTGAACGCGCCGCGCAACGACTGGACCCGCGCGGAAGCGCAGGCGCTTTACGATCTTCCATTCGCGGATTTGATCTTCCAGGCGCAGAGCCTTCATCGCCGCAACTTCGATCCCAACCACGTCGAGACCGCGAGCCTGCTCAGCATCAAGACCGGCGGCTGCCCCGAGGATTGCGGCTACTGCTCGCAGAGCGCCAAGTACGACACCGGCCTCAAGGCCTCCAAGCTGATGGACCACGACGACGTCGTCGCCACCGCGAAGCGCGCCAAGGAAGCCGGCGCCGAACGCTTCTGCATGGCGGCTGCCTGGCGCAATCCGAAGGACAAGGATCTCGACAAGGTTTGCGAGATGGTCAGCGCCGTGAAGGATCTCGGCATGGAGACCTGCGTCACGCTCGGCATGCTGACCGACATGCAGGCGAAGCGGCTGCACGATGCCGGCCTCGATTTCTACAACCACAATGTCGATACCTCGCCGGAATTCTACGACAAGATTATCACCACGCGCACGATGCAGGATCGCATCGATACGCTGGCGCATGCCCGCGAAGCCGGATTGAAGGTTTGCTGCGGCGGCATCATCGGCATGGGCGAACAGGTCGACGACCGTCTCGGCATGCTGGCGCTGCTTGCCAATCTTCCCGAGCATCCTGAAAGCGTTCCGATCAACATGTGGAACGAGGTCAAGGGCGTGCCGGTCAACGACACCGCCGAGCGGCCCGACCCGATTGCTTTGGTGCGGATGATCGCGGTCGCGCGCATCATGATGCCTCGCAGCGTGGTCCGCCTGTCCGCCGGACGCCAGTACATGACCGATGAATTGCAGGCGCTGTGTTTCGTTGCCGGTGCCAACTCGATCTTCATCGGCGACGTTCTGCTGACCACCAAAAATCCGCAGACCGAACGCGACGCCAACCTGCTGGATCGTCTCGGCATCAAATCACGGCTGGACGACGCCAGGCACGACGGTCATACGCATGCCGATGCACCGTCGGCAGCCGCCACGGTGTCGATCAGTGGCGCAGCGGCGTCCTGACGCTGTTTCAAACGGCCGATCGGCATGGCTGCCTGCATGGCAACCATGCTGACGCAGTTCGTAAAACGTGCCTTTTCGGCTTGCCGAACACTAGCGCGGCGAGGTTTGCCGCGTTAAGCCGAGCCTGAAAAACTGCGATTGCGAGACGATGCACACCAAGACCGCACCATTGCCCGCAGGCCCTGACGGCCTGCGCTATCCGATCGAGACACCGCCCAAACCGGACGAAGCGATCGAGGTCGCTCCCGGTCTGATCTGGGTGCGCATGACTCTGCCGTTCCGCCTCAACCATGTGAACATTTATCTGCTCGCCGACGGCGACGGCTGGACCATGGTGGATACCGGCATCGGCAACGACGCCACCGTCGCCGCATGGACCGCGTTGTTCGAAGGTCCGCTCAAGGGCTTTAACATCACCCGCCTGATCGTGACGCACGCGCATCCCGATCACGTCGGACTGGCCGGCTGGATCGTCGAGCGCTTCAAATGCCCGCTCCATATGTCGCAGGTCGAATATCTGCAGGCCGCGTATCACCAGCATCGCGGCTCGCCGGAGCGCAAACTGGCGCAACGGCTGTTCTTCCGCCGCCACGGCATGGACGAAGAGATCACCGAGGCCCTGCTCGGCAAGGGCCAGGACTACCTCACGCGCGTCTCGATTCTGCCCGCTTCCTATTATCGCCTGTCCAAGGGCGACGTGATCAAGATCGGCGCGCGAAGCTTCAAGGTTCTGACCGGCGGCGGTCACGCTCTCGATCAGGTGATGCTCTATTGCGAGGCCGACAACATCTTCCTGTCGGCGGATCAGGTGCTGAGCAAGATTTCGCCGAATGTCAGCGTGTGGGCGGTCGAGCCCGACGCCAATTCTCTCGGCGAGTACCTCTCCTCGCTCGGAGAACTTGCAAGCCTGCTGCCGGACGACGTTCTCGTTCTGCCCGGTCACGGCGTGCCGTTCTACGGCGTCAAGACCCGCATCACGCAGCTTGCGGATCATCACGAAGAGCGGTGTCAGCTGATCGCCGATGCCTGCCGCGTATCGCCGAAGACCTCCGCCGAACTGGTGCCGGTGGTGTTCCACAAGCATGTCCTCGACGCCCACCAGACCGGCTTCGCCGCCGGCGAACTGATCGCGCACGTCAATCACATGCTGGCCGGGGGGCGGTTGACGTCCGATCTTGGCGCCGATGGCGTGCTGCGCTTCAGCGCAGCCTGAACGCACGACACCGGCTCCGGATTGCCCGATTGATGTGGGTCAACTCCGCGCCAGCCGCATGGTGTATCAGCGAAAACGGCCTCGACATCAAAGCTGGAAAAGCTCTAAAAAGGCCTCGCGCACGGCAGCAGGCCCTTGGCCCGGCTGCCGTATTCCGGGTTCCCATCCAGGGTTTTTGTGATGGATTACAATAAGTTCTTCGGCGATGCCCTCGGGCGGCTTCATGACGAGCGGCGCTACCGCGTTTTCGCGGATCTGGAGCGGATCGCTGGCCGCTTTCCGCATGCGGTCTGGCACTCGCCCAAAGGACAGCGCAACATCGTGATGTGGTGCTCCAACGACTATCTCGGCATGGGGCAGCATCCAAAAGTCGTCGGCGCCATGGTCGAGACCGCCACCCGCGCCGGCACCGGTGCCGGAGGCACCCGCAACATTGCCGGCAATAACCACTCCCTGATCCAGCTCGAACACGAGCTTGCCGATCTGCACGGCAAGGAAGCCGCGCTGGTTTTCACCTCGGGCTACGTGTCCAACCAGACCGGCATTGCAACGCTGGCGAAGCTGATTCCGAACTGCCTGATCCTGTCGGATGCGCTGAACCATAATTCGATGATCGAGGGCATTCGCCAGTCCGGCATCGAATACATCGTGTTCCGTCACAATGACGTTGCGCATCTTGAAGAATTGCTGCGCGCCAATCCGGGCCGCCCGACACTGATCATCTGCGAAAGCCTGTACTCGATGGATGGCGATGTGGCGCCGCTATCGAAGATCTGCGACCTCGCCGAGCGCTACAACGCGATGACCTATGTCGACGAGGTTCATGCGGTCGGCATGTATGGTCCGCGTGGCGGCGGCATTGCCGAGCGCGACGGCGTGATGCACCGGGTGGACATTCTCGAAGGCACACTGGCCAAGGCATTCGGCTGCCTCGGCGGCTATATCGCCGGCAGCGCCAAGATGGTCGATGCGGTGCGCTCCTATGCGCCGGGCTTCATCTTCACAACCGCACTTCCGCCCGCGATCTGCTCGGCCGCGACCGCCGCGATCAGGCATCTGAAATCGTCGAGCTGGGAGCGCGAGCGCCATCAGGACCGCGCCGCGCGGCTCAAGGCCATTCTCACCGCCGCCGGCCTGCCGGTGATGTCGAGCGATACGCATATCGTTCCGCTGTTTGTCGGCGATCCGGAGCGCTGCAAGAAGGCATGCGATCTGCTGCTCGAGCAGCACGGCATCTACATCCAGCCGATCAATTACCCGACGGTGCCCAAGGGTACCGAGCGTCTGCGCATCACCCCGTCGCCGTATCACGAGGACGCGCTGATCGATGGCCTCGCGGAGGCACTGGCCCAGGTCTGGGAACAGCTGGGTCTGCCGCTGCACGCCAAACCCATGGCTGCTGAATAATTGGCAACTGAGCAATTGGCTGCAGAGTAACTAGCGGCTGAGTAAGATGTCCGCCCACTCGTGCGACGCCTACACGACCTTGACGCGCGGCCGCGACACTGCCGGAGTGTGAGACAACACGATCCGCATCAGGTCGGCGGCGTTGCGCGCACCCAGCTTGTCCATGATCCGCGCGCGGTGAACTTCGATGGTGCGGGGGCTGATGCCCAGCCGCCGCCCCGCCTCCTTGTTCGACGCCCCGTGTGTGACCTGCGCCAGCACGTCCCGTTCGCGCCGTGTCAAAAGCGCGAGGCCCGGGAAATCGGTGAGACCGTCGATCCGTCCCGTCATCGACCCGCGATAGATCAGGACGGCCTCTCGCACCCGGTCGATCATGGCTCCCGCCGAAAACGGCTTTTCGACAAAATCCATCGCGCCGAGCTTCATGGCTTCGACGGCCATCGCGATGTCGGACTGACCGGAGATCACGAACACCGGCGGCGCGAACCGCGTATCGGCCAGTTGCTTCAACACCGCGAGGCCGGAACGGCCCGGAAGCTGAAGATCGAGGATCACGCAGGACGGCGTGGACGACTGCAGCGATTCAAAGAACGCCTCGGCGTCGGCGAACGCTCTGGCCTCAAACCCGTCTATTCTCAGCAACAACAGCAGGGCATCGCGAACGGAAGGGTCGTCATCTACAACGACGACCGGGGCGTCCTGCATGACGAAAGGCAGCATCTGACCCATCAACCCGGCTCCTTGGTGCGCTACGTCAGTATTGCAACTTTTACGTGTATATGCTGATTCGCCTGATCCACCAACATTTTTGTACGCCAGAAGAACACACCCGGAGTCCGGATGCGCCTGACGGCGGACCGGGCTAAGGTCGCGGCCAGGCGTTGACCGAAGGCAGGCCCCGAAAAGTCGAAACCGGCTTTCGGCGAGGATCATGCCCAAACGACACTAGGCGACGGCAGGGACCCTTTCGATGCTGCATGACTGGGGCGTGATCGCAGCCGCCTTCGGCTACATCGGCCTTCTGTTCGTTGTCGCGAGCTACGGCGAGCGGCTGACGCAGGTTCAGCGCGGCCGCCTCGGCACCATCATCTATCCGCTGTCGCTCGCGATCTACTGCACGTCCTGGACATTCTTCGGCTCGGTCGGGCTTGCGACGCGGACCAGTGTCGAATTTCTCGCGATCTATGTCGGCCCGATCCTGATGATCGCGTTCTGCACGCCATTGTTGATGCGCGTCATTCAACTGGCGAAATCGCAAAACATCACCTCGATCGCCGACTTCATCGCCGCGCGTTACGGCAAGAGCCAGGCCGTGGCCGCGACCGCCGCCGCCATCGCCATCATCGGCTCGGTGCCCTACATCGCGCTTCAATTGAAGGCCGTGGCATCATCGCTGGAAACGATCCTCAATCAGGATCAGGACGTTTCCAGCATTCCCTACATCGGCGACATCGCCTTCATCGTCACCATCACGCTGGCCGCCTTCGCGGTGCTGTTCGGCACGCGCCAGACCGATGCCACCGAGCACCAGCATGGCCTGATGCTGGCGGTCGCGACGGAATCGCTGGTCAAGCTGGTGGCGTTCATCGCCGCCGGCGTGTTCGTGACGTTTTTCATGTTCGGGCCGACCGAACTGATCGAACGCGCCATGAAGACCCCGGAGGCGGTCCGCGCCATCGAGGCCTCGCCGTCAATCGGCAATTTTCTCGCCATGACGCTGCTGTCGTTTCTGGCGATCATGCTGCTGCCGCGGCAATTCCACGTCAGTGTCGTCGAGAATTCCACCGAGGCGGAGGTTCGCCGCGCACGCTGGCTGTTTCCGCTCTATCTGATCGCGATCAACCTGTTCGTGATCCCCATCGCCATCGCCGGTCTCGTTACATTTCCGTTCGGTGCATCGGACAGCGACATGTACGTGCTGGCGCTGCCAATCGAGGCCAAGGCGACATCGCTCAGCGTGATCGTGTTCGTCGGCGGCCTGTCCGCCGCCACCGCGATGGTGATCGTGGAATGCGTTGCGCTCGCCATCATGGTGTCGAACGACATCATCATGCCGCTGGTGCTGAAACGTCGGCCGGAATCGCAGACCGGCGAGGCGAATTTCGGCAGCTTCCTGCTCAAGGTCCGACGCGTCGCGATCTTCGTCATCATGGCGATGGCCTATCTGTATTATCATGCGCTCGGAAATGCGCAGCTGGCGGCCATCGGCCTCTTGTCGTTCGCCGCCGTTGCACAGCTCGCGCCGGCATTTTTCGGCGGACTGTTCTGGCGGCGCGCGACCGCGCGCGGCGCCATGGGCGGCATGCTGATCGGCTTTGCGGTGTGGGCCTACACGCTGTTTCTGCCAAGTTTTGCCGAGGTCGATCCGCGCGGCGCGGTCTGGCTGAAAGAAGGACTATTCGGAATCGCCGCACTTCGGCCCCGCGCGCTGCTCGGCACCGAAATGGCGCCGCTGATTCACGGGGTGTTCTGGAGCCTTTCGCTCAACCTCCTGACCTACATCGTGCTATCGCTGCTGCGCCAGCCCACATCGATCGAACGGGTTCAGGCCGACTTGTTCGTGCCGAACGAACTCGCGCCAATCGCGCCGAATTTCAGGCGCTGGCGCACAACGGTAACGGTGCAGGATCTGCTCAGCACCGTCGCGCAGTATCTCGGCCCCGACCGCGCACAGCTGTCGTTCGAGACCTTCGCCGCGACCCATCACATCAATATCGATCGCGCGGCCCCTGCCGATTTCCGTCTGCTGCGCCATGCCGAGCATCTGATCGCGTCGTCGATCGGCGCAGCATCGTCGCGCCTCGTTCTGTCGCTGCTGCTGCGCAAACGCGCGGTGTCCGCCAAGGCGGCGCTGAAGCTGCTCGACGACGCGCACACCGCGCTGCATTTCAACCGCGAGATGTTGCAGACCGCGCTCAATCACGTGCGCCAGGGCATCGCGGTGTTCAATCCGGAACTTCAGCTGATTACCTCGAACCAGCAGTTCGGTGAGATTCTTGACCTGCCGGCGCAGTACTCGCAAATCGGTATTCCGCTGGCGGAGATTCTCGAATTCATCGGCAGCAACGGACAGCCGGATCACGACCCCGATCCGGCAGCCCTGCAACGGCGGCTCACCGCCTACACCACCGAGGGCGAGCCCTATCTGGAGCGGCTGGCCGACCGCAACATGGTGGTCGAGGTTCGCGCCAATCGCATGCCGGGCGGCGCGCTGGTCATCACCTTTTCCGACATCACACCGAGCTTCGAGGCGGCGGAAGCGCTGGAGCGCGCCAACGCGACGCTGGAAAAGCGCGTCCGCGAGCGCACCGAACAGCTGACCCGGCTCAACAGCGAGTTGGCGCTGGCCAAGAGCACCGCCGAAGAAGCCAACATCTCTAAGACCCGCTTCCTGGCGGCGGCGAGCCACGACATCCTGCAGCCGCTCAACGCGGCGCGTCTCTACGTCACCAGCCTGGTGGAACGGCAGGAGGGCGGCGAAGATGCCCGCCTGGTCGGCAATATCGACGACTCGCTGGAAGCGATCGAGGAAATTCTCGGCGCTCTGCTCGACATCTCGCGGCTGGATTCCGGCGCGATGACACCGTCGATCTCCAGTTTCCGCATGAGCGACCTGATGCGCTCGCTGGAAGTGGAGTTCGCGCCGATCGCGAACGCGCGGAAACTGAAACTGACATTCGTGCCGTGCTCGCTGCCGGTATCCTCGGATCGAGTGCTGTTGCGGCGCCTGTTGCAGAACCTGATTTCGAACGCCATCAAGTACACGCCGAAGGGCCGCGTCCTGGTCGGCTGCCGCCGCAGGGGAAAGTCCCTCGAGATCGGAATCTACGATACCGGGCTCGGAATCCCGGTCCAGAAGCGCACAGAGATATTCAAGGAATTCCACCGGCTCGATCAGGGCGCACGCATCGCACGCGGGCTCGGCCTTGGATTGTCGATCGTGGAGCGGCTCGCGCGCGTGCTGAATCACGGCATTGCCGTCGAATCGAACCGCAGCGGCGGATCGCGCTTCGCGGTGACGATGCCGATTGCGAAAACCGTGACGCATACCGGCGGCCTGTCCGGCGCGAGCATTCCGTCAAAGGCGCCGATGAGCGGCACCCTCATTGTCTGCATCGAGAACGACCGCGCCATTCTCGACGGCATGAAGACACTGCTGACCGGCTGGGACGCCAAGGTCATCGCAGCCGTCGATCCGGCGGCAGCCGCGGCGGCGATCGCGGCGACCGACGAGCGCGTGACCGGCCTCCTGGTGGACTATCATCTCGATCGCGGCAACGGCATCGCGGCGATCCGCGACATCCGGCAGAGATTTGGCGAGGGAATTCCCGCTATCCTGATCACCGCCGACCGCAGCCCCCACGTCCGCGATGCCGCGCGTGAGGACGGAATCGTGGTGCTCAACAAGCCGCTCAAGCCGGCGGCGCTGCGCGCACTGCTCGGGCAATGGCGGGCGCAGCAAATGGTTGCGGCGGAGTAGCTTGCAAAGGAATGCGCTCAGGCGTGCGCGCGGCCGCTCAGCGTCAGGCCGGTGGCGGCTTCGAGTTCTCCGATGGCCTGAGGCCCGTCGATCACCTTGATGGTGGTCATGCCCATGTCGCGCGCGGGCTTCAGGTTGACGCCGAGATCGTCGAGATAGACGCAATTGTTCGGATCGACGCCGAGCGCGTCGATCATCATCCGATAGATGCGCGGATCGGGTTTGCGCAGGCCGATCTTTGCCGATTCGATGACATGATCGAACAGCGCCATGGTTTCCGCGACATAGAGCGCACGGCCTCGGGAACTGCCGATGGCGTTGGCGGGAAGATTGTTGGTGATGCAGCCGGTCTTGACGTGCTGCTTCACCCGCCGCAACGCCTCCACCATCTCCGGGCGCGGATCGCCCGACAGCAGCGCGACAACATCGCGGCCCCGTACCTCGGCCCCCAGCGCCAGCGATTCGGCGGCGAACAGTTCGTCGAAGGTTTCGAGATCCACTTCGGCGCGTTCAAATTTCGCCCATGCATTCTCGAAGTGGTTCGCGGCGTTGGTGCGCCGGATGATATCGACGGGAAGGCCGCGCTCGTTTTCGAACCGCGCAAAGGCTTCGAATGGCGATGAGGTGAGCACGCCGCCAAAATCCCAAATCACCGCCTCAATCATGATCGATTGCTCTCAATTGTTTTGTGCGATGCTGATCGAGCGGCAGTCTGGCTGCCACTACTTTGCCGGATCGGATTGTTTCCACTCTCCGCCTGCGATCTTGGCGGCCGCGATCACCGCCTGCGTCCGGCTCTCGACGCCGAGCTTCTGCAGGATGGCGGAGACATGCGCCTTGATGGTGGCTTCGGAGACACCGAGCTCGTAGGCGATTTGTTTGTTGAGCAGACCTTCGGACAGCATCATCAGCACCCGGACCTGCTGCGGCGTCAGCGTAACCAGACGATCGCGCAGTCTGGTCATGTCGGGATCGGCCGCCGCGGAGAGATCGACGTCGGCCGGCACCCAGACATCTCCGTTCATGACCTTGCCGATGGCTTCGCGCAGGGTCTCAACGCCGAACCGTTTCGGGATGAAACCCGACGCTCCGAAATCCATCGAACGGCGGATCGTCCCGGCGTCGTCGCTGGCGGACACAATGACCACCGGAATCGCTGGGAACTGCGCGCGCAGATAGATCAACCCGGAAAAGCCGCTGATCCCCGGCATCGACAGGTCGAGCAGGATCAGATCCACGTCGGGTTCGCGATCGAGCAGCGCCGTCAATTCCTCGAACGATCCGGCCTCGTCGATCCGGGCGGTTGCAACGACGGTCGCGATGGCCTGACGCAAGGCGTCGCGAAAAAGCGGGTGATCGTCGGCAACGACGAGACGTGTGCTGGAGACTGCGTTCATTTATCCCGTACGAAACGTCGCTGATGGGTCTGAGTGAACTGAAGGCTGAGGCAAATCAAGTGTTCACTGGCCCGGAGAGTCTTGCAAGGCAGCTTATTGGCATGCCTCGAATGGTACGTCACCGGCCTCATGCATTGCAATATCCAGATTCTCGGCCCGTGACTTGCGTCAACCGGTAATCCCTTTGTCCAAAAGGAGAAATTGCGACCGTCCGAGGGGCACTGCGGGGGTCCGTCTCCAGATGGGCGATAACATCACATCAGCCGTTGAACAGCAGGTCCCGGGTCAGGACATCGATCGCTGAGACTGCTTCGAGCGCCCCGCGCAGCCGGCTATATTCGCGGGGCGTTAATTGCTTGATGGCGACCGCGTTCGATGGGGGCATTCCCTGGTGCACATCCTCGATCTGTTGAGCAAGGATCAGGTCGAGAAAGACGCCATGAGCCTCTTCAAGTGCATCGATGTCGGATTCGCTGGCATTGGCGCGCGCCCTGATGCCTGCCAGTCGCGCTGGCGTTGACCGGGCCTCGACGCCGTATCGGATCGCCAGTGCGCGCGTGGCCGAGACAAGACCAAACAGCCCCGCCCGCTTGAGATCGATGCGGCCCCGCTCGGTGCGAATTCCGCCGAAGAATTTCAGACTTGCGGGAGTGTCGATGCCTTCGACCAGAAGCTTGGCGAAAGCGACCTGCCCTACAGCGGCATCGAATGCCGCCCGCCTCACGGCCAGAGCAAGGCCGCCATCGCCGTGCACCGCACGCAAATCGAAGAAAATATCGACGGACAGGAGATCGTTGGGATTCGAACGACTGATCCAGTGGTCGATGCGGTTCCGCCATGTCGCGACCGAGCCGCGCCAGACATCATTTTTTGCCATCACGCCACCCTTGCAATAGGGCACGCCGGCCTCGTGGAGGATGTCGGCGACATGTGCCCCGAACGTTACGAACCAGCGATCCTCGCTGCCACCTGGCTCGCCGCGCTCGAAAATCACGGCATTGTCCTGGTCCATCGCCAGCAGGCTTTCACCTCGCCCGGCAGACCCCAGCACGACCAGGGCGTAAGGCGATGGCGGACTACCGTGGCCGCCCTCTCGCATAAGACCCTCAGCGATCACCGCAGCCTGACGGGATAGCGCACAAAGCTCGCTGGAGACCACCTCGGCAGCATCCCGGCCGGACACCCCCTCCCCCAGCAACGATTCCGCCACCGGCGCGAGCCTTCCCCATGCGGCGGAGAGCGCACGCGCGTCCGGCGCAGCATCGATCTCATCACCGAGCAAGATCGCCTCCGCGGCGTGCGGGCGCAGCAGATCCCGCGCGGACAAGGCTCCGATCACGCGGCCTGTTTCATCAACGACACCCAGATGACGGGTCTTGAGACGATTCATCCGCCCGACGGCGCGGTAGACAAATGCGTCGGCAGCGACAGACGCGAGCGGCCTGCTCATCATCCGGCTCACCGGCAATCCGAGCGCGCCCGCTCCGAAGCCGTCGATCGCGCGCAACACGTCACGCTCGGTGATGACTCCGGCCTCGGCCGCCTTGACGTCGTCTATGCCCGTTTCCGGATTGCTGACGTAGAGAGACGATACGTTTTCCCGCATCATTCGGGCCAGGGCGTCGCCGATCCTCGTATCGGTCGTGACGAACAGCGGTGGCGTTCGCATGACGTCGCGGTTACGGTGGCGATAAGGGTAGCTATCGACGCGCTTCACCATCTGCTCCGCATCGATGCGCCCCGGAGCTTCGACGGCCTCGATCCAGCCGATCCGCGCCTCATGATCGAGCCGCCCGGAGAGTGCGCGGCAAGCCCGCTCCGCTTCCGCGACCGTGCGGATGCCGCAGTCACGCAGCTTCGGGATCAGCGCCAGGAATATGCACGCCGTGGTGACGGCATCGCCCAACGCGGAATGGCGGTCCGTCACATCGACATCGAGCCAAGCGGCGAGTTTCTCCAGCGAGTATCCGGCCAGTTCGGGCGCAACAATCTCCGCCAGCAACCTGGTGTCGAGCGTTCTTGGACGGGACCATGGTAATCCCGCCAGATCGCATTCATGCTTCAGAACGGCCAGATCAAAACCGATCGTGTGCCCGATGACCACGTCCCGATCGAGCAATGCCTTGAAGCGTGGCCAGACATCCGCGAACGGAGGCGATTCAGCGACGGCCGCATCGTCGATACCGTGAATGCGCGTCGCCGTTGCTGGAATTGATTCATGGGCCGGCCGCAACAACTGTCGAAACGAACCGTCGATCAGAAGCTTCCCGCCGGCAAGGCGCGCCGCAGCAAGTTCGACCACCCGCGCCTTGCGGGGATCCAGCCCTGTGGTTTCGGTGTCGATGACAACGGCATCGAGCGACAACAGCGGAACGCCGCCCTTCGTTCTGTCCATCGCTCGCCCCATGTCTAACGTCGGACGCGCACTTCTTGTCGGAGGTTATTCTGCGGCTCCCGCGACGAACGCCCGTTCCAGCGCCGGCCGGTCCATGCGCGAAATCAGCTCATCATGGATGTTGCAGAGACTGACGCGCAGATAGTTGCGCGTTGTCGCAAAGTCGCGGCCGCGTAGCTTCTCGTGGATCGGCATCAGCGCGAAATAGGTCTCGGCCAGGGGCTCCGGAATATCCATCACGCGCTTCGGCGCATGGCCGGCGGTGAGTTCAAGCCGCCTCGCCAATTCGGTCCGTGCAACAAGCCAGTCATCCTGTCCGATCGAGGGAGGGATCGGATAACGGTCGAAGACCGAAACAACCACCGCAATCAGCCGGTCCAGCATGGCGCGGCGCTCGTCGCCAGCATGCGGCCGCAAGACACCTTCGACCATTTCGCCAACCATTGCGAGACCGAGCGGAAATGCCTGCCACCGGGAATGCTCGACGGATGTCGCGAAGCCCGGTTCGGCAAACAACACTTTTGCGTAGTGACCCGCGCGGGCACGCGAGTACTCATAGATGCCCTTCTGCACAATAAAGGCCGACTGCGCGTCGATGAAATCTGCAAGCGCCGTCTGATCGCTGATCGGTGGCGGGCGTCGGAAAAGCCGGTCGAGCAGTTTCATGCGTGCGAATCCTGACTGCGATATCCTGCCATATCACGGCGCCGCCGAGTTCGATCGCTGAATTTATTTCGCACCTGCGAAGCACTCCCCGCGTCAAAGAACCGCAGTGAAATAAGGGCTAAAACGACGCTCTAAGACGAAAGTCTATTAAGGCATTTGCCCGTCCCATTGTTAGTTTTTTGACGGTTCCAACACCGGCGCAGATCGGGTGGAGCTGCGGCAAAAGGGGGGTGTCGCGCGGACGGGAGTTGCATCCCCTCACAATCGAATCCGGCGTCCTATGACCCGGTTCTTGGGGAGAACTGCAACCCATGACTCAGTCTGCAAATCTCAAGGAACGAGAAGAAGCTCACTGGCAGAAGACATCCAGACTGATGTTCACACATCTTGGCGTCTGGTTCTTCTTCGGCTTCGTCATCCACATGTTCGTGAATTCCCTGAACAAGATCACGATTCCAATCCTCGGCTTTCCGCTCGGCTTCTACATGGCCGCGCAAGGCTCGTTGATCGTGTTCGTTGTCATGCTGTTCCTCTTCGCGAAACAGCAGGACAAGATCGATCGTGAATTCGGCTTTGCCGAAGATTGAGGGGGAATCAGTCATGACAATGCAATCCACAGCCGACAGTTCGAGTTTTCTCAATAATCTCGGACGAGTCTACGGCATTTACACCGGCGGTTTTCTCGGCTTCGTCATCCTGCTCGCGGTGCTCGAACAGTTCGGGGTTCCGAACAAGATCCTCGGCTATCTGTTCGTGTTCTTCACGCTCGCGGTTTACGCCATCATCGGCATTCTCTCGCGAACGGCGCAGGTTTCCGAATACTATGTCGCTGGCCGAAGCGTTCCTGCGTTGTATAACGGCATGGCCACCGGCGCCGACTGGATGTCCGCCGCATCGTTCGTCGGCATGGCCGGCACGCTGTTCCTGCTTGGTTACGACGGTCTTGCATGGGTGCTCGGATGGACCGGCGGATTCGTGCTGGTCTCGATCCTGATCGGGCCTTATCTGCGCAAGTTCGGCGCCTACACCGTGCCTGACTTCATGGCCTTCCGGTACGGCGGCAACCTCGCCCGCGGACTGGGCGTGCTTGTGCTGGTTGCCTGCTCCTTCACCTACGTGACGGCGCAGATCTACGGCACCGGCCTGATCGCCTCGCGCTTCCTCGGAATGCCGTTCGAACTGGCGGTATTCGCCGGACTCGTCGGCATTCTGGTCTGCTCGATGCTGGGCGGAATGCGGGCGGTGACGTGGACGCAGGTGGCGCAGTACATCGTGCTGATCATCGCCTACCTGACGCCGATCGTGATCCTATCGACCAAGAAGTACGGCATTCCGGTTCCGGAATTGACGTATGGACAGGCGATTGCCGACATCACGATCCGCGAACAGGAGATGATCAAGTCGGGACTGGCGACGGTCGCCAATCTCAAGCCGCATATTCAACCCTTCCTGACCTACAGCCCGCTGAACTTCTTCGCGATCATCATCTGCATGATGGTCGGCACGGCTTCGCTGCCGCACATCCTGATGCGCTATTTCACCACCCCTTCGGTGCGTGAAGCACGTCAGTCGGTCGCCTGGTCGCTGCTGTTCATCTTCCTGCTCTACTTCTCGGCGCCGGCTTACGCGGCGTTCTCGAAGCTGGAGGTCTACACCAACATCATCGGACGCGATCTGTCTTCGATCCGCCCGTGGATGTTCCAGTGGGGTGAACTCGGACTTGTGAAGATTTGCGGCCAGAATGCCGCAAGCATCGATGCCATCGTGGCTGCGTGTAAAACCATCGCCAATCATCCTGGCGTGGTCAGGCTGCAGGACTTCGTGATCAACACGGACGTGATCGTGCTCTCCACGCCGGAGATCGCGGGACTTCCTTACGTGATCTCCGGTCTGGTCGCCGCCGGCGGTCTCGCAGCCGCGCTCTCCACCGCTGACGGGCTACTGCTCGCCATCGCCAACGCACTGTCTCACGACGTGTACTACAAGATGGTCGATCCGAAGGCGCCGACCGCGCGCCGGCTGGTCATCGCCCGCATCCTGCTGCTGGTCGTCGCTGTCGTTGCGGCCGCGACAGCCGCAACCAAACCCGGAGACATCCTCGCCATGGTCGGCTGGGCATTCTCGCTAGCGATGGCCGGCAACTTCCCGGCACTCGTGATGGGTGTGTGGTGGAAGCGTACGACTGCGGCAGGCGCGATTTGCGGCATGATTGCCGGATTCGGTCTTTGCCTGTTCTATCTCGTGACATCGCGGTACTTCCCCGGCGCAGGCGTGACCTACTGTCGTCACTGCTGAATCCGGTGACAGGTGCTCCGGTGGTCGACGTTGCCAAGGCATTGGCGGCGCCGAACGCGATGGATCACTGGGTGACGCTGGCTCATCCTCTGGCCAACAAGGTCGGCTGGTTCAACCTGAACAACATCGCCTGCGGCCTGCTAGGAGCCCCGCTCGGCTTCCTGGTGATCTACGTCGTCAGCCTGATGGGCAAGGAGCCGTCGAAGGAAATGCAGGCCTATGTCGACGAAATCCGGAAGCCGCGCGGCAGGACGGTGCTCGAAGAAAAGACCGCCTAACAGCGTGACAGAAACTTTCGGCAGACGGGGCCTTCGGGCCCCGTCTTGTTTTGGATGGCGCCCGCGACCCTTGCCGGAAAACCCGGCGCTTGCCATGATGACCGGCACATCGCCGCGTTGAAAATTTCTCGGCTTACGGATTTGCGGAATTTTCCGCGGGAGAAGCAGTTGGATATCGCAACGTCGCTGGCAAACTATTGGTACTTTCATCTGCCAAACTTCGTGCTGGCGGCGCTGATGTACACAATGCTCGGCCGTTTTCTCCTCGGCCTGATGGTGGACGCGGATTCGCCGAATTACATCTGGCGGTTCTTCTGCCGCATCACCGATCCGGTCGTTTCGGTTTTCGCAGCCGTCACGCCAAAGGCGACGCCTCCCGCGATCCTGTGGCTGTTCGGCTTCGTCTGGCTGTTCTGGATTCGCGTCGCGCTTCACTACACGTTGCTGGTGTTCAATCTCGCACCCCGCGTCGGGGTGCCGTCATGAACCGCAACTTCTACTATATCGGCATCGCATTCTTCGGAATGATCAACGGCATCTTCAATCAGTTGTGGCTGATCTTCGCGCTTCTCTATGTGCAGCCTCTGGCAGGGCCGCTGCTGTTCGGCAGTGTGCCGCTCACGCTGATGTTCGCGTCGCTGATGGTTTCCACTGCCACCGTCATCATGGGCGGCATTCCGGCTGCGATCTACGAACGCGTGACCGGGGCCACGGATTCGACCAACACGTCGCTCTGGATCTGGCTTGCGGGAACCGCGGTGCTGGCACTGCCGGCGGCCGGAAATTTCCTCAAGGTCGGCTTGTAGACCGCCCTGCACCGTTTAATGTGAGAGTTTGGAGACTTGTCACCACGTCAGCACGCGCGATGCGGGCAACGGATGAGTCGCGTTGCACGCCTCGATGGAGTGACGACGATGCAGGAGATACACCGTATCGCTCTTGAAACAGTGCTGCGTGCCTGTGGTTTCGGATTTCTGGCTATTTTCTGCGTCATGATCGGGCTCTCGTTCCAGCCGCGAACCGCCTTTCAAGCCGGCGGTTTTCTCAGCCTGCTGATGACACTTGTCCTTGTCGTGAAGGCCCGGGAGGCCCGAACCAGAGATCATCGCCGGACCGAGATGTGGCTCTACCTGCCGGAAGAGCGCCGTCCTCCCGCAGCCCACGCACAGCAGACAATCGCAGCGGTGATGCGGAGTATCTATTTCCAGTGCGCGCGCTGGACGGCGATTGTTTCTATCGTGATGTGGACCGGCGCGCTGACCTCCGCCCTCGCCGGCTTTTGATCCGCGCGGGCTGCGCAACATGCGGCCGCGACTAACAGCCGTTCAAAAATAAAGCGTTGAAAACATCTGCGGCCGCAGGACATGGCGGCTCTCGCGTTCGGCCGCGGATCGTTATTCCACGCGGCTTTTGGCGCACCAGTGCAGCGCAAGATTCTCACCGCTCCATCCTTTGGTCGTGGGCCAAAAGTACAATAGGGCGATGTTTCACGCCGATGTTACCTTGGTTGCGAACTTCTCGCGCTTATGAGCCGGCCAAAGACCGGCGCGCAGAGGCGCGAATTTATCGGCAACAGGTCTGGGGAGACTCGAAATGTCCACCACCACTATGACGGCAAACACCGCGCGAACGACGGGAGGGATGACCAGCGAAGAACGCAAGGTCATTTTCGCCTCGTCCCTCGGCACAGTCTTCGAATGGTACGATTTCTACATTTACGGCACGCTCGGCGCATATCTCGCGAAGTACTTCTTCTCGGCCGTGCCACCGAACGTCGGATTCATCTTTGCACTCCTGACATTCGCGGCTGGCTTCGCCGTGCGTCCGTTCGGCGCGCTGATCTTCGGTCGCCTCGGCGATCTCGTCGGCCGCAAGTACACCTTCCTCATCACCATGGGCCTGATGGGCGTCGGCACCTTCTTCATCGGCCTGCTGCCCGGCTACGCGACTTGGGGCATCGCTGCTCCGATCGTGTTGATCGGCCTTCGCCTGATCCAGGGTCTGGCGCTCGGTGGTGAATACGGCGGCGCCGCGATTTACGTCGCCGAGCATGCTCCGAAGAACCGCCGCGGTTACTACACCTCGTGGATTCAGACCACCGCAACGCTGGGCCTGTTCATGGCGCTGCTGCTGATCCTCGGCATCCGCACCTATATGGGTGACGCTGCATTCGGTGACTGGGGCTGGCGTATTCCGTTCCTGCTCTCCGGCATCCTGCTCGGCGTTTCGCTCTGGATTCGTTTGAGCCTGTCCGAGTCGCCGATCTTCGCAAAGATGAAGGAAGAAGGCTCGACCTCGAAGAAGCCGCTGACTGAAGCCTTCGGCAACTGGACCAATGCAAAAATCGGCCTCGTGGCGCTGTTCGGCGCAACTGCCGGCGAAGCGGTCGTCTGGTACGGCGGACAGTTCTATGCACTGTTCTTCCTGACCCAGACGCTGAAAGTGCCGGCCGTGACCGCATGGATCATGATCGTGGTCGCGCTGGCTCTCGGCACGCCATTCTTCATCTTCTTCGGATGGCTGTCGGACAAGATCGGCCGCAAGCCGATCATTCTGGCAGGCTTCCTGCTGGCGGCCTTGACGTACTTCCCGATCTTCCAGGGAATTACCCACTTCGCCAACCCGAAGCTTGAGGCCGCGCTGGCGAAGTCGCCGGTGACGGTGATCGCCGATCCGTCCAAGTGCTCGTTCCAGTTCAAGGCAACAGGCACCGAGAAGTTCACAACGGGTTGCGACGTCGCCAAGCAGACGCTGGTCAACCTCTCCGTGAACTACCAGAATCAGGCGGCCCCTGCCGGCACCGTGGCTTCGGTCAAGGTCGGCGATCAGACACTGGTTTCGGGTACGCCGGACTTCGCGAAGAACCTTGCTGCTGCAATCGCAGGTCATGGCTATCCGGCATCGGCAAACCCGGCAGAAATCAACATGGTGATGACCGTGCTGCTGCTGTGGGTTCTGGTGATCTATGTCACCATGGTCTACGCGCCGATCGCGGCATTGCTGGTTGAACTGTTCCCGAGCCGCATCCGCTACAGCGGCCTGTCGCTGCCGTATCACATCGGCAACGGCTGGTTCGGCGGCTTCCTGCCCGCAACGGTGTTCGCCATCGTCGCTGCAACCGGAAACATCTATTCCGGCCTGTGGTATCCAATCGCGATCGCCCTGATGAGCCTTGTGGTCGGCTTCCTGTTCCTGCCTGAAACCAAGGACGTCGATATCACCAAGTAACGATCAAGGGTTCAGGCTGCATGCTCCGCCTGATCTTTCCATCCAGACGAAACGGCCGCGGATCGCTCCGCGGCCGTTTTTATTGAGCGTGATCCCGATTATTCTGGCTCAGATTTTTTCGGACAACCGCTTCTGGAGACGGGCCGCCATCTCGATCAGGCGATCCCAGACGCGATCGATCAACGCCAGCAGCTTTTCGTGCTCTGGCGGCAGTTGCAGTTCGATCTTCTTGTCCGGCGACGCTTTGCTGTCCGGCGATGCTTGCGCGCTTTTCTTCGAGTCTTCCTTGCCAAGCGGCGTATCGGTCTTGCCGGTGACGGTGTCGCGCTGGGCCAGCTGTTCCCGCAGTTGTCTGTTGTCGGCCTGAAGCCGGCCAATCTCGATATCGAGCGCGGCCCGCTCATCCGGCACCAGCCGGCAGATCCAGCCGTTCTTGTTGGTACAGATCGACACCACGCCGTTACGGGTATCGAGCCGCAGAAAACCATCTGTCACCGGCGACAGCGTGTAACGGCCATTTTCCGTATCCGGCGCAGTCTGGGCATGCGCGCCGTGCCCCAGAATCAGCGTCGCCGCCAACGCTGCGAGGCCGGTCCTGCGGATCGCAACTGACGCCTCGACGGAGATTTTGTGTGGACGCATGGGCTCGGCCCTCCTGCGCAATCGCCCTTGTTTCGACTTAGACGCTAGAGGTGTAGGCCTTGCGACCGGATTTCAACGCATCGGCCAGCAGTTCGATCCGGTCCTGCCCCCAAAAAACCTCGCCGTCGAGCACCCAGGCCGGCGAGCCGAACACTCCGGCGGCAATGGCATCCCGACGATTTTGCTCGTACACCGCACCGACATCATCCGACGCGGCGTGCGCCACGATCCTGGCGCCGGGCAGCCCGGCCTCGTCGGCCAGCCGCGTCACGACGGCCGTATCTGCGAGATTGAGCTCCTGCTCCCAGAGACCCGCGAAGGCGCGGCGCATAAACGGCTCAGGATTAAGCCCCGCCATCACCGCGGCAATCGTCACGCCGTCGGCAAGCCGGGGGTCGGCCGGGAAAAACTGAGGCTTGTAGTTGAACTTCAGACCGCGCTTCTCCCGCCAGCGCTGCAACTCCATCATCCGGTAGCGCTGCCGCGCCGGGTGGCGCTTCGCCAACGGCAAGCCGCCGGTCTCGGAAAAGACCTCGATCAAAAGAACCGGCTTGTAATTGACCTTCAGCTGATGCGCGGCCGCTAGATCTTCAAACAATGCATGTCCGATGTAAGCCCAAGGCGACTGAGTGGAAAAATAGTAGTCAATCTGGCGCGCCATCGGTCCTCCGGCTGCACGATTTCAGGAAGCTTTGCTCTTATCACAAACAGGCCAAATCGCACCGAGAGGCGCGACATTGTGTGTCGCGAATATCGCAGTGCGGCGAGTGCGCGCAGTGGTCGGATTTTTCATTCCATTTCCTAAGCTATTTCAAAGTGATAGACGTTAATCAGGCAATCTTGACTTGACCGTAGGCCGTCAGTATGGTCCGCGCGGTTTCCGTGGGTGGCGGGGCGTTTTTCTCTGAAATCGCGCGACGGGGGTGGGTGTCGACAGCAATGGCGAACGGCACACACAACAACGGTCGCGGCGAGGGGGAACGAGACAAACCGCCTGCCGACGAAGCTGCGCTCTCCGCAAGGCTCGACCGTCTGAATCATCGGCTTTCCGACATCCGGAAAGATCGCAAAAATCAGACAGATCAGTCAGGCAGCGGGGCAGCCTCCGCCAACGCATCCGCGATGGCCCGGGGGTTTCGCCTCTCTTCCGAATTGATTGCAGGTGTCCTTGTCGGAGCGGTCATTGGCTGGGGCATCGACCGTCTCTTGTCGACATCCCCCTGGGGTCTGATCGTGTTTTTTCTGCTTGGCTTCACCGCCGGCGTGATCAACGTGATGCGGGCCGCCGGCGTCGCAAACAGCGATGCGTCCGATCGCTCCTGACAAGCTCCCGCGACCGGTCCTGGGAATCGCTTTGAATTCAAGCCAGCTCGCTGGCGGGTGTTACTGTCCGGCACGCCGGCAAAGATGAAAGACAAACGTGGATGGCCGATCCGATCCATCAATTTGAGATCCACAAGATCTTCTCGCTGGGCCATATCGGCGGCCAGGAGATCGCGTTCACCAACTCATCGGCCTACATGTTCGGCGCGGTCGCCGTCGTCTCATTGCTGATGATCGGCGGCAGCGCCGGACGCCATCTGATTCCGACCCGTTTCCAGTCGGTTGCGGAATTGTCCTATGAATTCGTCGGAAATACGCTGAGAGAAAGCGTCGGCGACGAAGGCATGAAGTTCTTCCCCTTCGTGTTCTCGCTGTTCATGTTCATCCTGACCGCGAACATGATCGGCATCATTCCCTACACCTTCACCGTGACCAGCCACCTCATCGTGACGCTGGCGCTGGCGCTGATGGTATTCCTGACCGTGCTGCTCTACGGCCTCTACAAGAACGGCTTCAAATTCTTCAAGCTGTTTGTGCCCAGCGGCATTCCGCTCTACATCATGCCGCTCATCATGGTGATCGAGGTGATCTCGTTCCTGTCGCGGCCGGTGTCCCACTCCGTTCGTCTGTTCGCGAACATGCTGGCGGGTCACATCACCCTCAAGGTGTTTGCGGGCTTCGTCACGTCGCTGAGCGCGCTCGGCGCTGTGGGCATTTTCGGTTCGATATTGCCGCTGGCGATGACGACCGCGCTGACCGGCCTCGAAATTCTCGTGGCTTTCCTGCAGGCTTACGTCTTCACCATCCTGACCTGCATCTACCTCAACGACGCACTTCATCCCGGGCACTGAATTCAGACACTGGCCGGACTTCACTCATCCACTGACACCAACATCCCAAGAAGGAGTTTCACCATGGATCCAGTTGCAGCAAAGTACATCGGCGCCGGCATCGCTTGCCTCGGCATGGGCGGCGCAGGTATCGGCGTCGGCATGATCTTCAGCCAGTTCCTCAACGGCGCGCTTCGCAACCCGTCGGCCTCGCAGGGCCAGTTCGCGAACCTGATTTTCGGCTTCGCCGTGACGGAAGCGCTCGGCATCTTCTCGCTGCTCGTCGCGCTGCTGCTGCTGTTCGCCGTCTGATTTCAGATGATGCGTACGCCGCGGGGCCGTTGACGCACCGCGGCTGACGCCAACAGGAGACGCTCATGGCGACGGGTCAGGGCACTGCAAAGGGCACGACCGCCCACACCGAAGCAGACGGCCATGGCAAGGCGGGTTTCCCGCCTTTCCAGAAGGAGACGTTTGCCTCGCAGCTGGTGTCGTTCGCGATCGCCTTTGCGTTGCTTTACTTTATCGTGTCGAAGTTCGCGCTTCCGCGCGTCGGCGGCATTATCGCGAACCGCGAAGGCGTGATCGAAAACGATCTCGCCGAGGCGCAGAAGCTGAAAGACGAGTCCGATCAGGCTCTGAAGGCTTACGAAACCGAGCTTGCCGATGCGCGGGCGCGGGCTCAGGCCATCGGATCCGAGACCCGCGATAAGCTGAACGCACAGGCCGAAAGCGACCGCAAGGCGCTGGAGACCAGCCTCGCAACCAAGCTGGCCGACGCCGAAAAGACAATTGCCGCAACGCGGACAACCGCGATGGGCAACGTCCGTTCGATCGCTTCGGACGCGGCAACGGCTATCGTTCAGCGTCTCACCGGCGTCGCGCCCGACAGCAAGGCTGTCGATAGCGCCGTCGATGCGTCCTTGAAGGGATAACGACGATGTTCCAAGCAGAATTCTGGGTCGCCGTCGCCTTCCTCATCCTGATGGGTGTGTTCGGGTATTTCGGCGTTCACCGCACCATCCTCCAGGCGCTCGATCATCGCCGCGATCGCATCAAGAAAGAACTCGACGACGCCCGTCGCCTCAAGGACGAGGCCACGAAGCTGGTCGCCGAGTATCGCGCCCGCCGCGCCAGCGCCGAGCGTGAAGCGCAGGAGATCATCACCAGCGCCAAGGCCGATGCCGAGCGCATCGGCGCCGAAGCCAAGGCGAAGATGGAAGATTTCGTCGCCCGCCGTACCAAGACCGCGGAAAGCAAAATCGCTCAGGCCGAAAGCCAGGCGATTGCCGACGTCCGTGCCGCTGCTGCCGAAGCCGCCGTGACCGCCGCGTCCTCGATCATGACCCAGTCGGTCAAGGGCTCGGTCGCCGATGGCTTGATCGCCAAGGGCATCCAGGACGTTCGCAGCAAGCTGAACTGACGCCTCGCAAGAGCACTAAAAGCCGGCCTCGTTGATTCGAGGCCGGCTTTTTTATTGGATCGTGCGGCGCGCTATCTCTTTCGCTTGCGTGCAGGCTCCGGCTTCAGAGCCGCCGGATCGAATCCGACATAGAAGATGTATTTGTCGTTCGCGGCTTCGGTCGGTGCCGGATAGACGATATCCTCGGCCACGATGCTGAATTCGGTGTTGTCGCCTTCGAGCGCCACTGTCGTCCGGAATGCCTTGGTGACGATGACCTTCTCCGGAGCGCCCTCCTGCACGACGGCGACGCGCATCGGCACATCGACGCTCGGCGGCGCGCCGGCGGGTCCGGTGATGATCCGGCCCAGAATGCCGATTCGCACCGTCACCTGACCGTTCTGCAGATTGCAGTCGCGCGCGGTGCGGGTGATCGATCCCTGATAGCGCAGATCGCTCCCGGAGGCAGGCTTGCCCGGCAGGCCGACCGCAAGCGTGGATGCGCCGAAGCGGATCGCGACACTGGGGCACGTGAGATCGCTGTTCTGCGTCGCCTGTGTGGATGGACTGGAGGATGCGCTGGCTTCCTGCGAATTCGAACCGAACAACTGGCTGAACCTGTTGCCGATCGAGGAACTCGTCGAACTGCCGGACGATCCGCCGGACATGCTGCCACAGCCCGACAAAACTGTACCCGCCGCCATGGCCAGCGCCGCCACTGCTGCGCGCTTCAAACGCCTGCCACCCGTCATCATTGCTTCCAGTTGGCCCAAAGATTGGAAAGGAACTGAGGGCCTTATAGCAGGGCAAAGACGGCGAACCAAAGGCGCAAGGCCAGCCTCAGGGCTGCTGGTTAACCGCGAAAATCCTCATCCAGCAGGCCATACAGGCAATGGTCCTGCCAGACCCCGTTAATACAGAGATACCGCCGCGCCAGCCCCTCGCGTGCGAAACCGCATTTCTCGAGAACCCGGATCGAGGATTGGTTGGTCGGGATGCAGGCCGCCTCGATGCGGTGCAGGTTAAGTTCGCCGAACAGCGTCGGCAGCAGCACCCGGAGCGCCGCGGTCATGTAGCCTTTGCCCGCATAAGGCTGGCCGATCCAATACCCGAGGGTCCCCGCCTGCACGATCCCGCGCCGCACGTTGGCAAGCGTGACCCCGCCGACCAGAGCGCCGTCGTTCTCGCGAATCACCACGAAGGGATAGGCACGGTCCTCGGCGATATCCTCGGCGTAGCGCCGAAGCCGCCGGCGGAATCCCGAGCGGGTCAGGTCATCGGAGGGCCAGATCGGCTCCCATGGCGTGAGAAACGTCCGGCTGATCTCTCGCAGTTCGCTCCACTGCGGATAGTCGGGCATTTGCGGCGCGCGCAACAGAAGGCCGTGCCCGCACGGGGCGAGTGCCGGAGCCGTTGTCGTGGGCAAGCGAAACAGGGCCATGCCGAAACCCTTCCCGTATCCGGATGCAGGCGATGCATCCACGTACCTATTCCAGTAATATCTGCCGGTCATTCCGATCCGGCAAGCCGTCCGAGCACTACGACGGCCTCGAAAACACATAAACGAGGCCGGTCAGCATTAATCCGGCGACGGCCAGCGTGAGCGGCAGGCCGGGATCGGCGGCAATCCGGAACAGGGTGAAGCCGACGATGATGCCCGCAAGCGCCGCCAGCTTCGCGTTGCGCGGAATGGCGCCGCGCGAACGCCACGCGCGCAGGGTGGGCCCAAAGCGCTTGTGCTCCAACAGCCAGGTTTCGAAGCGCGGAGAAGACCGCGCAAAGCACGCCGCCGCCAGGATCAGGAAAGGCGTTGTCGGCAGCACCGGCAGAAATGCGCCGATCACGCCAAGCGCAACGAAGACAAATCCCAAACCGAGGAAAAGAATGCGCAGAAGACGCGAGGAGCGAGGACCATTGTCTGCGGGATTGCTGCTCACGTTCGTCACATACAAAGTTCCGCGTGTCAGTGCAGCAGCGCCCTGGCCTTCGGGCGCGACAGACCTTCCGCCAGGCTGACGGCGGTATCGAGTCCGCGGCCATCACCCAGCGCAACCACAGCCGGACGGCTGCGGCTGAGCAGGCCGCGCGCGGCATTGCGGGTCGATTCCACGCTGACCGCATCGATCCGCGCCACCAGTTCGTCCACCGTCAGCGGACGTCCGTAGGCCAGGATGTGCCGCGCCATCTGCTCGGCGCGTGCGCTGCAGCTTTCCATTCCCATCAGGAGGCCAGCCTTCATCTGCGCCTTGGAGCGGGCAATCTCCGTTTCGGTCAACGTCTCGACGGCGTTGTTCATTTCATCGACGATGACCTCCACCATCTCGGGCGCATCGGCGGGATCTGTCCCGGTGTAAAGCCCGAAGAACCCGGTGTCGGAATAGGCCGCGTGGAATGTGTAGATCGAATAGCAAAGTCCGCGCTTCTCGCGGACTTCCTGGAACAGGCGCGATGACATGCCGCCGCCCAGAATGTTGGAGAAGACCTGCACGCTGAACAGCGACAGATCCGATTGCGGCACACCTTCGAGCGCCAGCGTCAGATGCGCTTGCTCAAGATCGCGGTGAATGACTCGCGAGCCGCCCTTGCCGAACATCGCAGGCACAGGCTTCGGAGCCGGCGTACCGGCGAAGCTTGCAAAGCGCTGTTCAGCCTCGGCGACGACGTGTTTGTGATCGACCGCGCCTGCGGCGGCCACGACCATTTCGGGGCCGCGATAATGCGTGGTCAGGTAGTTTTGCAGGTTGTCGCGATTGAAACTTGCAAGGGTCTGCGGTGTGCCGAGCAGCGAACGGCCCAGCGGTTGGTCCGGATAGCATAGCTCGCTGAGGTGCTCGAAAATCACATCGTCCGGCGTGTCCTGCGCCGCACCGATTTCCTGCTCGATGACGCTCTTCTCGCGCTCCAGTTCCTCGGCATCGAACGAGGGATTGGCGAGAATGTCCGACAGAACGTCGAGTGCCAGGGGCACGTCGGCCTTCAGCACGCGCGCATAGTAAGCGGTGGATTCGTTGCTGGTCGCGGCATTGAGATCGCCACCGACCGCCTCGATTTCCTCGGCGATCTGCTGCGAAGTCCGCTGCGTGGTCCCCTTGAAGGCCATATGTTCCAAGAGATGCGACATGCCGTGCTCGTCCGGCTTCTCGTCGCGGCCGCCGACGCCGGTCCACACACCGAGCGCGGCAGTTTCCAGATGCGCCATCGTATCGGTGACCACCGTGAGTCCGGAAGCCAGCTTGGTAATTTCAACGCTCATCCGGCTATCCCCTGCTTCGCGGCCCTGCTCACCGAGAGAATGAACCGCTCGACCTCGGTCTGATCGTTCTTCATGACCTTGATGTGTTCGGACTTTGTCATCAGCCCGTCGAGCCACGCCGGCAACGGTGGACGAACCCCGCACGCCGCCTCGACGGCATCGGGGAACTTCGCTGCATGGGCGGTCGAGAGCACGATGTTGGGAACGGTCGAGACCGGCTTATCCTGATCCGCGACAGCGAGCGCCACCGCGGTGTGCGGATCGACAAGTTCGCCCGCCTCGCGCCATGCGGCGCGGATCGCCGCACTGGTCTCCACCTCGTCGGCGCGGCCCGCATCGAACTCCTCGCGGACCTGTTTCAGCACCGTATCGCTCAGCACGAAGCGGCCCGACTGCGCCAGCGAGCCCATCATCGCCCGGATCACCGCGCTATCGCGGCCGGTGGCCTCGAACAGCAGCCGCTCGAAATTCGACGAGATCTGAATGTCCATCGACGGCGACGTCGTTGCATGAACCTGCTTGACCTCGTAGATGCCGGTCTTGAGCGTGCGCGCCAGAATGTCGTTGACGTTGGCGGCGATGCGCAAACGCCGGACCGGAAGGCCCATCCGCTTGGCAACATAGCCGGCGAAGATATCGCCGAAATTTCCGGTCGGTACGGTGAAGTCGACTTCGCGAGCCGGCGCGCCGAGCGCCGCAGCCGACGTGAAGTAGTAGACCACCTGGGCTACAATGCGCGCCCAGTTGATTGAGTTCACCCCGGACAGCGATACGGAATCGCGAAACGTGTGGTGATTGAACAGGCCTTTCACGATTCCCTGACAGTCGTCGAAGTTGCCTTCGATCGCCAGCGCATGGACGTTGGCCGCGCCGCTGGTGGTCATCATCCGCCGCTGCACATCGGAAATCCGCCCGTTCGGAAACAGCACAATGAGATCAACATTGTCGCGGCCGGCAAACGCATCGACCGCGGCGCCGCCGGTGTCGCCCGACGTCGCAACCACGATGGTGGTGCGCTGGCCGCGCTTTGCCAGCACATGATCCATCAGCCGCGACAGCAACTGCATCGCCACGTCCTTGAACGCGAGCGTCGGGCCGTGAAACAATTCGAGTACGAACTGATGCGGCCCGATCTGGCTCAGCGGCACCACGGCCGGATGCCGGAAGGTGGAGTAGGCTTCAAAGGCCATGCGGCCGAGATCGGCTTCTGAAATTTCATCCGCGACAAACGGACGGATCACCTCGACCGCGACTTCCCAATAGGGACGGCCAAAAAATCCGGCGATGGTCTCAGCGCTGAGCTGCGGCCAGACCTCCGGCACATACAGGCCGCCGTCGCGGGCAAGCCCGGTCAGCATCACGTCGCAGAACCCAAGCCGGGGCGCTTCGCCCCGTGTCGAAATATAGCTCGTCAAGCGATCCTCCAAAGGCTCAAGCCCGACGCAAGCCTTTGATAATGTTTGATTATAAGCTTCACCCGTGGTGAAATCGAAACGCACCATATCGGCTGCGAACCGGCTTCACAAGAATCCAAACCGGACCGGATCAAGCCCGGCGCTGGCCTGCGACCCAGAATCCGAAGGCGGCTGCAACCACGAGCGCCAGACCGAACCAGGTGATGGCGTATTGCAGGTGGTTATCCTTGAGCTGCACATGCAGCGGGCCCGGCTTCGGGGTCGCCGATGGCGGCATCGGCGATTCGAGATCGATGTAGAACGGTGCGATCTCTCCCCATCCGAGCACCTGCGCCATTGAATGGGCGTCGCGCACGAACCACAGCCGTTTACCGGCATCCTCCTTCGGCGTGAGCATGCCGGGCTGTTCCGGAAAACGCAGATAGCCGGTGAGTTCAACGGGCGCGCCGGTGACGAGCCGCGTCACCGCACGGTCCTGCTGCGCACGATCCTGCATCGTATTCTGCACAAAGCCCACATTGATAACGACGCTGCGGCCATCCACCAGTCGGGCCGGCATGAAAGCCCACGTCCCCGGCCCGGCAATATCGTCGCGTACCGCGGAGCCGGAGCTGTAAACTATGGCATCGGGCTTGGCCTCGAACGTCGCGCTGAATTTGACGCGCGTAAATTCGTCATGGGCTGACGTCAGCGCCGGCCACGCGGCCGCAGGCGGCAATGCAACCGGCGGCTTGGCAAGCCGCTCGGTCAACGCCGCGATCAGCGCATGCTTCTCGTCCTTGCGGCGAAGCTGCCAGATGCCGAGGCTGACAAGCACCGAGACCATGATCAGCGCGATCACGGCGAGCCCGAATATTCCTCGCCGGCGTGCGGGTTTCATTTCTTGTGTCATGATTGTTCGCGCATGATCTGACCGGAACACCGGCTTCCACTTTTCGCTAACGCGGCCTTTCGGGTCCGGGTCATGCGTCCGGCTTTCGCTCGACGAGCTGTCCTTCGGCGGCCTTGTGGTGATACTGCAGGGCGATCAGCAGCGCTTTCATCGACCGCAGCGGCAGTAAGGTCGTCGCCAGAATCAACGGTCCCCACAGCGCCGCATGGATCCAGAACGGCGGCTGATACTTGATTTCAACGACAAGCGCGGAGCCGACCACGATGAAGCCCGCTATCATGATGATGAACACCGCCGGTCCATCGCCCGCATCGATGAAGGCGTAGTCGAGACCGCAGCGGTCGCAGCAGGGACGCAGCGTGAGGAACCCCGCGTAGAGCTTGCCCTCCCCGCAGCGCGGGCACTTGCAGGCGAGGCCGCGCAGCGCGACCTGTGACACGCTTGCAGACACCGGTCGATCGGTCATGGCGATATTCTCATCGACTTTCGCTACGCCCGCTGCCGCGCTACGGCAAGGCCAAAGCAATCACAAAAAAGGGCGGCCCGAAGGCCGCCCTGATGGATGAAACGGTTGCGCGATTAGTGCGCGCCGTGCGCCATGGTCGATGCGCCATGTCCCCAAACATAGATGGCGATAAACAGGAACAGCCAGACCACGTCGACGAAGTGCCAGTACCAGGCGGCGAACTCGAAGCCGAGATGCTGCTGCGGCGTGAAGTGTCCGGCGTAGGCGCGCAGCAGGCACACCACCAGGAAGATGGTGCCGACCAGCACGTGGAAGCCATGGAAGCCCGTGGCCATGAAGAAAGTCGCGCCGTAGACGTTGCCTGCGAAGCTGAACGCCGCGTGGCTGTACTCATAGGCCTGCACGCAGGTGAACAATGCGCCGAGGACGACGGTGAGGATCAGCCCCCACTTGAGGCCCTTGCGGTCGCCCTCGAGCAGCGCGTGATGCGCCCAGGTCACTGTGGTGCCGGAGGTCAGCAGGATCAGCGTGTTGAGCAGCGGCAGATGCCACGGGTCAAAGGTCTCGATGCCCTTCGGGGGCCACACGCCGCCAAACAGAGCCTCGCGGGTGGCGTGCACCGGATCGGCGGGGAACAGCGCTGCGTTGAAATAGGCCCAGAACCACGCCACGAAGAACATCACTTCGGAGGCGATGAACAGGATCATGCCATAGCGATGGCTGAGCTGAACCACGCGCGTATGGTCACCCTTGTACTGGGCTTCGCGGATCACGTCCGCCCACCAGCTTGCGAAGGTATAGAGAACACCAATGGTGCCGACGCCGAACACGATCGGCGCACCGGCGAACATCTTGTGCATCCATGCGACAGCACCCACGGCCATGATGAAGGCCGAGATGGAGCCGACGACCGGCCACGGGCTCGGATCGACGAGATGATAATCGTGGTGTTTGGCTTGGCCCGTTGCCATGTGGTCTCTCCGTGATGCCGGTGCGATCCGGCGCGTGTCGTCGTTATAGCCGAAAGCTCAAAGATTGCCCTTGCGCTTGTCCGTTTCCGTCGCCGCAAGCGGCTTCGGCGCCGGATCTTTCACAGGGTAGAAGGTATAGGACAGGGTGATGGTGTTGAGGTCGTCGTAGTCGTGATCTGCGGCAAGCGCCGGATCGACGTAGAACACCACCGCCATTTCGCGCTTCTCGCCGGGACCGAACGACTGCTCGGTGAAGCAGAAGCAGTTGATCTTCTGGAAAAACGCGCCAACCGTCAGGGGCGCTACATTGTAGGCGGCAACGCCCGTGGTCGTACGCGCGGCCTGGTTGGTGACGGTGTAATAAACGGTCACGACCTCACCGATCTTGACGGTGATTTCGTTCTGCTCCGCCTCGAATTTCCATGGCAGGCCGCCGCTGACATTGGAATCGAAACGCACGGCGATGCGGCGCTCCAGCGACGCCTCGGGCGCGGAGGTCGCGACCTGCGTGGTGCCGTTAAATCCGGTGGCGCGGCAGAACCAGTTATAGAACGGCACTGCGGCGTAAGACGCACCGACCATGAATGCGACGGTGAACCCGCAGATCGACGCGACCATAATGTCGCGGCTGATGCGCGGCTTCGCCTTCCTGGTGGGCTGCTCTGTCATGTCGTGCACATGCCTCCGTTCACAGCGGCCGATGAAGGACGATGGGGCCCTTCACCATGGTCACCGCGAAAAACAGCAGCACCATCACGCCCAGCGCCACGGCGATGGCGATGGACCGCTCGCGCTGGCGCTTTTTCTGCTCCGGCGTGAGAACGATGCCCTCTGGTGGTTTCTTGCTGTCCATGACGATGCCCGTCCTCATGACCACATCATCCGCGCAATTGCAGACACGACGACTTCGGCCAGCAACACGGCGAACAGCGCGAACAGATACAGGATCGAGAACTTGAACAGGCCGCGCGTGGCGCGCAGCGCGGCACTTCCAGTGCGATAACGGTAGACGCGAACGGCATACCAGAGCATGCCCGCGCCGAGAACCAGCGACGTCACGCCGTAGATCGCGTCGAAATAACCCAGTGGCCAGGGCGACGCCGCAACGGCCACCAGCAGGATCGTATAGAGCAGAATCTGCAGCCGCGTCGCATCGGGACCTGCGACGTTCGGCAGCATCGGCACATTGGCGCGCTGGTAGTCGTCGGTGCGGAACAGCGCCAGCGCCCAGAAGTGCGGTGGTGTCCAAAGGAAGATGATCAGAAACAGCAGGATCGGTTCGGGCGACAGCGAGCCCGCGGCCGCGGCCCAGGCCACGACGGGCGGCAGAGCCCCGGCAGCGCCGCCGATCACGATGTTCTGTGCGGTCCAGCGCTTCAGCCACATCGTGTAGATGACAACGTAAAAGAAAATTGTGAAAGCAAGCAGCCCACCGGCGAGCCAGTTCACCAGAATGCCGAGCGTCATCACCGAGAAGAATGCCAGCGTCAGGCCGAAGGCGAGCGCTTCACCAGGCAGGATGCGCCCGCGTGGAATCGGACGGTTGGTGGTGCGCGACATCAATGCATCGATATCGTGTTCGTACCACATGTTCAGCGCGCCGGCCGCGCCGCCGCCGACCGCGATGCACAGGATCGAGGTGAGCGCCAGCACCGGATGGAAATGCCCCGGCGCGATCACGAGCCCAACCAGCGCGGTGAATACCACCAGCGACATCACGCGCGGCTTCAGCAGCGCGACGTAGTCGGCGACTCCCGCCTCGGAGATACGAGGCGACAGATCGATCGCGTGATGGTCGACAATCGACAAGATCTGAACTCACTTCCTGAACGTTTCATCCGCCGTGGCCGCGGAGCCGCGGCGGATGCATTGTCTTGGCTAAACTAAAGTCTTGGCCAAATTAAAGTCTCGGCCGCGCGATTACTGAACGCGCGGCAGAACTTCGAACTGGTGGAACGGCGGCGGCGACGACAGCGTCCATTCCAGCGTGGTTGCACCGACGCCCCACGGATTGTTCGCAGCCTGCTCCTTGCGGACGAAAGCCTGGATCACGCCGTAGATGAAGATCAGCACACCGAACGCCGAGATGTACGAACCGATCGACGACACCAGATTCCATCCGGCGAAGGCATCCGGATAATCGACGTAGCGGCGCGGCATGCCCGACAGGCCGAGGAAATGCTGCGGGAAGAAAATCAGGTTCACGCCGATGAAGGTGACCCAGAAGTGCAGCTTGGCGATGGTCTCGCTGTACATGTAGCCGAACATCTTCGGGAACCAGTAGTACCAACCGGCGAAGATCGCGAACACGGCGCCAAGCGACAGCACGTAGTGGAAGTGCGCGACGACGTAGTACGTATCCTGAAGAACACGATCGACGCCCGCGTTGGCCAGAACCACGCCGGTCACGCCGCCGAGCGTGAACAGGAAGATAAAGCCCATCGCCCACAGCATCGGAGCGCGGAATTCGATCGAGCCGCCCCACATGGTGGCGATCCACGAGAAGATCTTCACGCCGGTCGGCACCGCGATGACCATCGTCGCCGCGACGAAATAGGCCTGCGTCGCCGACGACATGCCCACCGTGTACATGTGGTGCGCCCAGACCACGAAGCCGATGCCGCCGATGGCGACCATCGCGTAGGCCATGCCGAGATAGCCGAACACCGGCTTCTTCGAGAAGGTCGAGACGATCTGCGAAATCATGCCGAAGCCCGGCAGGATCAGGATGTAAACTTCAGGGTGACCGAAGAACCAGAACAGATGCTGGAACAGCACCGGATCACCGCCGCCTTCAGCCGCGAAGAACGTCGTGCCGAAGTTGCGGTCGGTCAGCAGCATGGTGATCGCGCCAGCCAGAACCGGCAGCGACAGCAGCAGCAGGAACACGGTGACCAGGATCGACCACACGAACAGCGGCATCTTGTGCAGGGTCATGCCCGGCGCGCGCATGTTGAAGATCGTGGTGATGAAGTTGATCGCGCCGAGAATCGACGATGCGCCCGCGATGTGCAGCGACAAGATTGCGAAATCCACCGCCGGACCCGGATGACCCGAGGTGGAGAGCGGTGCATACATGGTCCAGCCGGCGCCAACACCGTTGCTGCCCGGCTCACCCTCGACGAAGGTCGAGATCAGGAGCAGCGCAAACGAAGCAGGCAGCAGCCAGAACGAAATGTTGTTCATCCGCGGGAACGCCATGTCCGGCGCGCCGATCATCAGGGGCACGAACCAGTTGCCGAAGCCGCCGATCATCGCCGGCATCACCATGAAGAAGATCATGATCAAGCCGTGGGAGGTCACGAACACGTTGTAGGTGTGAGCTTCGTGGAAGAGCTGCACGCCGGGATACATCAGCTCGATGCGGATCGCGACCGACATCGCGCCGCCGATGATGCCCGCGACGATCGCGAAGATAAGGTACATCGTGCCGATGTCCTTATGGTTCGTCGAATAGACATAACGCCGCCACCCGGTCGGGTGATCGTGCGCATGGTCGTCATGAGCGTGATCATGTGTTGCAGCGGAGGTGGCCATTTTCAAAATCCTTTAAGCCTCGTAGTGCCGTCAGCTAGTCCGTCAGCCTTGCGGTACGGGCGCCGCGCGCCCCATCCGCCCTGTCCGTCAATGCGCTTACTGCGCAGCAGCCCCGATCGACGCGTACGAATTCGCAGGGTTGCTCGCAAACTTCTTCTTCGCCGCCTCGACCCATGTCGTGAATTCCTGATCGTTCACAACGCGAATCGCGATCGGCATGTAGGCGTGGTCCTTGCCGCACAGCTCAGAGCACTGGCCGTAGAACATTCCTTCCTTGGTCGCCTTGAACCAGGTCTCGTTGAGACGGCCGGGAACCGCGTCGATCTTCACGCCAAACGCCGGCATGGCAAAGGAGTGAATGACGTCGGCACCGGTGACCTGCACCCGGATCACCTTGTTCACCGGCACGACCACCTCGTTATCAACTGCCAGCAGACGCGGCGCCTTGTCTGCAACCATCAGCGAATCGAATTCGAACTTGCCGTTATCAGGGTAGGTATAGGTCCAGTACCACTGCTTGCCGGTAGCCTTGATCGTGAGATCGGCCTTCGGAATATCGAGCTGCTGGAACAGCAGACGAAACGACGGAACGGCGATACCGACCAGGATCAGCACCGGCACGATGGTCCAGACCACTTCAATCAGCGTGTTGTGAGTGGTCTTGGAGGGGACCGGGTTCTTCTTGGCGTTAAACTTGACCGCAACGACGCCGAGCAGGATCGCGACAAAAATTGTGATCGCGGTGATGATCCAGAGCAGGAAATTGTGGAACCAGGTGATGTTGTCCATCACCGGCGATGCGGACGGCTGGAGCGCATATTCCCAGGGTGACGGCTGACCCAAGGTCCCGCCTGCCGCGAAAGATGCCCCTGCCGTGGCAAGCACGGTGGCAGCCACCGCAAAGCCCAGTACTCGCCGGCCAATTTGGCCCTTCGACATCGTCATGCCGCTATCGCTCCTGCTTTCGTCACCCCAGCAGACCCTGCCGGGCGGCAAGATCTGCTATAAGCCTGCATTCTCGGTCGCGGTCATGTTTTCGGCCACCGGCCAAAGGTTAGAACGCGTCGAATTTCCAGCCTCTCAAACCATAATTCCATGCCTACCGCAATGCACGTAATAAGGCGGGCACACAGGCGGAATCCCCTTGGCAAATGGGCCAAAACCGGCAGCGGCCAGTGGGAGATGCTTGACACTTGGCTTGTCCGTTGTACCCACGGGCAAGATATGCGGCGGAAACCCGATTCGCGACTGTGAGGTGGTGCATCCCGGCGACAGGCCTTGCCCCAACAAGGCTTGCCCTCAAGACGCCGTCATTGCCCTGTCAATCCAGCGATCAGGCAGGCGACGCTGCGGGAAACCTCCGGGAATCGTCGGATCGCCGGAATTTATACCGAGGAATTGAGCCTGATGGGCGTGCGAAACCAACCTTTCCCGATCCGCAACCGCGCGATGGCGGCGATCTGGCTCGCGATTGTCGCGACGGCTCTTTTCACCGCGTCCGCTCCGGCACGGGCGCAGGGCGCGGTCAAATCGGTCCACGGCGACTGGCAAATTCGCTGCGATACCCCGGCCGGTGCGCAGGCCGAACAATGCGCCCTGATCCAGAGCGTGGTGGCCGAAGACCGCTCCAACGCAGGCTTGACCGTCATTATCCTCAAGACGGCCGACCAGAAGAGCAAGCTGATGCGGGTGGTCGCGCCGCTGGGCGTGCTGCTGCCGTCCGGCCTCGGGCTCAAGCTCGACGACAAGGATGTGGGCCGCGCCGGATTCGTGCGCTGCCTGCCCAACGGCTGCGTTGCCGAAGTTGTGATGGAAGATACCCTGCTCAATCAGTTGAAGACCGCCAAGACCGCGACCTTCATCATTTTCGAGACCCCGGAAGAAGGTATCGGCTTCCCACTCAGCCTGAAGGGGCTCGGCGAGGGCTACGACAAGCTGCCGTAATTGGCGCGCAGGCTCTATCGGCCCCTCGCCCTTCAGCACGATCGTCCCTATCTTGGGACCGATCCTCGCTGCAATCCTGCGATCCCGGAGTTCCCAAGGAGCTTTTATGAGCCATTCGTCCGACGCCGTACCTGTGACCACCTCGCTGCTCGACCGCGCGGGTCTGGATCGCGATGAAGTCCGCAAGGAAATCGTGCGCGGGCTGGCGGGTGCCGACGACGGCGAGTTGTTTCTCGAATACCGCCAGTCCGAAGGACTCGGTTTCGACAACGGCCGCCTTAAGCAGGCGACCTACGACACCGCGCAGGGTTTCGGTCTGCGCGCCGTCAAGAATGACGCCGTCGGCTATGCCCATTCCTCCGATGTGTCGCTGCCCGCCCTGATCCGCGCCGCAGATGCCGTTCACGCCGTGAGAGGTGGATATTCCGGAACATTCGCTGCCGCACCCGGCCACACCAACACGCGCCTCTATGGCGACGAAAATCCGCTCGACGGCCAGAGCTTCGAGACCAAGGTGAAGCTGCTCGCCGAGATCGATGCCTATGTGCGCGACAAGGACCCGCGCGTGCGGCAGGTGTCGGTGTCGCTCGGCGCGACCTGGCAGGTGGTGGAAATCGTGCGTCCCGACGGGGAAAGCTATCGCGACATCCGCCCGCTGGTGCGCGTGAATATTTCCGTGGTCGCGGGCAACGGCGACCGGCAGGAAAGCGGCAGCGCCGGTTACGGCGGGCGCGAGGGCTATGCGCGCTTTATTGAGACCAGGGCATGGCGCTCGGCCGCCGACGGCGCCATCCGTCAGGCGCTGGTCAATCTTGAATCGGTGCCTGCGCCAGCCGGCGAAATGGATGTGGTGCTCGGCCCCGGCTGGCCCGGCGTGATGCTGCATGAAGCCGTCGGCCACGGACTCGAGGGCGATTTCAACCGCAAGCAGACCTCGGCCTTCTCGGGCCTGATGGGCCAGCAGGTCGCGGCCAAGGGCGTCACCGTGGTGGACGACGGCACCATTTCGTCGAAGCGCGGTTCGCTCTCCATCGACGATGAAGGCACGCCGACCAACCGCACCGTGCTGATCGAGGACGGCATTCTTGTCGGCTACATGCAGGACCGGCAGAACGCACGGCTGATGAACATGAAGCCCACCGGCAACGGCCGCCGCGAGAGCTACGCGCACGTGCCCATGCCGCGCATGACCAACACCTACATGCTGGCTGGCGGTCGCGATCCGGCGGAAATTCTCGCCTCGGTGAAAAACGGAATCTTCGCGGCGAATTTCGGCGGCGGTCAGGTCGATATCGTGTCGGGCAAATATGTGTTCCAGTGCACCGAGGCCTACAAAATCGAAAACGGCAAGCTCGGCGCGCCGCTGAAAGGCGCGATGCTGATCGGCAATGGCCCTACGGATTTGCATCGCATCTCGATGGTCGGCAACGATCTTCAACTCGATGACGGTATCGGCACCTGCGGCAAGCAGGGTCAGGGCGTCCCGGTCGGCGTCGGACAACCGACGCTGCGCATGGACCGCATCACCGTCGGCGGGACGGGCTAGACGCCATCACCACAACCGGTCTCCGGAGACGATCATGTCCGACCAGCACGACAGTTCGGCCGCCTCTTCGACCGAAAAGCCATCGCGGTCATGGACCCGCTCGCTGGTCGAGATCGCGGCGGCCTTTCTGGTCGTCCTGGCCGCCAAGGGCGCACTGGCGGAGCCATTCTATGTGCCGTCGGGATCGATGGAACCGACCTTGCTGATCGGCGACGCATTGCTGGCGTCGAAATACCCCTATGGCTACAGCGCCGCGTCGTTGCCGGTGAACGTCGCGCTGCCCGCGACCGGGCGCGTGTTCGGCGCTCTGCCCTATCGCGGCGACGTCGTGGTGTTCCGCTGGCCCGGCGACACGTCGCAGGTCTGGGTCAAGCGGGTCATCGGACTGCCGGGCGATCATGTGCAAATGCGCGAAGGCCGCCTGTGGATCAACGGCAAGCCTGTCACCTTGCGTCCCGACGGCCGCGGCCAGGCCGAAGATGAAAGCGGGCGGCTTACGCCTGCGGCCCGTTTCACAGAGACACTCCCGGGCGGTCGCGAACACACTCTGTTCAAGCTGAAAGAACACGGCTTTCTCGACAACACCCGCGAGGTCACGGTGCCGCCGGACCATCTGTTTGTCATGGGCGACAATCGCGACAACTCCGCCGACAGCCGCGTTTCCGTTGCCGACGGCGGCGTCGGATTGCTGCCGGTCGCCAATCTGGTCGGCCGGGTCGACGCTATCGTCGGTTCATGGGATCTCGGGATGAAAAGTCAGCCGGTCTGGACCTGGCTGTCAGGATTCCGGCTCGCGCGGTCGTTCACGTCGGTGCATTGAACGGACCGCAGTGATGACGTTCGACGATGTCCAAGCCGTCGCACTGAATGGCCGAGGTCACCGACGGGACGTCCTACGGCATGGCCGATCATGCTGTTGCGGTTACCGAGATCTCGCCAGCCACGGTCGAACAGCGGCGGCTATGGCACCGGCGCACGCTGGCTTCAAAGAAGGCTTTGATGGCTTTTGAGGTAGCGCTGAGGCGCTGACTTTCAGCGCAACTCGTAAGTCTTGCCGTCCAGCGAAATTCGCTCGGCGCGCATTTCATTCATTTCGATTTTCGACGGATATCCGTAGGCCGACACCTTCTTGCCGACCGCAACGAGGTCGGCCTTCACGCCCCGATCGATCATTTGCGCGACGGGCGCCAGTGTCACGGTCCATATCTTGTCAGCGCCTTTGACGGAAATGGTCGCCTGCGGGTCTTCGAACGTGCTGACCATGATGGAGCCTTCCACGGTGACAGGATGGGCGGCGTCATAGCTTTCCCAGCCGCGTTGCGCGAACGCGGCAGCGCTCGTGAGCGCGATGATCGAAAAGAGGGCGAGTGCAGCGCGGACAGGCATTATCGGACGCTCCTGACGTGGTTCGGTCCCAGCCTTAACGCGCAAATTGGAGATTTGTTTGACTGCGGAACCAGCTATCGCACCACGCCGGATATAAAACCGGGCTTGCGGCGCGGCGGCTTGACGTGATCCTTCAGAAAACAGCGCGCCGATTTTCCGATGTAACCGGGCCGCGCATAGGTCCATGCCCGGCACTTCTTGTCGTCGTTGCAGGCTGCCTTGCAGGTCGCGCCCTTGGGATCGTTGCCCACCTCGACGCTGCGGTAGTCGCCGCCGGGCCGATCGGTCTCCGACTCAAGCACGCTGTTGCGCGGCTCGACCACGCCCGCCCCGCGCACTCCGGAAACGCAGCAACTGCTCGGCACCCGCGGCGGCACGGCATTCTTGAGCCAGCAGACCGCGCTGTCGTCGCTGACGGCGGGATAATTGAAACTCCATGCGCGGCAGCGGCGGTCACGCTCGCACTGCAGGGCGCATACGGCGGGATCGCCCGCAGGCAGCAGGATGCGCTGATAATCGTTGCCCGGGCGGTCGAAACTGGCCTGCGCGCGAACCGGCTGAGCACCGGCAAGATACGTCAGGACGAGCGCGACCGCGAAAGCGACGCAGAAGCTGATGCATGATCTGAAATTGCAGACTGGAAGCATGCCATCGCTTTCAGCGGAGGACGGGCGTGATGAGTCGGGCGGATGCCACTATTCAATCGCCGGGCGGATGTACGGCAGATGAACGGCAGATAAATGCGGAACAACAATCGCGTGATGACGGTAACGCTCTGACTCAGAAAGCGTATTCGCCATACACCGGATCGACAGACTGTCCCCACGGGCCGTTGAATTTCTCCAAAAGCCGTTCGGCGGGGGTCTGCCCTGCATCGATAATGTGATCGAGCGGCTCCAGATACCGCGTCTCGTCGCGGCCGAGATGGTCGATCCGGCCTCGCCGCGCGAGCCCCTTATGCGCCAGGGCCATGCAATCCTTGGCGACCTCGAACAGATAGCGGTTGCCGATCTTGGCCTTGAAGCCCAATCGCGGCACGTCATCACGCAGCGCCTGCCGCTCATGTGCGGTCCAGCGCTTGGCGATCTCCCACGCGGCGTCGAGGCTTTCGTCGTCATACAGCAAACCGACCCAGAACGCCGGCAGCGAAGGCAACTGCTGCCACGGCACGCCATCCGAGCCGCGCATTTCGAGATAACGCTTCAGGCGCACCTCGGGGAAAATCGTCGAAAGATGATTGGCCCAGTCGGACAATGTCGGCTTCTCGCCGGGCATCATCTTGTTCTTGCCGTCAAAGAAATCCCGGAACGACGATCCGGAGACATCAATGTAGTCGTCACCACGCTTGACGAAGTACATCGGCACGTCGAGCGCATAATCGACCCAGCGCTCGAATCCCATGCCGTCCTCGAACGCCCAGGGAATCATACCCGCACGCGCATTATCGGTATCGCGCCAGATTTCCGAGCGGAACGACAGGAAGCCGTTCGGCTTGCCTTCGGTGAACGGCGAGTTCGCAAACAGCGCGGTGGCCACCGGCTGCAACGCCACCGACACGCGCAGCTTCTTGACCATGTCGGCTTCCGAACAAAAATCGAGATTGGTCTGCACCGTGCAGGTCCGGTACATCATGTCGATGCCGTACTGGCCGACCTTCGGCATGTAGTTGGTCATGATCCGGTAACGGCCCTTCGGCATCACCGGCATTTCCTTGCGCGACCATGACGGGGTCATGCCCAGACCGAGAAATCCGATCCCGAGCGGTGTCGCGACTTCGCGCACCTGCGCCAGGTGTGCCATCAGTTCGGAGGAGGTCTGGTGCACAGTTTCGACCGGCGCGCCCGACAATTCGAACTGGCCGCCCGGCTCCAGCGAAATCGCGCCGCCGCCGGTCACATCATGCAATCCGATGATGTTGCCGTTCTCCATGATCGGCTCCCAGCCGAGCAGGAGTTTCATGCCTTCAAGCAAGGCGCCGATGCCCCGCGCGCCCTCATACGGCACGGGCCTGTGGCCCTCCAGCGTGAACGGCGTCTTTTCGTGTTCGGTACCGATGCGGAATTCGGATTTCGGCTTCACGCCGGCCTCCAGCCATCCGATCAGTTCGTCCCGCGAATGCAGCGGTGTCATATCGATCTGATCACGCGCCATGGGACATCCAGACAAGAGCTGTTGATTGACGGGTCGATGCACGATGCAGGCGGATGTCACGGAGGCGAGCATCCGTAACCGCGAGAGGTAAAGATAAGATCATCGGGCCGACGTGATTTCTTTGACGGTTTCTTTTGCAATCGCCAAAGCCTGCGGCGCGCCCGCACAGCAGCCGAGACGATCCAGCAGGCCCGCGAGCTTCACCGCGTCGGCATCCGACAGCTTCGAGCCGATATGCCGTTCGATCGCCGCGGAATATGAATTCCACATTTTCTTCTGCAATTCGCGGCCGGCATCGGTGATCTCCACGAACAGGCCGCGCTTGTCCATCTCGCATTCGCGCCGCGCCGCAAGACCTTCCTCGACCAGGCGATCGATCAGCCGCGACGTGGAATATTGCGGCAGCAGCATCTGCTTCTCAAGCTCGACCGGACGCAGTTCGCCGCCTGGCGCGCGAGAGAGTTCGAGCAGCGCGTCATACCAGGCCAGCGGCGGAAATCCCGCCTTCTTCAGATCCTGTTCGACCGCGCCGAGCACCTTGCCTTGCACCCGCATCAGACGGATCCAGACCTCGGTGGCCTCAGTAGATGGTTTGCGCTTCATGATATGGTCCGTGCCTCAGGGCTTTCCCGAGCTTACCCCAATAAATGCAGTTGCATCAATCTTGACATACCTGCATTTAGGAGACGGTCATAGCTCTTGCCAATGCCCAAACGCCCAGAATCCTCAAAAGGATACCTCCCATGAAACTGTATTATTCGCCCGGAGCCTGCTCGCTGTCCCCCCATATCGCGCTGAAAGAGGCTGGTCTCCCGTTCGATCTGGTCAGGGTCGACCTGAAGGCGAAGAAACTCGAGGACGGAAGCGACTACCTCGCAGTCAATCCGAAGGGCCAGGTGCCGGCGCTTGGTCTCGACGGTGGCGACCTGCTGACGGAAGGCGCGGTCATCGTCCAGATGATCGCCGACAGTGCGCCGCAAAAGAATCTGGCGCCCGCCGCCGGGTCCACCGAGCGCTACAAGCTGCAGGAATGGCTGAATTTCATCGCCAGCGAGTTGCACAAAAATTTCAGCCCGCTGTTTCAGCCGGTTCTCTCAGACGACACCAAGGCGTTCTTCAAGGACCGCCTCATGGGCAAGTTCAAGTATATCGATGGTGCCTTGAAGGGCCGGGATTACGTGATGGGCAACAGCTTCACCGTGCCGGATGCCTATCTCTTCACGATGCTCGCCTGGGCCGATCGCGTGGGCCTGGACATTTCCGGCTTGCCTAATCTGGTCGCCTACAAGGCGCGCGTTGCAGCCCGGCCGAAGGTGCAGGAAGCACTCACCGCCGAAGGATTGTTGAAGGCGTCGTAAAAGCGATCACATCTTTGCGAATGAACAAGGCGGGATCATCGATCCCGCCTTTTTGTTTTGTCAGCGTTGGAAACGTTTGGTCGTCAAGCCGCAAGCTTCTTCGGCGGGAAACGGCCATAGAACGTCTCGCCCTTGGCCGCCATGTCGATCAGAAGCTTCGGCGGCGTGAAGCGCGAGCCGTATTTCTTCTCGAGCTTGTGACACAGTTCGACAAAAACCTTGGTGCCCATGAAGTCGATATAGGACAGCGTACCGCCGGTGAACGGCGCAAAGCCGAAACCGAGGATCGAGCCAACATCGGCCTCGCGAGGGTCCGTAATCACGTGATCCTCGACGGTGCGCGCAGCTTCAACCGCCTGCACCACCAGAAAACGCTGCTTCAATTCCTCGACATCCAGCGTATCCGGATCGAGATGCTTGGATTGCAGCGACGTCAGCTCCGGCCACAACTTCTTCTGGCCCTTGGCCTTCTCCGGATAATCATAGAAGCCCTTGCCGTTCTTGCGGCCGAAGCGTCCGCGCTTCTCCACCATCTCAACCAGAAGCGCCTTGTCTGCCGGATCGACCGCCTGCGCGCCCATGTCCGCTTCGGTCGCTTTCAGAATCTTCAGCGACAGATCGATGGCGACTTCGTCGTTGAGCGACAGCGGCCCGACCGGCATGCCGGCCATCTTGCCGACATTCTCGATCATCGCGGGCGGCACGCCTTCCTTGAACATCTCGTAGCCTTCGGAGATGTAGCGTAGCACGCAACGGTTGGCGAAGAAACCGCGCGAGTCATTCACGACAATGGGGGTCTTGCCGATCTGGCGCACGTAGTCGAGCGCGGTCGCCAGCGCCACATCGCCGGTGTTCTTGCCGACGATGATTTCCACCAGCAGCATCTTCTCAACCGGCGAGAAGAAATGAATGCCGATGAACTTCGACTGGTCCTTCCACTCTTCGGCCAGCGAATTGATCGGCAGCGTCGATGTGTTGGAGGCGAAGATCGCACCGTCGCGCATCAGCGGCTGAGCCTTGGCATAGGTCTCGGCCTTGACCTTGCGGTCTTCGAACACTGCCTCGATCACAAGGTCGCAATCCTTGATCACAGCGTAGTCCGCGGATGCTGTGATGCGGCCCAAGATAGCGTCCGCCTTGTCCTGTTTCATGCGGCCCTTGGCGATCAGGCCGTCCAGCATGGTCTTGGCGTGACCCTTGCCCTTGTCGGCGCTCTCCTGATCGCGATCAATCAGCACCACGTCGATGCCCGCCTGCGCGGAGGCGAATCCAACGCTCGCACCCATGAAGCCCGCGCCGATCACGGCCAGTTTCTTCACCTTGGTGGGCGGCACGTTCTGCGGACGGCGCGCACCCTTGTTGAGTTCCTGCATCGACACGAACAGCGAGCGGATCATGGCCGCCGCTTCCTTCGAACGCAGGATCTTCGAGAAATAACGCGACTCGACGCGCAACGCCGCATCCATCGGCAGTTGCAGACCTTCATAGACGCACTGCAAGACGGCGCGCGCCGCCGGATAGTTATCGTAGGTTTCGCGGCGCAGGATTGCGTTTGCCGGGGGGAAGAGCTGCATGCCGCCCTTCGAATAGACCGGGCCGCCGGGGAGCTTGAAGCCCTTCTCGTCCCATGGCGCCACGGCCTTGCCGCCGGCCTTGATCCAGTCCTTCGCGGTCTTGATCAGATCGGCCGCAGGAACCACTGCACCGACGATACCAAGGGACAAAGCCTTCTTCAGATCGATGGCGTCGCCCTTGAGCAGCATCTGCAGCGCGTCCATCGGCTGGATCATGCGCGGAAGCCGCTGCGTGCCGCCACCGCCCGGAAACAGGCCGACCTTGATCTCGGGCAGACCAAGACGGGTCTTCGGATTGTCCGAAGCGACACGGTAGTGACACGCCAGTGCCAGTTCGAATGCGCCGCCGAAGGCAAGACCGTTGATTGCGGCTACCCAAGGCTTGCCGCTGGTTTCGATATTGCGCAGCGCCTGCGACAGCTTGCGAACTTCGTCGAACACGAATGTGTTTGCGACTTCCTCGCCCTTGGCTTTCAGCAGTTCGAGATAGGCGCGGTTCATGCCTTCCAGCATGGTCAGGTCAGCGCCGCCGGAGAATGCTTCCTTGCCGGAGGTGATGACCACGCCCTTGATCGCTGCATCCTTGGTGGTCGCCTCGACGATGGCGGCGAGTTCGGTATTGGTGGTCTCGTCCAGCACGTTCATCGACTTGCCGGGAATATCCCACGTCACCAGCGCAATACCGTCGGCGTCGGTCTCAACCTTGAAATTCTTGTACGTCATATGATCGATCCTCAAACGCGCTCGATGATGGTCGCGGTGCCCATGCCGCCGCCGATGCACAGCGTGACAAGAGCGGTGGATTTGTTGGTGCGCTCGAGTTCATCGAGCACGGTGCCGAGGATCATCGCGCCCGTTGCGCCGAGCGGATGGCCCATGGCGATCGCGCCGCCGTTGACGTTGATCTTGTCGTTATCGATCTCGAACGCCTGGATGTAGCGCAGCACCACCGAGGCGAAGGCTTCGTTCAGTTCGAACAGATCGATGTCCGACAGCTTCA
>Ga0315336_1000518_pt1 | contig 104768 bp, 98 predicted proteins | sample ASW5metaG_FD_204512 | JGI IMG/M metagenome (GOLD analysis project Ga0315336, IMG submission 204512) | Ammonia-oxidizing marine archaeal communities from Monterey Bay, California, United States - ASW #5 | ecosystem: Environmental > Aquatic > Marine > Intertidal zone | place: USA: California...
CATACAGATTTCAGCCAGTAATCGGTGCGTGTAGGAGCGGGTTCACCCGCGAAAGGGCCGCAGAAGCCCATACAGATTTCAGCCAGTAATCGGTGCGTGTAGGAGCGGGTTCACCCGCGAAAGGGCCGCAGAAGCCCATACAGATTTCAGCCAGTAATCGGTGCGTGTAGGAGCGGGTTCACCCGCGAAAGGGCCACAGAGGCCCATACAGATTTCAGCCAGTAATCGGTGCGTGTAGGAGCGGGTTCACCCGCGAAAGGGCCACAGAGGCCCATACAGATTTCAGCCAGTAATCGGTGCTTGCAAGTGCCGGCTCGGATAATGCTGCTCATACACCTTGCACACCCGCAGCACTTGCTCATCGGCAAAGCGCCCGGCCACCACCTGCAGACCCACCGGCAACCCCTCGCGGGTAAACCCGCAGGGCACCGAGGCTGCCGGCTGTTGGGTCAGGTTGAAGGGATAGCTGAACGGCGTCCACTCCATCCATTGCGCCATCCCCGACCCAGGCGGCACGTTGTGTCCGGCTTCGAACGCCACCAACGGCAGCATCGGCGATACCAGCACGTCATATCGCTGATGAAAGGCATTCATCTTCGCAATCAATTCTGCCCGTGCCTCTAGCGCCTGGGTGTATTCGCCAAGGCTGATCTGTGCGCCTTGTTCGGCAATCCAGCGCAGCCCCGGGTCAAGCAACGCTTTCTGCTCATCGCTCAAGGCACTGGCCAACCGCGCCGCACCGGCAAACCACAGGGTATTGAAGGTTTCCAGCGGGTCGCTGAAGCCCGGGTCCACTTCCTCTACCTGTGCACCCAACCGCGCCAGGCGCTGCACCGCTTGCGCCACCAGTGCCTGGATCTGTGGGTCGACCTGCACGTAACCGAAGTTGGCGCTGTAGGCGATGCGTAGCCCACTCAGATCTTGCTGCTGGCTGAGCCAAGGCGCCTGCCGGGGTGCGCCGGCCAAACCGTCGCGGGCATCGGGGCGCGCTACGCAGTCGAGCATCAGCACCGAGTCGTCCACGGTACGCGTCATCGGCCCCAGGTGCGACAGCACGGTCATGGCGCTGGCCGGCCATTGCGGCACATAGCCGAAGGTCGGTTTGATGCCGAAGGTGCCGGTGAAGGCGCAAGGGATGCGAATCGAACCACCGGCATCGCTGCCCTGATGCAGCACCCCCAGGTTCAGCGCGGCGGCTGCCGCAGCACCACCAGACGAACCACCGGCAGTCAGCCTGGTATCCCAAGGGTTGCGGGTAATGCCGTACAGCGGGTTGTCGGTCACGCCTTTCCAGCCGAACTCCGGCGTGGTGGTCTTGCCCACCAGCACAGCACCGGCTTCACGCATGAAGGCGCTGAAGGGCGCATCGATTTCCCACGGCCCGGAACCCGAGGTAGTACGCGAGCCCTTGCGGGTAGGCATGCCGCGGGTCAGGGTCAGGTCCTTGATCGAGGCGGGTACGCCATCCAGTCGGCCACAGGGCTCGCCGCGCTGCCAGCGTTGTTCGCTGGCGCGGGCGGCGGCGCGGGCACCTTCGCCGTCGACATGGCAGTAGGCGTTGACCGCCGGGTTATGCAGGTCAATGCGCGCCAGCACATCGTCGACCACCTCGACGGGTGACAACTGGCGGCGCTGGTACAGTTCGAGCAGTTCGACGGCGGTGAGTTCGCCAATCGCGGTTTTCTGGGTCATTTCAACGGGCTCCCGGGTTGGCGGCCTGGAACATGGCGCGCAACAGGACGTCGCAACCATCGGCCAGGTCCTGGGGCGCGGCATTTTCGATTTCGTTGTGGCTGATGCCGCCTTCGCATGGCACGAAGATCATCCCGGCCGGGCCCAGCTCGGCGAGGAAGATTGCATCGTGACCGGCGCCGCTGACGATATCCATGTGGCTCAGGCCCAGCGCACGCGCCCCCTGGCGCACGGCATCCACGCACTGCTCGGCGAAGTACAGCGGCGGGAAGTCGGCTGTCGGGGTTAGCTGATAGCTCAGGCCATGTTTCGCCGTGCTGTTTTCGATGGCTGCGCGCACTTCGCTGACCATGGCGTCGAGGTGCCCAGGGTCGAGGTGGCGCAGGTCGATGGTCATGTGCACCTGGCCGGGGATGACGTTGCGCGAGCCTGGGTGCAAGGTCAGGCAGCCGACCGTGCCGCAGGCATGTGGCTGGTGCGCGTGAGCGACGCGGTTGACCGCAGCCACCACCTCGGCAGCGCCGACCAATGCGTCCTTGCGCAGGTGCATGGGCGTGGGGCCTGCATGCGCCTCGACGCCGGTAAGGGTCAGGTCGAACCATTTTTGCCCCAGGCAGCCCTGGACCACGCCGATGGTGGTGCGTTGGTCTTCCAGCACCGGGCCTTGCTCGATATGCGCTTCGAAGTAGGCGCCCACGGCATGCCCGGTGGGCACGCGCGGGCCGGCGTAGCCGATGCGTTGCAACTCAGCGCCGACCGACAGACCTTGGTCATCGACCTTGTCCAGGGTTTCCTGCAGGCCGAACTTACCGGCAAACACGCCCGAGCCCATCATGCAGGGCGGGAAGCGCGAACCTTCTTCGTTGGTCCATACCACCACTTCCAGCGGGGCTTCGGTGGTCAGGTGCAGGTCGTTGAGCGTGCGCATCACTTCGAGGCCGGCCATGACGCCGTAGCAGCCATCGAACTTGCCGCCGGTGGGTTGGGTGTCGATGTGGCTGCCGGTCATGATGGGCGGTAGGGCAGGGTTGCGCCCGGGGCGGCGTGCGAAGATATTGCCGATGGCGTCGACGCTAACCGTGCAGCCGGCCTCTTCGCACCAGTGGACGAACAGGTCGCGCGCCTGGCGGTCGAGGTCGGTCAGGGCCAGACGGCATACGCCGCCCTTGGCGGTGGCGCCGAGTTGGGCCAGGTCCATCAATGATTGCCAAAGGCGCTCGCGGTTGATCAGAGGGCCTTGGCCGAGCAGGTGCTGCGAGGGATCGATGCGGGTGTTCATGGTTCAGCTCTCCTGAAAGTAATCAGTTGCTTGTACTGGCCTCTTCGCGGGCAAGCCCGCTCCTACAGGTCATCCACAGGCCAGAGGTCTTTGCGGGCGTGCTTCTCTGCTGATCAGGCGCTAAGGGCCAGGTAACGGTTCTTGATGCTCGGGTCCTCGCGGAACTGCGCTGCACTGCCTTGGTAAGCGACGCGGCCCTGCTCCAGCACATAGTGGCGATCAGCAAGGGCATCGCAGACCATCAGGTTCTGCTCTACCAGCAGGATCGACAGCCCTTCGTCCTTGATCCGTCGCAGGATCTTCACCAGTTCATCGACAATCACCGGGGCCAGGCCTTCGGTGGGCTCGTCGAGGATCAGCAGCCTGGGGCCGTTGAGCAGGGCGCGGGCGATGGCGAGCATCTGTTGCTCGCCACCGGACAGGGCAAAACCACCGTTGCGGCGACGCTCCTTCAGGCGCGGGAACATGCTGTACACGTCCTCCAACTGCCAGCGGCTGGTCTTGCGCACGGCAATCTTCAGGTTCTCCTCGACGCTGAGCTGGCGAAAGATGCCGCGGTGCTCCGGCACCAGGGCAATGCCCTGCCGGGCGATATCGAAGATTTCGCGGCCGACCAGTTGCTGGCCGTTGAAGCTGATCTGCCCCTGCCGTGGGCGGACGATGCCAAGGATGCTGCGCAAGGTGGTGGTCTTGCCTGCGCCGTTGCGCCCCAGCAGCGTTACCAGTTCGCCAGCCTCAACCTTGAGCGAGACACCTTCGAGCACATGGCTCTTGTCGTAGTAGGAATGGATCGAATCGACGTTGAGCATCAGGCGGCCTCTCCAAGGTAGGCGGTGCGTACGCGCTCGTCGTTGCGCACCTGTTCAGGGGTACCCTCGACCAGGATCTGGCCGTGACTCATCACCGTGATGCGCTGGCTGATCGACATGACAATGCTCATGTTGTGCTCGATCAGTAGCACGGTATGGTCGCGGCCAAGGTCGCTGATCAGGTCGGTCATCACCGGGATGTCGTCGATGCCCATGCCCGAAGTGGGTTCGTCGAGCATCAGCAGGGAGGGCTTGGCGCAGATCGACATGCCCACTTCCAGCACCCTTTGCTGGCCGTGCGACAGCTCGCCCGCCAGTGTTTCGGCACGGGCGCTCAGTTTCAGGCGCTCCAGCACCTGGTCGGCGGTGTTCCAGTGGCTGCGCTTGTGCTCGACGCTGCGCCAGAAGTTCAGCGCGCCCAGGCCATCACGGCCTTGGGCTGCCAGGCGCAGGTTCTCGCGCACTGAAAGGTTCTGGAACAGGCTGGTGAGCTGAAACGAACGCGCCATGCCAAGTGCCACCCGTCCGTGGGACGGCTTGCGAATGATGTCCTGGCCATTGAACAGGATCTTGCCGGCAGTGGCCTGACGTTCGCCGGTCAGGCAGTGGAACAGGCTGGTCTTGCCGGCGCCGTTGGGGCCGATAATGGTGTGGATGGTGCCGGCTCGCACTTTGAGGTCAACGCCCGCGACCGCCTTGAACGGCCCGTAGGCCAGCTCCAGGTCGCGGGTTTCCAGGAGGTAGTCGCTCATCACAGGGTCTCCTTGGTCTTGGCCTGGGGTTTGTCATCGGCATTGCGGGTGGCCAGCAGGCGCTTGCCCAGTTCGGTCAGGCCGCCCCACAGGCCGCCACGCATGAACACCACCACCAGAATCAGGATCACCCCCAGCAGCATCAGCCAGCGTGGCCAAAGTTCCGACAGCACGTCACCCAGCAGCACGATGGCGCCGGCCCCCAGCAGCGAGCCGAACAGTGAGCCGGTGCCGCCGACGATGGTCATGATCAGGATGTTCTCGCTCATCATCAGGTCGATGTTCGACAGCGGCGCAAAGTGCAGCAGCATGGCGTACAGCGCCCCGGCGATGCCGGTGATGGCGCCCGACAGCATGAACACCAGAATCTTGAAATGGCGGGTGTCGTAGCCGATGGCGGCGGCGCGGGTCTCGTTCTCACGGATAGCCAGCAGGGTGCTGCCGAATGGCGAACGGATCACCCGCAGGGCTGCGGCGAAGATCAACAGGAACAGCACCGCGACGAACACATAGAAGTGCCGCGGATCGGCCAGGTCGACCAGCACATGGCCGGCGATTTCGATATTCGGCCGTGGCACATCAAGCAGGCCGTTGTCACCGCCGGTCCAGCCGCTGAGGGTATAGGCCAGGAAGTAGGCCATCTGGCTGAAGGCCAGGGTCAGCATGACGAAGTAGATGCCCGTGCGACGGATCGCCAGTGCGCCCACCAGCAGCGCGAGGAAGGCGCCGAACACAGCTGCGCCAAGCAGCGCGGCGAACATGCCCCACTGCAGGTGGATCATCAGCAGCGCTGCGCCATAGGCGCCCACGCCAAAGAAGATGCCCTGGCCGAACGACAGCAGTCCGGTGTAGCCGAGCAGCAGGTTGCAGGCCAGTGCGGCCATGGCAAAGATCAGGATCTCGGTGGCCAGGGTGGCCGAGGGCAGCAACAGCGGCAGCGCCACCAGGCTGGCAACTACCAGCGACAGCAGCGCCGGGGCGCGGCCCTTGGCGACTGGCAATGGGTTTTTCTCGCTCATCTCAGGCTCTCCCGAACAGGCCGTAGGGACGGACCAGAATCACTGCTGCCATGGCGCCATAGATCATCAGGCTGGCGCCTTGCGGCCAGAGACTGGTCATCATGCTTTGCACCACACCCACCAGCAGGCCGCCAACCAGCGCCCCGCCGAACGACCCCATGCCGCCAATCACCACCACCACGAAGGCAATGCCGAGGATTTCCGGGCCGACGAAGGGCTGGGCGCCCCGTAGCGGCGCAAACAGCACACCCGCCACACCTGCCAGGCCCACGCCCAGGGCGAATGTCAGGGAGAACAGGCGGAAAATGTTGGTGCCCAACAGCGACACGGTCTCGGTGCTTTCGCTACCGGCCCGCACCAGTGCGCCGAAACGGGTGCGTTCCAGCAGCAGCCACAGGCCAATACCGATCAGCGCTGCGAAGCCGATCAGGAACAAGCGGTAGTAGGGGTAGATGAAGTCGCCAAGTATCAGCACCCCGCGCAGTTCAGGTGGTACGGCAATGTTCTTGCCCACCGGGCCCCAGATCAGCACCGACGCTTCCTGGATGATCAGCGCGATGCCGAGGGTGACGAGGATCTGGAAGGTGTGCGGCAGGTGGTAGATGCGTTTGATCAACAGGCGCTCGACCGCCCAGGCCAGCGCGGCCACCACCAGTGGCGCAATCAGCAGCGCCAGCCAGAAGTTGCCGGTGACGGCCACGGCGGTGTAGCACAGGTAGGCGCCCAGCAAGAAAAACGCGCCGTGGGCGAAGTTGACGAAGTTGAGCAGGCCGAAAATGATCGTCAGGCCCACGGCGATGAGGAAGTAGATCATCCCCAGGCCCAGGCCGTTGAGCAGTTGGAACAGGTACAAATCGAGCATGAGCGTGCCCTCGACAGCGCGCCGGGCGGCTGCCTGTACAAGTGTTTGTGACTAACGCCGCAGCTTCAGGCCAGGGCGCAACCGGTGTGATCGACCTCGACGAACGAGCGGCCCGAACTGATGACTTCGGCCAGGTCGTCCTCGTCGCGCATCTGCCCCTGGGGCTTGCCGCGCAGCAGGTAGTAATCCTTGAGCACCTGGTGGTCACCCGGGCGGATCAGTTCTTCGCCGGTCGGGCCCTGGAAGCGCATGCCCTGCAATGCCGCAGACACGGCGGCCCCGTCCAGGCTGCCGGCCTTGACGATTGCCTCGAGCATCACCTTGGTGCCGATGTAGTCGGCGGCCAGCGGGTAGTTGGGGTTGATGCCATAGGCCTTGCGGGTGGCGGCGACCAACTGTTTGTTCAGCGGGGTGTCGACCTGGTGCCAGTACTGCGCACCCAGGTACACGCCCTCGAGCACGTCGCTGCCCAGCTCCTGGAACTGGTCGAGGCCGGCAGACCACACCATCAGCACTTTCATGCGGTCCTTGATGCCGAAGTTGACCGCCTGGCGCAGGGCGTTGGAGGCCTGGCTACCGAAGTTGAGCAGCACCAGCACGTCGGGCTTGGCGGCGATGGCGTTGGTCAGGTAGCCGGAAAATTCCTGCTCCTGCAGCGAGTGGTAGCTGTTGCCGATGTGTTCCACGCCGAGCTCGGCGAACACTTTGCGGGCGTTGTCCAGCAGGGCATCGCCGAATACATATTGCGGGGTGATGGTGTACCAGCGCTTGGCCTGGGGCAGCTGGCGGCTCATCGGCACCAGGGTTTCGCGGATGGCACCATAGGTGGGCACCGACCAGCGGAAGGTTGAGGCATTGCAGTCCTTGCCGGTGATTTCATCGGCGCCCACAGGCGTCATGAACACGCCGCCGGCTTTGTGGATTTCCTTGGACACCGCCAGTGCCGAAGACGACAGGGTGCACCCCTGGAAGAAGCGTGCGCCATCCTGGCCGATGGCTTCCTGCACCTTGCGCACCGCCTTGCCGGCGTTGCCTTCGGTGTCGATGACTTTGTACTTGAGCGGGTGGCCGAGCAACTGCGGGTGCTCGGCGATGGCCAGGCGCGAGCCCATGTCGGCGTACTTGCCGTAGCTGGCGAAGGCGCCCGACATGGACTTGAGCCCATAGAAGGTCAGCGGTTGGTCGGCGAATGCCCGGTGTGCCCCCAAGGGGAGGCTACCTAAGGCACCCAGGGCAAGGCCTGCCTTGAGCAGGGTACGTCTTTGCATGAGTAACTCCTTGTTTGTGGTTATTAGGCAGGAGTGGCAATGACAAAGCGGGTACGGCCGGGCCTGTGTGCAGGCCTCTTTACAGGCGCATCAGTGGTGGTGATCGAACTCCAGCAGGAAGTTACGGGCAACCTCGCCTTCCAGCGCGGTCATATGGTGCTCGGCGTCGCACATGTGTTCGTGCATCAGCCGGCGTACGGCGGGTTCGTCGCTGGCGCGCAAGGCGGTCAGCAGTTGCTTGTGGTAGCCGATGTTGGCGGCGGCGAACTGCTGGCGCTTGGGCAGGTAGGCCTTTTTCAGCACCACCAGGTCGCGCAGCAGGTCGTTGAGGAACACCGCCATGAAACGCAGCAACGGGTTGGGGCAGCGGTCGGCCAGCAGGGTGTGGAATTCAAGCTCCGCCAAGCGCTGCTCACGCTGGCCTTCTTCGCTGTCTTCCGGCGCGCTGCAGAAGTCGATGTTGGCCTGCAGCGCGGCATAATCGGCCTCGCTCAGCTTGCCCATCACCGACACCGCCAGTTCTACCTCGATGACTTTGCGCAGCTGGTACACCTGTTCGCCGTCCAGGTGCTGGAAATGCAGGTAGTTGCGCAGCGCGCGGCTGGCTGGCTCGGTGCCCACTTCGTTCAGGTAGGCGCCCCCGGTCGGGCCGGTGCGGGTGCTGACCAGGCCTTCGACTTCGAGCGCCTTGAGCGCTTCGCGGGCGGTGCCCTTGGAACATTCGAAATGCTCCATCAGCTCACGTTCGGTGGGCAGGCGGTCGCCGGGGTGCAGCGCTTCGGTGACGATCGAGCGCTTGACTGATTCGACGATCACATCGGACAGCTTCTGGCGCTTGCGTTTGGGTTTGAGCATTTCGCTATTTTTCATATTTATGCGGATAAATAGGATTTAGCGAGTTTTGCCCAGGCGGGTCAATGCTGGCGGTGGGGAGGGGTCGTAAATGGTGTGAAAGGGTCGGGGAGGGATATGTGGGGAGGGGCTGTAAGGGGGGCCGCGAATGCTGCAGTGGCGCTACTGACGCATTCGCGGGTGAACCCGCTCCTACACAGGGGAGGTACCCATGGGTTCAGCCCTTTTGGCCTGGGCCTTGCTGCAGGTGGGCCTGGCTGCAATACCACTCATTACCCTGCTGCAGCGCCCGGTCGTTGGGCAGGTGCACGCCGCAATGGGCACAGCGCACCATCTTCAGCGGCGCATCCAGCTTCGCCTCGGGGTGCGACTGCTGGCTGACTTTGAACTTGCGCCACAGCCAGAACGCGGCGGCGATCAGGGCGATCCAGAAAAGTAGGCGAACCATGGTGTCCAGCTTGTCGATTGAAGAAGCCAACAGTCTAGGACGCGGCCAATAAAAAAGGGAGGCCCAAGGCCTCCCTTTCATTCACCGCTGAAGGTCAGTCGAACAGACCAAAGGTCATGTAGCTGAACCAGGAACGGTCTTTCTCGGCTTCTTTCGGGCCTTCCGGCACGATCGGGTCGCCGTTCTCGTCTTTAGGCAGCAGCTCTCGCGGCATCTCGTCGCGCGCGTCCTGGAACTGCTTGACCACGTCCTGGTTGGCGCGGGTTTCGCCTGGCGGCAGCGGGGTCTCGGTTTCGATCAGGCCCAAGGTGGCCTTGGACAGCCAGCCGCGGCCGTCAGACTCGGTCTGCTTGGGCTGGAACTCGCCATCGACCAGGCTCGGGTGGTCCGGGTAGTTGAGCTTGAGGGTTTCCAGGCTCGTGGCGGCCAGTTCGTCCAGGTGCAGCTTCTGGTACGACTCGACCATCACCGCCAGGCCGTCACCGACGGACGGGGTTTCCTGGAAGTTTTCGACCACGTAGCGGCCACGGTTGGCAGCCGCTACATAAGCCTGGCGGCTCAGGTAGTAGTCGGCCACGTGGATTTCGTACGAAGCCAGCAGGTTGCGCAGGTAGATCATGCGCTGCTTGGCGTCTGGCGCGTAGCGGCTGTTGGGGAAGCGGCTGGTCAGCTGGGCGAACTCGTTGTACGAGTCGCGGGCGGCGCCCGGGTCACGCTTGGTCATGTCCAGCGGCAGGAAGCGCGCCAGCAGGCCACGGTCCTGGTCGAACGAGGTCAGGCCCTTGAGGTAGTAGGCGTAATCGACGTTCGGGTGCTGCGGGTGCAGGCGGATGAAGCGCTCGGCGGCCGACTTGGCGGCCTCGGGCTCGGAATTCTTGTAGTTGGCGTAGATCAGCTCGAGCTGCGCCTGATCGGCATAGCGGCCGAACGGGTAGCGCGACTCCAGGGCCTTGAGCTTGTTCACGGCGCTGGTGTAGCTGGAGTTGTCCAGATCAGCCTGGGCCTGCTGGTACAGTTCGGCCTCGCTGAGGTTCTCGTCAATGACCTCTTTATTAGAGGAACAGGCCGCGGTAAGCCCGAGGATGGCGATCAGCAGCAGGTGTTTCACTCGCATGGCGGCTTGCGTCCCTTTGACGGCCGCTGTCTTGGGCGGTGCCGTCCTGTTATGATGAGCGCCCCGGCCAACCCCGGGACAAAAGAAGCCGTATTTAACCACAAGCTCGCAGCCGAAACCAAAGGCTGTGCGCCCGCCGAATCGAGCATGTCCGAGATCATTCAACTTAGCGCAGAGGTACCGTCCGAACTGGGCGGCCAACGCCTCGACCAGGTCGCCGCCCAATTGTTCGCCGAGTACTCGCGTTCGCGGCTAACTTCGTGGATCAAAGAGGGCCGCCTGACGGTCGATGGTGCAGTCGTGCGCCCTCGAGACCTTGTTCATGGTGGCTCTCTGCTTGCCCTGGAGGCCGAACAAGAGGCCCAGGGCGAGTGGATCGCAGAAGATATCGAACTGGATATCGTCTACGAAGACGACCACATCCTGGTGATCAACAAGCCTGCCGGGCTGGTTGTGCACCCGGCGGCCGGGCATGCCAGCGGCACCCTGCTCAACGCGCTGCTGCACCATGTGCCAGACATCGTCAACGTGCCGCGCGCCGGTATCGTGCACCGCCTGGACAAGGACACCACCGGCCTGATGGTGGTGGCCAAGACCCTGCAGGCGCAGACCAAGCTGGTCGAGCAGATGCAGGCCCGCAAGGTCAGCCGCATCTACGAGTGCATCGTGATTGGCGTGGTGACTGCCGGTGGCAAGATCGACGCGCCCATCGGCCGTCACGGCGGCATGCGCCAGCGCATGGCTGTAACCGACGGCGGCAAGCCGGCGGTCAGCCACTACCGCGTACTCAAGCGCTTCCGCTCGCACACCCATGTGCGGGTCAAGCTGGAAACCGGCCGTACCCACCAGATTCGCGTGCACATGGCCCACGTGGGTTTCCCGCTGGTTGGCGACCAGACGTACGGCGGGCGCTTCCGTATTCCGCCCGCTGCCAGCCCGACCATGGTCGAGGCGGTCAAGACCTTCCCGCGCCAGGCGCTGCATGCGCGTTTCCTTGCCTTGGCCCACCCGATTACCGGTGAAGTCATGAAGTGGGAATCGCCACTGCCGGATGACTTCGTCTGGTTGCTGTCGCTGCTGAACCAAGACCGCGAGAGCTTCATCGGATGAGTGACCTGACGCAGGCCTTGCTGTTCCCCGACTGGCCGGCCCCGGCCTCGGTACGCGCCTGTGTCACCACCCGTCAGGGCGGCGTCAGCTTGCCGCCTTACGAAACCTTCAACCTCGGCGACCATGTTGGGGATGACCCTGCCGCGGTCGCCGAGAACCGCCGCCGCCTGAGCGAACAGTTCACCATCCAACCGGCCTGGCTCAAACAGGTGCATGGGCGGGTGGTGGCGGATGCCGACCCGGCGGTGGTCGCCGAGGCCGATGCCAGCTGGACCCACCAGCCTGGCATTGCCTGCACCGTGATGACCGCCGATTGCCTGCCTGCGCTGTTCTGCGACCGTGCCGGCACCCGCGTGGCGGCGGCACATGCGGGCTGGCGCGGGCTGGCGGGTGGCGTGCTGGAAGCCACGCTGGACCGGCTGGCGCTGCCGCCAGAAGAGGTGCTGGTGTGGTTGGGGCCTGCCATCGGCCCGCAAGCGTTCGAAGTGGGGCTGGAAGTGCGTGATGCCTTTACCGCCGTGCACCCGCAAGCAGCTCGGGCATTCGTCGACGGCGAACGGCCAGGCAAGCTGTTGGCGGATATCTATGAGCTGGCGCGTATTCGCCTGGCTGCCCGTGGCGTGACTGCTGTTTATGGCGGTGGTTTGTGCACGGTCAGTGATGCGCGGTTCTTCTCCTATCGCCGTACCCCGCAGGGTGGGCGTTTTGCATCGTTGGTCTGGCTGGACCCGCGCTAGCCTGTACCGGCCTCTTCGCTGGCACGCCCGCTCCTACAGTGATTCTGCAAACATTGAAACCGGTGGTGTACCTGTGGGGGCGAGCATGCCCGCGAATGGCCCCCGTTAATCCAACAGGTTGACTTTGGTCAACCCCGCTACGCTTGAATCTTCCAGAATCAGCCTTATCTATAAAGTCATCTCAGGCAGGTTTCTTTATAAACAGGCGCTGTCCATCGCTCCGACCTGCCCTTTAAAGGAAGGTACACCATGCGAATAGACCGTTTAACCAGCAAGCTGCAACTTGCAATATCCGATGCCCAATCTTTGGCCGTTGGCATGGACCACCCTGCCATCGAGCCCGTGCACCTGTTACAGGCGCTGCTCGAACAGCAGGGCGGCTCCATCAAACCGCTGCTGATGCAGGTAGGCTTCGACATCAATGGCCTGCGCCAGGGGCTGGTGAAAGAGCTCGACCAACTGCCAAAAATACAGAACCCTACCGGCGACGTGAACATGTCGCAGGACTTGGCACGCCTGCTTAACCAGGCAGACCGCCTGGCACAGCAGAAGGGCGACCAGTTCATTTCCAGCGAGCTTGTGCTGTTGGCCGCCATGGACGAAAACAGCAAGCTCGGCAAGCTGCTGCTGAGCCAAGGCGTGAGCAAGAAAGCGCTGGAAAATGCCATCAACAACCTGCGTGGCGGCGCGGCAGTGAATGACGCCAACGCCGAGGAATCGCGCCAGGCGCTGGACAAATACACCGTCGACCTGACCAAGCGTGCCGAAGAGGGCAAGCTGGACCCGGTCATTGGCCGTGACGATGAAATCCGCCGTACCGTGCAGGTGCTGCAACGCCGTACCAAGAACAACCCGGTGCTGATCGGTGAGCCTGGCGTGGGTAAAACCGCCATCGCCGAAGGCCTGGCCCAGCGCATCATCAATGGTGAAGTGCCCGACGGCCTCAAAGGCAAGCGGCTGCTGGCGCTGGACATGGGCGCGCTGATTGCCGGTGCCAAGTACCGCGGTGAGTTCGAAGAGCGCTTGAAAAGCCTGCTGAACGAACTGTCCAAGCAGGAAGGCCAGATCATCCTGTTCATCGACGAACTGCACACCATGGTCGGCGCCGGCAAAGGCGAGGGTGCCATGGACGCCGGCAACATGCTCAAGCCGGCCCTGGCCCGCGGCGAGCTGCATTGCGTAGGTGCCACCACGCTGAACGAGTACCGCCAGTTCATCGAAAAGGACGCCGCCCTGGAGCGCCGCTTCCAGAAGGTGCTGGTCGAGGAGCCGAGCGAGGAAGACACCATCGCCATCCTGCGTGGCCTGAAAGAGCGCTATGAAGTGCACCACAAGGTGGCCATCACCGACGGTGCAATCATCGCTGCGGCCAAGCTCAGCCACCGCTACATTACCGACCGCCAGCTGCCGGACAAGGCCATTGACCTGATCGACGAAGCGGCCAGCCGCATCCGCATGGAGATTGACTCCAAGCCAGAAGTGCTCGACCGCCTTGATCGCCGCCTGATCCAGCTGAAGGTGGAGTCGCAGGCGCTGAAGAAAGAAGAAGACGAAGCGGCGAAAAAGCGCCTAGAGAAGCTGACCGAGGAAATCGAGCGGCTGGAGCGTGAGTATTCCGACCTGGAAGAAATCTGGGCTTCGGAGAAAGCTGAAGTGCAGGGCTCGGCGCAGATCCAGCAAAAGATCGAGCAGTCTCGCCAGGAGCTGGAAGCCGCCCGTCGCAAAGGCGACCTGAACCGCATGGCCGAACTGCAGTACGGGGTGATCCCGGACCTGGAGCGCAGCCTGCAGATGGTCGACCAGCACGGCAAGACCGAAAACCAGTTGCTGCGCAACAAGGTCACCGAGGAAGAAATTGCCGAAGTGGTGTCGAAGTGGACCGGCATTCCTGTGGCCAAGATGCTCGAAGGCGAGCGTGAGAAGCTGCTGAAGATGGAAGAGCTGCTGCACCAGCGCGTGATTGGCCAGAGCGAGGCGGTAACCGCCGTAGCCAACGCCGTACGCCGCTCACGTGCCGGGCTGTCCGACCCGAACCGGCCAAGTGGTTCGTTCCTGTTCCTCGGCCCGACCGGTGTGGGCAAGACCGAACTGTGCAAGGCGCTGGCCGAGTTCCTGTTCGACACCGAAGAGGCGATGGTGCGCATCGACATGTCCGAATTCATGGAGAAGCACTCCGTCGCGCGCCTGATCGGTGCACCGCCAGGCTATGTAGGGTATGAAGAGGGCGGTTACCTGACCGAGGCTGTGCGGCGCAAGCCTTACTCGGTGGTGCTGCTGGACGAGGTGGAAAAAGCCCACCCGGATGTGTTTAACGTGCTGCTGCAGGTGCTGGAAGACGGCCGCCTGACTGACAGCCACGGGCGCACCGTGGACTTCCGCAACACCGTGATCGTGATGACCTCCAACCTGGGCTCGGCGCAGATTCAGGAACTGGTGGGTGACCGCGAGGCACAGCGTGCGGCAGTGATGGATGCGGTGGGGGCGCACTTCCGTCCGGAGTTCATCAACCGCATCGACGAAGTGGTGGTGTTCGAGCCATTGGGCCGCGAGCAGATTGCCGGTATTACCGAAATCCAACTCGGCCGCCTGCGCAGCCGCCTGCTGGAGCGCGAACTGTCGCTGAGCCTGAGCCCAGAGGCGTTGGACAAGCTGATTGCTGTGGGTTACGACCCGGTGTACGGCGCACGGCCGCTGAAGCGGGCGATCCAGCGCTGGATCGAGAACCCGCTGGCGCAGCTGATTCTGGCCGGCAAGTTCCTGCCCGGTACGGCGATCACCGCCAAGGTGGAAGGCGACGAAATCGTCTTCGGCTGATTGTGTTGCACCATGAGCCCCGCGTTTGCGGGGCTTTTTTCTGCCTGTTGCCCATGCCGGCCCCTTCGCGGCCAACCCTGCGCAGATTTTTGCAGGCTAGGCAGCCCCTCGTAGGCGCGGGTTTAGCCGTGAAAGGGCCGGCACAGCCCAGCTATTTCGGGCCTTTGCGCCAATCTTGGATAACCGCCTGAAATTTTTGAAATTTTTGCTTGCATCAAATTTAGAGTGCCCCTAATATACGCCGCGTTGTCAGGCACTAAGCGAATCACCAGCAACATCAGTGATCGCAAAACAACTTACAAATCAGTAAGTTGAATGAAAAAAAGTGGTTGACAAGCAAAACGAAGAATGTAGAATAGCCGGCCTCAGCAGCGACAACGCGAAAGCGAAGAAGCTAAAGAGTCCGAAGCGAACACAGTCTTCGGAGTTGTACCGAAGTTCAGTTCCGCGATAGCTCAGTCGGTAGAGCAAATGACTGTTAATCATTGGGTCCCTGGTTCGAGTCCAGGTCGCGGAGCCAATCTCGGGGTGTAGCGCAGTCCGGTAGCGCGCCTGCTTTGGGAGCAGGATGTCAGGAGTTCGAATCCCCTCACCCCGACCATTTTCCGGGTCGTTAGCTCAGTTGGTAGAGCAGTTGGCTTTTAACCAATTGGTCGTAGGTTCGAATCCTACACGACCCACCATGTAGAAAAGGGCATCTCAAAGAGATGCCCTTTTTTTTGAAACACTCGGGGTGTAGCGCAGTCCGGTAGCGCGCCTGCTTTGGGAGCAGGATGTCAGGAGTTCGAATCCCCTCACCCCGACCATTTTTGGGTCGTTAGCTCAGTTGGTAGAGCAGTTGGCTTTTAACCAATTGGTCGTAGGTTCGAATCCTACACGACCCACCATGAACAAAGGGCATCTCGCATGAGATGCCCTTTTTCTTTTGCCTCGAAAAATGCGCCCATCGGTGCAATCCCACCTGCATCTATTTGCCACACCACCCCTTTGTAGGAGCGGGTTCACCCGCGAATGCGGCACTGCAGCCACCATCGCATTCACAGGTAAACCCGCGCCTACAGGGCATGGGGGCGCCTGTTAGTGCAACTTCAGGCGCGGCTCGGTACCCCGGCCAATCTTGCTGCCCAGCATCATCAACGCCGTGCGGAAGAACCCGTACAGCGCCATCTGGTGCATGCGGTACAGCGACACATAGAACATCCGCGCCAGCCAGCCTTCCAGCTTCACGCTGCCCATCAGGTTACCCATCAGGTTGCCCACCGCCGAGAAGCGCGACAGCGACACCAGCGAGCCATAGTCCTTGTACTCGTAAGTCGGCAGGGCCTTGTTCTCCAGGCGCGCCTTCAGGCTTTGCGCCAGCATCGAAGCCTGCTGGTGCGCCGCCTGTGCGCGCGGCGGCACGTTACGGTCGCTGCCAGGTTGCGGGCAGGCGGCGCAGTCACCGAAGGCGAAGATGTTGTCGTCGCGGGTGGTTTGCAGGGTAGGGCGCACGACCAGCTGGTTGATGCGGTTGGTTTCCAGGCCATCGATGTCCTTGAGGAAACCTGGCGCGCGGATACCGGCTGCCCACACCTTCAGGCTGGCCTGGATCACTTCACCGTCCTTGGTTTTCAGGCCGTCCTCGGTCACTTCACTGACCGCGGCGTTGGTCATCACCTTCACCCCGAGTTTTTCCAGGGTTTTGTGAACAGGTACGCTGATGCGCTCCGGCAGCGCCGGCAGAACGCGCGGGCCCGCCTCGATAAGGGTGATGTGCATGTCCTTGGGCTGGATGCGGTCCAGGCCATAGGCCGCCAGCTCGTGGGCAGCGTGGTGCAGCTCGGCCGCCAGCTCTACACCGGTGGCACCGGCGCCGACAATGGCCACGCTGATTTTCTCGCTGGCCACGTCGCCGGCGTGGGCTCGCAGGTAGTGGTTCAGCAGTTGCTGGTGGAAACGCTCTGCCTGCTTGCGGGTATCCAGGAACAGGCAGTGCTGCGCTGCGCCCAGGGTGCCGAAGTCGTTGGTGTTGGAGCCCACGGCAATCACCAGGGTGTCGTAGCCCAGGGTGCGCGCAGGCAGCAGCTCGCGGCCCTCTTCGTCGAGGGTGGCAGCCAGTTGAATCTGCTTGCCTTCACGGTCCAGGCCGCTCATGCGCCCCAGCTGGAAATTGAAGTGGTTCCACTTGGCCTGAGCCACGTAGTTCAGTTCGTCTTCCGAGGAGTTCAGCGAGCCGGCGGCCACTTCGTGCAGCAGTGGCTTCCAGATGTGCGTGAGGTTGGTGTCCACCAAGGTGATTTCGGCCTGCTTGCGCTTGCCCAGGCTTTTACCCAGGCGGGTCGCCAGTTCCAGGCCGCCGGCGCCGCCGCCGACAATCACGATGCGATGAGTCATGGGAATATCTCATAAGGTTTACGGAATTCGTGGCCCTAGGGGCCGGCCGCAAACTGCGCGAGGGGAGGGCGAGCGCGAAGCAGCTCATAGCACCAGTCCACTCAGCAGGCGGCTGATGAGACCCAACCCGATGGTCACGGCCAGCACCAGCACAAGGAGCAGCCACGGCCGGAAGGGCCTGCGCTCGACTTGGTGCTGGGGGGCTCGCAGATACTCATCGACACGACGCTGATCTTCCGGGTTCAGGCGACTGGTCATGGTGGGCCTCGTCAGGTAGACGTTTGTGACTGCGCAAACGCTACAGCGTTCGCGCAGGCGCTTGAAACAAATGATAATGCTTTCTATCCCTGGCGCCGAGTGTACGCCATCGCAAACAGTCGCTGCACTGGATCAAAGACTGATGCCTACGTCGAAGACGATGCTGCGGCCCAGGTTGCCGCGCAGGAAATCCGGCGCATCAGGGTGGGCAAACAGTACCCGGGCAAAGGTTGGCCCGACCAGCGACAGCGAGCGCCAGCCTTGGCGCAGGTATTCGGTAGGCGGCGGGAAGTGGGTGTTGAGGTCGAGCACTTCGCGCTTGAGGCTGGAGAACGCGATGATGTCCAGCTCGTTCAGCTCCAGCCCGCGTTCCCGGTAATTGTGTGCCTTTTTGCGCAAGGTGGGCGCCAGGCGCCCCAGCAGTTCGGTGGCACTGATGCGCCGTGGGCGTGCTTCGCGGCGTACCAGCTGCGCCAGGGAAAACGCACTGCGCCGCCGCTGCAGCTCCTCGCGCCATTCATCGTTCAGCCGGCGGCCCTCGTCGAGCACGAAAAACACCTCGAAGGCGGCGTCGCGGAACAGCACGTCTGGTGGCTCCTGCCCCGCCGGGGTGAAGTCCTCGCTGCGGTAGGGAATGTTCAGCCCCTGCAACAGGCGCTGGCACACCCAACGCTCCCGCTCCCACTTACGGGCGTTGGAGAGAAAGGCATTGGCTTGTTCGGCCTGGATGGTAAGCAGGCGCAGGTAGTCTGAGTCATCCATGCAGACAAGCTTAGCCGCTAATCGATGACGGTAAGATGCTGTTTAAGCGTGAAAATCAGCCCAGCACCGGCCACTGCTGCACCAGCCCGACCAGATGCACCACGCCAAAGCCCAGGCAGATCAGCGAACTGACCACGATAAAACGCTGCGAACGCCCGGTGCCCGCCAGCAATCCTGGCCCCAGCAGGCCGCGTAACAAGTACACCAGGGTGATCAGGCAAATGACTGGCAGCAGCAAGGGCAGCCGCCCGATCGCCCCGGCAGCCGACAGCGCATAGGCCGACCAGGCCAGCAACACGCAGGCGATGGCGGCGGTGATCAGCGCCGGGTAGCAGCGGCCCTTTTCGGCGGCCACCGCCATGCGCTCACCGGCCCCGAACAAACGGTACCAACGCGGCCCCACGGCGATGATGGCCAGGTGAAGTACGCCGATGATGGCGTTGAGTGCCGCTGCCAGTAGCAGGGTGGGGTTGGTTCCTTCCAGCATGACCAATGCTTCCTGCATCGAATGGAAGCGTCAGCCTACCGCAGCCGAAGGAATGGGAGAATGGGTGTAGACTCGGTTTTATCCACATGGCTGCAAAGGGTATTGTTCAGGTGATCAGCGCGCAGGTGTTATCCGGCACCACCCTTACCCTTGGCTGGCTGGGTTATGTGCCGTTGTTGATCTGGGCGGTGAGCCGGGTTCGCTGGGTTGAACTGTTTACCGACCGGCGCCGCCAGCATTTGCTGTTTGGCACGGTGTTCTGCCTGTTTGCGCTGTGGCTGGTGCGGCGCGACTTTGATACCGGGGTGTCGTACCACTTTATTGGCATGACGGCGGTCACCCTGTTGCTGGACTGGCCGCTGGCGGTGCTGGGTGGCTTCATGGCCCAGCTTGGCTTGCTGGCGCTTGGGCGACAAGACCTGGCGGCGTTGGGGGTGAACGGCTTGTTGCTGATTGGTTTGCCGGTGCTGATTACCGAGGTGTGCGCGATAGTGGTCGAGCGCGCCCAGCCGCGAAACCTGTTCGTTTATATCTTCTGTTCGGGGTTCTTCCCGGCAGCGCTCACCGTGCTGGTTTGCGTACCGGCGGCGCTAGGGTTGTTGTGGCTCGATGGGCGGTTTGCCCTGCCGGAATGGCTCAGCGACTTTGTGGGCTACCTGTGGCTGATGATGTTCCCCGAGGCGTTCATCAACGGCATGGTGATCAGTGCGCTGGTGGTGTTTTGCCCCGAGTGGCTGGAAACCTTCAACCGCACACGGTATTTGCAGGCGCCCTGGAAGGAAGAGGAGCGATGATCATGCGGCGGCTCTGCCATCACATCTAAAACCTGACGCGGTCTCTGTGGGAGCGGCCTTGTGTCGCGAAAGGGCTGCGAAGCAGCCCCAGATTCGGTGGTAACTCAAAAAATGCCGGGGCTGCTTCGCAGCCCTTTCGCGACACAAGGCCGCTCCCACAGGCCGGCACAGCCGCCTTGCAATCAGCTCAATGCCGCGGCTCCAGGTCCCCCGAATACAGCTCATCTTCGGACCCTTCCGACCCCGCAATCTTGTGCTCCTCGGCTGCCCAGGCGCCCAGGTCGATCAGCTTGCAACGGTCCGAACAAAACGGTCGGAACGCGTTTTTTTCGCTCCATTCCACAGGCGCGCCGCAAGTCGGGCAATCGACGGTCAATGGCTGGCTCATGGCTGGCCTCCTTTCAAAGTCAGGTAAAAGTGGTGCAGGCGGTCAATCTGCTCATGCAGCGCGGCCAGGCCGCCGTCGTTGACCACCACATCATCGGCATGGCGCAGGCGATCCTCACGGGCCAACTGCGCCTGCAAAATGGCCTGCACGTGCTCGGCACTGGTGTTGTCCCGCGCCAGGGTACGGGCTATTTGCAGGTCCTGCGGCGCATCGATCACCAGTACGCGTTGGGTCTTATGGTGCTGGCCCGATTCGATCAGCAGCGGCGACACATAGACCGCATAAGGCGACTGCGCCTTGGCCAGATAGCTGAAAATCTCCTGACCGATCAGCGGGTGCAGCAGTTGCTCCAGCCATTTGCGTTGCGCTGGGTCGGCGAAAATCAGCTGGCGCAGGGCGGCGCGATCGAGCTGGCCGTCGCCCTGCAGCACGCCCGGGCCGAAGCGCTCGACGATGCTGGCCAGGGCCGGGCGACCAGGTTCGACAACCCAGCGCGCCGCCTGGTCGGCATCGACCAGGTGCACGCCAAGCTCGACAAAGCGCTCGGCAGCGGCGCTTTTGCCGCTACCAATGCCGCCGGTCAGGCCGAGAATCCAGGGGGTAAAGGCCGCAGTGGTCATCAGTATCCAAGCAGTTGTATGTATGAGGCGTATATTTCATCACCCCAGAGCACGGCAATCCACCCCGCAATTGCCAGATAAGGGCCAAACGGGATAGCCGTGCCCAAGGCATGCCGGCGAAAATGCAGCAGGCACAGGCCAACAAGCGCCCCCACCACCGACGACAACAGCAGCGTCAACGGCAGCACCTGCCAACCCCCCCACGCCCCGATCAGCGCCATCAGCTTGAAATCGCCATAGCCCATGCCTTCCTTGCCGGTGACCAGCCTGAACACCCAGTACACCGTCCACAGGCTGAGGTACCCGGCCACTGCGCCCCACAGTGCGTCGGCCAGGGGCACATGGATGCCAAAGGCATTGACGATCAGCCCTAGCCACATGGTCGGCAGCACCAGCACATCCGGCAGCAGCTGGTGGTCCGCATCGATCAGGCTCAGCGCCAGCAGGCACCAGGTCAGCGGCAACGCCAGCAACGCCTCTACCGAAGCGCCGAAGCGCCAGGCCACTACCAGCGACAGCAGCGCGCTGGCCACTTCCACTACCGGGTAACGCAGGCTGATGCGGTTTTTGCAGGACGAACAGCGCCCGCCCAAGGCCAGGTAGCTGATGACCGGAATGTTCTCCCACGCACGAATCCGGTGCGCGCAGTGTGGGCACCGGGAGGCCGGCAGGCACAGGTCGAAACGCGGGTGCTGCGTGGTCGGCAGCCCCAACACCTCTTGCGCCTCACGCTGCCATTGCCGCTCCAGCATGATCGGCAGGCGATACACCAGCACGTTGATAAAGCTGCCCACCAGCAGGCCGAGCACCGTGGCAAGGGTGAGGAAATACGCTGGCTGTTCAGCCAGCAAAGCCCATAAAGTCATGTTCAGATCAAACTACCCAACTGGAAGATCGGCAGGTACATCGCCACCACCAGGCCACCCACCAGCAAGCCCAGGATCAGCACGATGGCCGGCTCCAGCAGGCTGGTCAACTGGTCCAGCGCCTGGCTGACCTCTTCCTCGTAATGGCTGGCGGCTTTTTCCAGCATCTGGTCCAGCGTGCCGCTGGATTCACCGATGGCCGTCAACTGCACCAGCAAGGGGGGGAACAGCGGTTCACCGGCCATCGCCTGGTTCAGCCCTTGCCCATTGGCCATGCCTTGGCGCAGCCGCAACACCGCCTGCTCGTGCAGGTCGCCACCCGTTACCCGCGCCACCGTCCCCAGCGCATCCAGCAACGGCACCCCGGCGCCGTAGGACGTTGCCAGGCTGCGCGCAAACCGCGCCAGCGCGGCCTGCCCCAGCAACTTGCCAAACACGGGCAAGCCCAGCACCCGCCGAGATATCCACAGGCGCGCTGGCGCGTGCTGCCGGTAAAGCTGGCGCACGGCAACACCCAGCACCAAGCCCATCACCAGCAGCAGCGGCGCAAACCGGCTCAGCCCTGTGGACAAGTTGATCACCCATTGGGTAAATGCCGGCAACGCCGCGCCCATGCCCGAGAACATGCTCTCGAATTTCGGAATCACCTCCAGCAACAAGATCGCCGACACCCCCAGCCCGGTCAGCAACAGCAGCAGCGGGTAGATCATCGCCTTGCGCACCTTCTTGTGCAGCACCCGACGCTGTTCCAGCATGCCGGCCAGCTGCTCCAGCTGCCGGTCGAGCGTACCGGACTGCTCGCCCACCCGTACCAGGTTGCAATACAGCGCATCGAACCATGCCGGGTGACGCTGCAACGCATCCGCCAACCCCAGGCCCGAGGCCACATCCTGTTTCAATCTTTCCAGCAACGTCGCCTGCGCCGCATCGCAACCACTGCGGCCCATCACCTCGAACGCCTGCAGCAGCGGCACCCCGGCCTTGAGCAACGTCGCCAACTGCCGGCTGAACCCCGCCGGGTCGGCCTTTTCGCGCCGCTTTGGCAAGCTGAACGCCAGCCCGCTGGCCGGCCGCAAACTCGCCACCGTAATGCCCTGGCGAATCAGCCCGGCACGCACATAAGCCGGGCTGCGCCCGGGTGTTTGGCCGCTGACCGGCGTGCCATTGGCGTCGGTGCCGTGCCAGCGGTAGAGAAGTGAAGATGAAGTCATGCAAAGGTCCTTGTTCAGCCCCGGCGACAAGCCTGGAAACAGCTTGCCGCGTCCATGCAAGGGCACGCGTCCGTGATGCTCACTAGAGTAGTTCAGCGAAGATGACGCCCGTGCGGGCAGGGGTGACAAAAGGTGTCTGTTCAGGCCTACTGCGCCGCTGCCGGTTGGGGCGCAACTGACCTCAATGTGTAAGCGAATCAAAAAGGAACTACGTTCATGAAAGGGCAACGCGGTATCACCCTGATCGAACTGATGATCGTCGTCGCGATCATCGGCATTCTGGCGACCATCGCCTTACCGATGTACACCAACCACCAGGCACGCTCCAAAGCCGCGGCCGGGTTGCTGGAGATCAGCGCTCTGAAGACGGCGATGGATCTGCGGCTGAATGATGGAAAGGATGTAGCGGATGTCGCCGCGCTGGGTGGCCAGCCGGCGACGGCGCATTGTGCGATCACGGCGAGCGGCAAGGCCGCGGATGGTAGCGGCAGCATTGTCTGCACCCTGGTGGATGCGCCGGCCAACGCGTTGGGCAAGGCCCTGACCCTGACGCGTTCGGCCAGCGGCTGGGCGTGCACGACCGACATCGAGGAAGACCTGGCGCCCAAAGGGTGCAAGGGGGCTTGAGGGCAGGGCAATAAACCAGCGGAAACAGGGGTTTGCGTTACGGGTGTGAGCAGTGGTACGTTGCGCTACACGCCGGTGTAGCTCAGTCGGTAGAGCAGCGCACTCGTAACGCGAAGGTCGCAGGTTCGATTCCTGTCTCCGGCACCAGAATCAGTTGGCCTATGGCGATTTATCGCTACCTGGCACCAATAGAAGCCCGCCTTGTGCGGGCTTTTTTGTTCCCGTTGTCCCGTTCTCAAACCGTTAGGTCGTGCCTAGTCCTAAATCCGCGTTGCTCGTAGGAATCGTCTCGTTAGCTGCTCGAGGCCTCATTTGCCCCTTCTTAGCTGTTAGGTTCTTTCGCTCCTACAGTTCGCAAGGGACTCTGAAATGCGCGTCAGTCTGGATGGGCTTGGCCAAGCAGTAGACGGTGATGTGACCACCACAGGTGCGATTTGCATCGCCACCGGGGAAGGTAACCTCGACGAGGGACGAATGGTCCTGAGGATGGGGGATCCCACCACACCTTGTCCACTTTGCGGGCTGGAAGGAAAGGTCGTCGAAGGGGTGTGGCACTTCATCTCGGATGGCCAGCCAGTCGCGATGGATGGCGCGTTAGTTGATTGCGGTTGCCCAGAGGGTAGCAACCGGGTGGTGGCGCCTTTAGGGGAAATGCCCCCGCCGCGGCTGCCGGTTGCCGTACGCACTAGCCTCACACCCGCTGGCCCTGGGAGCTCTAGCGCTTTGGCAGGGGCTTCGCCCGCCATGGTTGGCGGGTTGCCTGGGCAGATGCAGCCGGGATTCTATGTGGTGCCCCGGAGCATGTCGTTCCCGCAGATTCTGTTGGAGCTGGCTAGCCATGATTCAACCTTGCCCATTTCGTACCTGCAGCGCCTGAACCCGACTTTCGAGCAGGGGTTCAAGGCAGGGGAAATCTTCGTCATCGGCGATCCGGATAACGGTTATGCCTGCACCCAGGAGGAGGGCCAACTCATGGCGGCCGCCGAGCGCGCGCGACGTTCCTTGGCTGTACTCGATTTTGCCGAGTCAGATTTCATGATGGAGTATCAGGCTGAAATTGCCGGACTGCTTAGTGACGCCAGTCTCTCCATGGGGGTGGGTAAGGACATGATGGACCACGGCCTCCGGCAGCTTCGCGGCACACTTGGCAACATCGAGCGTTTGCATCAGCAAGAATTTCTCCGCCATGGCCATCTGAATAGCCCATCGTTCTTCGCCGAACGACGGCTATTATTGGAACAGCTAGATGTTCAGCTGAAGGCGACTTTTCTAAATAAACATCTGAATCTAGGGGCCTACGAGCGGCTGAAAAAAAGCTTGAATATCTCGACCAAGAGCCTTGTGCATCATTGGTCGAAAGCCGGTGGGCCAGAGCAGATTCCTGGGTACGCCACATATTTGGACAAAGTGGCGAAGCTTAGTAAGTAACTTCGGTATGGTGGGCATGTCGGAATTGGCTTAGGTGGTACATCTTCCTATCTGAAAGTCCAAGAGGCCTGCCGTGCAGGGGAAACCGAAGGCTGCAAAAAAATTCGTTTGTCTGAGGCAGGTGCTTTCGCTGGGGGGCTGGCGGGAGGGATCGTGGGTGGCAAGATTGCTGGGATCACTGCGCTCGCTGTATGTGGGGTGTTCTCTGCTGGTACCGCGGGTTTCGGGGCGCCGGTATGTGGCATTGCGCTGGTCGGGGGAGGGGCTTTTGCTGGGAGCATCGCCGGTGCGGAGGGCGGTGAGCAAATGGGCGAGCTGATCTACGAATCACATTATGACTGAGTTCGAGAGTTGGCCCGTGTGGCTGAAGTGGATAATGCTGGCGTGTCCGTTCGTGATCGCGTTGGCCGGTTGTGCGGTAAGTGCATTCATCGCGGGTACAAGAAATTTCACTGTTGCAACCTCGGCTATCCAAAGTCATCCCGGCCTGGAGCAAATGAAACTGTTTTTGGGCACGCGGCGCTTTGGCGCTCGGTGGCTGCTGATAACGTTTCTTTGTGGAATACTCATTTGGCCTGGCGTACATATGCGCCGAGGGCATCTGGACATCGAAGAACTAGAAAACTTCCCTGCAAAACTTAAGTTGGCTCTACAGGTATCCACGTGGCTGACGGCCTTTGGCTTCGCTTGGATGTGGGTGACCTATGGATTCATCAAGGCGTGAACGTTGATGCCACGGCGGTCGTAGCTCTCACTGGATCCTTCGCAAGTCCCGATTCGATTCCACAGAAAGCCATAAATAGCTGATTTTTTTATAGATACCCTAGGAGGTACGTCTATAAATCCACCAAATTCCAGCCCCGTGAAAACCGGGCCCTGACGCCCTACAACCGTCCGTCTGTCTCCGCACCAGACAATTTGGCCGATGGTGATTTTTGCTATCGGGCCATCAATGTAAGCCAGCCTGATACGGGCTTTCTTATGCCTGTCTTTTCTCATCAGGCCTGCAAACCTCGGACTTAGCCGTTCCACCCCCCTGTAGGAGCGGGTTTACCCGCGAACACGGGCGAAGCCCGTGCCATCCACCACCTACCCAACGCAATTAAACATGGTCCTATAACCCAAAGGCCGAATCACATGCAGTTCCTGCTTCCCAGGCGCAGCAACGACCTCTAGCACCCTCCGGCGCGCTGTGAATGCATAATCGGTAGTGTGGTGCCGGTTTTGCCCGTGCTTAAGCTTTTAATCGGCAAAATATTGCCGATTCCAGTCGTGCGCACTAGTTTAATCAGCATTCAAATGCTGATTAATGGTGTCGCGATGCCGCTCAGACTCACGATCCGGGCTTCTCCGATGGTGCATGGCGCGAGGTAGCGACACTCTCGGTTGAGAACCCTGAGCGTGTTGCTGATGGAAGCTGCCTTGTCGCCTACGACGACTACATCATCTCGATCTGCTGAACCGCATTCTAGGGAACACCGATAACCACGGCCGCAACACCTGCATCATGCGTGTGGGTGGGAGGTTTCGTTTGGCGCCAATCTATGACCTCGCGTCAATGATCCAGGATGAAGAGGGCATCACACGGACGACGAAGTGGGCGGCAGAGCGCAAGGGGTCTTCCAATTGGCACGACAACTGCGCTGAGCTTGTTGGTTACACTGCTCCCGAGGTTCTGCTGCAACGGTTGATGCATGCGGCTGAGGCATTCAGGACGTTGCCCGATCTGCTGACCGATGCACCTGAATCGATGCGCAATGCAGCCTCTCTACCCGTGAATAACCTGGATAAACGACTTGTGGAGTGGGGACTGCGATGAAAAAACTACAGCCTGAAGAGCGCGCCCAGCTCGTAGAGGCTATCGTCAAGCGCAACGCGGCAGGGTTCGATCCAATTGGGACATCCATCCGCCGTCTGCGGCTCGAAGTCACAGGGCTTGATCAAAAGACCTTCGCGGCCATGTGCAAGATGTCCACGAAAAGCCTGTACGAACTGGAAAGCGGGAAGTCGAATCCGAAGCTCAGCACTTTGGAGGCCGTGCTGCGTCTCTTTGGTGTGCGGATGGGGATGGTGATGACTGCCAAAGATAAGCCCACTGCAACGCTCGTCGGCAACACTGTCGGCCAGTTGAAGGCTGGTGGGCCAATCGCTGTGGCCTCGCCGCTGGCCAGTTCCTACGTGGTGGCCGGACCGAAACGAGGGAAAAGCCCTCCGGCAGCCAAAGCGAAGAAGGCAGTGTCGAGGCCGGCATTGTCACGGGCACGGAAAAGCAGTCAGGAACAGTGAGATTGATGTGGTATGCAAATAAAGTCTCATACCATTTTTCTCTAACTCATTGGTTGCGGCATTAAGTCTGGTTCAGTTACACCACTTCTCGGGAGGCAATCATAGTGTCAGGCTAAAGTACATAGATTTGGCCTTTGTCTCGTGGATATCCAGGTTGCCTTCTCAGGCCAGGGAAACGTTATGACTGATGAAAAAAAGGATGATCGCCCTATTTACCAAGCAGCCTGCCATTGCGGGACTGTACGGTTTGAACTGCGTTTGACCGATGGTCTGCGTACCGCGCGCAGGTGCAACTGTTCGCTCTGCCGCATGCGCGGGGCCGTGGCCGTGTCAGCCAATCTAGGCGATATCACTGTGACGCAAGGGGAGGAGGCACTGACCCTTTATCAGTTCCATACACGGGAAGCTAAGCATTACTTCTGCTCGAGGTGCGGCATCTATACCTTCCACCAGCGGCGTTCTGCGCCGGATCAGTATGGTGTGAATGTTGCGTGTATTGAGGGGATGAGTCCGTTTGATTTTGCAGATGTGCCGGTTAGTGAAGGGCGTGTTCATCCTAAGGACCGGGTAGATGGGGGAGTGGGGGTTGCGGGGTGGCTGCGGTATGAAGGTAACCCGGAGTGGGGTCAAGGGTGAGGTCAAGATGAAGGCGGGCTCATCGGTCAGGCAGCTTGCTTCGCCTATGCTTCCCAACTCACGTGTAAGGATCGGAGGTGTGACGGCATGGAAGCAGAAAAATCTTGTCCTGTAGTCCTGCGAGGCCGAGAAACGCTGGAAATTTTAGCGTTCGAGCATCCATTAGCAGGCTTTCAGCTGGTCAAAGGCAGTGTCGAGCCAGGTGAGTCAACCGACCTGGCTGCGGTTCGAGAGCTGAAAGAAGAAGCAGGTATTCAGTCGACAGTTGGGCGACATTTGGGGGAGAGGCGTTCCATCGTAACTGGACACACATGGGCATTTCATGAATGTTATGTTGACCAAGACCTTCCTGATACTTGGGTGCATTTTGCAGAAGATGATGGAGGCCATGAATTCAGATTCTTTTGGCATCCTCTCATGAGCGAGCCCTCTGAAAATTGGCATCAGGTTTTCAAGGATGCTTTGAGCTTTCTTCGGAAAAGGCTCACTGAAGCCTAAGTGCGCTTCAACTAGATCTTGATACCAATCCGTTTTGGCCGACTTTTCCTACAACTCCCAGCGTTCATTCACATCCCCCCCAAACCTTGCATTGCAGCCCCCACGACGCTACCGTGCTCCAGTCGCGGCCAACTCCGCGACCGGGTTTGGCGACCCGAACGAAAAGGCGCATCGGCGCCCCCGACCACGATTGCAGGCGCTTTTTTTGCGTCCGCAGTTTCGTGTAATGGCGGCTGTGCGTGGGAGACCTTCGGGTCTGCCGAGTTCCTTTTCCTCGGTTCGCCAACCTGCGTACAGCTGCCACCCTAATCGTTTGGCGACGGTCAGCGTGGTGCTTCAATCGAAAAGGACCGCATGCATGCTTATCTCAAGTCCATCCAGGATCCTCGCATCCGTTCTCCTCCGCCGTTCCTCAACGGCCCTCAGCTACTTCACCCTCAACCAACCCCGCTTCGTCTCCACCCAACCGGAGGCCCGCCATGTCTGACCAAGAACGCCTCTCCACCATCCAAAGCTACGCCTGGACCCTCGAACTGCTAGGCGAGGCCCTGGTCCAGCACGACGAAATGCTCGAGTGCGAACACAACCCGCGGCTGAGCTTTCGCAACACGGCCGGTATCCATCAGGCGATCCGGATCATCAGCCGGTTGGCCAGTGAGCAGTGTGGGAAGGTGATGGAGCAGGGTGGGTAGGACCCAGCTGATTAGTGGGCACCGCGGAAGAGGGCATGGCACTCCGGTGTGGATGCATGAACTGCTGCTTTGCAGTCCTTGGACATGCAACACAAAAGCAGCCCCTTCTGCGGGGATGGTAGCAACTGCCTCAAGTTGAGTAGAACGCTCGCGCCTCTGTAGTGCATGGTAATCAGGCAAAGCGCACTTAAAGCGCTTTGCCCTGACCATTTGCCTGGCCATGTGCCAACTACCGAGGATTCTGCATGGATCAAAACAGAGACAGCCTGAAAACCACCAACCCTATTGCCGGGCTGCCGGGCGCGGTGTTCGAAAAGGCGTGGGAAGTACGCTGGGCATTGAAGCTGGCCTATGTAGGCTTGTTCATCGATATCGCGCTCATGCACTCACTGGGTACAACCTTGCTGGGTTTCTCAGGGGACATGGCGATCGTCTGGGAAAATGTCGGGCGTATATTCGTGGGCATCATGGTCTTCTGCCTGGTGGTGTCGGTGGTAATCCCGGTGCTGGCGTAGGTGGCGGCGATCTTGGGCAGCTTCATCCCGTGGCATCGGCTTCAGGGTCCGCGAGATTATTCGCTGTTTCCCAACTACGTGACCTTCAGTGCACTGCGAGAGCACAGCCTTCGTGAAGGCAACGAATTCCTCTACAACTATTGGAAACGCAGGACCATGCAGCGCGAGGAGTGGCGGCAACAGCGCTTCCAAGCCGGGGTACTGGTGTTCGGCCTGGTGCTGATGGCAATTGCAAATGCTGGGGTGAGTGCTCATTTCCAGCTGCCCGGGTTGATGGCCTATATCACCTTTTGGTTTGGCTGGAAGGGCTATGCGCTACTGAGCATCGTCACCCTGTACCTGCTGCACTGGGCGTGGTGGTCATCGGATGAGATCGGCCAGATCTACTATCCGCCCTTGGCCGAGAAGTTGAAGAAAAACCAGTACTGATGTCAGTGTGAACCTGCTTTGCAGCCCATCGCGACCCAAGGTCCGCACCGTCCGTGCAGACCTTTGAATGATCTCGGGCAGTTGTTGCAAGGCGGTTCAGCTCACAGCAATCGCCGCGTTCAGCAGCAACACCACGATCAAGCCAACCACCGCCACAATCGACTGCACCACCGAGATGGTCTTGGTGGCTTCGCCCATGGTCATGCCAAAGGATTCTTTCACCATCCAGAAGCCTGCATGGTTCGCATAGTTGAAGAACAGCGAACCGCAGCCGATGGACAAGGCCAGCAAAGGCAGGTTGAGGCTGGGGTCTGCACCTGCCAGCTGTGCCAGTAAGCCGGCAGCACCCACGATGCCGACGGTGGCAGAGCCGGTAGACACCGAGAGCAACATCGCGATCAGCCACCCCAGGATCAGGGGAGGGAAGGCAGATTGCTGGGTCAGGTGCACAATGGCATCGCCAACCTTGGCGCTGGTCAGCATTTCCTGAAAGGCACCGCCACCGGCAATTATCATGATGATCGAGGCGATCGGCTTGAGGCTTTTGCCCAGTGCATCGCGCAGCTGTTCGGCGTCGCCGCCGCGCGCAAGCACCAGGCTGGCGCCGGCGAACAGCACGCCCAGCAGCATGGCGATCAGCGGGTTGCCCAGGAAGCTGGCCATCTCCAGCAGCGCATTGCCTTTGGGCAGCAGCATCTCGGCGACGGCATGCACCAGCATCAGGATGGCCGGCAGCAATGCGGCCAGCATGCCGACCATTACCCCGGGGCGGGGTTGGCCATCGGCTTTTTCGGCCAGTGTGAACTGGTCCAGCAATGCCTGATCGGGCCGCGTGTTCATGCGCGGTGAAATGAACATGCCGTACAGCGGGCCGCCCAGGATCATTGCCGGAATGGCGGCAAGGAAGCCATAGAGCATGGTGGGCCCGACCGAGGTCTTGAGCACGGCGATGGCGGTCAGGGGGCCTGGGTGCGGCGGTACCATGCCGTGCATGGCGGCAAGCGCCGAAATGACCGGCACACCTACATACACATACGCCGAGCCTTTGAAGCGCGCCTTGCTTTCCAGTTTGCGCGCCACGCTGAATATCAGCGGCAGCATGATCACCAGGCCGACTTCGAAAAACATGGGGATGCCAATGACGAAGGCAACCAGCATCATGGCCCAAGGGATCATGCGGTCGGAGGTGCGCTTGAGGATGACATCCGCGACCTGTTCCGTGACGCCAGCGTCAGCCAGGATCTTGCCGAGCATCGCACCCAGCGCAATCACCACCCCCACTGCGCCCAGTGTCTTGCCGGCGCCGGTGAGCAGGTGGGAGACGATGCTGCCTGGCGCCATATGCGTTGCGAAGCCCACGCCAATGGACACCACCAGCAAGGCCAGCAGCGGGTGCATCTTAAGGCGCGAAACGATGAGCGCCACCAGCACCAGAACACTGGCCAAGGCTGTCAGTAATAGCTGTATATCTAAGGGAGTCATTCAAGGAGTCTCGGTTGGGCTGGCGCTCGGCTGCACTCAGGGTTTGAAGGCGTGACGGGCGTTTCCACGGGGCATGCCCAGGTGGCTGCCGTTGGGGCTGCTGCTACGTTTTCGAGGAAGGGGACGCGGCTTTGCGCTAGCTGCCGCTCACAGGCGGGCGCCTGGTAACGGAAGATGGGCAGCAGGGAGGCGTGGCGCTGAGGCCGGTGTGCGGCGGTGTGGCGACGGGGCACTTGGGCAGCATAGTCATCGGTTGATTCACCTTGTTGTATGGTCATCTATATGAATCGGGCCAAAGTATTTGCGCTGCCATGGAATACTGTCAAGTGAAGGTAGTCGCATCGTCTTGGGTGGCCATTTAGCCCCGGCAGGCAATACTTCTCTCTATACGCAGGCGTGTTCCTGGTGGCGCGCGCCGCTGGGAGGTGTCTGGTGAACAAATTAACGATTGTGGGTGCCGGCCTGGTCGGCGAGGCGGCGGCGCAGATCATCGCCCGGGATGAGTTGTGCCGTGAGCTGGTGTTGATGGACGTGCAGGGTGAACTGGCGCAGGGCAAGGCGCTGGACGTTTGGCAGGCTGCGGTGGATTCAGGTTCCGATACCCATGTTCACGGCGGGGCCAAAGCCGAGATGCTGGAGGGTTCCGAGCTGGTGGTGATCACGGCGGGCGTGCCGCGCAAGCCCGGCCAGTCGCGCCAGGATGTATTGAGTACCAACCTGCCAATCCTCGACAGCATCATGGCGGATATCAAGCACCACGCGCCGACAGCGACGGTGCTGGTGGTGTCCAACCCGGTCGATGTGCTCACCTACCGCGCCTGGCGCGTGAGCGGGCTAGGGCGCGACAAGGTGTTCGGGCAGGCGGGGGTGCTGGATACCGCGCGCATGAAGTGCTTCATCGCCGAGCAAACCGGGTTTTCTGCACGGGATATCACGGCGCTGGTGCTGGGCGGGCATGGCGACAGCATGGTGCCCCTGATGCGCTACTGCCAGATCGGCTCGGTGCCGCTGTCGCACTTCCTGTCCAGCGAGCAGATCGAACAGATTGTCGAGCGCACCCGTAAGGGCGGCGGCGAGATTCTGGGGTTGAAGAAGACGGGGAGCGCCTGCGATGCACCGGGCGTGGCCATTGCGCAGATGGTTGATGCGATCGCCAATGGGCGGAACCGTATTTTGCCGGCGGTTGCGATTCTTGAGGGCGAGTATGGGCGAACGGATATCGCCATGGGGGTGCCCTGCGTACTGGCAGAGAAGGGGCTTGCGCGGGTGATCGAGTTGCCGCTGGATGCGCAGGAACAGGCGATGTTCGACCACTCTGCAGATCAGGTGGCGCGGGATATTGCAGAGATGAAGGCGTTGTAGGGCTTGAAGCGTCATGCATCGGGTGTGGCGGGTCGGGTAGTGGGGAACACTTTGCCTCCGTACCTGTCACACCCGTTCATTGGGGTTCAGACCCACCATTACCAAGGAGAGGTAGGCATGGCTTTCGACGCTTTCATCCAAATCGACGACATCGCTGGCGAAGCGCTGGATGAGCAGTACACCAACTGGATCGAGATCAATGGCCACAACTTCGGCGTCAATCAAAGCATGTCGGCAATCGCAAGCTCTTTCGGCGGTGCAACATAGGGACGTACCACCTTGACTAACTTCTCCTTCACCAAGTTTCTCGACAGCGCGAGTTGCAGGCGGCTGGAAGCCAGCTGCTCGGACCCGCATCTCAAGGAAGTATCGGAGTGAATGAAGTTGAGCCTGGGCTAATTGCGATTCTGATTCTTGCACCCATGATGCTGGCGATGGTCGTACAGTGTTTCATCGCACATAAATACACTGAGTACTACGAGTCGTTGCTAACGCGCTGTAGCTTCGTGACCGGCAATAAAATCACGTTTCAACATGCAGGCCTTCTGGGCAAGGTTATGCGTACGGGTTTGATCTCCATGGTGCTGGCTATACCGAGCCTCTTCGTGCGCAGGGGGGTGATTGACTTCGATGAAGTCAAACGTTTCCCCTCAAGCATGAGACGACTGCTGGTGAGTCTGTTGGTCATTCACATCCTGCTGGCCACCGCGCTGATTATTTTCACTTACGCGTAGCCTGGCCGCTCCTGCATGGGGCGCGGTCAGGCCTGTCGGTTTTTGCACGAGCCGCAGCCCTCAGCGCTGATAAGCCTTGCCAAAATGCCGTTCCAGCCGCGCCTGCAGCAGCTCCAGCAGTATCGACAGCACCCAGTAGATCACGGCGGCGGTGGTCAGCATTTCCAGGTAGCGATAGCTCGAACGCCCATACGACTGCGCCAGAAACATCACCTCCCAAACCCCCATCACGGAAATCAGCGACGAGTCCTTGAGCATCGAAATGAACTGGTTGGCGGTGGGCGGAATGATCACCCGCATGGCCTGGGGCAGGATGATGTGGCAGAAGATCTGCGGCGTGCGCATGCCCAGCGCCAATGCTGCTTCACGTTGCCCACGGGCCACACCGAGGATGCCGGCGCGGAAGATCTCGCTCAGGTAGGCCCCGTAGTTCAGCGACAAGGCAATGATGCCGGCGCTGATGGCGCCGGGTACCAGGCCCACCTGCGGCAGCCCCAGGTAGATCAGCAGAATCTGGATCAGCAGCGGCGTGCCACGGAAGAACGAGGTGTAGAAGCTGGCCACACCCACCAGCACCGCGCTGTTGGATAACCGTGCCAGCGCGGCGGCAAAGCCGAGCAGCACGGATACCACCATCGAGCACAGGCACAGGAACAGGGTCAGTGCGGCGCCTTGCAGAAAACCATTGGGCCCCAGCTTGAAACCGGCCAGGTTGGGAAACTTCTCCAGAATGATGGCGAACTTCAGGTCAAAGCTGAGGAAGAAGGCGACAAACAGCCCGAACAGCGCCAGCCAGGTCAGCAGTAACCGGGTGCGAAAGCCGAACAGGCCGGCGCCCGCTGGCTTTGCCACGGGCTTGGGGGAGGGGGGGAAGGTGCTCATTTGCTGATGTCGGCGCCAATCCATTTCTGCGACAGCTTGGCCAGGGTGCCATCAGCCTTCAGCTCGGCGAACACCTGGCGTACCTTGGCATCCCACTCAGGGTCGCCTTTTTCGATGGCCACCGCGTTGGGCTCTTCATACAGCGGCGCACCGGCCAGCTTGAAGCGCTTGTCTTGCTGCAGGCGCGGCTGCGCGGTCACCAGGTTGGTAATGATGGCGTCCAGGCGCACGCCAGTGCCCAGGCCCAAGTCCTGGAAGGCGACGTTTTCAGTGTCGTAGGGCGCAGCCTGCACGAAGTCGAACGGGTAATCGATCTTCTGGTCTTCCTTGCCTTCAATGACCAGGTTCTTGTTCAGGTAGCTTTCGTAGCTCGATGCACTGATCGAACCCACCTTGCGGCCTTCCAGGTCTTTGGCGCCATGGATGCGCTCATCCGAGGCATTGACCACGATCACGGCGGGCGATGCGTAGTACTCCACGGGGAAGTCGAACACCTCGGCGCGTGCCTTGCTCGGGGTCATCGAGCAAATGCAGATGTCGTAGCGCCCGCTCCAGCGGCCAGCGGCAATCACGTCCCAGGACGGTGTTTCCAGGCGCAGTTTGACGCCGAGCTTGTCGGCCACTGCCTTGGCCACGTCCACGTCGTAACCGTCGAGCTGGTTGTGGTCATTGAGGAAGGAAAACGGCGGGTAGCTTTCCATCAGCACGTTAACCATTTCCTTGCGCGATTCAACCCGCTCCAACGTGGCGCCAGCAAAGGCTTGGGTGGCAGTTGCGAGCAGTACAAGGCCCGCACCCAGCAGAGAAGAAAATCGCATGTACATACCTGATATGTTGGGCAAATGGGTGATAGGGTATTTAATAGTTATAACCCCAATCCCCATAATGAATTTTATTCATAAGAACCTTCAGAGAAGTTATATGGCAGAGCGAACGATGGTAATTCTGGACGGTGGCATGGGCCGAGAGCTGCAGCGCAGCGGTGCACCGTTTCGCCAGCCCGAGTGGTCGGCGCTGGCGCTGAGCGAGGCGCCGGAGGCGGTCGTGGGCGTGCATGCAGCCTTCATCGATGCGGGTGCGCAGGTCATCACCAGCAACAGCTATGCAGTAGTGCCGTTCCACATCGGTGAAGAACGCTTTGCCGCCGAAGGGCGACAGCTGGCCCATATCGCCGGCCAGCTTGCGCGGCACGCGGCAGATAGCGGCGCGCACCCGGTCAGGGTGGCCGGTTCGCTGCCGCCGCTGTTCGGGTCCTACCGCCCCGACCTGTTCCAGCCCGAGCGTGTGGCAGAGGTGCTGACCCCGTTGCTCCAGGGCCTGGCCCCGCATGTTGACCTGTGGCTGGCCGAAACCCAGAGTTCCGTGGCCGAAGTGCGGGCCATTCATAGCCATTTGCCGGCAGACGGCAGGCCGTTCTGGGTGTCCTTCACCCTGCAGGACGAGGACGTCGACGAGGTTCCGCGCCTGCGCTCCGGTGAACCGGTGGCCGACGCCATCGAAGCCGCAGTCAGCCTGGGGGTGGCTGCGGTGTTGTTCAACTGCAGCCAGCCTGAGGTGATCGGCGCCGCCATTGATGTTGCGCGCTCCGTCATCGAGCGGCACAACGCCGAGATTGCCATCGGTGCCTATGCCAACGCCTTCCCGCCGCAGCCCAAAGAAGCCACTGCCAACGATGGCCTGGACGAACTGCGCGAAGACCTCGATCCGCCGGGTTACCTGGCATGGGCCAAGGACTGGCGTGCGCGGGGTGCCAGCATGGTCGGCGGTTGCTGTGGCATCGGCCCGGAGCATATCGCCGAGCTGAAGCGCAACCTGGCTTAAGCGCCCACGTGGCCGGGCGGCTTTGCTAGAGTCGAACAGTCGCTGACGTTGAGCCTGGCCCGGCGTATCGAGGTCGGCTATCTGGAAGAGGTGCGGATGTTTGCTATGTGCCTCGAATAGTCTTTTCTCTATGACGAGTGCCACGGGTCAACGCACAAACCGTGGTACCGCCCGTACATAGATCAGTTCGCTCACCAGCTCTACCAGGGTTTGCGTGATCACCGCCGCTGCCGCCAACCCGCGCATCTCTTCTGGCAACGCCAGCGCCAGCGGCAGCACCACCAGCGAGTTGCGCGTGGCTGCGCTGAAGGTCACCGAGCGTGCCTCGCTGGCCGGCAGGCGCAGCAGGCGCGCACAGATGAAGCCGAGCACCGGCGCCAGCAGCATGAAGCCGATGTATACCGGAACCACCGGCAGTAAACGGTCGAAATCACGCAGTACCACGACAATCTGCGAAGCGATCACCACCATCAGCACCAAGGCCATCGCCGGCACCGGCAACCACGCCCAGGCGTCGTTCCAGGTCGCGACTGCGCGCGAGCGCCGGGCACCGGCGCTGGTGAGCACCGCGAGGGCCATCGGCAACACGATCAACAGCACGAAGGCTTCCACGAACGGGGTGATGGAAATTGCCACCTGGCTGCTGCCACCCAGCATCAGGGCCAGATACACCGGCAGCAGCACCAGTTGCGCCAGCAATAACAGGGGGGTTGCGGCCAGTGTCAGGCGTGAGTCGCCTTTGCCAATGTGGGTGAACACCACCACGTAGTCGATGCAGGGCGTAAGCAGCACCAGCAAGGCACCGACGAGGATCGCCGGGTGTTCCACCAGCCCGCGGGTGATGGCCCAGACAAGCAGCGGAACGAGCATGAAATTGGCCAGTAGCAGGGCCGTGATGAAGCGGCGGTTACCCAGGCCCTGGCGCAGGTCGAGGAAGGGTATTTGCAGGAACATCGCGTACATCAGCACGGCGATGGCCGGAGTGATCAGGGCTTCCAGATGCCGTGCGCTGTGGCTGGCCATCAAGCCGAAGGCAACGGCTGCGAGCACGGCAGCGAAGTAGATCGGGATCTGGTGGGTCTCGAGTTGTTCTCTGGTCAAGGTGTGGCCTGTGCGGTGATCAACTGGGAACGCGGTCTTTGTGGGAGCGGCCTTGCGTCGCGATAGGGCCGCAAAGCGGCCCCTGCAATCTATGCATGATGCCGCGATCCTGGGGCCGCTACGCGGCCCTATCGCGACGCAAGGCCGCTCCCACAGGGATCGCGCCAGCTTTTACAAATTGAGCAAGACAGTTGCTCCTCCAAAGAGCAGCAGTGCGTGTGAAACAAACGAAATCAAACGAAAAAGCCCGGCACTGGGCCGGGCTTTTTCACTTCAGGCAAGCGCCAATCAGTTGCCGTAAACCGGCAGCTTCTTGCAGATGGCCTTGACCTTCTCACGGACAGCGTCGATCACCGCTTCGTTGTTCAGGTCGGCCAGGATGTCGCAGATCCAGCCGGCCAGTTCCTTGCACTCGGCTTCCTTGAAACCACGGGTGGTCACGGCTGGGGTGCCGAAACGCAGGCCCGAGGTGACGAACGGCGAACGCGGGTCGTTCGGTACCGAGTTCTTGTTGACGGTGATGAAGGCTTTGCCCAGTGCGGCGTCAGCATCCTTACCGGAGATTTCCTGCTTGATCAGCGACAGCAGGAACAGGTGGTTCTGGGTGCCACCGGAAACCACGTCGAAACCGCGCTCGATGAACACGCTGGCCATGGCCTGGGCGTTCTTCACGACCTGCTGCTGGTAAGCCTTGAACTCTGGCTGCAGGGCTTCCTTGAAGCAGATGGCCTTGGCCGCGATGACGTGCTCCAGCGGGCCGCCCTGGGCGCCCGGGAAGACGGCGGAGTTCAGCTTCTTCTCGATGTCGGCGTTGGCACGGGCCAGGATCAGGCCGCCGCGCGGGCCGCGCAGGGTCTTGTGGGTGGTGGTGGTGACCACGTCGGCGAACGGAACAGGGTTCGGGTACACGCCAGCGGCAACCAGGCCGGCAACGTGGGCCATGTCGACGAACAGGTAGGCACCGACCTTGTCGGCGATGGCGCGGAAGCGGGCGAAGTCCAGAACCTGCGAGTAGGCCGAGAAGCCGGCAACGATCATCTTGGGCTTGTGCTCGACAGCCAGGCGCTCGACTTCGTCGTAGTCGATCAGGCCGTTGCCGTCGATGCCGTACTGGATAGCGTTGTACAGCTTGCCCGAGGAGCTTACCGAAGCACCGTGGGTCAGGTGGCCACCGTGGGCCAGGCTCATGCCCAGGATGGTGTCACCGGCAGACAGCAGGGCCAGGTAGACGGCAGCGTTGGCCTGGGAGCCAGCGTGCGGCTGTACGTTGGCGTAGTCGGCGCCGAACAGCTCCTTGGCACGGTCGATGGCCAGTTGCTCGACGACGTCGACGTACTCGCAACCGCCGTAGTAGCGCTTGCCTGGGTAGCCTTCGGCGTACTTGTTGGTCAGGACCGAGCCCTGGGCTTCCATGACTGCCGGGCTGGTGTAGTTTTCCGAAGCGATCAGCTCGATATGCTCTTCCTGGCGCAGAGCTTCTTGCTGCATGGCTTCGAAGAGCTCGGCGTCGTACTTGGCAATGGTCAAATCACGGCTGAACATGGCGGTCCTCAAGGATCGGGGTAATTTGGGTGTGCATTCTAACCGATTGATTCGCGGCTGGCATATGAAGTGGCGTCAAGTCGCAGACCAATGGGCTTCATCTTGCATCCCGCGCCGTTTCTGGGCTGGGCGGGGGCAGGAGTTGACCTGGAAGTCCGCTTTTTATGCAGGATTGTGTCGCGACATCGTACTTGTCGGAACGGGTTTACCCGCGAAGAAGGCGGCGCGGTGGATGGCACCGGCTTTGCCGGTGTTCGCGGGTAAACCCGCTCCTACGGGGGACCTTGTGAACAGGCAGCGTGCGGGTCAATGGAACATGAACAAGGTCTCGTTGGAGAATTGCGCCTCGAACTGATGCGCCGGCATCGGCCGCCCGAACAGATAGCCCTGCACCTCGTCGCAACCATGCTCGCGCAGAAACTCCAGCTGTTCGTGGGTTTCCACGCCCTCGGCGATGACTGCCAGGTTGAGGCTGTGGGCCATGGCGATGATCGCCCGGGCAATCTGCGCGTCCTGTTCGCCTTCGGGCAGGCCGTCAACGAAGGTACGGTCGATCTTCAGGACGTCGATGGGGAACTGCTTGAGGTAGTTGAGCGACGAGTAGCCGGTGCCGAAGTCGTCTACCGCAATGCTCAGGCCGAGGTTCTTCAGGCTGGCAAGAATCTGCAGCGCCTCGTTCACCTCACGCATCAGGATACTTTCGGTCAACTCCAGTTCCAGGCACGCCGGCGGCAGGCCGCTTTCTTCCAGGATGTTGGCAATCCGCGTGCCCAGTTGGCCGTCTGAGAACTGCCGCGCCGAAATATTCACCGACACTTTCGGCACTCGCACCTTGGCCTTGTGCCAGGCCTTGAGCTGGCGGCTGGCCTCGCGCAGCACCCAGTCGCCCACGTCCACCACCAGGCCCAGTTCTTCGATCACCGGGATGAAGTCACCCGGCGGCACCAGGCCACGGGTTGGGTGACGCCAGCGCAGCAGCGCTTCGGCGCCCGTCAGGCGCTTGCCGTCGCCGCTGAACTGCGGCTGGTAGTAGAGGATGAACTCGTTCTGCTCCATGGCATGGCGCAGGTCGCTTTCCAGCTCCAGACGCTCCAGGGCGCTGGCGTTCATTTCGGCCTGGTAGAACTGGAAGTTGTTCTTGCCGCGCTCCTTGGCGTGGTACATGGCGGTGTCGGCGTTCTTCATCAGTTGGCTCAGCTCACTGCCATCCTGCGGGCTGAGGGCGATGCCGATGCTGGCGGTGACGAAGAACTCGCGGTTTTCCAGCACGAACGGCCGCACCAGGCTGCCGAGGATGTTCTCGGCCACGTGGATGGCGCGGTTCAGGGCCATTTCGCGGGTGGGGCGCGGCTGCAGCAGCAGGGTGAACTCGTCGCCGCCCATGCGTGCCACCGTGTCGTCGTCATCCACGCAGGCCAGCAGGCGCAGGGCCATGTCCTTGAGCATGCGGTCGCCGGCCGCATGGCCGAGGGAGTCGTTGATCGGTTTGAAGCGGTCGAGGTCGAGGAACATCAGCACCACCCAGGCCTTCTGCCGCTCGGCCTGCTGCAGGGCATTGTACAAACGGTCCTGGAACAGTGTGCGGTTGGGCAGGTGGGTAAGGGCGTCGTAGTAGGCCAGGCGGTGGATGCGCTGTTCGCTGGCCTTGCGTTCGCTGATGTCGGTGAAGAAGCACACGTAGCTGGCCAGGTCGCCTTCGTCGTCCAGTACCGCGGTGATGCCGACCCAGGCCGGGTAATGGTCGCCGTCACGGCGCTTGAGCCACACCTCACCTTCCCAGCTGCCGCGCTGGTGCAGTTGCTTGACCACATAGCGCAGGTGGCCTTCCTGCTGTTCATCGACAGTGAGCATGCCCGGCAATTGGTCGAGCACTTCACTGACGGCGTAACCGCTGACGCGGCTGAACGCCTCGTTGGCCTGGACGATATAGCCGGCCGGGTCGGTGATTAGGATCGCCGACGTGGAATGTTCGAATACGGTCGCGGCCATGCGCAGGTCTTTTTCGGCACGACGTTGCTGGCTGATGTCGCGGCCCACCCCGAGTACGCCTTCGAAGCGCTGGTCATCGTCCCACACCAGCACCAGGCGCAGCTCGATCGGGATCTTGCGGCCATCGGCACGCAGGCAGTCGAACAGGAACAGCTGGGTGGGTAACTGGCTGCACAGTTGCGCCATCTGCGCCGGATCGCCCATGGCCTTGCTGACACGCTCCATCAGGCTGTAGATGCCAGTGAGCTGGGCCGGGTTGGCGACGATCGACTGCCAGCCGTTGGCGAAGATCCAGTCGGCCTGGTAGCCCAGCACGCTCTGTACCGAGGGGCTGACATAATTGAGCTTGAGCTGGTTGTCGGTGGAAAAGATCACGTCGCTGATGCTTTCGGCGAGCATGCGGTAGCGTTGCTCGCTGTCACGTAGCGACTGGCTGGCCTCGATCTGAACGGTCACATCCTTGCCCACACCGATGATGCGCGTCACCAGGCCTTCGGCGTTGCGGGTCAGCACTTGCTCGCGGATGTCGTAGCAGCGCCAGCTTCCGTCGCGGTGGCGGAAGCGCAGCTGGCAGTGCAGCGGTTGGTCATGACCGCTGTCGCGCTGTTGCTGGCGCAGTGCCTGGTAGTGTGCGGCGTCCTCGGGGTGCAGCAGCAGCTCCCAGAAGCGGTCGCCCATCTGTGCCAGCTCGGTGCGGTCGTAGCCCAGGGTCTGGCCGAGGTGGCGGTTGCTGAAGATCATCCGCTGGCTGGGCACATCCTGCACATACAACTGGTCGGGTACGGTGCGTACCACGTCCGACCAGAAGCTTTCGCGTTCCAGTAGCGACAGCTCCACCTGTTTGCGGCTGGTGATATCGCTGATGCTGAGGATCACCGCCTGGTGATCACGACGCTGCAGCGGCAGGCGGGCCATCAGCCACAGGTGCAGCTCGTCGCCCTGCGGTGTCGGCAAGCGCACTTCCAGCTCCAGCAGCGGGCGTTGTTCGATCAGTGCGTCGATCAGTTGCATGCCGACGCTGTCTCGGCTGTCGCCAGTGCCATTGATCAGCCGCTGCCAGGCACCTTCGTGGCAGTCGATGTTCAGCAGCTGGCGCGCCACTTGGTTGACCTCGGTGATCTTCAGCTCCAGCAGCAGCGAGCGGCGCAGGTTCGGGTCCAGCGCCAGGCTGTGCTTGAGTGCGGCCCGGTTACGCAGGTGGTAGCGATCGAGCTGGCCAGGCAGGCTGGACAGGTCGAGCACGCACAGGGCAACGCCGGTGCCTTCAAAAATTTCCTGATAACGCCGACGGTCTTCCTGCAGCGCCCGCTGGCGGCGACGCATGTTGATCAGCGCCAGTACCGGCAGCAGGGCGCAGAACAGCACCAGCAGGCACTTGCCGAACAGCGCCGGCAATAATTTTTGTCGGGCCAGTTTGGCGTCGAACAGACCGCGTAGCTGCCAGGTGCTGTTTTCGATAAAGGCCAGCATCACGCTTTGCAGCGGCTCGTCGCTGGTGTCGGTTGCGGTATGGCGCTGCAGCACCTCGCCGCTGCGGCTGTTTTCCAGCAGCCACTGCGGGTGGCCACTGCCCTCGAGGTGGAGGGTAAGCTCGCGGTAATAGTCCGGTGACAGGCGCAGTAGCCAGTAGCCGCTACCCTGTGAGGCATCCTGGCGCAGCAACAGGTACAGGATGTGGTTGTCGGCCGAATTGGTGAAGAAGTACGGGCGTCCCTGGCTCAGCACGAGCAACTCGTCAAGCGACTGGCGGTCGGGGCTGCCGGCCAGGCTGTCGGCGCGTAGCTGCCCGGTGTTGTTCAGCCAGGCCATGCTCTGCAGGGCGGGGAGGCGCTCGCGCAGGGTACCGAGCAGGCTGGGCAGGGCGGCAGGTGTTGGTGCATCAAGGTAGGGTTGCACCACGTTTACGGCCTGTTGCGCCTTGAGCGCCATGTTCAGGCTCAGATGGTCGGCCAGTTCCGCGGAGGCGTCCAGGCTCTGTTTGCGCAATTCGGCCTGGGTATGATTGAACTGGGCGAACAGCTGCCACAGCAGCAGGCCCAGCAGGATCAGGGCCAGCAGCGCCAGCGCACCCTTGATCGACCCGCGCAGGATAGTTGCGGGTGCTTGTGGGGCGGAACGCAATGACGACGGATGAGTAAGGTTGGTCAAGCGTTGATCCTGCGATTGGGCTGGCGATGGCAGGGAATGATCGTGCACGGAGCGTGCCGGCGCCGGGCTTGCGCACCGCGGTGGCGCACTATAAAGCCGGACACCCGAAACCGGCTAGCATGCCTCGGATTATGGCGAAGTGCCAGCCATGTTGACCGGTGGTGGCTGCCCGGTGGTTCGGCAAGCCCCTGTAACCTGTGCGAGAATAGCGCCCGCTATACATGACAACGCATCGGAGATGTTCGCTTTTGGTTACTCACTTTTCCTCCAATGGCCTCGATTCCGCCTGCGGGCGCAGCAGTCAGACCCTTGTCAGTACTGCCGTGACCGAGGACGTATCCTGCAAGTCTTGCCAGCGTTCGCTGGGCAAACCCGAGGCGGCCGCTGCCGCCAAAAGCAAGGCCCCATCGCTGGCTGAACTGCGCAAGACCGCCAAGGTGGCAGCAGAGCCGGCTGTTGCAGTACCGGCGGTCAAGCCGGCAGCCAAGGTGGTCAGCACTGCGCCTGCACCTGGCAAACCGGCCAAGGCGGCCGAGCAGCACCCTGCCCGCAGCGGCGGCTTCAGCGTGAAGTCCGCCTGGGCCGCACGCCTGGCCGAGCAGGGCGACCGTTGCCGCTTGCCGCGGGGCAAGGCCAAGCAGCGTCACGTCTGAGTCTCTTCGGCTGCTGTGCCGGCCCTTTCGCGGCTAAAGGCGCTCCCACAGGTACTGCATTGCCCTTGAAGGCAGTCAGATCCCTGTAGGAGCGGCTTTAGCCGCGAAGAGGCCAGCACAGGCAATAGATTCCCCCCAGGGATCACCCCGATCACACCCCACTATCGGCCCCTCCTATGCAACGCCGCGCGTTGGCGTAGAATGGTCGACTTTGTTCAATGACACCCCGTAAACACATCCCACTGGCCACCGCGTGCCGGGGCGATCGGCGATGTCTTTACCTATCTGATTAGAGGGCTTGGTTTTGGCTCAATACGTCTACACCATGCATCGGCTGAGCAAGGTCGTGCCGCCGAAGCGGGAAATTCTCAAGAACATTTCCCTGTCGTTCTTCCCTGGCGCCAAGATTGGCGTACTTGGCCTGAACGGCGCCGGTAAATCGACCCTGCTGCGGATCATGGCGGGCGTCGACAAGGAATTCGACGGCGAAGCCCGTCCGATGCCCGACATCAACGTGGGTTACCTGCCACAGGAACCGCAACTGGACCCAACCAAGACCGTGCGTGAAGTGGTCGAGGAGGCGGTCAGCGTAATCAAGGACGCCCAGGCCCGCCTGGACGAGGTCTACGCGGCCTACGCCGAGCCGGATGCCGACTTCGACAAGCTGGCCGCCGAGCAGGCCAAGCTGGAAGCCATCCTGCAGGCCGCTGATGGCCACAACCTGGAGCGCCAGCTGGACGTCGCTGCCGACGCCCTGCGCCTGCCCGCCTGGGATGCGCGCATCGAACACCTGTCCGGTGGTGAGAAGCGCCGTGTGGCCCTGTGCCGCCTGCTGCTGTCGGCCCCCGACATGCTGCTGCTCGACGAACCCACCAACCACCTGGACGCCGACTCGGTGGCCTGGCTGGAGCGCTTCCTGCACGACTTCCCGGGTACCGTGGTAGCCATTACCCACGACCGTTACTTCCTCGACAACGTCGCCGGCTGGATCCTGGAGCTGGACCGCGGCGCCGGCATCCCGTACGAAGGCAACTACTCGGGCTGGCTGGAAGCCAAGTCGGAGCGTCTGGCGCAGGAATCCAAGCAGCAGAGCGCCCACGAGAAGGCCATGAAAGAGGAACTGGAGTGGGTGCGCAAAGGCGCCAAAGCCCGCCAGTCCAAATCCAAGGCCCGTCTGCAGCGCTTTGAAGAAATGCAGTCGCAGGAATTCCAGAAGCGCAGCGAAACCAACGAAATCTACATCCCGGCCGGTCCGCGCCTGGGTGACAAGGTTATCGAGTTCAAGAACGTCACCAAGGGCTACGGTGACCGTGTGCTGATCGACAACCTGTCGTTCGCCATGCCCAAAGGCGCCATCGTTGGCGTGATCGGTGGTAACGGTGCCGGTAAGTCGACCCTGTTCCGCATGTTGATGGGCAAGGAGCAACCGGACTCGGGCAGCATCGAGATCGGTGAAACCGTGCAGTTGGCCTGTGTTGACCAAAGCCGCGAGGACCTGGACGGCGCCAAGACCGTGTTCCAGCAGATCTCCGACGGTTCCGACCAGATCCGCATCGGCAACTACGAGATCCCTTCGCGTACCTACGTTGGCCGCTTCAACTTCAAAGGTGGCGATCAGCAGAAGTTCGTCAAGGACCTGTCCGGTGGTGAGCGTGGCCGCCTGCACCTGGCCCTGACCCTGAAGGAAGGCGGTAACGTTCTGCTGCTCGACGAACCGTCCAACGACCTCGACGTCGAAACCTTGCGCTCGCTGGAAGAAGCCCTGCTGGACTTCCCGGGCGCCGCGATCGTGATTTCCCACGACCGTTGGTTCCTGGACCGTGTGGCTACTCACATCCTGGCGTACGAAGACGACTCGAATGTGGTGTTCTTCGAAGGTAACTACACCGAGTACGAAGCCGACCGCAAGAAGCGTCTGGGTGATGCTGCAGCCCAGCCGCACCGTGTACGGCACAAGAAACTGGCCCAGTAAGCCGGTTTTCTGATGCACAAGAATGGGGCCCCAAGTGGCCCCATTTTTGTGCCTGGCGGGCCGCTATAAAGGGCGAGGCGAAGGTGTATTTTGTATACACTTACATAAAACGCACCAAATAATTTCAAAAAAACGACATTTCGCCCTATTCCGGTGCGATTGCTTCTTGGTACATTTCTGAAAAAAACCAATAAGTCCAATCCTCTTGGTGAGATGTCTACCATGATCGAATCTGTCGACAATTTCCTTGCACGCCTAAAGCAGCGTGACCCAGGCCAGCCGGAATTCCACCAGGCGGTGGAAGAGGTGCTGCGCACCCTGTGGCCATTCCTTGAAGCCAACCCCCACTACCTGCAGTCCGGCATCCTCGAGCGCATGGTCGAGCCCGAGCGCGCCGTACTGTTCCGCGTCTCGTGGGTCGACGACCAGGGCAAGGTGCAGGTCAACCGCGGTTACCGCATTCAGATGAGCAGTGCCATTGGCCCGTACAAGGGCGGGCTGCGCTTCCACCCGTCGGTGAACCTCAGCGTGCTGAAGTTCCTGGCGTTCGAACAGGTGTTCAAGAACTCGCTGACCTCGCTGCCCATGGGTGGCGGCAAGGGCGGCTCGGACTTTGACCCGAAAGGCAAGAGCGACGCCGAAGTGATGCGCTTCTGCCAGGCGTTCATGAGCGAGCTGTATCGACACATTGGCGCTGACTGCGACGTACCGGCCGGTGACATCGGCGTGGGTGCCCGCGAAATCGGCTTCATGTTCGGCCAGTACAAGCGCCTGGCCAACCAGTTCACCTCGGTGTTGACCGGCAAGGGCATGACCTATGGCGGCAGCCTGATCCGTCCGGAAGCCACCGGCTATGGCTGCGTTTACTTCGCCGAAGAAATGCTCAAGCGTCAGGACAAGCGTATCGACGGCCGCCGCGTGGCGGTGTCTGGTTCGGGCAACGTCGCCCAGTATGCTGCGCGTAAGGTCATGGACCTGGGCGGCAAGGTGATCTCGCTGTCTGACTCTGAAGGTACCTTGTATGCAGAAGCCGGGCTGACCGACGCCCAGTGGGACGCCTTGATGGAGCTGAAAAACGTCAAGCGTGGACGTATCAGCGAGCTGGCCGGGCAATTCGGCCTGGAGTTCCGCAAGGGCCAGACCCCGTGGAGCCTGCCGTGCGACATCGCCCTGCCATGCGCCACGCAGAACGAGCTGGGCGCCGAAGATGCCCGCACCTTGCTGCGTAACGGCTGTATCTGTGTGGCCGAAGGCGCCAACATGCCGACTACCCTCGAGGCTGTGGATATCTTCCTGGACGCCGGCATTCTGTACGCCCCGGGCAAGGCCTCCAATGCGGGCGGCGTAGCCGTGTCGGGCCTGGAAATGTCGCAGAACGCCATGCGCCTGCTGTGGACGGCCGGTGAAGTGGACAGCAAGCTGCACAACATCATGCAGTCTATTCACCATGCATGCGTGCACTACGGTGAAGAGGCGGATGGCCGTATCAACTACGTCAAAGGGGCGAACATCGCGGGCTTCGTGAAAGTGGCCGATGCGATGCTGGCTCAGGGCGTGGTCTGATCTGAGACCGTAGGGGGCCGCTTTGCGGCCCATCGCGACGCAAGGCCGCTCCCACAGGCTCTCACGGGCTCCCACAGGCTCTCACGGGCTCTCACAGGCTCTCACAGGCTCTCACAGGCTCTCACAGGCTCTCACAGGCTACCAAGGGTTGGATTGGTGTCCAATTTCTCGGTGGCAGTCCAGCTTGTGGGAGCGGCCTTGCGTCGCGATGGGCTGCAAAGCAGCCCCAGGGCCCTCAACCCTCGCCCAGAATCTCAACCACCTCTATCACCTGTTCCCCCACCGGCCGCCGCCAGACCACCTCATCCCCCGGCCCAGCCCCGAGCAAAGCCCGCCCCAGTGGCGAACCCCAGTTGATCAACCCGTGCCCGGCATCCGCCTCATCCTCGCCTACCAGCCGCACCACCTGCTCCTGGTCCTGCGCGTCGACAAATCGCACCCGGCTACCAATCTGGACCTTGCTATGCGAAGTCGCTGCCGGTACCACCTGGGCGCTTTGCACCCGCGCGCTGAAGTAGCGCAGATCCCGCTCGGTATCGGCCAGCCGTTGTTTGTCGCCCTGTTCGCCCTGCGCCTGCAGTTCGCTGCGCAAGGCATTCAGCTCGGCCACCCGCGTTTGCAGCTGGCGCAGGCCGCTGGCCGTCACATAGTTGGGCTGTTCGCTGATGCGCCGCTCGACCGGCTGGTCGGCCTGGTCGGCGGCTTGGTCTTCGTTGACGAATGCTCGGCTCATGCAGGGCCTCCTTGTGCGTGAGGCCATCATGGCAGGCCGCCGGTTTAAAGGAATGTCCGTTTGCGACTCAGTTGTGGCGATAGGCCTTGGCAGCGCCGCGGTCCTTTTCCTGTTCCCACTCGCGGTCGCGCTGGTCCCAGAAGCGCTCGTGGTATTGGCGCTGTTCTTCGCTGTTCTGCATGGCGTGACACTGGCGGAAGCCATCGTCCCAGCCGGTTTCGTACTGACGCTCGTGCAGGTAGCGCGGTACGTTTTTGCGAAAGTTGCCCACCATCAGCCCGGCCGCCTGGCGGCCACTGCTGCAGCCATCCTGGAAGCCATCCGCATAGGCAGGAGGGTAACCGTGGTTGACCATCTGCTCGTGGGTGGTTTCGCAACCTGACAGCAACAACGCAATGCACACGCCAAACCAGTACCGCGACATAGCCACAAAGCCCTCCAGTTGATGATGGGAAGTCTAGGTGGCGGTTTGTCGGGTAGGTGTCAAAACAGTGTCAAAGAGTTGGTTCAGTCACACTGCTTTGCTGGCTTAACTGGCCAGTTCGCGGGCGTGCCCGCGAAAGGCCGCAAAACGGCCTCAGTAGTGATACCACTTCAGCTCCAGCATCACCTCGTTTTGCGCCGTAGCCAAGTGGCTGAATTCCCGCGAGGCACTCAACCGAAGCCCAAGGTTCTGGCTGATTTCCCACTGCTGGTTCAGGCTCACACTGCGTCGCACTTCGCCGTTGGTGAAGTAATCGCCCTTGGCCTCCAGCGTCATGTTGCCCAGTCCGTTGCGCCACAGCAGCCCGCCATTGAAGCCAGCCGCCGGGGCAATGAACTCAGCGAAGTCGTTGTGATGCTCGACCCGCACCGTGCCCAAGGCAAACCCCAGCAAACCGTCGGCCAGCTGCCAGGTGCCGCCAGCGCCACCATTCACATGGCTCACCAGCACTTCGTCATCATGCTTGCCCGGCACCCGCTCCAGCCCCCCAGCCACTTGCCATGACCAAGGCTTGAGCAGCTCGTTACGGGGTGTCAGTGAACGGATGGTGGCCAGGTCCAGGCGCTGCACCTGCCAATCGTTTCCTTCGTACTGGCGCAGCTTCAATTGCAGGATTTCGATCTGTGCGCCCAGCGGGAAGCCATAGGCGTTGTCATTCAGGTCGTGGTAGGCCATGCGCAGGCCATATTCGGCGTAGGCGCGGTCTTCACGGGTGCCCACGCCCAGTTGCCAGGTGCGCGAGTCATGGCCATCCTCGGGCAGGCCGGGGCGCTCGATCTGCAGGGGCGGCGGCGGGTTGCTGTTGATCGCCCGCAGCAACTCGAAGCTGCGTTTGGCCTGCCCTGGATCGCGTTCCTGGCCATTGGCCCGATACCGCTCAAGACGATACGCGGCATCTTGCACCAACGCTTGGCGTTCGCGAGGCAGGGCCTGGAATTCAGGGCTTTGCAATTGCGCAGTGTCGGCGCTTACAGCCAGCACCTGGCGCTTTTCGTTGGGGTCGAGTGGCTCGGCCCTGGCCAGCAATTCACGTTCGCGAGAGGGGCGGTAGGTTTCGCTGGCGACCAGGCCGGACTGCTTCACGGCTTTCACCGTGTCGGTGGGAATGGCGGTCAGCGGGAACTGAGACGTCAGGTCCAGGCTTGGCCGGGCCACTTGCAGCAGTTCCAGCAGGCGATAGGAGCAGTTTTCGTCAAAGAAGAAGTAGTCGAACTGGATCTGCTTCAGCTCCCACACATGCTCGACCATCCGTCCGGTTTCTTCGGGGGTCAGGTCCAGCTGGTATTCCCACAGGTCGCGGTTTTCCAGGCTGCGGTATTCGGACAGTTTTTCCTGGTAGGGCATCAGCGCGAACAGCCCCGGGTAGCCACCCATCAGGCCTTTCCAGGCGTACAGGATGCTGTTGTCGCTGCCTTCGATATAGGCACCGAAGTTGATGGCGTAGCTCAGCAGCGTGGTGTCGTCGCTGCGGGTGTTGGACTGGTCGATGCGCAGCAGGGTGTGCCCGAACATCGACGACGGGCTGTTCAGGTAGGCTGCCGGGAAGATCAACGCGGCGCTGTGCGGGTCGATCGACTGGTACCAGGTCTTGAATTCCTGGCAGTCCGGTTGTGGCAAGTCTTGCAGATCGAGCTGTTCGCGCAGCCAGCGGGTGCGCGCGGGGAATACGCACTGGGCGTGCTTGTCACCGAGACTGGCCGGGGCATACAGCGCATCGACCGTAGCCTTGAGTTCCTGGTCCGGATGGTGCGCGCCATCTTCGGCGAGGAAGAACGCATCATCATCCACATAGCTGCGCCAGCCGCCGAGCTTGGCGGTTTCGTAATGTCCAATGGCGAGCCAGTAAGGGGTATTGGCCAATTGCTGGAGACGGCCTGGATCCAGCAGGGGGGCGGCATGAACAGGGGCGCAGGCACACAGCGCCAGGGCAGCGAGGCGTTTGAGCATATCGGGCAACTACTTCTTGACGATGCCGAAAAAGGCGAAACCCGCCCCGGGTGGGGCGGGAGCAGCTGTGCTTAGGCCTCGGTAGCGTATTTGGCCAGACGGGGGTCGCTCTTCAGAACGGCCAGGGTGTTGCTGTGGACAGTTTCGGCAGTGACGTCGGCGCTGCTGAAGATCTGGTTGAAGTGCTGGTGGGTGACCGAGTTGAAGTAGCTGCGGTCCTCCGGTGCTACGCCGAGAACGACGGCATAGGTGGTCAGTGCTTCGCCCTGGCCCATGGCCATGTCTTCGGAAAGCTCGTTCATCATGCCGTTCATGGCGAACCAGGACTTGCCGCCGTAGGTCAGCGAAGCCTTGGTCGAGCAGCCGTTGGTGCCGGAGGTCATGCCGAAGGTGGCGTTACCGGAGGTGCCGTTGGTGGTAGAAGCCAGGAAGTGTGCCGGCGTGCCGCGCTGGCCTTCGAACAGCATGTTGCCCCAGCCGCAGTTCGGGCCGCCCGGCGCTTCGGCCATGGCGTTCAGCGAGACCACGGTGAACAGAGTACCCAGAAGAATCCGTTTCATAGCATTTGTTCTCTTTGTCTTAACCAAGGGTCAGGGTTTCTGGCAACTCGGTTGCCAGGTCGGGAAAGCGTTTCACCCACCCGCGCAGCTTGGAGTTTAGGCACGATCTAAAGGTTGCGTTGTTGATTGCGAAAAATTTGCTGTCACAAGACTGCACCGGCTGCGACATAAAGTCCTGTGGAGCCTTGCAAGGCGCGCGCGGGCAGCGCCAGAATGCTGCGTATCTGCCCGCCGAAGTAAGGAAACCCAATGCCCGATCCTGTCGCTGCGCGCCTGCGTCTTGCGCCTGAAGCCCTGACCCGGCGTTTCTCCCCCGAGCAGTTTGCTTTTACCCATACCGACGATCTGGAGCCGTTTCGCGGAGTTCTGGGCCAGGAACGTGCTGTCGAGGCCCTGCAGTTTGGCGTGGCCATGCCGCGTCCTGGTTACAATGTGTATGTGATGGGCGAGCCCGGCACCGGGCGCTTCTCGTTCGTCAAGCGCTACCTCAAGGCCGAGGGCAAGCGCCAGCAGACCCCGGCCGACTGGGTCTACGTCAACCACTTCGACGACACCCGTGAACCACGCGCACTGGAGCTGCCGTCCGGAAGCGCCGCCGAGTTCATCAGCGACATGGGCGGATTGATCGACAACCTGCTGTCGACGTTCCCGGCGGTGTTCGAGCACCCGTCCTACCAGCAGAAGAAGGGCGCCATCGACCGCGCTTTCAACCAGCGTTATGACCGCGCTCTGGATGTGATCGAGCGCGCGTCGCTGGAAAAGGACGTGGCCTTGTACCGCGATGCCAGCAACGTCGCCTTCACGCCGATGGCGGATGGCAAGGCGCTGGATGAAGCTGAATTTGCCCAATTGCCGGAGGAGGTGCGCGAGCAGTTCCACGAGGACATTGCCCTGCTTGAGGAGCGCCTTAACGAAGAGCTGGCCAGCCTGCCGCAATGGAAGCGCGAATCGAACAACCAGCTGCGCCAGCTCAACGAAGAAACCATCACCCTGGCGCTGCAGCCGTTGCTGGCGCCGCTGTCGGAAAAGTACGCCGAAAACGCGGCGGTTTGCGCCTACCTGCAATCGGTGCAGTTGAACCTGTTGCGTACGCTGGTCGAGCAACTGGTCGATGACAGCAAGTCCGACGCCGTGGCCCGCAAGCTGCTCGAAGAGCAGTACGCGCCCAGCCTGGTGGTGGGCCATCACGCTGACGGTGGTGCGCCGGTGGTGTTCGAGCCGCACCCGACCTACGACAATCTGTTTGGCCGTATCGAATACAGCACCGACCAAGGTGCGCTGTATACCTCCTATCGCCAACTGCGCCCAGGCGCGCTGCACCGGGCCAACGGCGGCTTCCTGATTCTGGAAGCCGAGAAAATGCTGGGCGAGCCGTTCGTATGGGACGCGCTCAAGCGTGCGCTGCAGTCGCGCAAGCTGAAGATGGAGTCGCCGATCGGTGAGCTGGGCCGTGTTGCCACTGTCAGCCTGCAGCCGCAGGTGATTCCGCTGAACGTCAAGCTGGTGATCATCGGCTCGCGCCAGCTGTACTACGCACTGCAGGACCACGACCCGGACTTCCAGGAGATGTTCCGCGTGCTGGTGGACTTCGATGAAGACATGCCGATGGTCGACGAGAACCTGGAGCAGTTCGCCCAGCTGTTGCGCACCCGCACCAACGAAGAGGGCATGGCGCCGCTGACCAGTGACGCGGTGGCGCGTCTGGCCACCTACAGTGCGCGTCTGGCTGAAAACCAGTCACGCCTGTCGGCGCGTATCGGCGACCTGTTCCAGCTGGTCAGCGAGGCTGATTTCATTCGCCAGCTGGCCAGTGACGAAATGACCGACGCAGGCCACATCGAGCGTGCGCTCAAGGCCAAGGCCACCCGTACCGGCCGTGTGTCGCAACGGGTGCTGGACGACATGCTCGCCGGCATCATCCTGATCGACACAGAAGGCGCGGCCATCGGCAAGTGCAACGGCCTGACCGTGCTGGAAGTGGGTGACTCGGCGTTCGGCATGCCCGCGCGTATTTCGGCCACCGTCTACCCCGGCGGCAGCGGTATTGTCGATATCGAGCGTGAGGTCAACCTTGGCCAGCCGATCCACTCCAAAGGGGTGATGATCCTCACCGGTTACCTGGGCAGCCGCTATGCCCAGGAGTTCCCGCTGGCGATCTCCGCGAGCATCGCCCTGGAGCAGTCCTACGGCTACGTGGACGGCGACAGCGCCTCGCTGGGCGAAGCCTGTACGCTGATCTCGGCCTTGTCGCGCACGCCGCTCAAGCAGTGCTTCGCCATCACAGGTTCCATCAACCAGTTCGGTGAAGTGCAGGCGGTGGGTGGGGTGAACGAGAAGATCGAGGGCTTCTTCCGCCTCTGCGAGGCGCGTGGCCTGACCGGCGAGCAGGGGGTGATCATTCCGCGTGCCAACGTCGCCACCCTGATGCTTGATGAGCGCGTGTTGCAGGCGGTGGAGAACGGCATGTTCCACGTCTACGCGGTCAGCCAGGCTGATGAGGCGCTGAGCCTGCTGGTGGGCGAGGAGGCCGGGGTACTCGACGACAAGGGGCTGTTCACCGAGGGCAGCGTCAACGCTCGGGTGGTGGAGCGCCTGCGTGAAATTGCCGAGATGATCAGCGAGGAAGACATCGAGAAGGCAGAAAAGGAACGCCTGGAAGAGGTAATTGCCCAGGCCAAACCGGCCTGAGTCAATAAACTGGCGCTGGCGGCGATGTGCTACCGTTCAGCGCCAGTTTTCCATCTTTCTGTACTGTTCCTCTATGCTGGAACTTAAGGACGGTACAGCGTTCAGGATGGAAACAGCCTGAGGGTTTCGGGCTGAACAAGGCTCATTGGAGGGGACGCGGCCATGCGCAACCTCAGCCTCACACGCCAGTGCCTGGGCCTGGTGACCCGTATCGAATGCAGCATCCGCCCGCTGGCCGGTGACAACGGCATGTGGACGTTGCTGTTCGCCGCCGGCATGGCCGGTGAACAACCCTCCGCGATCAAGGCGCAGGGCCCGTTTCATGGGCCACTGGTGGCCGAGTCGGTGCTCAATGCCATTGTCGACAGCCTGACCCTGCATGGGTACCAGGTGGCCGAGGACCCGCAGATCTGGTGTTTGCATTTGCAGGCGCAGTTGCGACGGATCAATGGTGAGCGGTGTCGCAACCTGGGGGATTACCAGTTTCATCCTGAGACCTGAAAAATGCCGGGGCCGCTTTGCGGCCCATCGCGACACAAGGCCGCTCCCACAGGTACAGCATCGCCTTGCTGTGGGAGTGTGGCCTTGTGTCGCGATCAGGCTGCGGAGCAGTCCCCGGGCTTTTGCTGTAACAGGTGGCTGGCTATACTCGCCGTCGTTTTTCAGTCACCTGACGAGTCTCAAAACCCTCCATGGAACGTATCCTCGAAAATGCGATGTACGCCTCGCGCTGGCTGCTCGCCCCGATCTACTTCGGCCTGTCCCTCGGCCTGCTGGCCCTGGCGCTGAAATTCTTCCAGGAAGTGGTCCACGTCCTGCCCAACGTCTTTGCCCTCAGCGAAGCCGACCTGATCCTGGTGATCCTGTCGCTGATCGACATGTCGCTGGTCGGTGGCCTGCTGGTGATGGTGATGATTTCCGGTTACGAAAACTTCGTCTCGCAGCTGGACATTGATGAAAGCAAGGAAAAGCTCAACTGGCTGGGCAAGATGGACTCCTCGTCGCTGAAGATGAAGGTTGCCGCGTCGATCGTGGCGATTTCGTCCATTCACCTGCTGCGGGTGTTCATGGATGCGCAGAACATCTCCACCGATTACCTGATGTGGTACGTGATCATCCACATGACCTTCGTGGTCTCGGCGTTCTGCATGGGCTACCTGGACAAGCTGACCAAGCACTGAGTCCGCTTGCTGTTTACACCGCTCGGCCGTTGCCAAACGGACGGGCGGTGTCGTTTCTGGCTTGTGCTTTTAGCCGGTCTGTACAAAAAATGAGCTCTCATGCGTGGTTCCTATCGCGAGGTGCTCTCATGAACCTGCATCAGCTCAATACCGAGGCCAGGGCTGGCCATGTCGACGAACTGAACCTGATCGCCATCGAAGGCGGTGACTACCTGCTCGAGGCTCGGGTCAAAGGCCATCCTCACCCCCTGTCCGATACCCGCGGTGAACGCTTGCGCGTGCACTCGGTGGAAGATGCGCGCAAGTTGCTGCAAACCATTCCCTTGCTCTCGATGAACCTGGTGCACTGGTCGGTGCAGGATGAAATGTGCGGCATGGGTACGCACCCGGAAGAAGACCTGAAGGTGCCGATTTCCCAGCGTTCGGCCTGGTAGCTGCTCGCAGCGCCCCAGTGTGCTAGGCTGCTCGCCCTTTTTATCAAGGGCGCGGCTGCATTGCGCCCTGCAGTGGAGCACGACAATGTCCGAACTCAACCTGTCTACCGACGAAACGCGCGTCAGCTACGGTATCGGCCGTCAGCTGGGCGGCCAGCTGCGCGACAACCCGCCACCAGGCGTTAGCCTGGAAGCCATCCTGGCCGGCCTGACCGACGCCTTCAACGGTGCCGACAGCCGCGTCAGCGAAGCCGACCTGTCGGCCAGCTTCAAGGTCATCCGTGAGGTGATGCAAGCCGAAGCTGCAGCCAAGGCCGAAGCCGCCGCTGCTGCTGGCAAGGAGTTCCTGGTCGAGAACGCCAAGCGTGAAGGCATCACCACGCTGGCTTCGGGCCTGCAGTTCGAAGTGCTGACCGCTGGCGAAGGCGCCAAGCCGACCCGCGAAGACAACGTGCGTACGCACTACCACGGCACCCTGATCGACGGCACCGTGTTCGACAGCTCCTACGAGCGTGGCCAGCCGGCTGAATTCCCGGTCGGCGGCGTGATCGCTGGCTGGACCGAAGCCCTGCAGCTGATGAACGCTGGCAGCAAATGGCGCCTGTACGTGCCAAGCGAGCTGGCTTACGGCGCCCAAGGCGTTGGCAGCATCCCGCCGCACAGCGTACTGGTGTTCGACGTCGAGCTGCTCGACGTTCTGTAATGCCCTAGAGGCCGGCCCTGCCGGCCTCAATTCCAGTCTGTCCCCTCAGGGCGCAATGCCCGCGCATAGCAGAACAGAAACAGATTCCGTACCAGTTCCTTGAGCACCCCCGGCTCACTCGAATTCAGCCCGCTCATGTCCAGGTCACCCTGGTCACGCAGTTCGTCGAGGGCTTCTTCTTCAAGCACCGCGCACACTTCGCCGGTTTCCCGATGAAGAATGCGCAGGTAGGGGTGAGGGCGTTCCAGCCAGGCGTCGATCAGATAAGTCATGGCTATTCTCCTTGGACAGCAGTTCCAATGAGAATAATTCTTATTACGTAAATGGCAAGCGCCAATTGCCGGATTTTTGTGTAATCAGACTTTGCGGACGAACTCGGACTTCAGTTTCATGGCACCGATGCCGTCGATTTTGCAGTCGATGTCGTGGTCGCCGTCGCACAGGCGGATGTTCTTGACCTTGGTGCCAACCTTGACCACCAGGGACGAACCCTTGACCTTGAGGTCCTTGATCACGGTGACGGTGTCACCGTCTTGCAGGATGTTGCCGACCGAATCCTTTTTCACCACCTCGTCACTGGCCGCCTCGGCATCGCCGCCGGCCGACCACTCGTGGGCGCATTCAGGGCAGATCAGCTGAGTGCCATCCTCATAGGTGTATTCGGAGTTGCATTTTGGGCAGGGTGGCAGAGTGCTCACTTCGGTTCCTCAAACAAACAGACGGGCGGTTAAAAGCCCACATTGTAAAAGGTAATTTCCCGGAAGTGATTATGTCCGGACAAAAAGCATCGCGGGCAAGCCGGCTCCCACAAATGGTGTAGGAGCGGGCTTGCCCGCGAATGAAGGCGACTCGGTCTGTCAGTGCGTACGCGCGACCGCAAACTCGCTCAGTTCAACCAGCGCATCCCGGTATTCACTGGCAGGCAGCACTTCGAGGCAGGCGATGGCACGCTTCACGTAATCGCGCGCCAGCTCGGCGGTGTACTGCAGCGCGCCCGACTCTTCGACCGCGACGCGAATCTGTTCCAGATCTTCCAGGCCACCCTTCTGGATCGCCTGGCGTACCAGCGCCGCCTGCTCGGCAGTGCCTTCGCGCATGGTGTAGATCAGTGGCAGGGTAGGTTTGCCCTCGGCCAGGTCGTCACCGACGTTCTTGCCCAGGGTCTGCGAGTCACCCTTGTAGTCCAGCAGGTCGTCGACCAGTTGGAAGGCCACGCCCAGATGGTCGCCAAAGGTACGCAGGGCTTCGCGCTGCTCGTCGGTGGCCTGGGCCAGTGCCGCAGCACTGTGGGTAGACGCTTCGAACAGCATCGCCGTCTTGCCGCGAATGACCTCCATGTAGACTTCCTCGGTGGTGCTGGCGTCGCGTACGCGCGACAGTTGCAGCACTTCACCTTCGGCAATCACCCGGGTGGCCTTGGACAGAATCTGCATGACCGGCATCGAGCCCAGTTCGACCATCATTTCGAATGAGCGCGAATAAAGGAAGTCGCCCACCAGCACGCTCGGCGCGTTGCCCCACAGGGCATTGGCAGTAGAGCGGCCACGGCGCATGCCGGACATGTCGACCACGTCGTCGTGCAGCAGGGTGGCGGTGTGCAGGAACTCGATGGTGGCGGCCAGCAGGCGCAGGTCGTCGCCTTCGCGGCCCAGGGCCTTGCCACACAGCAGTACCAGCAGGGGACGCAGGCGCTTGCCACCGGCGGACGTGATATAGTCGCCGATCTTCGATACCAGCGGCACGCGCGAGGTCAGCTGCTTCTTGATGATCTCGTCGACGGCGCTGAAATCATCAGCCACCGCGCGGTAGAAGGTTTGGGGTTGCATCGGCTGCTCCAGTGAGGTTGCGCGGCATGCTAGGTCGCAGGTCCCGGTGTGTCAAGGCGCGGTGCCCGCTGGCCGGGGGCGGCACTTGCAAGCAAAACCGCGGTTGCGTACAATCGCGCACCCTAACTTCCTGGGCAGCACCTGCCTTACGCAATTGCGCCGGGCCGTTCCAGCCCTGTGCAGCCATGCCAGCCAATACTCATCATATAAAGCGCTGGGTGAGCAGGATTATCGGAGAAATACCATGTCTTACGCAGTAATCGTTACCGGCGGCAAGCAGTACAAAGTCGCTGAAGGTGAATTCCTCAAGATCGAAAAACTGGAAGTCGCCACTGGCGAATCCGTGACCTTCGATCGCGTTCTGCTGGTCGCCAACGGTGAAGAAGTCACCATCGGTGCTCCAGTTGTTGCTGGCGCTAAAGTAGTGGCCGAAGTCGTTTCGCAAGGCCGCCACGACAAGGTTCGCATCATCAAGTTCCGTCGTCGTAAGCACCACATGAAGCGTATGGGCCACCGCCAGTGGTTCACCGAGATCAAAATCACCGGCATCCAGGCTTAATCCCCTAGATCCCCTGAATTTATTTGGAGAATTGAACCATGGCTCACAAGAAGGCTGGTGGTAGTACTCGTAACGGTCGCGACTCAGAATCTAAACGCCTCGGCGTGAAGATGTATGGCGGCCAGGTTATCAAGCCAGGCAACATCATCGTCCGTCAGCGCGGTACCGAATTCCACGCTGGCTACGGCGTTGGCATGGGCAAGGACCACACCTTGTTCGCCAAGATCGAAGGCGTGATCAAGTTCGAGAAGAAAGGCGAGTTCATGCGCCGTTACGTGAGCATCGTCGCCGCTTAATCGCGACGTCGCTCCAGAAGCCCCGTCATGCGACGGGGCTTTTTCGTTTGTGGTGAGCCTCTTGCAAAGCTGTTTGTCTGGGTTGCCGGCGTTGGTTTCTACGGTCGTACGGGGCCGCCGCGCTCATTTTTGCAAGAGCCTCATGTTTTTGAGTCATTCAGCTCGTCTACCGACGAGAGGCGGTTTTAATGAAGTTTGTTGACGAAGTATCCATTCGGGTCAAGGCCGGTGACGGTGGCAACGGTTGCATGAGCTTCCGTCGCGAGAAGTTCATCGAGAACGGCGGCCCTAACGGCGGTGACGGCGGTGACGGTGGCTCGGTGTACATGATTGCCGACGAAAACCTGAACACCCTGGTCGACTACCGCTACACCCGTCACCATGAAGCCCAGCGTGGCTCCAACGGCGGTAGCACTGACTGCACCGGCAAGAAGGGTGAAGACCTGTTCCTGCGCGTGCCGGTCGGCACCACCGTGATCGATGCTTCCACACAGGAAGTGATCGGTGACCTGGTTACCCCCGGCCAGAAGCTGATGGTCGCGCAAGGTGGCTGGCACGGGCTGGGCAACACCCGTTTCAAGTCGAGCACCAACCGTGCACCGCGCCAGACCACCCCAGGCAAACCGGGTGAGCAGCGTGACCTGAAGATGGAAATGAAGGTGTTGGCCGACGTCGGCCTGCTGGGCTTGCCGAACGCTGGCAAGAGTACCTTCATCCGTTCGGTCTCGGCCGCCAAGCCGAAAGTCGCCGACTACCCGTTCACTACCCTGGTGCCAAACCTGGGCGTGGTCAGCGTCGACCGCTGGAAGAGCTTCGTCATCGCCGACATCCCCGGCCTGATCGAAGGCGCCTCTGAAGGTGCCGGTCTGGGTATCCGCTTCCTCAAGCACCTGGCGCGTACGCGCGTGCTGCTGCACCTGGTGGACATCGCGCCGCTGGACGAAAGCAGCCCGGCCGATGCCGCCGAAGTCATCGTCAACGAGCTGACCCGCTTCAGCCCGTCGCTGGCCGAGCGTGAGCGCTGGCTGGTGCTGAACAAGGCCGATATGGTCATGGACGACGAGCGCGACGAGCGTGTGCAGGAAGTGATCGATCGTCTGGAGTGGGAAGGCCCGGTCTACGTGATCTCGGCTATTTCCAAGCAGGGCACCGACAAGCTCAGCCACGACCTGATGCGCTACCTTGAAGACCGCGCCGACCGCCTGGCCAACGACCCGGCCTACGCCGAAGAGTTGGCCGACCTCGACCAGCGTATCGAAGACGAAGCCCGTGCCCAGTTGCAGGCCCTGGACGACGCCCGTACCTTGCGCCGTACCGGCGTCAAGAGCGTGCACGACATTGGCGACGATGACGGTTGGGACGATGATTTCGAGGACGACGAAGACGGTCCGGAAATCATTTACGTGCGCGACTGATCGGTTGCAGTACACTAAACGCCGCTCTCTGGAGCGGCGTTTTTGTATCCACGGTATCTACAGATTCGACATAGGTTGGAAGAAGATGCGAAGCAAGGTGACGGGCGCCAAGCGCTGGGTCGTTAAGATTGGCAGTGCTCTGCTGACCGCCGATGGCAAGGGCCTCGACCGCGGTGCAATGGCCGTTTGGGTCGAGCAGATGGTCGCGCTGCGTGAGGCAGGCGTGGAGTTGGTACTGGTCTCCTCCGGGGCCGTGGCTGCCGGCATGAGCCAGCTGGGCTGGACCAAGCGACCGAGTGCGATGAACGAGCTGCAGGCGGCTGCCTCGCTCGGCCAGATGCGCCTGGTGCAGGCCTGGGAGTCGAGCTTCGGGGAGCACGGGAAGCACACCGCGCAGATCCTGCTGACCCATGACGACCTGTCCGACCGCAAGCGTTACCTGAATGCCCGCAGCACCCTGCGCACCTTGGTCGATCTGGGTGTGGTGCCGGTGATCAACGAAAACGACACCGTGGTCACCGACGAGATCCGCTTTGGCGACAACGACACCCTGGCGGCGCTGGTGGCCAACCTGGTCGAGGCCGACCTGCTGGTGATCCTCACCGACCGCGATGGTATGTTCGATGCCGACCCGCGCAACAACCCCGAGGCGCAGTTGATCTACGAAGCCCGTGCCGACGACCCCTCGCTGGATGCCGTGGCCGGTGGTACCGGTGGTGCCCTGGGCCGTGGCGGCATGCAGACCAAGCTGCGTGCGGCGCGCCTGGCTGCCCGTTCCGGTGCCCACACCATCATTATCGGTGGCCGCATCGAGCGCGTGCTGGACCGTCTGAAGGCGGGCGAGCGCCTGGGCACCTTGCTGTCCCCTGAGCGTGGCATGCTCGCTGCGCGCAAGCAGTGGTTGGCCGGTCACCTGCAAACCCGTGGCACCCTGGTGCTGGATGCCGGTGCCGTGCAAGCGCTACGTCAGGCCAACAAGAGCTTGCTGCCGGTTGGCGTGAAGACAGTGCAGGGCAGCTTCCGTCGTGGCGAGATGGTGGTGTGCGTCGGCCCGGACGGTGTTGAAGTGGCTCGCGGCCTGGCCAACTACAGCGCCCTGGAGGCGCAGAAGATCATTGGTCAGTCGTCCGAAGCCATCGAGTCGATCCTTGGCTATAGCGCCGAGCCGGAACTTGTACACCGCGACAACCTGGTGCTGGTATGAGCCTGCTGAAGAGCGTAATCGCGGTGGCAGCGTGCGTGCTGCCGATGTTGGCTGGCGCCGAAGAGATCGGCCAGGTGTCCACCGTGTTCAAGTTCCTCGGGCCGAACGATCGCATTGTGGTCGAGGCGTTCGATGACCCTAAGGTTGAGGGTGTGACGTGCTACCTGTCACGTGCCAAGACGGGCGGAGTGAAGGGGGGCTTGGGGCTGGCCGAGGACCGGGCGGAGGCATCGATTGCCTGTCGTCAGGTCGGGCCGATCAACTTCAAGGGTGAACTCAAAGATGGCGAGGAAGTGTTCAAGGAGCGCACCTCGCTGGTGTTCAAGACCATGCAGGTGGTGCGTTTTCTCGACAAGAAGCGCAACACGCTGGTGTACCTGGTGTACAGCGACCGCATGATCGAAGGCAGCCCGCAGAATGCGGTGACTGCCATTCCGATCCTGCCTTGGGCTCATTGATAGCCCGCGCCTACATACGCTCGGTGATTGGACACAGGCCGCCGTAGGAGCGGGTTTACCCGCGAATGGGCCGCAACGCGGCCCCGGCTATCTCAGGCCAGCTCCTCGGCCTGATCCTCACGCACAACCGCCTTCACTTCATCCAGCCGGCTGATGAACTTCCAGTCCGCCTCGTCGATGTAGATGCCGTTCGGCCCGCTGCCACCTTCCAGGTCGATCGCAACGTGCGCCGAGACCTGTGGTTTCACACTCGCCAGGATCGGTACGAAGCCCAGTTGCTGGCTGGTTTCCAGCAGTGCCGCCTGGTTGCGTTCGTCGATGTCTGCCGCTTCGTCCAGGTAGTACGGCAGGCGAATGCGCCCAGCCAGGTCACGGTCCATCAGGTGCAGCAACAGGTACATGTTGGTCAGCGCCTTGATGGTCATGGTGGTGCCGTTGGACGCCGCACCGTCGATGTCGGCGTGGATGATCGGCTGGCCATTGACCTTGGTGATCTCGAACGCCAGCTCGAACAGGTCCTTCAGGCCCAGCTGGTTGTGGTTGGCCGCCACCAGCCGTGCCAGGTACTCCTTGGCCTCTTCGTTCTTGTTGTCCTGATCGGCACTCTGGGTCAGGTCGAAGACCGACAGGGTTTCGCCTTCTTCGTACTGGCCGGCACTGTGGATAATCTGGTCGATGTGCTTGAGCGCTTCCTTGTTCGGCGCCAGTACCACGCGGAAGCTTTCCAGGTTGGACACCTGGCGCTTGTTGATCTCGCGGTTGAACAGGGCCAGCTGGTGCTCAAGGCTGTCGTAGTCGCTGCGGATGTTGCGCAGGGTTCGGGCGATGTCGGTGACCGCAGCGCGGCGTGCCTTGGCCAAGGTCAGGGCTTCGTCGGTACGGTGCGCGTAGGCGTTCACCAGCAGTTGCAGGCGGCGTTCCATGTCGTCTTCGCTGTCGAACTTGGCCACGCCTTTGAGGCGCACCTGGGCGTACAGCGCCTCGATCTGGTTGTCCACCCGCTGTAGGCCTTGCCAGCTGTCCTGGTAGTCATTGAGCAGCGGCAGCAGGTTGTCCATCGAGTCGTCGATGGCTTCCATGTATGGCGTGCCGTAGGGCAGGTCGGCCGGCAGCAGCTGGCGACGGCGCAGGGCGTCTTCCAGGGTGCGCTGCTTGGACTCGAGGTCGCCGAGCTGACGGCCGACCAGTTGCAACTTGGCTGACAGCTGCTGGACGCGCTCGGTGAAGGCGTCGCTGGAGCGCTTGAGTTCGTCCTGGGCCGCTTCCAGCTGCGAGAGCTGTTCCAGCTTCTCGGGCTCTTCGGCGGTGAGGGTTTGGCTACGGCGGAAGTCTTCCAGCGCCTTCTGCGCGTCCAGCACTTCCTGGTACAGGGTTTCGGTCTGCGCTTTGGACGCGGAGCGGTCGGCGGCCACGGCCTGCTGGGTCTTGAGCTGCTTGAGTTCTTTTTCCAGGCGCTCTTTCTGGTCGCGCAGGGCGGCGCGGTCGGCCAGGGCCTGCAGGGCCGGTGGGTCGATGTGGGTCAGGTCGATGGCCAGGCCTGGGGCCTCGAAGCGCTCGCCCTTGAAGCCGTCCAGCACCGCTTCCAGCGATTTTACCCACAGGTCGCTGTCGTCCAGCTCGATGCCGCGGTCGCCCAGCGGCAGGCTGAACAGCGCACCGTTGAACAGGCGCATCAGGCGGTCGACGTCCTGCTGCGAGAACTCCTCGCGCAGGCGGGCATAGCTGTTGTTGTCAGCGTGATCCAGCTGCTGCTTGACCTGCTTCAGGCGTTTTTCCAGGTCGCGTACGCGCTCGTCGAGGTCTTCGGCACTGAACTGCCGTGACTGGGCCAGCGCGCCGGCCAGCTCGTCGTGGGCATCTTTGGCTGCCAGCAGTTGCTGCTCCAGTACCTTGACGTCATCGACCAGCGCAAAGCGGTGCTTGAGCACCGACAGCTCGCCTAGCCAGCGCTGGATACCGGTAATTTCACGCTCCAGGCGCATCAGCTCCTGGGTGCCGCCGCGCTGGTCGTTCTGCAGGCGGTCCTGCTCGCCACGGTAGTGCTCGGACTGGATGACCAGCTCTTCCTTGCGCGCCATGGCGTATTCCTGCCAGGTGCCCAGCAGGGTGTCGAGCACAGGCGAAATGCGGTGCAGCTTGCCACGCAGGATGTCGCGCTGGGCCACGCCACCGGCCAGGGCCTCGACCAACGGGCCGGCAGCTACCAGGGCGTTGTAGTCCTGCTCCATGCGGCGTACGTCGCGGAAGGCTTCCTCGCACGCAGCGATGTAGTCGACGCTGCCCGAGCGCAGGCTGTGCTCGAAGGCGTCGAGGAACAGCTGCTTGAGCTTGGCGGCGGTGATCTCACGCATGTGCAGCAGGTTGATGAACAGCGCGCGGAAGGTTTTCAGGCTTTGCTCGCTGGTGGAGCGCAGCGGGATCATGGTCAGGTCCAGCGGCACCGAAGTGTGTCCGCCCACCAGCAGCCGGCGCAGTTCGTCCGGCTTCAGTTCGTAAGCCTTGATCCCCAGGCGTTCAAGGTTGGTGAACAGCTCTTTCTGACGCAGGCAGGTGTCGTTCTTCTGGTAGTGGGCCAGGTCCAGTTCGCCCTTGTAGGCGAAGAACTGGTGGCCGAAACCGCCACCCGGGCCGCGGCCGACCACACCGATCACGTGCGGGCCGTGGGGCAGGCTCAGTTCGCAAAGAATGTACGACGTGTCGCTGGCGAAGTAGAAGCGGCGCGATTGCTCAAGGCTGTACTTGCCGAAACTCATGTCCGACATACGTGCCAGGATCGGGAACTGCAGGGCATTGATCGAAGCCGATTTACCCAGGTTGTTGGCGCCGTATACCGACAGCGGGTGCTCCAGCGGGAACAGGCCAAGGCTGTAGCCGGCGGTGTTGAGCAATGCGAAGCGGCGGATGCCGTAGCGTTCCTGGCTCATGCGTCAATCTCCTGTTGCTCTTCGCGGATGGCCCGGGCCAAGGCGTCCTCTTCGCTTTCCTCGCCCTGGAAAGGCGTGAGGTCGAGCGGGTCGTCGGTACGGTTGAGTTCTTCGGCGCTTTCTTCCTCGACCAGTACCGGGGTCGGCAGCGGCAGGGCGCTGTGCAGGGTGGCGGCCAGGTCGCGGTCCTGCTGCACCGAAAGGCACACATCGAGGAAGCGATGCATGGGCGGCAGGAAGCGGTAGATGCCGCCTTCCTCATGGGCGAAGCCGAGTTGGGTCATGCGGCGCAGGATTTTTTCTTCCAGCTCGTCCACGGTCTGCACTTCGGCCTGCAGGAACAGGTCGCGGTACTTGTCCAGCAGCGAGGGCAGTTCGTCGCGACCGATGCTGCCGCCATCGAGCACGGCCATCGGGTCGCGGCCCTGGTCAGCAAGGTGCTCGACCAGGATGAAGGTGAACAGCGACAGGCGCTGCGCGGTCTTGTTGACCTGCGCGGCGGTCATGTCGGGCACGAAGTAATAGAAGCCACGTGTATCGCACACCAGCTCGAAGCCCAGGGCCTTGAACAGGGTGCGGTACTGGTCCTGGAAGTTCGACAGCTGGGCGTACAGCTCAGGGTCGCGCCGGCTGACGTGGAAGCCTTTGAACAGCTCGCGGAAGATCGGCGCGAGCTGGGACAGTTCGGAAAGATCAAGATGCATGGGCTGGGCTCGCGTTGGGTTCGGTAGGCGCGCTAGGGGCGTCTTCGCGGCTGGAGGTCAGGGCGAACGAATGCAGGCTGACCAAATGTTCCTGAGTGGTGTATTCGCGGCGGTCGAGGCGTTCGCGCTTGAAGCGCTTTTCCCGCGACAGGCGCGAGAACCAGTACAGCAGCTCGTCGGTGGCGCCTTCGGGCTCCTGCTCCAGCAGCCAGACCATCAAGTCGGGCAGTGGCAGGGCCTGTTCGCAGCGTTCGGCCATTTCCTTGACCGTGCGCGGGGCACGGGGCAGGGCGCCGGACTGGGTCTTGTGGGCTTTGGGGAAGCGCGCCGGTTTGGGCTCGAAGCGGGCCAGTGCGTAAACGTAGGCCTCGACCTGGCTGGCACTGCCAAGGAAGGTGCTTTGCGGGCGGGTGAACATCGGCATGGCCGCCTGCGGCACGGCATCGATGCCCTTGCGCCGGATCACCGACAGGGCCAGTGCAGCGCCGCGGGTCACGGCGTTGTGGCGGCGGGCTTCTTCGCGCAGCGGCAGCAGCAGTTCGCGGGCGTGGCGCAGGGTCAACTGGGCGCTGGTCTGCATTTCCAGAATGCGCGCGTGGGTGCGCAGCAGCATGTCGTCGTCGACCAGGTGGCCCAGGCGCGCCTGTTCGCCCAGCAGTTTCAGCAGCACGGTCTCGACCTTGCGTACACCCTGTTCGAAGGCGCCGTCGGCGTTGACCAGCTGGATCATCGGCTCGACGTATTCGTCCCAGGTGGCCAGCACTTCGGCATAACGCTGGCGCAGCGGAATCTGGCGGTTGCTGGTCTTGGCCCGTTCGGCCACGGCCACCAGTGCCTGCTCGTCGTTGTCGAGCTTTTTCAGCACATCGCGCACACGCATGTCGAGCAGACGGAGCTGGCGTGCCAGGTCGTCGCTGTCGCGGTTGTCGAAGGCATCCTGGATGTGCCCGGCCAGGCGCTCCAGGTGGCGCAAGTAGGCTTCGATCTCCAGGCACAGGCCCAGCCGGTGTTCGCGGCGCAGGTAGGCGAGGAAGTCGTGGATCTGCGCGTTGAGCTCGAAACGGTTCGGGCTCTTGGCCACCGGGACCAGGATATCCAGGCGGATCCACACGTCGAGTAGCTGGGTGATGTCCTGCGGGGTGCTTTCGAGCTGCTGGCGGGCCACATGCTGGCGCAGTTCGACCAGGCTCAGGGTGCCCTGGTCGAAACGCTCGCACAGCGGCTCGATCAGGGCCCAGTGTTCGGCTAGGGCGCGCAGGACGCGCTTGGGTTCGATCATTGGCTTCGACTCGTTGCCAAGAAAAAGGGGGCGATTGTACTGCATTCGCGGGGGTGGTTTTTACCCCTTGGTCTGTAATGAGAGATAACCTTTAGGTTTGTGGGTGTATGTCGTTGTTCTAGTGGCACTCGTGAGATCGAGCGCCGCCCGCGCGGCGCTCGGTCTGATAGGCGCTGCAAAAACCACGGCGTACACGTTAGAATGCCCAATTGCCTTCACCCCCTCGGATATCCGCCCCTTGCTGACCGAACCCCGTCGCCGCGCCTACCTTTCCGCCATGCAAGTGGTGCACTGGCTGCCGCGCGCCGAGCTGCCGTTCGCCGCACCGTCGCGGCCCGAGCTGCTGCTGCCGGTTGTGCCAGTCGAGGACATCGATTTCGAGGTCAGGCCGGCATCGGTAACCAACGAAGCGCCTGTCACCCCCCAGGCCCGCTCCGGCGAGCGGCCGAAAATCGAGATCCCACGCCCGGGCAGTGTGGCAAAACCCGCCGTCAAGCCTGCCGAGGCACAAGAGCAGCCCGCTGCTCCGCGCCCGGCACCGGTGCCGCCACCGCGCTTCTCGCTGCAGTTGTTGCGCGCCGGCAGTTGCCTGCTGCTGGTTGAACTGGCCACCGGTCAGCCCTTCCAGAGCCGCGATCCGTCCTATCTGCTGCTCAAGGACATGCTGCGCGCCGCCGGCCTGCCCGACGCCCCGCAGATCATCGGCGAGCCGGTACGCTGGCCACTGTTGGTGCGCGGCAACATGGACCAGGGGCCGGAGGCTGCGCGCGATTTCGTCCAGGGCTTCGTTCAGGCGCGCCTGGAAGACGCCCCGTGTACCTGTCTGTGGCTGGTCGGCCTGCCGGCACTGCGTTTTGCCGCCAATGTCGACGCCGACGCCTATTACCAAACCCTGACGCTCGACAGCCTGGGCGACGCCTGGGCATTGCCGGGCCTTGAACTGTTGATGGACGAGCCGCAGCGCAAGGCGGACGTCTGGAAAGCCATGCGCCAGCTGATGGCGCGCTGGAAGAGCGTTGAATGAGTGACTCGATCAGCTTCCGCCCGATGACCGAGGCGGATCTGGATGCCGTACTTAAGATCGAATATGCCGCATTCAGTCATCCCTGGACCCGTGGAATCTTTCAGGATGCGCTCAAGTCGTACGAAGTCTGGCTGATGTTCGATGGCCAGCAGCAAGTGGGCCATGGTGTGATCAATGTGATCATCGATGAAGCGCACCTGCTCAACATCACCGTAAAACCGGAAAACCAAGGCTGCGGCCTGGGCCTGCGCCTGCTCGAACACCTGATGGCCCGTGCCTATCAGCTCAATGGCCGCGAATGCTTCCTGGAAGTACGCGCCAGCAACCAGTCGGCCTATCGTTTATACGAACGTTACGGCTTCAACGAAATTGGCCGTCGCCGCGACTATTATCCGATCGCCGGCGGCCGTGAAGACGCCCTGGTGATGGCCTGTACCCTGTTCGAAGACTGACTTTCCAGCGGCTTACCCCGTCACGCAGGCACCCCTCTGCTTCGGCCACCCGCTGACGCTGCAGTAACGGTTGCACGTTGAACTAGTATGAGTTCCGGTGGGAGTGCAGGCTTTGTTCTCAGCAGGGACGGATAAAGAATGAGAAAACTGCTTTTGGCAGCGGGCCTGTGTTTAGCGAGCGTTGCCCACGCTGACGAGCGCGACGTGTGGATGTTCGCCCAGTGGGCGGGTGATCATCAAACCCGCCCTTTCCGCGAAATGCTGGTAGATGCCCGGCTTTACGGTGTAGTGCCAATTCACCAGTTGCTGCGCTCGGCTTCGGACTGGAAACTGTGCCACGCATCGCCTTTCGCTGTACCGCCCCCCGGCAATTGGGCGGCTGTACGCTCGACCCTCGCGTTGATCAGGGCACTCGACGATCAAGGCATCCTGCGCCAGTTCGAGGTGGTTTCGGCTTACCGTGAGCCGCGCCTGAACGCCTGTGCGGGCGGGGCAGCCAACAGTGCGCATACCCGCGCGTTCGCCGTCGATATACTGCTGCCGGCCTGGGCCGACTCCAATCCGCTGTGCCGTTTCTGGCTGCAGCACGGCCAAGCCTGGAACATGGGCCTGGGCCGCTACCCATCAGGCCGCATTCATGTGGATACCGCCGGCTATCGCACCTGGGGCGGCGATGGCAGTGCGGGGTCGTCGTTCTGCGTCAAACCCAAATGAGCCAGGCAACCCCGGCATTCGTCCATTAGCCACTCTGCGAAGCGCTGGCACTTGCTGCTGTCGGCCAGAGGCTGTGGGCTAAGCAGGTGGTAGGCCGAGCCATCGCGCACAAAGCCGTACGGCGCCTGCAACTGCCCGCTGTCGAGTTCGTCGCACACCATCAGGGCTGAGGCCATGGCCAGGCCCAGGCCGGCGTTGGCGGCCTGGATCGACAGGTAGAAATGCTCGTAGTCGCTGCGTTCGCAGTGCCGCGCCTGTTGGCCGCTCAGGCGCAGCCAGGTGGGCCAGGCAGCAGGGCGTGTGGTGCTGTGCAGCAGCCGTTGGCCATCGAGTCTGGCGCTGGCGGCGGGGTGGCACACCGGGCCGATCCATTCATCGCAGACCTTCTGGTTGAACAGCTGGTTACTCCAGTGGAAGTCGTCACGGCGGATGGCCATGTCGACCCCACTGCGGGCGAAGTCCAGCGGTCCGCCGGCAGCCACCAGGTGTAACTGCAGGTCGGGATGGGTGGCATGGAAGCGCGGCAGGCGCGGGATCAGCCAGCGCATGGCGATGGTCGGTTCGCAGGACAGCACAAGCACATTGTCGCGGACCTGGTGCTGCAAACGCTGCACGGCGCCTTCCAGCTGCTCGAAGATCGCCTGGGTGGTGCCATGCAGGGCGCGCCCGGCAGGGGTGAGGAAAATGGCCCTGTTGCGCCGTTCGAACAGTTCCACGCCAAGGCTTTCTTCCAGCAGGCGTATTTGACGGCTGACCGCGCCGTGAGTGACGTGCAAGTGCTCGGCGGCGCGCACGAAGCTCTCGGTCTGGGCGGCAATGTCGAAGTAGCGGAAGGCGTTGAGTGGCGGCAGTTTCATGATTTCCCTGTTCAGCTGTGCCGGCCTCTTCGCGGGTAAACCCGCTGCTACATGGCCACATAGTTCCCTGTAGGAGCGGGTTTAGCCGCGAAGAGGCCAAGGCAGGCTGTACGTATCTGTGAGCAAAACTATCAGATTCATCTCAGCATAAATCGATTTTTCCGCTTCTGTAAGCGCTCGATAATCGGCGGTCTGTGCATTTCCATCGCCTATCGAGACCCCTCAGCATGACCGAACTCATCGCCGTCGCCCTGTTTACCCTGCTCGCCGTCATCAGCCCTGGCGCCGATTTCGCCATGGTCACCCGCAGCAGTTATGCGCAGGGCCGCAAGGCCGGGCTGGCGGCCGCCATAGGTATCGCACTGGGGGTGCAGGTGCATGTGTTGTACACAGTGTTGGGCATTGCCGTAATCATCAGCCAGAGCCCGGCGCTGTTCCTCGTCATGAAAGTGCTGGGTGCGGGCTACCTGATCTACCTCGGGTACAAGTCATTGACCAACACCCGACGCATCAGCCTGGACGGGGTTGGCCAGTCTGCTGCCAGCGTACTGCAAGCGCTGCGCACCGGCTTTTTGACCAACGCCCTCAACCCCAAGACCATGTTGTTTGTCATCAGTGCCTTCACCCAGGTGGTGCAGCCTGGCAGCCCGCTGGCGCTGAACTTCGCCTACGGTGCGTTCATGTCCGTTGCCCATTGGCTATGGTTCAGCCTGGTGGCGGTATTTTTTTCCAGCACGGCATTGCGCAAGGCGATGATCGAACGGCAAGTGCTGGTGGACCGGGCCATTGGTCTGGCATTGATCGGGCTTGGCCTGGCTGTGGCGGTGACCGGAATACGTTAAGGCGACGATAGCAGCGCCGAAACCTGTGGTTCGGCGCCCGGCTGCTGCTGGATGGGTTAGCGCGGGCACCAGCAACTTTTTCGCAGGCAAAGAAAAAGGGCTTACCTTGCGGTAAGCCCTTCGTCTTGTTTGGTGGCTACACAGGGACTTGAACCCCGGACCCCAGCATTATGAATGCTATGCTCTAACCAACTGAGCTATGTAGCCGATGGCGCGCATTATTCTCTTGAACGCCCCCTCTGTCAACACTCATTTCAAAAAAAATTTGCACGCTTTCAAAAACTTAGCGGCCAGCCCCGGTTTCAGCGCACCACAAGCCAGTGCCCGAGCACGCCCAGCAACTGCAACTGCTGGGCTGCAGCCAGGGATTGCAGGCTTTGGTCAGGCCGGTCGAGGTTGAAGTGGCCGCTTACACGGCGATGAGCCACTTGTTCATCCATCATCCACAGACGCTGCCCTTGGTAACCGGCAAGGCGCTCCAGCACCTGCCTCAATGGCATGTCTGTGGCTTTAAGGCGGCCGTTGCGCCAACTGTCAGCGGTTTTCAGATCAGCCTTACGCACCGGGTCGATGCGTGTGTCATCGAAGGTTACCCGCTCACCTGCCGAGACCATTCGCTGCTCACCCCCCTGGGTGACCATGGCCTTGCCACTGAATACCACGAGTTCGTCACGCCCTGCATGGCGGGCTATCTGCAAGCGAGTGCCGTATACCTGGATGCGTGCGTTGCCCACTTCCACGTCCATGGCCCGCCCGTCGAGCACGACTTCCATATGCACCTGGCCCTGCACCAGGTGCAGTTGGCGGGTGCGGCCGCGCAGGTCGACGTTCATCGCGCTGGCGCTGTCCAGGTTCAATGTCGTGCCATCCGCCAAGCGTATGCTGCGGCGCTCTCCCACATCGGTGTGCAGCTCGCTGGCCAGACGCTGTATCAGCGGCCAGTACAGGTAAGCAGCAGCGCCTAACCCTAGCAAGAACACAAGCGCCAACCCTTTACCCAGGTGACTGCGACGGACAGTGACATGCCGTGGGCGAGGGCGGGCAGGTGCGGGTTGCAGCTGTTGCCAGAACGTCTCCAGCTCGGCGTAGGCGTGGGCGTTCTCTTGTACCTGGCACCAGGCTGCAAATGCCTGGCGCTGGGTTTCGTCGCAACCGGGCTGGCGCAGCAACGAAAACCACGCCAGCGCTTCCTGTTGTGGGTCGGGCTGCAGCTGCTTGGCGGACATCGGGCTCATGGGGGCGGTCTGCTCACGATAGGGGCCGTTTGGCCTAACGATGACAGGAGTCATTGGCAGAGGATGCTAATTATATTGAGAACCATTTTCAAGTGCGTGGCGACAGGGGGATAAAAAAGGTAGCTATGTATCTATTTGATTCCTGATAATCGGATCCCAAACCAGAGGACGGAGATTCAGGCAAATGGCCACCAGTAGTGCCTCCACCGCATCCACCCCGGCAGCGGCAAGCCAAGCCTCGCCGATGGTGATGCGCATCATCGGTTTCTGCGCCTTGGCGCATTTGATCAACGACCTGATCCAGTCGGTGCTGCCGGCGATCTACCCGATGCTCAAGGCCAACTACGACCTGAGCTTCGCCCAGATCGGCATGATCACGCTCACGTTCCAGATCACCGCCTCGCTGTTGCAGCCTTGGGTCGGCTTCTTCACCGACCGCCGGCCCACGCCAAATCTGTTGCCGCTAGGCACCCTGTGCACGTTGGTGGGGATCGTGATGCTGGCCTTCGTTGGCAGTTTCCCGATGATCCTGCTGGCGTCGGCGCTGGTGGGCATTGGCTCGTCGACCTTCCACCCGGAAACCTCGCGTATTGCACGGCTGGCCTCGGGCGGGCGCTTCGGCCTGGCCCAGTCGACCTTCCAGGTCGGTGGCAACACCGGCTCCGCTCTGGGCCCGCTGCTGGCAGCGGCCATCGTCATTCCGTTCGGCCAGACCCATGTGGCCTGGTTCGGCCTAGCCGGGCTGTTCTTCCTCGGCGTTACCCTGATGCTGCGCGGCTGGTACAAGGAGCACCTCAATCAGGCCAAGGCGCGCAAGACGGTTCAGGCCACCCACGGCATTTCGCGCAATCGGGTAATTGCGGCGCTGATCGTGCTGGGCTTGCTGGTGTTCTCCAAGTACTTCTACATGGCCAGCTTCACCAGCTACTTCACCTTTTACCTGATCGAGAAGTTCGGTGTGTCGGTGGCCAGCTCGCAGCTGCATCTGTTCCTGTTCCTCGGCGCGGTGGCGGCGGGCACCTTCTTCGGCGGGCCGATCGGTGACCGTATCGGGCGCAAGGCTGTGATCTGGTTTTCGATACTGGGCGTGGCGCCGTTCACGCTGGCGCTGCCGTATGCCGACTTGTTCTGGACCACGGTGCTGAGCGTGGTGATCGGCTTTATCCTGGCTTCTGCGTTTTCTGCGATCGTGGTGTATGCGCAGGAGCTGGTGCCGGGCAGCGTGGGCATGATTGCCGGGATCTTCTTTGGCCTGATGTTCGGTTTTGGCGGCATTGGTGCTGCGCTGTTGGGGTACGTAGCGGACCTGCGTGGTATCGAATACGTGTATGGGTTGTGCTCGTTCCTGCCATTGTTCGGGTTGTTGGCGGTGTTTCTGCCAAGTACAGGTAAACGCTGAACGCGCCGGGGGCCTGGCAGAGGCCCCTGGGCAATTGACGAGCCCCCCGGAGGTGGCTAGAGTGCCGCCTCTTTTTTCAATCACCTGCGTAGTAGCCAAAGCAATGCGCCGTACCCAGTCCCTCCCACACGCCCGCCAGCCTGCCTTCCAGGCACTGCGTCGTGCATGGCCGAGTGACACGGTGCTCAAGCGCCGCCGCAGCGTGCTGTTTGCCTTCACCTTCTCGCCACACCTCGCCTGAACTGATCTGCGCTTTCGCGTCGCTCGCCGTTCCGGCGTGCGCGCCTGTTTCTGCACGTCTTTTCGGTTTGCCAGGAGTGGTACATGAACATGCGTTTATTGGCGGGCTTGTTGTTCGCCGTTTCTGTCGTGGGTTTCAGTTTGGGGGCCAGTTTGCCGCTGGTGTCGTTGCGCCTGCATGAAGCGGGGGCGAGCACCCTGGAAATCGGCATCATCTCGGCCATCCCTGCCGCCGGCATGATGCTCTCGGCTTTTCTGGTCGACATCTGCTGCCGCCATCTCACCCGGCGCACTATCTATCTGCTGTGTTTCAGCCTGTGCACGGTCAGCATCGCCTTGCTCGAGTCCGCGTTCGGCTCGTTGTGGCTGCTGGCGTTGCTGCGCCTGGGCCTGGGGCTTGGCATGGGGATCGCCATCATCCTCGGCGAGTCGTGGGTCAACGAACTGTGCCCCGAACATAACCGCGGCAAGATCATGGCCCTGTACGCCACCAGCTTTACGGGCTTTCAGGTGCTGGGCCCGGCCATGCTGGCAGTGTTGGGCGCCGATAGCCCGTGGATCACGGGTGTCGTCACGGCCTGTTATGGGCTGGCGTTGCTGTGCATTGTGCTGACGGTGCCCAACGACCATGTCGAGCACGAAGAGGGCGAAAAAAGCTTCGGCCTGGCCGGGTTCTTCCGTGTGGCACCGGCGTTGTGCATGGCGGTGCTGTTCTTCTCGTTCTTCGATGCCGTGGTGCTGTCGCTGCTGCCGGTGTACGCCACCAGCCATGGCTTTGCCGTTGGCGTGGCAGCGTTGATGGTGACGGTGGTGTTTGCCGGCGACATGCTGTTCCAGCTGCCGCTGGGCTGGCTGGCCGATCGGGTTGAGCGCACGGGGCTGCACCTGGCGTGCGGGCTGGTGGCGATGGTGATCGGCATCGGTTTGCCTTGGCTGCTGAATCTGACCTGGCTGCTGTGGCCGCTGCTGGTGGTGCTGGGCGCGGTGGCGGGGGGCATCTATACCTTGGCGCTGGTGCTGATCGGGCAGCGCTTCAAGGGCCAGGACCTGGTCACTGCCAACGCCAGTGTGGGCTTGCTCTGGGGCGTAGGCAGCCTGGTCGGGCCGCTGGTCAGTGGGGCGGCCATGAATGTCGCGCCCCACGGTTTGCCCATGGCGCTGGCCCTGATGGCCGGGCTGTTCGTGTGCTTTGCCAGGCAGTCATACCGGCGCCGTGGGCGGATGCGGGCTGTGGCGCAGTGATACCCCTTTACGCCGCGCCGATGCTGACCCAATAGCGCGTTCGGTACTCGACCCGCACGGGCAGGCTGCGGGTGAGCAGTTGCAGGATTTGCCCGGTGTCAGCCAACTGATAGGTGCCGGAAACCTTCAAGCCCGCCACTTCTGGAGCGCAGCGCAACAGGCCCGGTCGGTAGCGGCCGAGTTCGCTGACAAACTCGGCAAGCGGCATCTGCTGCACGCTGAGCACACCTTCGGTCCAACCCCAGGGGTCGTTGTGCAGTGTTCTGGCCTGAATGCTGCCGTTGGCGCTGACTTGCAAAGTTTCACCGGGCAGCACCTGCCTCGCTGAGGCCGAGGCAGGGAACAGCGTGACTTCACCACGCCGCACCGACAGCAGCAGGCCCTGGCTGTTTTCGCGCAGCAACAGCTGGCCATCGAAGGTGGTCAGCGGGCCGACAGGGGTGGCGACGTGGAATGGGCGGTTGTCGTTGGGGTTGCTGTCCAGGCTGACCTCGCCATGGATCAGTTTCAGCTGGCGTTGGTCTGCACTGTAGTGCAAGTCGATGGCACTGGCAGTGTTGAGCTGGATGCGGCTGCCGTCACTGCCTTGCCATTGGCGCCGTTCACCGGTGGCGGTGCTGGTGTCGGCCAGCAGCTGTGGCAGGCCTAGCGGTTCGCGCGCGGCCCAGCCCAGGCTGCCGCCCACGGCCAACAGCCCCAGTAACTTCAGGTGGTCCCTGCGGCTGGCTTTGGGGTGCTGGCTAGCGTCCAGGGTGCGCCGGCTCAGGTCCTTGGGCAGCCCGGCCAGTTCATCGCCCAGATGACTGACCCGCTGCCAGGCCAGGCGGTTGTGTGGGTGGCTGGCCAGCCAGTGTTGAAACTGCTGCTCGGTGCGCGGGCTGGGGGTGTCGAAACGCAGCTTTACCAGCCAGTCGATGGCCTGATCGACTTGCGTTTGAGCGGGCGTACCATCAGGCATCGGCATAGCGCAACCGGTAGCAGACGCCCAGGGCCTTGGCCAGATCGCGCTCAACGGTGGCCCTGGACACCTCCAGACGTTGGGCGACCTGCACGATGCTCAAACCGTCTAGCTGGGCCAGCAGGAACGCTTGGCGGACGCGCGGTTTCAACTGGTGCAAGGCGCGGTCGAGGCGTTCCAGGCTATCGAGGATGACAAGCTTATCCTCTTCGCTGGGCACTTCTGCTTCGGGCAGGTGTGCCAGGCTCTCCTGGTAGGCCCGCTCCAGCGCGCGGCGGCGGAACTGGTCGATCATCAAGCCACGGGCGATGCTGCTGAGGTAGGCGCGCGGTTCTTTGAGCGGCGACACGTGGCGGGCGCGCAACAACCGCACGAAGGTATCCTGGGCCAGGTCTGCGGCATGTTCACTGCAACCGACCCGGCTGCGTAACCAGCCACGCAACCAGGCATGGTGGGACTGGTAGAGCAGAGCGACCTCGGTGGGCTTGAGCGTGTCGTTGATCTGCATCGTAGAGAAGGCCCAGTCCAGTGATGTGTGCGATTGTGAATAGTTCTCAATTCTATGCGGGGAAGATGGCGCGGAGCAATGGAATGCCAAAGATTAGCTGCGCAAGAACCGGCGTTTGCCCGATGAACGGCTGCGCTAAGCTGGACCTGCAATCGACTTGATGGAGGTGCCATGATGCTGGCCGACCTTTCGCCTGAGGCCTATCACGAGGCCACGCAACACCTGGCGGCACTTGACCCGGACTGGTCGCGGCATATCGCAGCGATCGGGCCCTGCCTGCACCAGGCTACGCCGGGACGTGAGCCTTATGAGGCATTGGTGCGGGCGATTGCCTACCAGCAACTGCACGCCCGCGCCGCCGAGGCGATCCTGGGGCGTTTGCTGGCACTGTTCCCGGCAGATGATTTTCCGCAGCCTGAGCAGTTGTTGGCGGTAACCCCGGAAACCCTGCGTGCCTGCGGCTTTTCGGCGAGCAAGCTGGTGACGGTCCAGGGCATTGCTCAAGCCACCCTGGAGGGCTTGGTACCGACGCGGGAGCAGGCGTTAACCATGGCTGACGAGGCGTTGATCGAACGCCTGGTGGCGTTGCGTGGGGTAGGGCGGTGGACGGTGGAGATGCTGCTGATCTATAGCCTGGGGCGTTCTGACATTCTGCCGGTGGACGATTTTGGCGTGCGCGAGGGGTATCGGCGGCTCAAAGGGCTGGAGACGGCGCCGACTCCGGCGCAAATGCGTTCGCTGGGCGGCGCTTGGCGGCCGTTTCGTACCGTGGCGGCCTGGTACCTGTGGCGGGCCTGAGGTTTTTGCATCGCCCGTACAGGCAACAACATATCCGGGAATCGAAGATGAACCCCTACACCACCCCCGACCAACGCTGGCAAGCCGTAGAGAGCCGCGACACTGCCGCCACAGGCCACTTTGTCTACGCCGTACGTACCACTGGCGTCTACTGCCACCCCGGCTGCAAATCACGCCAGGCCAAGCGCGTGAACGTCGAGTTCTACGACACTGCCGCGGCTGCCGAGGTTGCCGGCTACCGTGCTTGCAAACGCTGTATCAGCAAGGCCAGCGCCACCCGCCACAGCCAGCTGGTTACCCACGCCTGCCGCTTGATCGAAACCAGCGACCCCGCGCCAAGCCTCGACCAACTCAGTGCACGGCTGGCCGTCAGCCCCTTCCACCTGCATCGGCTGTTCAAGGCCGAAACCGGAGTTACCCCCAAAGCCTACGCCACGGCCTTCCGGGCCCGGCGCCTGCGTGCGCATCTGGAAGACGGCCAGCACTCTGTCACTGATGCTATTTACAACGCCGGCTACAACTCCAACAGCCGCTTCTACGAAAGCGCCGACCAGCGCCTGGGCATGCGCCCCCGGCAATACCGCGCCGGCGGTGCCGGGGCAAGCATTCACTTCGCCCTTGGGCAGTGCTCGCTGGGTGCAATATTGGTCGCCCAGAGCGACAAGGGTATCTGCGCGATTCTGCTGGGCGACGACCCCGAGGGCTTGTTGCACGAGCTGCAGGATCAGTTCCCCAAGGCCCACCTGATTGGCGGCGACAGCGCCTACGAACAGAGGGTGGCCGAAGTGATCGGTTTCGTCGAAGCGCCCGCCTTGGGCCTGGCCCTGCCGCTGGATGTACAAGGCACCGCGTTTCAGGAGCGGGTGTGGCAGGCGCTGCGTGAGGTGCCGGCCGGCAGCCGGGTCAGCTACACCGACATCGCTGAGCGCATTGGCGCCCCCAAGGCCGTGCGGGCGGTAGCCATGGCCTGCGCGGCCAACCGTATTGCCGTGGCCATCCCTTGCCACCGCGTAGTGCGCCGGGATGGCGACATCAGCGGTTACCGCTGGGGCGTGGAGCGCAAACAGCAATTGCTGAAGCGAGAAACGGCACTCTCCTGACGGCCCGAAGCCGCGTAGAATCCCCCGCCAAATCGAATTGCAAAGAGGAATATTCGATGAGGCGTGTCAGCCTTGCCCGTTATTGCCCAGGTCTGATTGCCCTGCTGGCCCTGATGCTGTTGCTTGTCAGCCCGGCCTGGTCGGCCCCGGCCACGCCATTGTCCAACTTGGCGGCTGCCGAAGCGCCCGCACTGGACGAAAACGCCAGCCTCGAACAGCTGAGTGACCGCTTGGACCTGATCCGCCAAGGCGTCACCAGCGAGGCCAACGACGACGTGCTGTCGCAACTGCGCCTGGGCGCGATGCAGGTTCAGCGTCAAGCTGATGCACTGAGTACACAGCGCACTGCCGATGTGGGAAAACTCGACGACCAGCTGAAGGTCATCGGCCCGGCCCAGCCGGACGAGGCTGCTACCCTGACGCAGCAGCGCAAAGCGCTGGAGGCCGAGAAAAAGGCGCTGGTAGCCCAGCAGGATCAGGCCACCAAGCTGACCCAGTCGGCCCGTGACCTGTCCACGCAAATCGTCAACCTGCGCCGCAGCCAGTTCAACTCGCAAATCACCAGCCGTGCAGCCTCGCCGCTGAGCCCAGCCTTCTGGCAGAGCATCATCCGCCCCACCCAGGACGACGTGGCGCGCCTGCGTGACCTGCGCAGCGAGGCGGCCGATGCCATCAGCAGCGCCTTCAGCGCCGAAAACCGCTGGCTGTTCGTTGCCAGCCTGGTGGCGGCGATTCTGGTGTGGACGTTGGTGCGGCGCGTGCTTGAACGCTTGCTGGCCAGTGCCATGGTTCACTGGCTGCCGGAGGGCCGCCTGCGCCGCAGCGCCTTGGCTCTGGGCGTTAGCCTGGCAACCCTGGGCACCATCGCCGGCTCGGTGTCGTTGCTACGCTGGGGGCTGGAAAGCAATGCACGCTTGGGTTCGGATATCGCCAGCCTGACCAATCACATTCTCACCCTGGTGGTGTTCAGTGCCTTCATCACAGGCCTGGGCCGCGCCATGCTGATGCTGCAGCGTCCGTCCTGGCGGTTGCCGGCGATCCACGACGAAGTCGCCAGTGCGCTGGGCTGGTTCCCGAAGGTGCTGGCACTGGCACTGATGGTCATGATGACCATGGAGCGCATGAACAGCGTGATCGGCGCCAGCCTGGCGCTGACGGTGGCCGTCAACGGGCTGACCGCGCTGGTGGTGGCGCTCACCTTTGCAGGCGCGCTGCTGTGTTACCGCCGCACCCTGCGCAAGCATGGCCTGGAGCGCCCGACGGGCCTGGCCGGGCTGATCCCGTTCGTGATGGTCATCTGGCTGACGTTGATCCTGCTGGCACTGCTCACCGGCTACCTGACACTCGCCTATTTCCTCACCGCCAAGCTGTTGTGGGTCAGCCTGGTGATCACCTGTGCCTACTTGCTGACTACCTTCTTCGGCGACCTGTGCGAAACCCTGCTGTCACCCCGCCAGCCCGGTGGCCTGGCACTGGCGTCGACCCTGGGCCTGGCGCCTCGCCACCAGGCCCAGGCCAGTACCATACTGGCCGGCATTGGCCGCACGGTCGTGCTGTTCCTGGCACTGTTGCTGGTGTTGATGCCGTCGGGCACCAGCCCTAGCGAATTGCTGCTGAGTCTGGGCGACTGGGATGGGACCGGCGGCAAGGTGCTCGGCAACCTGAACATCGTGCCGCAGGACATCCTGCTGGCCTTGGCGATATTCCTCGGTGGCCTGTTCGCCATCCGTGTGGTCAAGCGCTGGCTGAGCGACCGCCTGCTGCCGGAAACCGAGATGGACGCCGGCATGCGGGCCTCGCTGGTGACCCTGGTGGGCTACCTGGGTTTCCTGTTCCTGGCCATGCTGGTGATGTCGACCTTGCGTATCAACCTCACCAGCCTGACCTGGGTGGTCAGTGCCCTGTCGGTCGGTATCGGTTTCGGTTTGCAGCAGATCGTGCAGAACTTCATTTCCGGCCTGATCCTGCTGACCGAGCGCCCGGTGAAGGTCGGCGACTGGGTCAGCCTGGCGGGTGTCGAGGGTGATATCCGCCGCATCAACGTGCGCGCCACGGAAATCCAGATGTCTGACCGTTCCACGGTGATCGTGCCCAATTCGCAGTTCATCTCGCAGAACGTGCGCAACGTGACCATGGGCAACGCGCTGGGCGTGGTCAGCATTACCCTGACACTGCCGCTGGAGACCGATGCCAACCGTGTGCGTGAGCTGCTGCTGGCGGCTTACCATGAGCATGAGGCGATTCTGGATGCGCCAGCTACCTCGGTGTCGTTCAAGGACCTGACGGCCAGCGGCATGGTGATTGGTGTGAGTGGCTATGTGGCCGGGCCGCGGCAGGTATCGGGAGCCCGCAGCGACCTGCTGTTCACCATTCTTGGCCGGTTGCGTGATGAAGGCATTCCACTGTCTTCGCCGCAGAGCATGGTGCTGGTGCAGGAAGGTACGCGGCCGGCTGACGAGTCGGTGTAGGCATCGGGGGCAAGGCCCCCCAACTCAATGCTGTTTGGCCTGCCTGATACGCAGCAGTATCACCAGCAGCACCAGCAGGACTGGCGGCGCCATGGCCATCAAGCCATCGCGCGCCGTCAGTCCCAACCCCAGTACATTCAGCCCGCCATACAAAAGCTTGAACAGATTCAGCAGGTAATAGGTGATGGCGATGATCGACAGCCCCTCCACCGCTCGCTGGATTTTCACCTGGGCATCTGCCCGGGCATTGAGGCTGCGCAAGATCTCGGCGTTCTGCTCCTCCATCTCAACTTGCACCCGCGCCTGCAGCAAGTCGCCCAGGTTGGCCACGTTCTTCGCCAACTGCTCCAGCCGTTGCTCGGTGGCTGCGCAGTAGCGCACGGTCGGCTTGAACCGGCGCTCGATGAATACCCCAAGGCGCTGGCAGTCACCCACATGGCTTTCCCGCAACTCCCCCAGGCGTTCGAACACCAGCTGTGCGTAGGCCTGGGTGGCGCCAAAGCGGTGACGGGTTTTTACCGTGCGGCTTACAACCTGACGTGACAGGTGGGCAATGGCTTCCAAGAGCCCTTTGGAATCATGGCCATCGACCCCGGCACTGCGCTCGGAGAGGCAGACCAGGGTCTTGTCGAAGGCATCCAGTTCCTGGCTCAGTTGCTTGGCCGTGCTCAGGGTCAGCGAAGCCATCATGCGGTACGTCTCGATTTCCAGCAGGCGGCGGATCATGCGGCCCTGGCGGTAGGCATTGAGGCGCCTGTTGATGAACAGGAAGCGGTTGGTGCCATCCTCGGTCAGGCGGAAGTCGCTCCACACCACCGCATCGCCACCACCCACGCACGAGCCGCACGGGTCTTTGAAACCATAGTGGGCCAGGTTCAGGTCCTGTTCGTGACGTACCAGCACCTGCACTGCATTGATCACCTGCGCCGCCTGCGGCGCAATCGCCTCGGCCAGCACCGGCGGTAGGGTTTGCCATGTGGTATCGGCTGTGGTGCATGGCACAACCAGCGTCAACGTGAAGAACTCGGTGTGCCGCTCCCATTTGAACGGGTGGCCATCCATGTCAGTGATGCCTTGTGCGGCACCGGTGTCCGAAACATCAGGGCAGCAGCGTTGTAGCAATGCTGTACAGGCAGCATCGCCGCCGAGCAAGGCCAGGTGGAAGACATGCGCCGGGCCGTCGAAATAGAGTGACGGACGGGCGTGCAGTTCATTGTGCAAGGCGGTGCGTTGAGGGTGCATGGGTGGTCCGGCCTGGTGTTGTGATTATGGGGGTACCAGGAAGTGGGACTTTGCGGGCACTGGAGAAAGTCACGCGGGGGGAATGTTTGTATGGCCTGTACCGGCCTCTTCGCGGGTGAACTGCTCGTGGGCGCTCAACAGTTGAAAAGCCTTCGCGGTCGCCTGTAGGCGCGGGTTTACCCGCGAAAGGGCCGGCCCTGCTGGCCAATTTCCACCGGCCGCTCACCGTCGCAGCCGCCACCGTATTCGGGGGTAAACCCGCTCCTACACACGCACAGGTCGTTGTAGGCGCGGGTTTACCCCCGAACACCGGCAGAGCCGGTGCCATCCACCGCGTTGGTTTCTTCGCGGGCATGCCCGCTCCCACAAGATGACCACAGGCCTGAGGTGTTGTGGATTACCTGTGGGGGTTTACCCGCGAGGAGGCCGGAAAACCATAGATTTCGCCTTGCCCCACGGTTTGATGATTAATCACCTCGATTTCAAAGCCTTTCCAGGCATTGCCGCCGTTGAAGCTGCAGGTTGCTGCCTGTCGACTGACACCGGTGAGAAGCTTCAAGGCGGCCCCTTGCGATATCAGCCCAGACAGCGGGTTACATGCTTGACCGACTGATAGGCTGACAACCCCCAAGGCCCCAGCTCACGGCCGATCCCGCTGCCCTTGGTGCCCCCCCAGGACGTTTCGACGAACACCGCCTGCACCGAGTTGATCCACACATGGCCAACCTCCAGCGCATCGGCCACGCGCTCGGCGCGTTCCAGGTCGGCGGAGCACACCGTGGCGACCAGCCCGAAGCGGCTGTCATTGGCTTCGGCAATGGCCTGTTCCTCGGTGGCAAAGCGCCGTGCGCAGAGCACCGGGCCAAAGATTTCCTCGGTCCACAGGCGGCTGTCTTTCGGCACATCGGTATACAGCGTCGGGCTGACGAACCAGCCTTCACGGTCCAGTGCATGGCCGCCAGCCAGGCACTGCAAACCTTCTTCCCGCGCCGTGGCAAAGTAGCTGGCCACCTTCAGCCATTGCGCCTGGCTGGTCAGCGGCCCCATGTCGACCTCTTCGGTCAAAGGATTACCCACCCGCAGGTTTTCCAGTGCCGCCTGCAAGCGCGGCAGCAGTGCATCGGCAATGCCGTCCTGCACCAGCAGCCGCGATGTGGCTGAACACATCTGGCCGGCGTTCCAGCTGATGCCGGCAACAATCCATTCCACCGCCTGGTCGACATCGCAATCATCGAACACCACGATGGCCGACTTGCCGCCCAGTTCCAGCGTCACCGGCCGGCACTGTGCCGAAGCGCTGCGCATCACCTGGCTGCCGACGCTGTTGCTACCTGTGAAGGACAACTTGTCCAGGCCGTTGTGGTTGCTCAGTGCGGCGCCGGTCTCGGCCTTGCCGTTGACGATGTTCAGCACCCCAGCGGGCAGGCCCAGGGCGTCGGCGATCTGGCCGTAGGCCTGCTCGATCAGCGGGGTGACCTCTGAAGGCTTGAGCACCACGGTGCAACCAGCGGCCAAGGCCGGAGCAAGTTTCCAGGCGCTGGTCACCAACGGGAAGTTCCACGGCACGATCAGGCCGACCACACCCACCGGTTCAAGGCGGGTGCGGGCGGTGAAACCCGGCGCAGCCAGCGGCACAGTGCGGTTTTTCGATGGCAGTTGCTCGGCCAGCTCGGCGTAATAGCCAAAGGTGGCGATGGCGTCATCCAGGTCGATTTCCGCTTCGTGACGCGGTTTGCCGTTATTGCGCATCTGCAGGGCGACAAGCGCTTCACGGCGTTGCCCGAGCTGTTCGGCAAAACCACGCAGGAAGGCGGCACGTTCACTGGCGCAGGTGCTTTTCCAGGCGGGCAGGGCGCTGCGGGCAGCGGCGACGGCCTGGTCGACCTGGCTCACGCTGGCGGCCATCAGCTCGGCGAACGGTTGCCCCAGTGCAGGGTCGTTGACACTGATGCAGTCGCTGCCTTGGCCTTCGACCCAATGGCCGGCGATATAGTGAGAAGTGGTCATGGTCGGTTTCCAGTCAGGCCATTTCGGCAGTGGTCACAGGCGTATGCGCGGTGCTTTTGCAACGCACCCATCGCGGGCCCAAGGGGCCATACACGCCAGCAGGTTCAGGGAACAGGTTGAGCAACAGCAGGTACAGCACGCCAGCCAGCCCCAGCGTGACCGGCAGGCTCAGGTCGATGCCGCCAGCCAGGTCACCCAGTGGGCCGACGAACTGCCCCGGCAGGTTGACGAAGCACAGGCCAACCGCCGCGCTGGGGATCCACGCCCCCATGCCGCGCCAGTTCCAACCGTGCAGGAACCAGTAGTGGCCACCACGCTGGCCGCGGGTGAATACCTGCAGGTCGTCGGCGTGGTAGAAGCCGCGGCGGGTAATCAGGCCAAGGATCATGATCACCATCCACGGGCTGGTGCAGGTAATGATCAGCACGGCAAAGGTCGATACGCTCTGCACGAGGTTGAAGGTGAAGCGGCCAATGAAGATGAAGCCGATCGCCAGCACGCCGATCAGCAGGGTGGCGCCGGCTCGGCTGAGCAAGCGTGGGAACACGCTGGACATGTCCAGGCCGGTGCCATACAGCGCGGTGGTGCCGGTGGACATGCCGCCGATCACCGCAATCAGGCACACCGGCAGGAAGAACCAGCTTGGCGCTACCGCCAGCAGTCCGCCCACATAATTGTTGGCGGCGATGTAGTCTGGAGCCTGGGTGGCGACCAGGGTGGCCGTACACAGGCCGAACAGGAACGGAATCAGCGTCGCCCCCTGTGCCGCGATCACTGCCAGCATGATGCGTGCCTTGGGGGTTTCGCGTGGAATGTAGCGCGACCAGTCACCCAGGAAGGCGCCAAACGACACCGGGTTGCTCATGGCCAGGATCGCCGCGCCGACGAACGCAGCCCAGAAGCCTGCCTGGCCAAGGTTGACGCTGCCTGCGTAGCCGGCATCGAAGGGCCCGGCAAAGGCGACGATGCCCAGCAGGAACAGCAGGCTCGAGGCCCAAACGGCAATCTTGTTGACCCACAGCATGAAGCGGAAGCCAAAGATGCAGACCACCAGGACCAGCACCGCGAACACACCGTAGGCCAGCCCCAGGGTCAGGTCGGTCTCTGGCAGACCGGCCAGGCGCTTGGCACCACCGACCAATGCATCGCCCGAGCTCCACACCGAGAGGGAGAAAAACGCCACCGCCGTGAGCAGCGACAGGAACGAGCCGACGATACGCCCGTGTACGCCAAAGTGCGCGCCCGATGAAACGGCGTTGTTGGTGCCGTTAAGCGCGCCGAACAGCCCCATCGGTGCAAGGATCAGCGCGCCGATGCCAACGCCAAGCAGAATCGCCCACACACCCGCCTGGAATGACAACCCGAAAAGCACCGGGAAGCTGCCCAATACGGCGGTAGCGAAGGTATTGGCACCGCCGAAGATCAGGCGGAACAGGTCCAGCGGGGAGGCGTCGCGTTGATCGGCGGGGATCTGTTCGACGCCGTTGGTCTCGATACCGGTCGAGTGGCTCATGGTGGTGCTCCAGCGCGGTTGTTGTAGCCAGCGCAGTGCGCGGGCCTTTTTGTGGGTGCGATGGCAGGGCGGCAGCGCCGCGTAAAGGGTGATCAGGCCGGTGTTACGACCGACAGGTGCTCGTGGCAGGCCAGCCACTGGTCACCATGGCGGCGGAAGACAATGGTCTCGCGCTCGCTCAACGGGTGCTCTTCACCGCCGATGCGGATACGCGTGGCCACATCGTGCATGAAAACAGCCACGTCGCCTTGCAGGCTTACATGGGCGTTGCCCGATTCGCAGGCAAGCACGGTAAAGCCCTCGGCCTGCCACTGGGCCCACAGCTCTTCATAGGCGCGACGCGACAGCAGCGGATACGGCAAGGTGTGAAACAGAAAGGTGGCGTCTTCGCTGAAGCAGGCGAAATAGCGGGCGGTGTCGTTGCTGGCGAACGCCGCGACGAGGTCGGCGGCAGCTTGCCGCACTTGGAGTGTCTGGTCCACGGGAGTGGCCTCACGGTTTTTTGTGATTGTGGTGAAGCGATTCTGGTGGCGGTTGGCGAGGGGAAAAATCGCTGGCGGCAAATAATCAGTTCAGGAATTTGTGAAGTGATGGGGCACATGGCAGTACAGGCAAGCCGACTGACGGTCTCTCCCACCCTCCATCCTTGCCTACGCTGATACTCCCAACCCGCTGAAGCAAGGAGATCCACTGTGACCTTCCAATACAAGCGTCTGGACAAGAACAACGCAGCCGTACTGCTGGTCGACCACCAGACCGGCTTGCTCTCGCTGGTAAGGGACATCGACCCCGACCGCTTCAAGAACAACGTCTTGGCCCTGTCTGACCTGGCCAAATACTTCAAGCTGCCGACCATCCTCACCACCAGCTTCGAGACGGGGCCCAACGGCCCGCTGGTGCCGGAGCTGAAAGAGCAGTTCCCTGATGCCCCCTACATTGCACGCCCGGGCAACATCAACGCCTGGGACAACGAAGATTTCGTCAAAGCGGTAAAAGCCACCGGCAAGAAACAGCTGCTGATTGCTGGCGTGGTCACTGAAGTATGCGTGGCTTTCCCGGCCCTGTCGGCGTTGGAGGAGGGCTTCGAGGTATTCGTCGTCACCGACGCCTCTGGCACGTTCAACGAACTGACCCGTGATTCGGCCTGGCGACGCATGGAGGCTGCCGGGGCGCAGCTGATGACCTGGTTCGGCGTGGCCTGCGAACTGCACCGTGACTGGCGCAACGACATCGAAGGGCTGGGTACCCTGTTCTCCAACCATATCCCGGACTACCGCAACCTGATGACCAGTTACAACAAGCTGGCCAAATAGTGCCTCCCGGGGGCTGCACGACAGCCCCCACATCAATCTGCAAGCGAAGCGGCAAACTGGCATTAATCGACCATACTCACTCTTCATTCGCCTTCAGGAGCGTGTCATGTCGAAGCCGTCCAGGAAGCCCCCCAAAAAACAGCCAGAAAAGCTGGGCGGCAAGGCCTACGAAAAAGCGCTCAAGAACCTGCATGTAGAGTTGGTCAAGCTACAGGAGTGGGTGGTCGCCAAGGGCCTGAAGGTCTGCATTGTCTTCGAAGGCCGCGATGGCGCCGGCAAGGGCGGCACCATCAAGGCCATTACCGAGCGTGTCAGCCCGCGGGTGTTTCGTGTAGTGGCGCTGCCCGCACCGACCGAGCGGGAAAAGACCCAGATGTACCTGCAGCGTTACCTGGGCCATCTGCCTGCGGCGGGTGAAGTGGTGATCTTCGATCGCAGCTGGTACAACCGTGCGGGCGTTGAGCGGGTAATGGGCTTTTGCTCTGGCGAGCAAGCGGACAAGTTTCTGACCGGAGTACCCGGGTTCGAAAGGGTCATAGTCGATTCAGGGATCATCCTCATCAAGTACTGGCTTGAAGTCAGCGCCGATGAGCAGACTCGGCGCCTGCAGGATCGCATCAACGACGGCCGCAAGCTGTGGAAGTTATCGCCAATGGACGTCAAGTCGTATAGCCGCTGGGATGAATACACCCAAGCGCGTGATGACATGTTCCAGGCGTCGGATACCGCTTGGGCGCCGTGGTTCATGGCCAACTCCAACGACAAACGTCGCGCCCGGCTGAATATCATCAGCCATCTGCTCAGCCGTATTCCCTACAAGGATATAACCCGCGACCAGCACGTGAAGCTGCCCAAACGCGGCAAGATCGGCAAGTACAAGGCTGTCGCCTACCCGTTCAAGTTCGTCGAAGAACGTTTCTGAACCCCTCCCTGCAGGGAGCTGCGAAGGTACGAGCTCATGCCACATGACGGCAGCCTGTTGCAGGCGACGGTGGTATTCCTTTTGGCTGTGGTGCTTCTGGTACCGCTGGCGCAGCGTCTGAAAATGGGCGCAGTACCGGGATACCTCTTGGCGGGTATCTTGATTGGTCCGTCGGTGTTTGGCCTGCTCGGCAACCCGGACAACGTGGCGCGGCTGTCGGAAATGGGCGTGGTCATGCTGCTGTTCGTGATTGGCCTGGAGTTGTCCCCAAGGCGCCTGTGGACCATGCGCCGGGCGCTATTTGGCGTCGGCAGTTTGCAAGTGGGGCTGACCGCCGTGCTGCTTGGGCTACTGGCATTCTGGTTGTTCGACCAATCGAAACCCGCCGCCATCGTGCTGGGGCTGGGCCTGGCGCTGTCGTCCACCGCCTTTGGCTTGCAGGTACTGGCCGAGCGCAAGGACCTGGGCAAACCTCATGGCCGCCTGGCCGTGGCCATCCTGCTGTTCCAGGACATTGCCGCCATTCCCTTGATTGCCGTGGTGCCGCTGCTCGGTGGCGATGTCAGCACTGCTGACGAAGGTGCCTGGCCTTTGTTGGCTGTAGTTGTCGGCATTGGTGTGCTGATTGTTTTTGGCCGTTATCTGCTGACCCCGATATTCAAGTGGACGGTGGGTTCGGGCCTGCCTGAGCTGTCGACCGCCACGGCCTTGCTGGTCGTGCTGGGCACCGCTTGGTTGATGGAGCATGTGGGTGTGTCGATGGCGCTGGGGGCGTTTCTGGCCGGTGTGCTGATGGCCGAGTCGCCGTTCCGCCACGAACTGGAAACCCAGATCGAGCCGATCAAAGGCCTGCTGCTTGGATTGTTCTTCGTTGGCGTAGGTATGAGCGCCGACCTGCGTCTGCTGTTCGGCATGCCGCTGATGGTGCTGGGCCTGACCGTGCTGCTGGTGGCCATCAAGCTGCCCTTGCTGTATGGCCTGGGGCATACGGCCGGAGGGCTCAACCAGGCCCAGGCGTTATGCCTGGGCGTGGTGTTGGCTTCGGGTGGCGAGTTTGCCTTCGTGGTGTTCAAGCTGGCGCTGGAGCACCAGGTACTCACCCAGCAGGTACACGACCTGCTGGTGCTGGCCATCACCTTGTCGATGGCGGTGGTGCCCTTGGTCATGATGGCCCTGGCGCGGCAGCTGCGCGATGACAGCCCTGTACAGGCATCCCCTGAAACGGGCCAGTGAATTGCGCCTTGCTGGCGCATTGGGTATCGGGAGGTGAATCATGCAGTCGAGTTTCAAGCTGGACAGCGCCCTTTCGCGGGGCTTGCTCGATGTGCTCATCAAGGCCGGTCTGGTAGCAGCCTTGGTGATCTTCGCTTTCCAGGTGTTTCAGCCGTTCCTGGAGTTGATGATGTGGGCGGTGATCCTGGCGGTTACGTTGTACCCGTTGCATTGCCGTATCCAGCGCCGCACCGGGCTCAAGCAAGGCTATGTGGCGACGCTGGTGGTGCTACTGGTTCTGGTGCTGCTGCTGGTACCTATCTACCTGGTGATGATGTCCATTGGCGAATCGGTGGACAGCCTGGTGACGCTGCTCAAGAGCGGCGCCTGGAGCGTGCCGGTCCCGCCTGATTCCGTGGCGACCTGGCCACTGATCGGGCCGAAGGTGCATGCGCTGTGGTTGGCGGCCTCCGAAAACATGGCCAGTGTGTTGAATCAGTGGATGCCCCAGATGAAGGGGGCCGGGCTAACGGTGCTGGGCGCTGCGGCCAGCGCCGGTGGGGCTTTCCTTCTGTTCATCGGCGCAATCATCATTTCCGGGGTCATCATGGCCTTCGGTGAACGCGGTGAAATCGCTGCCCAGCGCATCGCCATGCGGGTTTCAGGCGCAGAGCGCGGTAAACCCCTGGCCACGCTGTGTACGGCTACCATTCGCGCGGTGGCACAAGGGGTGATCGGCATTGCCTTCATCCAGATGCTGCTGATCGGTGTTGGTTTTATCGTCAAAGGGGTTCCCGGTGCCGGGATGCTGGCCATCGTCATCCTCATGCTGGGCATTGCACAGGCCCCGGCGACGCTGGTGACCTTGCCGGTGATCATCTATGTGTTCAACGCCGAAGGCTTCACGGTGGCGACCATCATTTTTGCCGTCTACACCTTTGTCGCCGGCCTTGCCGACAACGTGCTCAAGCCGCTGCTGCTGGGACGCGGGGTCGATGTACCAATGCCGGTGGTACTGATCGGCGCATTGGGCGGGATGGTGGTCAAAGGCATCATCGGCTTGTTCATCGGCCCGGTAATCCTTGGCGTGGCCTACGTATTGTTCTGGCAATGGGTTGCGCTGCAGGTGCCGGAGCAACCGGCGCCACCTGCCGCCTGAGCCATGCCCAACCGCTGCTGTGGCCTGGGGCTGCTGATGGTGCTGGCCGGTTGCACCCAAGTCGGCCCGGATTATGAAAAGCCCCAAACGCCGTGGTTGGGCGGCTGGAGCACGCCAATGCTGGAGCAGGCCGAGCGCAGCGCGGCGGCGCCCGACCTGCGCGAGTGGTGGGCGGTGTTTGCCGACCCGACGCTGGATACGCTGATAGCTGAGGCCGATGCCAACAACACCAACCTGCGCGTGGCTGGTCTGCGTATCGCTGAAGCCCGTGCCCAGTTGGCCATCGTGCAAACCGGGCGTTATCCACAGCTGCAGCAACTGAGTGCGCAGAGCCTGTACCTGAAGCAGCACCAGTCCGGTACGCCCTCCGCCCGTGATTCGGTGTTCTGGCAATCCAGCGTGGGCTTCGACATCGGCTGGGAAATTGACTTCTGGGGCCGCTTCAGTCGCGCCATCGAAAGCGCCGATGCCGTCTATTTCGCCTCCCAGGCCAACTACGCCGATGCCATGCTGCTGCTACGTGCGCAGGTGGCCGACACCTACTTTGCCCTGCGCACTGCCGAAGCGCGGCTGGCTATTGCACAAGAGAACGCCAAGCGCCAGGCGCGTAGCCTGGAGATCACCGAGCGGTTGTTCCGCCACGGTGAAAATGACGAACTCGACTGGCAGCAGGCGCGTACTCAATACCTGGCGACCCAGGCCACCATTCCCGAGTTCGAGAACCAGCTCAATGCCCTGCGCAATGTGCTGTGTTCGCTGCTCGGCCGCCCGCCCGGGCCGCTGCCGCAGCTAGAGGCCGGGCATGGCCAACTGCCCTTGCCCAACCGGGCAGTGTTGCAGGATGTACCGGCCAGCCTGCTGCAGCGCCGCCCGGACATCCGTGCCGCCGAGCAGGCAGTGGCGGCGCAGTCGGCGCTGGTCGGGGTGGCCGAGGCCGATCTTTATCCACAGCTGAGCTTGCTTGGCAGTATCGGCTGGACCTTTTTATCGGCCAATCATCTGCCCGACACCTTCGACCTGGCGGCTGGCCCAAGCCTGATCTGGAACCCGTTCGACTATGGCCGGCGCAAGAACAACGTACGCGTGGAAGATGCCCGCTTGCAGCAACTGATCGAGTTGTACCAGCAGGGCGTGCGCGAAGCCGCCCGTGAGGCCGACGATGCTGCCAGCGGGCTGGTGCGCTCGCTGCAGAGTGCAACCATTCGCGACCAGGCCTCTCAGGCTGCGCAGCGCTCGCTGAATCTGGCCAGCTCGCAATACCGCGAAGGCTTCGCTGATTTTCAACGGGTGCTCGATGCTCAGCAACTGCTGTTGCAGCAACAGGACGGTTACCTGGTCAGCCGTGGCAACGCGGTCAGCAGCCTGGTGACTTTGTACAAGGCCCTGGGTGGTGGTTGGGACGCCAGCCGCGCGCCGATCGACCCGGCGACCCGCCAGCAAATGCAGCAACGCACCGACTGGGGCGAATTGCTCGACGAGCCAGCCCCCTCCGCGCATGCACAAGGTGAAACCGAATGAGCGACGCCACGCCCACGCCGCCCCCGTCAGCCCCGGATCGCGGCATGCGCTGGGTGCTGCTGCTGATTGCCGTCAGCCTGCTCTGGTACTTGCTGGCTGACCGCTATACGCCGTACACCCAGCAAGCTCGCCTGCAGGCTTACGTGGTCCCGGTGGCCGCCGAAGTGGCCGGGCAGATCAAGCGTGTGGCCGTAGGCAACAACCAGGAGGTGCGCCAGGGCGATGTGCTGTTCGAACTCGATCAGGAGCAGTACCGCATTGCCTTGGCCCGTGCCGAAGCCGACCTCGATACCGTGCGCCGGCAGATCGGCGCCAGTACCGCCGGCATCGATTCGGCGCAGGCAGCGCTGGTGGCCGCCCAGGCCAACGAACGTAAGGCACGGCAGGACGCCGAGCGCCTCAAACGGCTGATTGACGAGGACCCCGGTACGGTGTCGGTGCGCCGCCTGGAAGGCGCCCAGGCCACCCGCGACCAGGCCATCAGCCAAGTGGCGGCAGCCCGCGCAGAGGTAGAGCGCGCCCGTGAGCAGCAGGGCGGGGCACAGGAAGACAACGCCCAGCTGCGCAGTGCTGCGGCCAATGTGGAAAAGGCCCGCCTGGACCTTGCCCGTACCGTGGTGCGTGCCGACGCGAACGGGTTGATCACCGACCTGCGCACAGACGTTGGCCACTATGTCGGGGCGGGCAGCCCGATGATGACCCTGATCAGTATCCATGATGTGTGGATAAGTGCCGACATGACCGAGAACAACCTCGGTCGCTTGCGCCCTGAAACCCCGGTGCTGGTGGTGCTCGATGCGCTGCCGGGCACCGTGTTGAAAGGGCGTATACGCAGCATTGGCTATGGCGTGAGCGTGGGCCAGAGCACGCCGCCGGGTACGCTGCCGACCGTGCAGAATAGCCGCGAGTGGCTGCGTTCGGCGCAGCGCTTTCCGGTGATTGTCCAGCTGGAGCGCGACCAGCTTCAGTACAAGACCGTGCTGCGGGTCGGTGGTCAGGCCGAGGTCATGGCCCTGCCCAGCGAAGGCAACCCACTGAACCTGCTGGGCCGGTTGTTCATGTGGCTGATGAGCTGGCTGTCGTATGCCTATTGAATGGCGCCGCTTGCGGGCGCTGCGCCTGGCCTGGGGTGTGGCGTTGTGCCTGGCGGTGAGCTTTGGTATCGGCTTGCCGGTGCCGATCCTGGCGCCGGTGTTTGCGGTGCTGCTACTGGCCATGCGCAGTCAGCCATTGCCCCTGCGTGCGGCACCGGCCCTGGCGTTATTGGTGCTGCTCGCTTGCGGCAGCGGGTTGCTGCTGATTCCGCTGTTGCGCCATGCTCCGTTGGCCGGGGTGTTACTGGTCGGGGTGGGTGTTTTCCTGACCTTGCGCTATGCACTGAAGGGCGGCAACGGCCTGCTGGCCAACCTGCTGGTGGTCGGCCTGACCATGATCGCCGCTGCCGGCACCAGTGACTTCACCCTGGCATTGTCGGTGGTCGAAGCGCTGGCCAAAGGCATGCTGCTGGCAGTGCTGGGCACGTCAGTGGCGCACAGGTTGTTCCCCGAACCTGCCAATGCGCCAGCGCCGCCGGTGCCGCCGCTGCTGGGCAGCGAGCATGTCAGCTGGGTGGCGCTGCGTGCCACGTTGATCGTGATGCCGGCCTTTCTGCTGGCATTGATCGCCCCTGACCAGTACATGCCGTTGATCATGAAGGCCGTGAGCGTGGGGCAACAAGCCGGTGAAACCCGCGCGCGGCACGCCAGCCGCGAGCTGATCGGTTCAACCGTGCTTGCCGGGGTGTTGGCGATAGTGCTGTGGGTAGCGCTGAGCCTGTTCGTTCACCTGTGGATGTTCTTTTTGTGGGTACTGCTGTTCGCCCTCTGGCAGGCTCGGCGCCTGTACCAGGCGGTGCCGAGCCGGCAGAGCCCGGCGTACTGGGTCAGTTGCCTGACGACCATGTTGATCTTGCTGGGGCAGTCGGTGCAGGACAGTGCAGGTGGGCAGGATGTGTACAAGGCATTTGCGGTGCGTATGGCGCTGTTTCTGGCGGTGTCGGTGTATGCCAGCGCCATGTTGATCTGGATTGACCGGCTTCGGAGTCGGCGCGGGCTTCTTCGCAGTTAAGCCCGCTCCCCCAGGCCATTCAGGGCTGCCAATCAACCCCACTCTCTTCCAGATAGGCATCCACCGCTGCACCCACCGTTGGATGAAAGGCCTTCTCCCCCATATGCTCGAACAACTCGAACTGCCGCATCTTGTCCTTCACCGGGTCCTTCATTTCGGCGAACTGCAACTCCACCCCCCGCGCCTCCAATGCCCGGTCCAGCTCGGCCAGCATGTCCGCCGAAGTGATATCGATACTGGTCACAGGCTCAGCGGCAATTACCACCCGCTGTACCGGCGTTGGCGACGCGTCTACCGCCGCCATCACTGTGTTCTGGAACTGCTCGGCGTTGGCAAAGAACAACGGCGCGTCCCAGCGCAGCAGCACCAGCCCTGGAATACGCCGGGCCTGTGGATAACGCTGCATGTCATGGTAACCGCGCAGCCCATCCGCCCGGCCAAGCACCGCGTGGTGCGGCCGCCAGCCGTCCCACAGGAACTCGATCACCGACACCACCACGGCAATGCAGATACCGGGAATGGCACCGAACACTGCCACGCCGACAAAGCAGGTGAACGACAGCCAGAACTCCCACTGCTGCATGCGGAAGATACGCTTGAGGTCGGCAAACTCGAACAGCCCCAGTGCAGCGGCAATCACCACCGCAGCCAAAGCGCTGTTGGGCAGGTGCTGCATCAGATTGGGCGCTACCAGCAGCAACAGGGTTACCGCCAGGGCGCCGATGATGCCGGTGAGCTGGGTCTGCGAGCCGGCAGCTTCGGCCACTGGGGTACGCGACGAACTGCTGCTGATTGGTATGCCCTGGAACAGCCCCGAGGCCAGGTTGGCCACGCCCAGGCCGAACATTTCCTGGTTGGGGTTTACCCGCATCTTGAGGCGCGCGGCATAGGAGCGTGACAGCACACTGGTGTCGGCGAACGACACCAGCGCCACTGCAATCCCGCCCAGTAGCACCTCGACCAGGTCAATGTCGCTGACCCAGGGGAAGACGAAGCCGGGCAGGCCCTGGGGCAGTTGCCCGAGTACCTTGACGCCCATCTGATCGAGGTTGAACACGCTCACTGCCAGCGTCGCCAGTACCACGGCGATCAGGATGCTCGGCAGGCGCTTGAACGGTTTGAGCAGCAGAATCAGCGCCAGGCTACCGGCACCCACGACAAAGCTTGGCCAGTGCCCTTGGCCGGCGTATAGCGCCTGGCCCAAGGACCAAAGGTCGCGCAAGGGCCCTTCGCTGTCGACTTTGATGCCGAACAGCTTGGGCAACTGGCTGATCAATACGGTCAGGGCGATGCCGTTCATGTACCCATAGCGGATGGGCTTGGACAGCAACTCGGTGATAAAGCCCAGGCGCAGCAGCCCGGCAATCACACAGAACGCCCCGGCGACCAAGGCCATCATGCTGGCGATGGCGATCGCCCGCTGCGGGTCGCTGGCCGCGTATTGCACCACCACCGCCAGGATAGGCGCGGCCAGCGCCGAGTCCGGGCCCAGCACCAGGATACGGCTGGGACCGAACAGGGCATAGGCCAGCAGAGGGATGATGGTGGCGTACAGGCCATAGATGCCGGGGACGCCGGAAGCCTCGGCGTAGGCGATGCCCACAGGCACCAGCATGGTGGTGAGTACCAGGCCGGCGGCGATGTCCTTGGGTAGCCAGGCTGCCTTGTAGTGGAGCAGGGTGACCAGGCCGGGTAACCAGCGTTGCCAGTCGAAACGAGTGGGGTGGGGCATGGTGTCGGCTCTGGGCGAGAAGGGCGCTGAACCTCAGCTTAGATGCTGGGATCGAGTGCCGCTTTGCGGCCCGTTGTCATCAAAGAATCGATCAATGCCCTGCTGGCCCCCGACAGCTGGCGATGTGGCGGATAGATGACCGAGAAGGGCCGTCGGGCCCCCTCGTAATCCTCCAGCAAGCGCACCAACCGGCCCCGCTGCAGGCGTTCTGCGACTATGAACTCGTAGGTCTGGCAGATCCCGACACCTTGCTCGGCCAGTGAGATGCACCCCAGCACATCGTCCGCCACCACCGGATTTCCCTGCGGAACGAAGAGCAGTTCCTCCTCTCCTTGACGGAACTGCCAAACGCCTGGCCTGCCATTGCTGGGCATGATGAAAGGCAGGCAGTTGTGTCCGGCCAGTTCCGCCAGTGATTGCGGCCTGCCGGCACGCGCGAGGTAAGCTGGCGCGGCGACCAGGCATAGTCGAGCCTCCTCTAGCCGACGCGCCACCAGGCTACTGTCCGGCAGGTCGCCAAGGCGAATAGCCAGGTCATACCCTTCGGCCACCAGGTCGACATTACGATTGGTGATGTTCAACTCGACCTGCACTTTCGGATAGCGCAGGGCGAAGGCTGCCAGCATGGCCGGCAACCGGTGATGCCCATAAGTGGTTGGTGCGCTTAGGCGCACACGGCCCTGTACTTCGCCATGGCCGCTCAGGGCTTGCTCTGCGCTGGCGATCTGCTGGAACGCAGCGCGCGCCTGCTCGACGTATTCCAGGCCACTGTCGGTGAGGCTCAAGCGACGCGTGGTACGGCGTAGTAACTGCACCCCCAGGTGCAACTCAAGCCGCGAAATGGCCCGACTAACCACCGACGGGGTGGTCGCCAAGGCCACCGCTGCCGCACTGAGCGAGCCACGTTCGACCACTTCCAGCAGCGCCTCGACATCCCCCAGGTGACCAAACCGTCGCGCCATTTTGTTCTCCAAAGCAAAAATGCTTTTCTACAGGCCCAATTTATCGCTTGTCTGATCGCCAATAAAGTGTCGGTCAGTGCACGGCATCCCGCCTGTGCCTGAATGGAGGGAATGCTATGCGCACTTACCAACGACTGGCCCTGGCTGCTGTCATAGGCAGCGCGAGTCTGGGCGCTCATGCGGCGAACGTCCTTGTGGTACTGTCTGACGAGAGCCACCTGGAGCTTCGCGACGGCAAGGCATTTGCAACCGGTTTCTACCTCAACGAACTGCTGGAGCCGACCAAAACGCTGCTGGACGCAGGCCATCAAGTTACCTTCGCTACTCCCCTCGGTCGCGCGCCGACGTTGGACCGCAGCTCGGCCGCGGCCCAGTACTTCGGCAACGATCCGAAGCAACTGGAGCAATATCAGGCGCTGCTGGATCAGCTGCAGCTTACTTCTGCGAAGCATTCGCCAGTGATCAGCCTGTCCCGCGTGGAGCAGATTGGTTATGGCAACTTCGATGCAGTCTATGTGCCTGGCGGCCACGCCCCGATGCAAGACCTGCTCGCCGACCCGGCGCTGGGGCGTCTGCTTCGCGCTTTCCACGCCGAGGGTAAAACCACCGCGCTGGTTTGCCACGGTCCCATTGCTCTGCTCTCGGCGCTGGAACGGCCGCAGAAGCTGATCCAGGCACTGGAGAGCGGGAACCGGACAGCAACGCCCGAAGACTGGATTTATGCCGGCTATCGCATGACAGTCATCAGCAATCAGGAAGAAGAACAGGCCAAGGGCCTGCTCGGCGGAGGGCAGATGAAGTTCTATCCGCAGACCGCCCTGGAGCGCGCCGGCGGGCAGTATCAAAGCAACCCATCGCCGTGGGCGCCTAATGTTGTCATCGACCGCGAATTGATCACTGGGCAGAACCCGGCGTCAGCGGCCCAGGTGGGCCAAGCCATATTGCATCGTCTGCAAAAACACTAACGGTAGAGACACGCCATGACGCAACGTACTTTTCTTGTTACAGGAGCCAGCAAAGGCATCGGCCGGGCAATCTCCGAGCAACTGGTGGAGGAGGGCCATCAAGTCGTTGGTATCGCCCGCCAGGCTGCGGATGCCAGCTTCCCCGGCGAACTGATCGCCACCGACTTGAGCGACTCAGAGCGTTTGATTGCGACACTGGCCGACTTGACCAAACGCTATGCATTCGACGGCCTGGTAAACAATGTGGGCCTGGTCCGTCCCCAGCCACTGGGCGAAATTGACTTGGCAAGCTTCGATGAAGTAATGCGGGTTAACTTGCACCCCGCGCTGCAGGCGACCCAAGCGCTGCTGCCAGGGATGCGCGAGCGCTGCTGGGGCCGCGTGGTGAATATCTCCAGCCTGACCGTGCTCGGCATTCGTCAGCGCACTTCTTACGCCGCTGCAAAGGCAGCGCTGGTCAGCTTCACTCGCAGTTGGGCGCTGGAACTGGCCCAGACAGGAATCACGGTTAATGCAGTTGCTCCAGGGCCGATCGAGACCGAACTGTTCCGCAGTGGTAACCCGGTAGGCAGTGCTGGCGAAGCCGCCTATATCGACGGCGTGCCGATGGGGCGGCTCGGGCAGCCACACGAGGTCGCTTCGGCAGTCACCTTCCTGCTCGGGGATCGCAGCGCTTTCATTACCGGACAGACAATCTACGTAGATGGTGGCGCCTCTATCGGTCGCAGCGGTCTTTGATGACAGGGGCAGGTGGCTACCCATGGGAATACGGTAGAACGAATGCTCCCACCCTGCATCCCAGAAAAACAAAACCCCTGAGGTGCAGACCTCAAGGGTTTGTAGTTACAGCAGGCTAACGCTTAGACGTTGAAGCGGAAGTGCATCACGTCGCCGTCTTTGACGATGTAATCCTTGCCTTCCAGACGCCACTTACCGGCTTCCTTGGCACCGGCTTCACCCTTGAACTGGATGAAGTCGTCATAGGCCACCACTTCAGCGCGGATGAAGCCTTTTTCGAAGTCGGTGTGGATAACGCCGGCTGCCTGCGGGGCAGTGGCCCCGACGCGAACGGTCCAGGCGCGTACTTCCTGCACGCCGGCAGTGAAGTAGGTCTGCAGGTTCAGCAGCTCGTAACCGGCGCGGATCACGCGGTTCAGGCCAGGCTCTTCCAGGCCCAGGGCCTCGAGGAACATGTCCTTCTCTTCACCGTCTTCCAGCTCGGCGATTTCTGCTTCGATCTTGTTGCACACCGGCACCACGACCGCGCCTTCTTCCTCGGCAATGGCCTTGACCACGTCCAGGTGCGGGTTGTTGTCGAAGCCGTCTTCGGCCACGTTGGCGATGTACATCACCGGTTTGCTGGTCAGCAAGTGGAAGCCACGGATGACGGCCTTTTCGTCGTCAGCCATGTGCTTCATCAGGCTGCGCGCAGGCTTGCCTTCGGTAAAGTGCGGGATCAGCTTTTCCAGAATGGCCTTTTGCGCCAAGGCATCCTTGTCGCCGCCCTTGGCGTTGCGGGCTACCTTCTGCAGTTGCTTTTCGCAGCTGTCGAGGTCGGCGAAGATCAGCTCCAGGTCGATGATCTCGATGTCACGCTTGGGGTCGACGCTGTTGGAAACGTGGATCACGTTCTCGTCTTCGAAGCAGCGCACCACGTGGGCAATGGCGTCGGTCTCGCGGATGTTGGCGAGGAACTTGTTGCCCAGGCCTTCGCCTTTCGAGGCACCGGCAACCAGGCCGGCGATGTCGACGAATTCCATGGTGGTCGGCAGGATGCGGTTTGGCTTGACGATTTCAGCCAGCGCAGCCAGGCGAGCGTCGGGCATAGGCACGATGCCGCTGTTCGGCTCGATGGTGCAGAAAGGGAAATTCTCCGCCGCGATGCCAGACTTGGTCAGGGCGTTGAACAGGGTGGACTTGCCGACGTTGGGCAGGCCGACGATGCCGCAATTGAAACCCATGGGTATTCCCCTCTCTAAAGGAAATCAGGCCTTCTGGCTGTGCAGCCCGCGCATCGCCTTGGCGAAATCGCCGGCAAGCACGTCCGGCAGCACGCCGAGGGCAAAATCGATGCTGGCGTCGAGCTTCTCCTGCTCGGCGCGCGGCGCGCGGCCCAGGACGAAGTTGGATACCAGTTTGGCGTCACCCGGGTGGCCGATGCCAAGCCGCAGGCGGTGGAAGTCGTTCTGGTTACCGAGCTGCGCGATGATGTCGCGCAGGCCGTTGTGCCCACCATGGCCGCCGCCGCGCTTGAGCTTGGCAACGCCCGGGGGCAGATCGAGTTCGTCGTGTGCCACCAGTATCGCTTCCGGCTTGATGCGGAAGAAATTGGCCAAGGCCGCTACGGACTGGCCGCTGCGGTTCATGTAGGTGGTGGGGATCAACAAACGAACGTCGTTGCCCTGATGGCTGAATTTAGCCGTCAGGCCGAAATACTTTTTGTCAGCGGTCAGCGAAACACGCTGGGCGCTGGCAAGGCGTTCAACGAAAAGAGCCCCTGCGTTATGCCGGGTCTGTTCGTATTCGGGGCCGGGGTTACCCAGGCCAACGATCAACTGGATGGCGGTCACGTCAGGGGCTCTTCCTTGGAGTTGGTGGGTTACAGTGCGCGCGGCACTGTAACCCGATCAACGCCGGCGTGCGAGTGGATTACTCGGCAGCGCCTTCTGCTTCTGGAGCAACGCGTGGAGCGTGAACGTTGGCAACAGCTTTGTCATCACCGTGGGCCAGAGCGACGAACTCTACGCCTTTCGGAGCTTTCAGGTCCGACAGGTGGATGATGGTGCCGATTTCGGCGTTGCCCAGGTCAACTTCGATGAACTCAGGCAGGTCTTTGGCTTCGCAGGAAACTTCGATCTCGGACTCAACGTGGGAGATCTCGCCGCCTTTCTTGACCGGGGCTTCTTCGTTGATGAAGTGAACCGGAACCTTGGCGGTCAGCTTCTGGCCAGCAACGACGCGAACGAAGTCAGCGTGCATGATGAACTGCTTGGCTGGGTGGCGCTGCATGGCCTTGATGATGACGTTCTGCTTAACACCGTCAACGTTCAGTTCGATAACGTGGCTGAAGGCAGCTTCGTTTTCGAACAGCTTGGTGATTTCCTTGGCCAGGATGGTCAGGGATTGAGCTTCTTTATCACCACCGTAGACAACGGCTGGGATGCTCAGCGAGTGACGCAGGCGGCGGCTCGCACCTTTCCCCAGGTCAGTACGCGCTTGGGCGTTCAGAATAAAATCAGTCATTTTGTTTCTCCAAAATAGCCCCCCGAGGGCGTTTGCGACCAGCGCCAACGGGGATGGCAAAAAAGCCCCGCCCCAACACAGGTTGGGGCGGGGCGCTTCACATCAACACGTGTCCCGCTTAGCGGAACATCGCGCTGATCGATTCTTCGTTGCTGATGCGGCGTACCGCTTCAGCGACAACCGGTGCGATATCCAGCTGGCGGATACGATCACAGGCTTGAGCAGCGGCGGACAGCGGAACGGTGTTGGTCACCACCAGCTCGTCCAGTACCGACTTCTCGATGTTCTCGATGGCGCGGCCCGACAGGACAGGGTGCGTGCAATAGGCGTAAACCTTGGCAGCGCCGTGCTCTTTCAGGGCTTTGGCCGCGTGGCACAGGGTGCCGGCGGTGTCGACCATGTCGTCTACCAGGATGCAGGTGCGCCCTTCGACGTCGCCGATGATGTGCATAACCTCGGAGTGGTTAGCCTTTTCGCGGCGTTTGTCGATGATACCCAGATCGACGCCCAGGGACTTGGCGACAGCGCGTGCGCGCACGACACCACCGATGTCCGGGGAGACGATCATCAGGTTCTCGAAACGCTGGTCTTCGATGTCGTCAACCAGTACGGGCGAGCCGTAGATGTTGTCGACGGGGATATCGAAGAAGCCTTGGATCTGGTCAGCGTGCAGGTCGACGGTGAGTACACGGTCGATACCTACGACAGTGAGCATGTCAGCAACAACTTTGGCGCTGATGGCTACACGTGCCGAACGCGGACGGCGGTCCTGGCGGGCATATCCGAAGTAGGGAATCACGGCGGTGATTCGGGATGCTGAGGAGCGGCGGAAGGCGTCGGCCATCACTACCAGTTCCATCAGGTTATCGTTGGTCGGGGCGCAGGTCGGCTGAATAATGAAAACGTCTTTACCGCGAACATTTTCATTGATCTCAGTACTGATCTCGCCGTCGGAGAATTTACCGACAGAGACGTCACCGAGAGGGATATGCAGCTGACGTACGACACGCCGAGCCAGATCGGGGTTAGCGTTCCCCGTAAAGACCATCATCTTGGACACGCGCAGTACCTGAAGGCTGAGGGTATACCTGGATGAGTATAAGGAAAATGGCAGGGGCGGCTGGATTCGAACCAACGCATGGCAGGATCAAAACCTGCTGCCTTACCGCTTGGCGACGCCCCTGTATCTGTTGCTGCGAACGCTCATGCGCTCGACTTCTTGACCAGACTTTGCAGCTTGCGATGCAACATCGAAATATTGCTTCCTTTCGCCACAAACCCTGTTTGGGTCGCTGAAAGAAGGGCCAGAACTTTATCAGCTTCGGCTTTGCTTGGGAAGGCCCCAAACACACAACTTCCAGTGCCGGTTAGTCGAGCCTCAGTGAATTTTCCCAGTGAATTCAACGCATTGCGAACTTCTGGGTAATTCTGCTCTACCACCGGTTGGCAGTCATTTCGACTGTTTCCCTCGGGAACGGGGCGCATCTTAAGGGGGAGAGAATCACGTGTCAACTGTGGATGTGAAAAAATTTCTACTGTGCTGACAGACACTTGCGGCACCAGCACGACATACCAGGGTTCGATCGGGTCGACCGGGGTCAGTTGTTCGCCTACGCCCTGCGCGAATGCTGCGTGGCCGCGTACGAACACCGGCACATCGGCGCCCAGGCTAAGCCCCAGTGCGGCCAGGCGGTCTTCGTCCCAGTCCAGTTGCCACAGGTGGGCCAGGGCGAGCAGGGTGGTCGCGGCGTCCGAGCTGCCACCGCCGATACCTCCGCCCATGGGCAGTACCTTGGTCAGCCAGATGTCGGCGCCAAGCGTGGTGCCCGATTGTGCTTGCAACATGCGCGCGGCCCGTACGATCAGGTTGCTGTCGTGGGGGACGGCCTCGATCTCGGTGTGCAAGCGGATCACGCCATCGTCACGCAGGGCAAAACTCAGTTCGTCGCCATGGTCTAGAAACTGAAACACCGTTTCCAGTTCGTGGTAACCGTCTGCGCGGCGGCCGATGATGTGCAGCCACAGGTTGAGCTTGGCCGGGGCGGGCAGGGTGAGCTTTTGCATGCGATCAATGCCCCAGCTGGCGCGGCTGCCAGTCCTTGACCACCAGGGTCACGTCCAGGTCTTTGCCGTGCAGCTTCAGGCGCTCGGGCAACCAGTAGCCGTTCTGTTCGGTGTAGCTCAGGTACTGCACCTGCCAGCCATCCTGGTCGAGGCTGGCCAGGCGGCTGTCGCCATCCAGGGTCAGCTTGCTCTTGCTGTCGGGGGCGGGCAGGCCGCGCACCCACCAGACCAGGTGCGAAACTGGCAGTTGCCAGCCCAGTTGCTCTTCCAGCAGGGCTTCTGGGCTGGTGGCTTCGTAGCGGCCCTGGTTGGCCACTTCCAGCACCACGCCACCTGGGCGGCCGGTAAGGCGTGCGGCACCACGGCCCAGCGGGCCGGCCAGGCGAATGTCGTAATAGTCCTGACGTTGCAGCCAGAACAGCGTGCCGCTGCCGGAATCGCGCGGGGCACGGATACCGACCTTGCCGTTGATCTGCCAGCCATCGAGGCTGCTCAGCTGCGCTTTGTGGGCGCGCCACTGCTGCGGGTCGCCGTGGCCCTGCAGGGCCTCGCGGCTACCGAAGCCGGCACAGCCGGCCAGCAGGGCGATCATGGTAAAGGTGATGCAATGGCGCAGGAACATGGCGTTAAAGAGTCTCGGATCCGGTCAGGCGCAAAAGGGTCTTGCGCAGGATAGGGCTGTCGGCCTGGGCCTCGAAGCCCTTGGCCCATACATGGCGAGCTTCGCGGCGCTTGCCGTTGGCCCACAGTACTTCGCCCAGGTGGGCGGCCACTTCGTGGTCGGGGAAGTTGGCAAAGGCCTGGCGCAGGTAGGTTTCAGCGACGTCGAGGTTGCCCAGGCGATAGTTGACCCAACCCAGGCTGTCGAGCACTGCCGGGTCATCGGGGGTCAATTGGTGGGCCTTGTCGATCAGTGCCTTGGCTTCGGCATAGCGGGTGGTGCGGTCGGCCAGGGTGTAGCCCAGGGCGTTCAGGGCCATGGCGTTTTCTGGCTCGCGGGCGATGATGGCGCGCAGGTCTTTTTCCATCTGCGTCAAATCGTTGCGCTTCTCGGCCAGCATGGCGCGGGTGTAAAGCAGGTTGAGGTCGTCCGGGTAGCGCTGGATGGCTTGCTGCAGCACCTGATTGGCCTGGGCGTCCTTGTTGTTGTTGCTGTAGCTTTCCGATTCGATCAGGAATAGCTGGATGGCGTAGTCTGGCTGGGCTTCGCGTGCTTCGGCCAGCAGGCGCGAGGCATCGCTGCCGCGACCGTTGGCGATCAGGATGTCGGCCTGACGCAGCTGTGCCGGCAGGTAGTCTGGGCCTGGGCCGACCAGGGCGTATTCATCCAGAGCGCCAGCAGGGTCGTGGCGCTCCTCGTGGATGCGGCCCAGGTTCAGGTGCGCGGCGTCAACGTAGCTGTCGCGCTCGATCAGCTCCTGCAAGTAGCCTTCGGCTTCATCCCAGTCTTTGTTCTCCAGGCACACCAGCGCCAGCGAGTAGCGCAATTCGTCATCATCGGGGTATTGCTGGACCAGGCTGATGAACTCGCCTTTGGCATCGGCGATACGGTCCTGTTCGACCAGGGTGCGAGCGTAGGTGAGGCGCAGGCGTTTGTCGTCCGGGTTGTCGCGAATCGCCCCGCGCAGCAGTGGCAGGGCCTCTGGACCACGGTCCAGGGCCTGTAGCAGACGGGCGCGCAGCAGGATCGGGGCGACTTCGCCGTTTTGTGCCGGGTGCGACTCAAGCAGTTCCAGGGCTTCTTCGGTCTTGCCGTCCTGGTTCAGCAGCAGGGCCTTGCCGAATATCAGCTGGCCGTTGTCGGGGTATTTCACCAGCAGGCGTTCGAAACTTTGCAGCAGGCCGTCGCGGGTGCTCTGGTCGGTTTCGGCTGCGGACAGGGCGAGGAAGTCGAAGTGGGTGTCGCCCTGGCCCTGCAGTACCTTTTCCATGTAGGCCATGGACTCGTCATAGCGGCCGGCGCGGGCCAGCTGGATGGCGGCGGCGCGCTGGGCGTCGAGGTTCTGCGGGTCGTTGCGCGCCCAGACCAGTGCATTCTCCAGTGACGGCTCGTCGGCGCCGAGGTACTCGGCAATGCGGTAGGCGCGCTCGGAAACTGCTGGGTCCTGGGTTTTTGCCGCCTGATCGGTGTAGTTGGCCAGGGCGATGTCGAAACGGTTGCGCTGGCCGGCCAGCTCTGCCACCAACAGGCTATAGAGTGTGTCCTGCTTGAACGAACCATACACCACGGGCTTTTCCGCCTCTGCCTTGCCAGCTTCGGCGACGGGAGGCTCGGCCTTTTGCGGGGCCAGGCTCTGGCAGCCCTGGAGCAGGGCGAAGGCAAGCAGCAATGCGTATGGTTTGTTCATAGAAAGGCTTATTAGGAGGACTCACCGGCGGTCGGAGCATGATGACACAAGCGCGTAGGCAAACCCACCTGCGAAGGTATGAAGCTACGCTTAGCCTATGCAGACCGCACTGCGCGCGCAGGGTTCGCCCCAGGCTGGCCACGATGCCCAGCGTTCGTGCTGTTGTTCTGCTTCTGCTTCTGCTTCTAAGCGCGCGGTAGTTCAGGCGACGCAGATTGCGACTTCAGGAGGCCGAGCGCAGGGCTTGCGGAGGGAGGTGACGGGCATGGATGCCCGTCAAGCGCTGGGCCCCAGGATGGGGCCTGCAGCGCGGTCCTCCCGGGAGCAAGCCCGGAGCGAGGGGACCCCGGAGCGT